>SXGQ01057641.1_pt1 | contig 20452 bp, 18 predicted proteins | sample 3178371 | NCBI WGS metagenome assembly SXGQ01 (sample SAMN11356859, study PRJNA531348) | freshwater metagenome | isolation source: freshwater sample F1-20 | place: China: Fuxian Lake, Yuxi | collected 2017-12-25 | reverse complement strand
TCGTTAGGATCATTGTCCCAATGGCCGCTCCAACAACAGGCAACGAAACAACGCAAGTCATTTTTTCCTTGACCGGCGTGACCAAGGAAATAGACAAGCGCGTTATTTTGAAGGACGTTTCGCTGTCTTACTATTACGGCGCAAAGATTGGCGTGCTTGGGTTGAACGGCTCGGGAAAAAGCACGCTGCTTAAACTTATGGCTGGCGTGGACAAAGTGTTTGACGGCAAGATTTGGGCGGCAAATGGCTACGAATTGGGCTATTTAGAGCAGGAGCCATTGCTTGGCGAGAAGCGCACCGCGCTGGAACTGGTTCGTGAAGGTGCGCAAGGAACATTTGATTTGTTGGCCGAGTTTGATCGCCTGAATGAGAAGTTGGCGCAACCATTAGACGACGCGATTATGCAGAAAACTTTGGATCGCCTGGCCGTGGTGCAGGAGCAGTTGGAGAAGTTTGACGCTTGGACGGTTGATCATCAGTTGGAAATGGCCATGGATGCGCTGCGGTGCCCGCCGGCGGATCAGCCGCTGAATACATGCTCTGGTGGCGAGAAGCGACGCGTGGCATTGTGTCGTTTGTTGCTGAAAAAGCCCGATATTTTGCTTCTGGACGAGCCCACCAACCATTTGGACGCCGAAAGCGTGGATTGGTTGGAGCATCATTTGCAGCAATACAAGGGAACGGTGATTGCAGTTACGCATGATCGGTACTTCTTGGACAACGTGGCAACTTGGATTTTGGAGTTGGATCGTGGCGAGGGAATTCCTTACAAGGGCAACTACACGGGTTGGCTGGAGCAGAAGGAGAAGCGCTTGGCGCTGGAGTCCAAGCAAGAGGGCCAGCGGCAACGGGCCTTGGCGCGTGAGTTGGATTGGATTCGCAAGAACCCCAAGGGGCGTATGACCAAGAGCAAGGCGCGTGTGGCCAGTTATGAGCAGATGCTCAATGAAGACTCCAAGATGAAGATCAAGGAGATTGAGATTTATATTCCGCCTGGACCGCGGCTGGGCACGGTGGTGGTGGAGGCGATTGGAGTGAGCAAGAACTTTGGCGACAACGCGTTGCTTGACGATGTGAACTTTTTAATTCCGCCGGGCGCGGTGGTGGGAATTGTGGGTCCCAACGGCGCTGGCAAGACCACACTGTTCCGCATGATTACCGGGCAGGAGAAGCCCGATGGCGGCACTTTGAAGATTGGCGAGACCGTGAAACTGGCGTACTTGGAGCAGACGCGCGACACGCTGAGCGATAAAGACAGCGTTTGGCAGGCGATTTCAGGGGGTGTTGAGGAGATTAAGTTGGGCAGCGCCACGGTGAACAGCCGCGCGTATGTAAGCCGCTATGGCTTTGGCGGCACCGAGCAGCAGAAGTTGGTTGGCATTCTTTCAGGTGGCGAGCGCAATCGCGTGCACTTGGCGCGCATGCTCACCAGTGGCGCCAATGTGATTTTGCTTGACGAGCCCACCAACGACATTGATGTGAACACCATGCGCGCGCTTGAGGAGGCGGTGCAGAACTTCGCGGGCACGGTGTTGTGCATCAGCCATGATCGCTGGTTCTTGGATCGCGTGGCCACGCACATTTTGGCCTTTGAAGGCGACGGCAAATTGTTTTTCTACCACGGCGGTTGGAGCGAGTACGAGGCGGACCATCGCAAGCGCACTGGCGCGGGCGCGGACAATGTTCCAGCCAAGTTTAAGCACAGGCGAATTTCGCGCGATTGATTTGCGTTTACGATACTTTTTATGATCGCCAACGACGAAGCCATTGTGATGGGCGGCATTTCCGCCACAAATATGACGCTGTTTCACCAGACACGCTTTCGCGTGGGTGATCCGCTGGCTTTCGCCGATATTTCCGCGGCAAATGGCGCGCGCACGCGAACGCTGATTGTGCGCGACATAGAACTTGATCGGGCCAAGCAACATGCGCGCGCAGATGTGTTCGCTGTTCCCAGTGAGTTTGCCACGGCCGCGGGTTTGTCTGGTGAGCGCGATATTTCCACGGCGCAAGCGTTGGCGGAATGTTTGCGCCGCGCCGGCGTGAAGCGCGCCGTGTGTGACCGCACATTTCCTGGTGTGTTCATGCATGTACTGATGGCCGCGGGTATTTCCGTGCGCTGCGATTTAGATTTGTTTCAATCGTCGCGCCGCAGCAAGGACGCCGTGGAGTTGCAAGCCATGGATGTGTCGCAACGCGCAACCGAGGACGCGATTGAGTTGGCGTGTCGGTTGATCGCGCGCGCGGGCGTGAACAAGAATGGCGAGTTGATGCATGAAGGCGCGCCGTTGACCAGTGAGCGCGTGCGTGGCGAGATTGACATGTTCTTCGCGCGATGTGGGTTTGAAAATCCGCGCTCCATTGTGGCGGGTGGTCCGCAGGGCGCGGATTGCCACCATGATGGCGATGGCGTGTTGCGCACGGGCGAATTGATCATGGTGGATATTTTTCCAAAGTCAAAAAGCAGCGGATATTGGGGCGATTGCACGCGAACCGTGGTGCATGGCAAGGTGTTGCCGCAAGCCGCGCGAATGCACGCCGCCGTGGTGCAAGCCAAGGCCGCCGCTGTGCGCGCCGCACAAGTTGGCGCGGGCGGCGGCGATGTGCACGGCGAAACTTTGCGCGTGATTCATGAACATGGATTTAGCAGCGGCACGCCGCCGGTTGACGCGCCAGATTCATGGTGCGCCATGGTGCACGGAACTGGCCACGGGCTTGGGCTTGATGTGCATGAGCCGCCGCTTGTTGATCGCGGCGGCTTGACGTTGGTTGCCGGCGATGTGATCACCATTGAGCCGGGCTTGTATTGCAAAGCCGTTGGTGGCGTGCGCGTGGAGGACGCCTATGTGATTGAAGCCACAGGTGCGCGACGTCTTGGACGCGGGTTGCCAGAGGGACTGGATTGGAGTTGACGTTGATCGTGAGTTTGCAGATTCACGCAATTATTATTTTTGCGCGTTTGTGAAACGAGCGCGCGAATTATTCAACTGGCTCCGCAAGAGCGAATCAATAAATATCATTCGCCGAAAATCATTCGCCAAAAGTAATTCACCAAAAATCATTCGCCTTGATCGTCGTTTTGGGTTTCATCTTCAAGGGCAAGTTCGGCGTCAAGTTCTGACAGCGCTGGGGTTTCATTGCGCTCAAATCCCTTCTCGGCTTCGCGGCACATGTCCGCCAGTACCTGGTGCAAACCCTCATGATCAGGAACAGCGTCTAAAAGGCCTAAAACAGCGTCGATTTGTCTGTCCAAGTCCATGCCGGAGTCCACATGTGAACCGGTCAATCCGGCGTCGCCCAACGCCTCCATGGCGTTCACATACCACTTCATGGTGGGCTTCTTTTCATTCTCTGGTGGCTCCACATACGCGCGCACCGTGACCACGCCAATGGCAACAATGGGCCAAAGTCCGCGCAAGTTTGGCGGCTCACAGCAAATCACAGTTGCGGGTTTCTCATCACGCAGCGCGGCCAAGCGAAGTCGCCGCGCATCCGCGCCAACAAGTTGCATGGGCATCACCAAGTAGCAACCGGCCTCGACTTTGATCTCCTCCATGTTGCCTTCGAACAATATGCGGATTTTTTTAAGTTCAAGCGCGGCTTGCACGCGTTGACGACGAGCCTCTTGCAGTGGCAGACAAATGCGCGCCATTGTTCCAAAGTCCTCAATGCGCCGCGCCATTTCCATGCCGCGTTGCGCAAGGCGCTCGGCTTCAAACCATTGACCGCGGCGAAGCGAGGCTTCCGCCTTCTCCATTTGCTCTTGCAGTCGCGCGTCTTTTTTTGCTGAACTCATGTGTGATTGCTCGCTTGAATTATTTTTTATGGACAGTGGATGCCGCCGCGGCGATTGATGGATGGTTTCGCTTGTCGTCTGGGCGCAGCGCTTCTTGTGAGCGTCCATGTGTTCCTTCGCCCGCCTTAAGCACGGCGTCGCACACTTGGGCAATGCTTGTAAAAGTGGGGTATTCCGCCCGCAATTTAGCCACTTTTTCCATAATGCTTCCGCCGCGATCGCGGAAGAGGCGCTTGTATGCCTCCTTCATGGCGTCCACCTCAACGTCGGCAAATCCACGGCGCTGCATGGCGATGGCGTTGTGCCCGCGCACTTCGGCGGGGTTTCCCTCGGCGATCATGTAGGGCGGAACATCTTTGCTCACGCGGGCCATGGCTCCAAGAAACGCGCATGTATTCAAGCGCACAAAGTGGTGCAGTCCGCAACCGCCGCCAACATTCACATAGTCGCACACCGTGACATGCCCCGCGAGCATCGCGTTGTTGGCAAGAATGACGTTCGAACCAATCTGGCAATCATGCGCGATGTGCACGCAACCCATCACCAAGTTGTCGCTGCCCATTTTGGTGGCGCCACCGCCGTTGCCAGTGCCGCGATGAATGGATGCGAACTCGCGGATGTGATTGCGGTCGCCAATCTCAAGCGTGGTTCGCTCACCGGCGAATTTTTTATCTTGTGGCGGACCGCCCACGATGGTGAATGGGTGCAACACATTCTCGCGGCCAATGCGCGTGTCTCGATCCATGTGCACGTGGCTTACCAACTCGCTGCCCTCGCCAATTTCGCAATCGGGACCAATGACGCACCAAGGTCCAATGGTCACGCCCGCGGCGAGCTTGACTGATGGATCGATGATGGCGGTGGGATGAATTTTTGTCATAAAGAATGTTTAAAAAATAAAGGATCAGGCTTCTGTGGAATCCACCATCATAAAGCGAATTTCAGCCTCCGCCGCGGATTTTCCGCCCACCGTGGCGCGGCATTTTACCGAGGCGGTTCGGGCGTTGGCGCGCACTGTTTCTACTTCTAGAACCAATTGGTCGCCAGGCACCACGGGTTTACGCAGTTTCACCCGATCCAAACTTAACAGCATGGCCACGCGGCCTGAATGTTCCAGCGTTTGACTGAGCATGAGTCCGCCCAATTGAGCCATGGCCTCCACAATCAGCACGCCAGGCATGATGGGCGTGCCAGGATAATGGCCTTGAAAAAACGGTTCGTTCATCGTGACATTTTTCACGCCAACCGCGCGTCGATTGGCGTCCATTTCAATCACGCGGTCCACCAGCAACATTGGATAGCGGTGCGGTAAAACTTTCGCAATCGCGCGGGCGTCCATGGCTTGGCCCGCCACCAAACTCTCGGCCAAGTCCGCGGCCTTCATGGCGCGCAGAAGTCGCTGGCACATTTGCCGGTTCAGTCCATGGCCACTGCGGTGCGCAACAATTCTGCATTGCACGGGGCGACCCGCCAAATATAAATCGCCAAGCACATCAAGCAACTTGTGGCGCACGGGTTCATCACTAAAGCGAAATGCATTTTCAATTGGTCCGTTGTCGCCAATCACCAACGCATCGCGCACGGTGAGATGGCGGCACAAGCCGGCTGCCCAAATGGCCTCGGCCTCCTCCTGCAAGCTAAAGGTGCGCGCCGGTGCGATATCGGTGGAGTAGTCGCTGCGCGATGGATCAAAAACCATAGTTTGACGGGGGATTCTGCGTTCTTTTGCTCCGTAGTCCAAGTCGTAGGAAATTTCCATTCCCTCGCCATCGCGCGGAAGCGCGGCGATCATGGAGTCTTCGTCCTCCACAACTATCGCCTCGCGCAAACGGAACACGCGCCGAGGCGCGTCTTGTTCAATCAAACCAGCTTCGCAAATAGGTTGCACAAAAGGCAAAGCGCTGCCGTCGCCGCAAGGCAACTCTGGTCCATGCAAACGCAAGATGGCGTTGTCCACACGCAGACCGGCCAGCGCGCTCATGCAATGTTCAATCGTGTCAATAGTCACGTCGCCGCCACGCAATGTTGTGCGCCGCGGCTTGGGCAACACATGCGTGACCAACGCGGGAATAGTCACGGATGGATTGAGGTCAATGCGCTCAAAAATAATTCCGGTGCCAGGCGGCGCGGGGGTGATTTCCAACACGGCCTCTTCGCCAAGCATCAATCCTTTTCCGCGAACCGTGGCCACGCGCGCAAGTGTGCGCTGCGGATCAACGGTGGTTCCGCGAAGTTGCCCCGTGGGAAGAACTTTGGTGGCGATAGGTTTCATGGCCCCTGGGGTTGATCCTTGGATGGACTCTTGGTCTGATCCTCTAGCAGGGTGCGTAACTTGCGTGACCATTGTGGCAATTTACGGATTGCGGCGATCACACGCAATTCCTCACGAATCTCCTGAGCGGGCATTCCGCCCCATGTGGCGCCCGCGGGAACATCGTTCATTACCGCGCTTTTGGCGGCTAAACGCGCGCCGTCGCCAATGGTTGTGTGGTCGGCAATGCCGCAATAGCCACCAATTTGAACGCCGTCGCCCACGGTGACGCTGCCGGCCAATCCACTCATGCCCGCGATCACCGTCATGCGGCCAACTCGGCAACCGTGAGCGATCTGGCACAAATTATCTATTTTTGTTCCCGCGCCAATTCGCGTGCTGCCAAACTTGGCGCGGTCCACGCATGTGTTTGCGCCAATCTCAACGTCGTCATCCAGAACAACATTGCCAGTGTGTGGAATGTGCGTCAAACTTTTCCCATCCGCGGCGGGGCGATATCCAAATCCGTCGCCACCAATCACAGCCGACGCGTGAATGATCACACGCGCGCCAAGCACGCTGCGCTCATCAATAAAGGCGTTGGAGTGAATGACGCATTGATCGCCAATGGACACATGCGCGGCCACGCGCGCGCCGGCGTGCAGCACGCAACCGTTTCCAATGTGCGAACCAGCGCCAATGCTTACTAGCGCGCCAATGCGAGCGTCCTTGCCAATGGTGGCGCTTGGATCAATCACGGCGCTGGCATGCGCGCCAGGCGCGGGAAGAGTGGCAGGCGCGGCGAAAGTTTGTAAAATTTTTGCCACCGCCAAATCCGCGTTTTCCACACGAATCAGCGCGCGGCTGTGTGGATTGACCGCATGAGCTGCAATTGGAGCTTGATTGGAAGACGGGCTTAATGGCTGGGTTGTCAGCGGTGTTTTTACTTGACGCCCAACAATAGCAATGCGCGCGCGGCTTTGCGCCCAAAGTTTGGCATGCGCGTCGCTGGTGATAAATGTCGCCTGCTTTTCGGTTGCATCATTGAGCGATGACAAACCAGTGAATGCAATATCGCCATCGCCTTCAAGCGCACCGCCCACCAACAATGCGAGTTGCGAACTTGTAGTGGGGGTCAAGGTCAACGGCGCTTCACTTCCCTTGTCTCTTGGAATAATTTTCATTCATTTGCTTGATCACAACATCGCTGATGTCAATGGATGGATTGATCCACAACATGCGGCGGCCAGAAATTTGCGTCATGACCGGGCGCGTGTCCTTGGGATCGAATGGCGGGGTGGCGTCATCAAGAAACACGGCGTCAATCAGTTGCGCCTTGCAAATGTCCCCCAACGAAGACTTGATGGCTTGATATGTGTTGCGAAGAAGAAGGGATTTTTCCATCTCGAATTTTTTCCGTGAAAATTCATCGTAAGCCTTATAGTTTCCAATGGCCTCCTCGATTTTTTTGGAAGTCTCAAAGAATCCCGGCGTATCGGGCTTGAAATTTTCCAATTCGGCTTGCAGGGCCTGCACGGCTTGTCCTAATTTTTCATTTTTAGCGGTGAGTTCTTTCAGCGTCTCTTCCAAGCGTTTTTCGCCGGCTTTGTGCTCATCCAAACCGCTGTACAGGCGCGCTAAATCCACGGTGGCGATGGCGGTGGGTTTCTCAAACGTGTTGAAAGCCCATAAAGAAATCGAGGCAAGCGCCACGAACAATGTGATTGGCAGGAAAGAAAATCTACGCATATGAATTCTCCAAAGTGGTGTGAGTTGATTTCATCGAACATGAATGCAGTTGACTACGCGAGGTGAGGCAAGTGGCGCGGACGCGACACGCAAGTAAATATTATTTTTTGGCGGGACCCACGGAGGCGGGAGCGGTGGCGTGGGTGTTGTTCATTTTCACAATCAACTTGTCGCTGACATCCGTTGATGGGCTTGCGAAAATAATTTGGCGGCGACCAATTTGTTCCAAAACTTGCTGAGCCAAAGGCGCCTTGACCTCACGGCTGGTGACGATGTTGTTGATTCCATCGTTCACAATGATGTAGTCATACCCCTCGCTCTCGGCGAGTTTGGCGCTTTCCTCACGCAAATTGCGATAAATACTTTGCCACATCAAACTATTTTCGCGGTCCAGTTCGGCGCCTTTGAGCGTGGCCCATTGCTCAAGTTGAAGTTGCTCCAGCACAACTTGTTCGGCGATACGTTGTTGCTCCGCTCCGTCGGTGGCGGCGGAAGCTTGTTGCACTTCGGCTTCAAGTTTTTTCTTGCGGCTGTCGGCTTCGTCGCGCATTTGATTTTGCAGCGCGGTGAGTTGAACTTCCCAGTCGGCTTTTTCCTGCAGTTTGTCCAACACTCTTCCCAAATCAATGCTGCCAATTCGGGTGGCTTGCGCGGGCGCAACTGGACGGCTCACGCCCCAGGCAAATGATCCCAAACCAAAGGCGATGAGCGAAGCGATGACGACGGTTTGTGCGTTGGAATTTTTCATGATGGTCTTCCTTATAAATAGAAATAGCGAAAGGGAGAGTGTAAGTGCCACGTTCAAAGTTTGCCCAGCGATTTCACCCGTAATTGAGGCCGCGATTAGGCCGATCAAGGCGCGCGTAATTTAGAATGGAAGCTCGGCGTTAAACGAGAACACCTGCGTTTCGTCGGTGCTTTCCTTCATTAAAGGAACCGCGAAATCCAGCGCGATTGGAGCGGGACCAAGCGCGCCAATGTATAAGCGCAAGCCAACTCCAACGCTGGCGCGATATTGCGTGAAGCCAACCGGATTTGGAATATCGCCTGCATAGTCGTTGCCAGTGACAGTTCCAGAATCAACGAAAGCCACGGCGGTGATGACATCTTGAAAGATTGGCGTTTCATATTGCGTGCCGGCGAAGAACATGAATTGACCACCGATGTTGGTGGGGGGCGCGCCGTTGCTTGGTCCCTGCGTGGTTGGTGGATAAGAGTTCGGGTAGCCCTGCAACTGATACGTCACAGGACTGATGGTGCGGAACGCAAAGCCGCGCAATGATCGGCCGCCCAAATAGAAGCGCTCGAACACTGGCGCGTTGTCGCCGGTGATGTATCCAAATTGCGAATTTAAGCGCAGCGTGGTTTTGCGTCCCAGAAAATCCTCGTCTAATGTGAGGAACGTGGTGTAGCTGCCGCGGACCATTGGAAAACTGTACGCGCCCGCGTACATGCTGCCCGTGACTTCGGCGACGGATCCAGAACCTGGACGAGATTTACTGTCGATGGTGTTTCGCGAAAGGGAAAGTGAGAGCACGCCAAATTGACTTGGACCCGCTTGATCATTCACAACCACCAGTGGAGTGCCATCCTGAAATTCCGTGAGAGTGACATTCTCTAGACGCACATTGGTTCCAAATGACCAGTAGTCCCCAAGCCGCCGACCAGTTCCAAATGACATCGTGGTGCGCTCTTCCGTCCACTGCGGGTAGACGCGATTGCGATACGAAAGGCTGGTGCTGCCCGACCAATCTGTTTCAAACAAATGCGGTTCGCCCAATGAAATGGAGTAGGTGCTCACATCAATACCTGGCTGAATGGCGATCGTGAATGATTGACCCGCGCCGCGGAAGGCGCGCCCTGCGGTGAATTCACTGAACGATGTCGGCACGTCGGCGATGTCAAAGTTGTATTGATTCAGCGAGATTTCACCGCCAAATCCTTGGTCGGTGCCGATGGCGATACCAAAGTTCACGCTGCCCGTGTTCTTCTCCTTGATCTCAACCAACACGTCGCGCGTTCCAGGCTTGTCCGGATCCTCCTCTTGCGGAGTGACACGAATGTCGTTGAACAAATTTGTGGACTTCAAGCGAATTTGCGTGAGTTCAATTTCGCGGCCGTCCATTGGTCGACCGGGTTGAAAGCGCACCAAGCGCCTGATGATCTTGTCGCGCGTTATGAAATTGCCTTGGATTTGCACTAGGCCCGTTTCATAGCGATCGCCCTCGGTGATGCTGATCAGCATGTCCACCTCGGCCTCCTCGCCAGATCGCACATAGTTGGTGTTCACCTTGGCGTTGATGTAGCCCATTACAAAGTACGCGGTTTGAATACTTTTTACGCTTGAGTCAATGCCCCTCTTTTGATACGCGTCGCCGGGGCGCAGTGTCATGAGCGAGCGCAATTGCTCCGATGAAAAAACCCGCAGTTGACCATCGGCCGTCGAGCTTTCCACCCGCACGGAGCGCAGACGATATTCACGACCCTCATCGATCACAAAAACAACCTTGGCCTCTTTCTGATCGGAGTTCAACTCCACGCGGCGATCCACGCGCACGTCAACGTAGCCGTGCTCCTTGTAGAACTTGTCCAAGGACGCCACATCGTCCACCAACGCCTCCTCATCCAAGTTGCCTTTTCGAAAAATAAAAATCCAAGGTTTTGTCTTGATTTCCGCGGCAAGTTGCTTGGCGGGAAACGCGCGATTGCCCACGAATTCAACCTCTTGAATGCGCACGCGCGGACCTTCCACAATTCTAAAAATTAAAATTCCCGAATCCTTCAGGCGCGATTCGTCCACCGTGATTTCCACCAAGTAGTGGCCCTTGTTGCGATACAGATCCTTCATTTTCAGAATGCTTTGCTCCAGAAGAAAGTCGTCGCGCGGACCTCCGGGATACAAAGGAACCACGGCGCGCAATTCCTGATCGCTCACTGCTTTGTTGCCAACAGTTTGAATGTCAAGCACCAAGCTTTGTTCAATCAATGTGTACGTCACCTCCACGGTGCCGTCGGGGAGCAGTGACGCATCGGCGGAAACAGTTTCAAAGTGGCCAAGGCGATACAGACTGGCCACGTCCGCGCGCACCGCCAAGGATTCAAATGGCTCGCCCGCGCCAATGCGAAGATTATTTTTAATTTCCTGCTCGCTGATTCGACTCAAGCCTTTGATGGTCACCAATGAAATCGGGCGATCGGCGAAAGTTTGGTCCTCAATGTCGCCCGCCAGCGCCAGCGGCGCCACCATTGCATTGATGGCGATCAGCGCAAGAGTGACAAAATGAAGCCGCCACTTGTTCGGGCGACAACCCGAGCAACGGCGTTGATTGACGAACCTTTGCATTTCTACTTTTGAGGATAACCATGCGCAAGCCGTATCGCACATAAGGCCACCACGGGATCAAAGTTGGTTGCTAGGCTTGCGGTTGTTATGGCTATCCGACTTGACGAACTTGCCCAAAAAATTGGCGCCACATTGCATGGAGATGGCTCCGCGCAAGTGAGTTCCTGCGCCCCGATTGAGAGCGCGCAAGTTGGGCAAGTGAGTTTTTTGGCCAATCGAAAATATGCCGCGCATTTGACCACCACCAATGCCACCGCGGTGATTGTCGCCAGTGGCGCAACAGTGAAAGCCGGCGTTGCCATATTGGAGGCCGTTGATCCATACTTCGCATTTCGCCAAGCCATGGTCGCGCTGCATGGATTTAGAAAACATCCAGCGCCAATCAACGCGGCGGAAAAAAATAATTTCATTTCAGAGCGCTCCGTCATTCATACAACTGTTGGCATTGGCGAAGGGTGCGCTGTGCACGCGGGCGCGGTGATTGAGCGCGGCGTCACGTTGGGCGCGCGTTGCGTGATATATCCCAACGCCTATGTTGGCGAAGGCGTGAAGTTGGGCGACGATTGCATCGTGTATCCGGGCGTATGTATTTATGATGGTTGCGTGATCGGCAACCGCGTCACGCTGCACGCCAATACCGTGATCGGCAGCGATGGGTTTGGTTACGCCACGTACAAGGGGCGCCATGAAAAAATTCCGCAGTCGGGCATTGTGGTCATTGAGGACGATGTTGAAATTGGATCATGCTGCGTCATTGAGCGCGCCGCGATGCAAGAGACTCGCATTGGCGCGGGCACCAAGTTCGCGGATTTAATTTCCATTGGACACGGCACGCGCATTGGCAAACATTGTTTGCTGGTGAGTTTGGTTGGCATCAGCGGCAGCGTGGATATGGGAAATTATGTCGTGCTTGGCGGGCAAGTTGGCGTGACTGGACATCTTTCCATTGGCGACGGCGTGCAAGTGGCTGGCAAGTCCGCCGTGGTGGGCGATATCCCCGCGGGCATGCGCGTGGCCGGTGTTCCCGCAATTGAAAGCGACAAGGCTTTGCGAAATCATCTTGTTTTTCGAGACTTGTTTGACATGTCTCGAAAATTAAAATCGCTTGAGCGCGAGGTTGCCAAGTTGCAAGCCGCCGCTAGCGATGGGAAAAAATCTAATCTGTAAATCAATCTTGCTTTTCAATCATCGCTTTTAATTCATCGTCTCAATTCAGTACAGGAAAAAATTATGACAACCGCCACGCTTTTGGAAACGCCGTTTCACGCGATGCACTTGCAACACCACGCCAAGATGACGGACTTCGCCGGTTGGGACATGCCGCTGCATTTCGGATCCATTCTGGAAGAACATCGATGGACTCGCACGTCCGCGGGCTTCTTTGATGTGAGCCACATGGGCCGCATCAAATTCACCGGCAGGCACGCGCGTCGATTTTTGGATCGCATCTGCACGCGTGGAATTCTGGGCATGACCAAAGGCGCGGTGCGCTACGGCTTGGTGTTGAATGAGCAGGGCGGTTGCCGCGACGACATCTTGGTGTATTGCTTGGAGGAGGACGAATATCTGATGGTGTGCAACGCGTCCAACCGCTTGAAATTGTTGCAACATTTCGCGGCCAACAAGGGTGATTTGGTTTTTAAGATGGACGACCAGACCGCGTCCACCGCCATGGTTGCTCTGCAAGGACCCAAGGTGATGGATTTGGTCAGCACCATGAGCCGCGAAATTCCCACGCTCAAGCGATATCGCTTTGTGGAGAAAAGTTTGATGGTGGTGAAGTTGCTTGTCAGCCGCACTGGTTACACCGGCGAGGACGGCGTGGAAATTATTTTGGGCGCGGGCATGGCCAAGTTGGCGCTGGGCATGTTGCTCAAGGACATGGGCGCCGCCACAAGCGTGATTAAGCCGTGTGGTCTTGGCGCGCGTGACACGTTGCGCATGGAGGCGGGCATGCCGCTGTATGGACATGAGATTGATGAGACCGTTGATCCGTTGACGGCGGGATTGAACTTTGCCGTGAAGATGGACAAGGGCGCGGGCGATGAGCGCGAAGTGCGTTTCATTGGACAAGATGCGCTGGAGAAAATTGCCAAGGCGGGTCTGAAACAGAAGTTGGTCGGATTGAAATTGCAGGGGCGCCGCAGCGCGCGTCAAGGAATGAATGTCATCGCAAGTGGTTCTGCTGGTGATCGAATTGTTGGCCGCGTGACGAGTGGTTGCCTAAGCCCAACTCTTGACATGCCTATTGCAATGGCGATTGTGGACATTGACATTGCGGAGACAATGCCCGCGTTGATGGTGGATCTTGGTCGCGAACGCGCCGAGGCCAATGTGTATCCGTTGCCGTTTCACAATCCAACCAAGCCCGGCAAGTCGGCGACTTGATTGTGATTTGTCGCGCGCGAAAGCGCCGCGCTGAAATGTTTTTGAGTCACGCTCGAAAGCGCCTAGCCCAAGATCAGTGATCTGATTTCGGTGATTTTTTATTGGTGCGCGCCAAGGAAATATTCGGGCGACGATTGTGTTGATCGGGCGCATCTTCATTGGGGCTATCCGTTTCACCCAAGGAGAAACGCAATGGCTTGTCGTCCATCATGCGCGCGTACAGTTTTTTCAAGGCGTCCACTTCGATTTGTCTCACGCGCTCGCGGGTCAATCCCACCTGTTCGCCAACTTCCTTCAGTGTGAGCGGTTCCTGGCCTTCAAGGCCAAATCTCAGGCGCAACACATGCGCGTCGCGATGATCGATGGAATCAAGCAACTTCACGATCACCGAGAAATCCTCGCGCGCGCTGATCTTTTCCTCGGGTCCGGAATTTTTTGTGTCGGTGAAAAGGTCGTTGAAATTTGGCTCTTCGCCGCCTATGGATTTCGGCGCCTGATTGGGCGAGTTGTAGGCGGTGATCGCCTTCTTCACAATATTCAGTTTGCGCACTGGAATGCCCATCACTTTGGAAAGTTCCAAAATGGATGGCGGACGGGAATTTTCCGTCTCGAATTTGCGCGTTTCAATTTTCCAGCGCGCGATCAGTTCCACCATGTAGGCCGGAATGTGGATGGCTTGCTGGGCGTTGATTAAAGTTCGCTTGATGGATTGTTTGATCCACCAACTGGCGTACGTGCTGAAACGCGCGCCTTGGGCTGGATCAAATCCTTGGGCGGCGCGGATTAAACCCACGTTGCCTTCCTCCACCAAGTCTGACAGTGAAAGACCGCGGTGGGAATAATGTTTGCTGATGGCGATCACCAAGCGCAGATTGGACTTGATCATCAATTCGATCGACTCGCTCCGAAGTTTGCTTTGCTGCGGGTCGCAGTCATCACAGTTGTTTACAATTTTCCAGCCCAGAATCTTTTCAGACTCGGGTGTCAACAGCGGCGTCTCGCCAATTTGACGCATGTATGTTTGTAAATCAGATGTAGCAATTACTCTCGCCATAACTTCTTTTCGAAAGGGGGGTCCCAACCACTCGAATAAATCATCATAGTTGCCAAGTACATGAAAACCTTACCCGAAATATGTTTTTTCTAAAACTTGTTCGGGGCTAAGAATTCCCTCCAAAACAATTTTTGAGTGAGTTAACATTGTCCGTGTGTCCAGTTCTAGCGATCTCACCCCAATTTTGAAGGATTGGCTGTGGCAATTCGGGCGCTTTGGGGCCCGGACCCTGTCGGGGCACGATGGCAGGCTCTTAATACAGGTGCGCTTGGAACTTGGAATTATTCAAATGGAGGCCGATGGGCGACCCGATGGCAACGCTTCGGGTGGATTTGGGTCCGTCTTGGATCGGGTCCGTTCGCAACTGGAAGGGACCGCCGTCATCGCCGCGCTTGGCGGCGCATGTGTTGACCCGGACGATGCCTCCGACTTGGTTGGCGAGCTTTTGCTTTTTCGCCAGCGCGCCATGGCATGCGCGGTTTTGGAATTATGGCCGCGTGTTCGTCGCGACGCGCTGCACAACATTTCGATTTTGGAATTGCTTTGCGCCCGCGGTGGCGACAATGCGGAGCGCGCGCGTTATGAATCATGGCGCGCCAATGAAATTAAAATGCAAACGCGCGCCGAAGTCGCTGTGGCCATGTTGTCGGGTAGAAAATCAGAGGCCGGCACGGCGATTGACCACGGTCTGGATGCCTTGAAAAAATCATTCGCGCGCGCCGGAGTTCCGCAAGAATTCGAAAAATCAATCGAAGCGCAGTACTTGCGCGGCTTGCGTGAATCGCTCACATTGAAATTGCCATCGAGCCAGCGCATTGAAATTGAGCGGCGAATGTTGGCGGCCATCCGCGGTGAGAACTTTGAGTTGGCTGCAATTCTTCGAGATGAACTGCGGCAGATGGGACCAGCATTATGATGTGGGCCCAATACATTTGCGCCAGTTGTTTCGCGCTGTTTGGTTTGGGGTGCGTGGTGGTGACGCCACTTGGCTTGCCTGGAACTTGGATCATGATTGGAGTGGCCGGAGCCACCGACGCCGTGGTGATGTGGATGTGGCCGGCGCTGCCCATGCCCTTTGGAGTTTCGGCGCTGGTGATCGCGGTTCTTGCGGGAACAGCGGGTGAATTTGTTGAATTTGTGGCTGGCGCGTTGGGTGCCAAGGCCGGCGGCGCCTCGCGCAAAGGCGCGGTTGGCAGCATGATTGGAAGCATTGTTGGCTTGATCATTGGAACTGTTTTAATTCCAATTCCGCTTGCGGGTTCCGCAATTGGCGCCATCGTGGGCGCGATTGTTGGCGCCATCGTGGGTGAAAAAATGCACGGACGTGAAATGAAAAATTCCCTCAAGCCCGCGGCGGGCGCGGCCATTGGAAGAATTCTTGGCGCGCTTTCCAAAGCGCCATTCGCGCTGGTGGCGTGGAGTGTGTTGATGTGGGACGCGTTCACTTAATTTGCATCGCGTTGTCCATGCGGCGCGGATCGATTGAAGTATTTGCACGAGTGTTGTTGGAGGCGACGCGCGCGTAAAAATAACAACCGTCAAATCGCGTCGCATACGCGAGCGCTGAAAGTCACCCGAATAAATTCACATCGGCGACATGCTCGACACGTGTCAAGCGATCGCCTTGCAACGATATAAACAGGGTCGGAGTGTGTTCAAAGCGTAGAACGAACATGCGCTCCTTCATGATTTGAGTTTGCGTGGTCAATTCTATTTTTCCAGTGGTTGTGTGTGGCGCCGCGAGATTTGTTTCAGCCGTATTTATTTCAGTTTGCAATTCTTGCGCCCATCCACGAACGACAGGTTCCACCGTTCCGCGGCCGCCATCCAATTCATGGGCACTATTGAGCGTGAGATACAAGCCGCGATGGTTGCAAAGCGCCTGCACAATCATGTGCTCGCGCACTGCCATCTCGGTGAGAAGCCGCGGACACCTCCAACACAAAGTTTCCCGCGCATCGGGCAGCACAATCTGCGAGCCAGCCAATAGCCAGTCAAAATGATGGAGGCCATCGGCGGTGGTGTGGCGAAGGATTGCGGTTTGCAGGGGGTTCATTGGTCAACACGCTACGGCGTGGAAGACATTATCATCTCGACGCCCATGACTCACTTCACCAAAATTATCGTCGCTTCGCTTCTCGCCACGCCAACGTTGATTGGTTGCAGCAGCGCGCCGCCAATTGAGAGCACCACAAATTCGGCGCAGCACTACATCGACTTTGATCAGTGCCAACAAGCCGCCGATTTAATTCGCCCCGTCGTTGATCAATGGCCTGGCGAGTGGAAGGCGCAATTTATTTTGGGCCGCGCTGAAATGTGTCTGGGCAATTTGAACGAGGCGCGCCATGCGCTTGAGGCCGCCAATTCGCGCAAGCCCGACAGCATGGATGTGGTATTCGCCTTGGCGGATTGCATGCAGATGCAAAAGGATATTCCCGAGTTGTATTTACTTCTTCGCAACGCCGGCGCCGAGTTTCGCAGCGCGGAGGCCTACGTGAAATTGGCTGAAATCGCCGACAGCACTGGCGACATGGATTCAGAAAAGACCGCGCTTTTGGCGGCCATCGAATTGGACGAGGGCTACGGCATGAAGCGGATCATCAGCCCATATTTACAGATGTCGCAGTTGCAGGAAAAACTTGGCGATCAGGCCGACGCCTTGCGCAGATTGCGCCAAGCCTACGGCGTGAATCCAAATGATCCACGCGTTCAATCCGCGCTTCTTGCGCGTGGACAAGTTCTTGGGCCAACACTGGCACTGCCCGGTGGAATTTAATTTCGTGCCGCGATGAGCCGGCGCAACACACGCAACACTGGTGACGCGGATCGTTTGCTGGGGCAATTTACCGCGCTCGGCGATGTGGTTCGATTGCGCATGTTGCAACTTTTATCCGAAGAGGAATTGAGCGTTGGTGAATTGGCCCGCATTGTGCAAGTGCCGCAAAGCACCGCAAGTCGCCATTTAAAACCGTTGCTTGATGGTGGTTGGATTGCCAGGCGCAGTGAAGGCACCGCGGGTTTGTATCGCATGCCCAACGCCACCATGCCCAATGATTCCAAGGCGTTGTGGGAAGTGGCGCGTCAAAGTATTCAAACGCATCCCGAGGTTGCGCAAGATCGCCAGCGAATGGCCAGCGTGATCGCGTCGCGTCGCGTGGATAGCGAGGCTTTCTTTGGCCGCGTGGGTGGACAGTGGAGCGATGTTCGCCAAAAACTTTTTGGAACGCGCGTCACCAACGCCGCGCTTCTTGATCTTCTGGATCCTGAAACTGTGGTCGCTGATTTGGGTTGCGGAACCGGCGAGGCCAGCGAAGTATTGGCTGGGTTGGTGCGCAAAGTGATCGCGGTGGACCGGGAAAAGTCAATGTTGGACGCCGCGCAAAAAAGACTTACGCATGTGAAGCATGTGGAATTTCGCCGTGGAAGTATGGAGGAGTTGCCATTGAAAGATGGCGAAGTTGACCTAGCCATCGCCATGCTTGTGTTGCATCACGTGGTGGATATTGAAGCGGCGTTGCGTGAAGTGGCTCGCGCGCTGAAAGCCAATGGTCGATTGTTCATTGTGGACATGGTGCCCCACGATCGGCGCGCGTATGCCGCCAGCATGGGCCATGTGCATTTGGGTTTTTCCGCCGACGCCATTCGCCGCGTGGCGAAGGCGGCGGGATTTGAATTGCTGCGCTACCGATTGCTTGGCAGCGATCCAGTGGCAACAGGTCCAGGTTTATTTACGGCGTTGCTTGCACGCAAATATAATTAATTTGCGTTCACACGCTAATCACTTTGCACTAGGCGGTGCGCTGGGCAATGCGCCTGGCGCCGTGGTTGCCGCTGGTTTCACGGCCGCAAGCGCCGCGTCAAGTTTGGCCAGCGTTTCAATGGGGTTTTGCTGCGCTTTGAGCGCGTCCGCCGGCGTGGCCACCTCCACAAGTCGGCTTCCAATAAACACATACACTGGCTCGGCTGGCAATGGCGCACCACTGATCACGCACACTTTCAACGCGTACTTCGCGCCTTGATCCGCCACAATTCCTTTGTCCACTTGCGCCAGCCACTTCACTGGATCACGGCGAACGCGGCGCGCGCATTGCCCACAACAGGAGCGCACCAATCTATTTCCAACAATTATATTTTCGTCTTTGCCGGCATTGGGACCAGTGGGATCGGCCAGCGACTCCTCGGGCATCACCACGCAATTCATCGCCGGATACTGCGGCAATTGTTCCCGCACCATTTGCTCATTGGCGGGATTGAGATATTTGGCGCGATCAATTTCAAATGTCGCGGCACACTGCGCGCTTTCAAAACGAATTTCTCGTCCATTCAAACTGGGATCTTTTGGGTCATCGATTATTTTGATCACGGGCGCCGCGCCCAAGGGCTTCAGGCACACGGGACATGTGCTCAGCGGCCATGCGCAACCAACTCGTGCTGGCGCTTGCGGCATTTGGTTGCCGAATTCAAATCCAAGGGCAAGCGCGCACACAATCAGCAGTGGAAATTTTTGCATATTCATGCGGCATCATAGGACGCCGACACGCTTGCGCCACAAAAAAGCCGCGGATGGAAATCTCCGCGGCTTCAAAATTCAACGCTTTGTCAGAAGAAACTTACTTCTGATCATTCACTTCAAACTCGGCGTCAATCACATCTTCTTTGCCGCCGGCTGGCTTGCCCGCATCCGCGCCTTCGCCAGGCTTTTGACCTGCCGAACTGGCCTCATACACGGCTTTACCAAGCTCCATTGCGGCGTCGTTCAAGTTCTTCATGGCCGCTTGAATGGCAGTCTTGTCCTCGCCCTTGAGTTTGTCCTCTAGGTTTGACAACGCGCTTTCCACTTTGCCACGGCTCTCCTGCGAAATCTTTCCGCCGTGCTCTTCCAAACTTTTCTTGGTGGAATACGCCAACGCCTCGCCCTGATTGCGCAGGTCGATGAGTTCGCGCCGAGTCTTGTCAGCCGCCGCATTTTGCTCCGCCTCTTGACGCATGCGCGCCACTTCTTCCTTGCTCAAACCACTCGAGCCAGTGATGCGGATTTCCTTCTTGGTGCTGGTGGCCTTGTCGGTCGCGGAAACATTCAAGATTCCGTTGGCGTCAATGGCAAACTCAACCTCAATTTGCGGCAATCCACGCGGCGCTGAACCAATTCCCGTCAAGTCGAAACGACCCAGGGTGCGGTTGTCAGCGGCGAACTCGCGCTCGCCCTGCATCACGTGAATGGTGACGCTGGTTTGATTGTCCGCGGCCGTTGAGAAAGTTTCCTTCTTGCTGGTTGGAATAGTGGTGTTGCTCTGAATCAACTTGGTCATCACGCCGCCAAGCGTTTCCACGCCAAGCGAAAGTGGAGTGACGTCAAGCAGAAGAACATCCTTCACATCGCCTTGCAACACGGCGCCCTGAATGGCGGCGCCAATGGCAACCACTTCATCAGGATTGATGCTGCGGTCAAGCTCTTGCGTTTGGAAAATATCCTTGGCAATGTCTTGCACCTTTGGAATGCGAATGGATCCACCAACCATGACCACTTCTTGAATGTCCTTGGGCGACAACTTGGCGTCGCGCAACGCTTGCTCGCATGGACCACGCAAACGATCGAACAAATCCTTGCACATGTCCTCAAAGCGCGAGCGCGTCACGGTGACTTGCAAATGGCGTGGGCCACTTTGATCCGCCGTGATAAACGGCAAATTCACCACGGTTTCAAGTTGATTGGACAACTCAATCTTGGCTTTTTCAGCGGCTTCCTTCAGGCGTTGCAAGGCCATGGCGTCCTTGCGCACATCAATGCCTTCCTTCTTGCGGAATTCTTCGGCGATGAAATCGATCAAGCGTTGATCAAAGTCGTCGCCACCCAGGTGGCCGTCGCCATTG
>SXGQ01603770.1_pt1 | contig 20465 bp, 16 predicted proteins | sample 3178371 | NCBI WGS metagenome assembly SXGQ01 (sample SAMN11356859, study PRJNA531348) | freshwater metagenome | isolation source: freshwater sample F1-20 | place: China: Fuxian Lake, Yuxi | collected 2017-12-25 | reverse complement strand
CGAAGATGCCCTGGGGGTTTTCCGGGTCGATCGCCCGGCGGACGGCGTCGGCGAATCCGCCGACCGCGGGAGCGGCGCGGGGATCGAGGCGCCGGCCCGCTGCGGGGGATTGCAGGGGGCGCGGATTGCGGGGCGGCATGGCAGCAGCCGGCGCTGCCGCGGCCTGTTGGCGGCCAGCGGTGGCGGAGAACTCGGTCGGTGTCGCCGTCGGCGTGCGGGCCTCCGCCGGGCCCGGCGACGGGCTGGCCGCGGCGGCCGACTCCCCTTCGGTCGACCGGTTTGCAAGCGCCGTTCGATGCGGCGTCCATTGAAGGCCGTTGTCGCTCCCGCCCTGACCGCTGCCCTGCGCGGCGGCCGTGACCGCGGTGGCGGCGGTGAGCAGGATCGTCAGCAGTCGTGCGATGGTGGGCGTGTGCATGGCCTGTTGTCTCCCGACACGCCGCTGTCCCATGGCAGAGGGGCGCGGCACGGTCGCTCCAATCGTCATGGATATCGTCGCCGGCAGGGCCCCGACTTCCGTCAAAAACCACGCGATGCGGACAGCCAACCGGGCTTTCCCAGATTGCCGATCGGTGAACAGGCTGCGCCGGGCTGGGGAACCTTGGGGGGCTGGCCACGAAGGGCAAGCTGCCGCGGGCAGCGGAATGGAACCGGGCCCGGGGGACAGAGCTCCCGCTCGAAGGGGCCCAGCGGGCGAAGGGGCCCAGCGGGGGGAGCCAGCGACTTCCGACAGCCGGCCTGTCATGCCGGTCCGGCGAGTGCCTGGTCGAGGTCGGCGATCAGATCGGCGGTGTCTTCGATGCCACACGCCATGCGGATCATGTTGTCGGCGATGCGGAAGCCGGCACGCTCGGCGGGGGAGTAGTTCCAGTAGCTCATCACCATCGGCTGCTCGATGAGCGTCTCGACACCACCGAGGCTCGGCCCGATCCGGGCGACGCGCATCCGGTCGATGACGGCCGCGGTCTGCCGCCAGTCGGCGCCGCCAAGGAAGAAGGTCACCAGGCCACCGTAGCCGCGCATCGTGTGCCGCGCCTCGGCATGGAACGGGTGGCTCTCCAGGCCTGGGTAGAGCACCCGTTCCACCCTCGGGTGCGCTTCGAGGAAACGCGCCACCCCGAGGCCATTGGCGTTGTGGCGCTCCATCCGCAGGGCGAAGGTCTTGAGACCGCGCTCGAGCAGATAGGCGTTGTGGGGGGAGTTGATCCCCCCCATGATCCCGCGCAGCTGGCGCACTGGATCGATCACCTCGTGCCGGCCGAGGACGGCCCCGGCAAGGAGGTCGTTATGACCGCCGAGGTACTTGGTGGCCGAATGGAGGACGAAATCGACACCGCCTTCGAGCGGCCGGATGTTGTGGGGGGTGCCAAGCGTGGCATCGATCAGCGTGAGCACGCCATGCCGGCGGCCGATCGCGGCGAAGCGCGGGATGTCGACCACCGAGAGATGCGGATTCGTCGGCGACTCACTGATGAGGAACTTCGTCCGCGGCGTGATCGCCGCCTCCATCGCGGCGTAGTCGCAGCTGGGCACTTCGCGGAAGCCGACCCCGAAGCGGGTGAGGTGCCGCCGGCAGAACTCGCGGCTCCGGTGATAGCACTCGTCGAAGAAGATCACCTCGTCGCCGGCGTTGCAGTGGGCCATGAGGATGCCGACGAAGGCGGCCATCCCCGAGGCGAACAGCAGCCCGGCCTCGGCTCCTTCGAGCGCCGCCAGCTTCGCCTCCACGACCCGCTCACCGGGGTTGCCGTACCGGCCATACTCCTCGCGCGGCTGCTTCTCCTCGATGAAGCGCACGATCGAGTCGGTGTCGGTGAAGGTGTAGGTCGAGGTGGCGAAGATCGGGTCGGTGAGGGAATGCCCCGGTTTGTCGCGCGCTTCGCCCCCGTGGACGGCCCGTGTCGAGGGACCGGCCAACGGGAGGGGCACGGGAGAGGTCGGCGTTCCGGGAGCCCCCGGGGCTGGGATGGCGGGCGAACGCACGCCACCGGAGGGCTGGACCGTCCCCGGATGGGGTTCATCACCGTGTCCGGACGGTCCGGCGGAGCCAGGGGGATTCATGGGCTGTCGACGGGCCCCGTGGGCGAGGGGGAAGCGGCCCGCGGAGTCTAGTCAGCGCCCCGTGCGGCGACAAGAAACCGCCACGTTCCGGCTCTGCTGCGGGGGCGATCACCCGGCCGCCGCGGCGGAGCCGACTGCTACACTCTTCGCTCCCCACGCCGTGACCGACTCCGTCCTCCCCGCGAGAGCGACCCCGTGTCCCGATCCCGCCGGCGATTGGCCGCGACACCGTCTGCGGCCGCCAGTGCCTCTCCTCTCGATTCAGCGGCGGCCGCGCCAGCGCCCCTCTGGCCGCCGGTGCGGGTCTGGGTGACGCTGGCCTCGTTGGCGGCCGCGATCGGTCTGGTCCGTTCCGGCGCGTTGGAACTGGTGTTCGGGACGGTGATCGACGGCGCGGTTCGGAACATCATCACCCTGATCCTCGCCTTCACCGGGCTGATGTCGGTGCTGGTCTGGTTCCTGCGCGAGAGCGGCCACCCGCGGCGGATCACATGGGGGGTGGCCGGATCGCTCGCGGCCCTCGTCCTCGCCGGCGTGGTGCTCCTGCGGGTCGAACGGGTGTCGGGCGATCTCGTCCCCCAGTTCGCCTGGCGGTGGCAGAAGTCGCCCGACTTCCTCCTCGGGAGGCACTCGGCACCGGCTCAGACGCCCGCCGGAAGCCCGCCGTGGACGGCCAGCGCGGCCGACTTTCCCCGGTTTCTCGGGCCTGATGGCACCGCGGTCCTTCCCGCCGTGCACCTCGATCCCGACTGGGAGTCGCGTCCGCCCCGCGAATTGTGGCGCCGGCCCCTCGGGGCTGGGTGGAGCGGTTTTGCCACCTGTGGTGATCATGCAGTGACCCTCGAGCAGCGCGGCGACGAGGAGATCGTCGCCTGTTACGACCTCGCGACGGGTGCCGACGAGTGGGCGGTGGCGGTGGCGGCCCGCCATCAGACGGTGCTCGGGGGGGTGGGGCCACGATCGACACCGACGATCCACGACGGCGTCGTCTTCACCACCGGGGCCACCGGGTGGTTGCACGCCATCGACGGTGCCACGGGCCGCGTCGTCTGGCGGAAGGACGTGCTCGCCGACCTCGGGATCGATCCTGCCGCCCACGCCCTGGCCGTCGCCTGGGGACGCGCCGGTTCGCCGCTGGTGGTGGATGACCTCGTGGTGGTGCCCGGCGGCGGACCACGCGAAGGGGGCGCGGTGGCGCTGGTCGCCTACGACCGCACCGACGGCAAGCGGCGCTGGACGGCCGGTGACCGGCAGATCGCCTATGCCTCGCCCGTGCTCGCCACGCTCGCCGGCCGGCGCATGATCATCACGGTCAACGAGGGTGAGGCGGCCGGCTACGATCCCGCCGATGGGGCGCTGGTGTGGCGCTGTGAATGGCCGGGCCATTCCAGTTCCGATGCCAACTGCTCCCAGCCGGTGCCGCTCGACGACCGCCGGTTCCTCCTCACCAAGGGCTATGGTCTCGGGGCCGCCCTGTTCCAGGTTGCCGATCCGGCGGCCAGCCCCTGGGCGATCGAGGCGGTGTGGCGCGAGAACGGCATCCTGAAGACGAAGTTCACGAACGTCGTGCACCGTGAGGGCCATGTCTACGGTCTCTCCGACGGCATCCTCGAGTGCGTCGCGGTGACGGACGGCCGTCGCGCCTGGAAGGGGGGGCGCTACGGGCAGGGCCAGGTGCTGCTCGCGGGCGACCCGCTCGTGGGCGACCTGCTCATGGTTCAGGCGGAATCGGGGGAGGTGGTGCTCGTCGAGGCCAGTCCAACCGCTCACCGGGTCCGCGCGCGGTTGCCGGCGCTGTCCGGACAGACATGGAACTACCCCTGCCTCGCGGGCGACCGGCTGCTCCTCCGCAACGCCGAGGAGGCGGCCTGTTACAGCGTGCCGCTCCGTGGCCCCACGGCCGAGACCACCGCGGGAGTGGGCTCCGGCACCCCGATGCAATGAGCGATGCGATGAACGCAGCCGACGAACTCGCCGGGCGCACGGCGCTGGTCACCGGATCGAGTCGCGGGATCGGTCGCGCCGTCGCCGTAGCCCTGTCGCGGGCGGGCGCCCGGGTGGCGGTCCACGGCCGCAGTGCCGCGGGCTGTGCGGAGACCGCCGCGCTGCTGGCGGAGGGAAGTCTTGCCGGCAGCTTCCAAGCCGATCTCGCCACCCCCGACGGCGTTGCGACTCTCGTCGGCGAGGTCGTCGCCAGACTTCCGGCGATCGATCTCGTGGTCCTCGTCGCGGGTGCCGACGTGCTCACGGGCACCGCCGCGGGATGGTCGTTCGAGCGCAAACTGCACCAGTTGCTCGCCGTCGATGTCACGGCCACCGTCGCCGTGGCCCGTGGCCTCGGCGGCTGGATGAAGGGGCGGGATGGCGGGGCGATCATCACGATCGGCTGGGATCAGGCCGAGACCGGCATGGAAGGGGACAGCGGCGAACTGTTCGCGACCAGCAAGGGGGCGGTGATGGCGTTCACGCGCAGCCTCGCGCGGTCGCTCGCCCCGCAGGTGCGGGTCAATTGCGTCGCACCGGGATGGATCCGCACCGCCTGGGGGGAGGGGGCGAGCGAAGCCTGGCAGCGACGTGCGGTCCGCGAGAGCCTGCTCGGCCGCTGGGGGACCCCCGACGATATCGCTTCCGCCGTCGCCTGGCTCGCCTCACCGGGAGCAACCTTCGTCACCGGGCAGATCCTGGCGGTCAACGGTGGCTTCCGCCGCGCCTGACAGGACAGTTGATCCGCGCCCCGAAAAATGCCCCGGTCTGGGCGAGCGAGGCGGATTGCTCGCCCAGACCGTTGGGGCATCCTTCTGGTTCTTCATGACCGCTGCGGCGGTCGGGCTGGTTCTTCATGACCGCTGCGGCGGTCGGGCTGGTTCTTCATGACCGCTGCGGCGGTCGGTGCCTGGTGACCGCTCAGTCGGCCCGGGCGAGTACGAAGCCGTGGTAGGCCTCGTTGCCATGCTCGCCGATATCGAGACCCTCGATCTCCTCCTGCGGCGAAACCCGGAGGCCGACGACCGCCTTGAGGACGAGCCAACAGACGGCCGACACCGGCACGACGTAGGCACCCACCAGCAGCACGCCAACGAGCTGGGCGACGAGTTGCTTCGTGCCGCCGCCGAAGAACAGACCGGCGTAGGGGCCGCCCGCCGCGGCACTGCCGAACGGACCGGTGAGCACCGTCGTGGAAAGATCGGTCGTGGTGAACAGGCCGACACAGAGCGTGCCGAAGATGCCGTTGACGAGGTGTACGCTCGTCGCACCGACCGGATCATCGATCCGAGCCCGGTCGAAGAACAGCACCGCGAACACCACCAGCACGCCAGCGATGGCGCCGATGATCAACGAGCTGGTGACGTTTGTGAACGCTGCCGGGGCCGTGATCGCCACCAGACCGGCAAGGCAGCCGTTGAGCGTCATGCCGATGTCGGGCTTGCCGAGGAGCAGCCAGGCGGTGATCGTCGCCGTCAGCGTGGCTGCGGCGGCCGCGGAGTTGGTGTTCACGGCGACCTGGCTGGCAAGGGCCCCGCCGTCGGCCGCCACGCTCATCGTGCTGCCGGGATTGAAGCCGAACCAGCCGAACCAGAGCACGAGGCAGCCGATGAAGGCGGCTGTCATGTTGTGACCGGGGATCGCCTGGACACGACCATCGGAGGTGTACTTGCCGATCCGCGGTCCGAGGATGATCGCCCCGGTGAGGGCCGACCACCCACCCACGGAGTGAACCACGGTGGAACCGGCGAAGTCCCAGAAGTTCCACTCCTTCGCGAGGTAGCCGAAGCCCCAGATCCAGTGACCGGTGACTGGATAGATCACCAGCGCCATGAGAAAGCTGAAGAGGACGAACGTGTGGTACTTGATCCGTTCGGCCACGGCCCCTGAGACGATCGTGGCCGCGGTTCCGGCGAACACGAGTTGGAAGAAGAACTTCGTCCACAGCGGCACGTTGGCCCAGCTGATCGCCGAGTAGACGCCCACGTACTTGTCGCCCATCGCCGGCGAATTATCGGCACCGCCGACCATCATCGCGCCGGAGTTGCCGAACCAGCCGCCATCGCCGGCACCGAACATCAGGTCCCAGCCAAACAGCCAGAAGGCGATGGCGGTGGCCGCGAAGACGATGAAATTCTTGGAGAGGATGTTGACGCAGTTCTTCGCCCGGGCGAATCCCGATTCGACGCACCCGAAGCCGAGATTCATGAAGAACACGAGCATCGAGCAGATCAGCACCCAGACGGTGTCGGCAGCCATCCACAGTTTGGGGACCATCTCGTCGATCGTCGGTGCCGCGGGCGCGGACGGGGCTGCGGCCGTGTCGGCAGCCGCGGCGGGATCGGCAACCGCCGCATCCTGCGCCAAGAGCGTCGCTCCGGAGAGCGTCATTGCGAATACCGCAAGCCATGCGCTGCAGCAGATCATCCAGGAGCCCGCCATGCGGGCTGCGTGTGTCGACATCGTTCCGCCTCTCGACCGTGAGTAAAGGCGCGATCCATGCGCCGTCCGCCTCGTGGCCGGTGGCATCATGCCGCCGGCCGTCACTTCCGCCGTTTCGTTACCAGCAAACTCCGTGCCAGCGTCGCGGCGGGCGCGATGTTTGGACTGCCACCGACTGCGGGGAGGCCGGTGACGCGGCCGAAAAACATCGCCTTTCGTTCGCTCACCGGGGCGATGGGATCGAGCTGTCGTGCGCCCCGTCTGCGGTGGTATCGCGGGGCATCGCCTCGGGAGTGGGCACCGGGTGCCGCATTCGTGGGCGATCGGCCCCCGCTGTGCGGCCCGCAGGCGCCGGGAAGGGGGGCGGGAAGGCGTCAGAACGTGACCACCGGCGACTGGCCACCGGCACCCGCATCCTCATCGGCCGGCAGCGGGCCCTGTTGGCGCTCGAGCGCCGCGATGTCCGCCTGCCAGGGCACACCGGCCAGGTCGAGGAAATTGGCGAGGAGATGAAACCCGTGGGCTGTGAGGATCGACTCGGGGTGGAACTGCACCCCGTAGAGCCGGTCGGAGCGCTGCGCCACCGCCATCACCGTGCCGTCGTCGGCACGTGCCGTCACCGCGAGCCCGTTGGGCAGCGCCCGGTCGTCGATCACGAGGGAGTGGTAGCGGCAGGCGGGCAGCGGGCTGGGAAGACCGGCGAACAGGTCGGTGCCGTCGTGGTGGATCGCACTCGTGCGCCCGTGGACCGGTTCGGCCGCCCTGATCACCCGCCCCCCGAGGGCCGCCGCGATCGCCTGATGGCCGAGGCAGACCCCGAGCATCGGCAGGTGCCCGCGTAGCGCGCGGATCGCCTCGACCGAGCAGCCGGCTTCGGCCGGGGTGCAGGGCCCAGGCGAGATCACCAGCGCCCGCGGCGCGAGCCGGCTGATCCCCTCCACGGTCGTGTCGTGGCTGGGGACCACCCGCACCTCGACGCCGAGCAGATGGATGCAGCGGGCGAGGTTGAAGACGAAGCTGTCACGGTTGTCGAGGACGAGGATCATCCCGTGGCGTTCCCCGTGAGGCCCAATGACCCGAGCACGCGCAGCATCCCCTCCGCCTTGTGCAGTGTCTCGGCATGTTCCGCGGCCGGGTCGCTGCGCGCGGTGATCCCGCCCCCGACGGCACACTCGATGCGGCCGGCCCGGGCGACGAGCGTGCGGATGAGGAGATTGAAGTCAGCGGTGCCGTCGAAGCCGACGTAGCCCAGCGACCCGCAGTAGGGCCCGCGCGCGGAGCCCTCGAGGAGCGAGATGATCTCGCAGGCGCGGTGCTTGGGGGCCCCGGTCACGCTGCCCCCCGGCACGGCCGCGCGGATCGCGTCGAGCGGTCCGGCGCCCGGCCGCAGTCGGCCCGCCACGATCGACACCAGGTGCTGCACGCAGGCATAGCGCTCGAGACGGCAGAGGGCCTCGACGCGGACGCTCGCCGGGGTGCAGACGCGGGAGAGGTCGTTGCGGACCAGATCGACGATCATCACGTTCTCGGCGCGGTCCTTGGCGCTGGCGGCGAGGTCGTCGCCGGCGAACAGATCGGCCTCGGGGCTGTCGATCACCCGGCGCGTGCCCTTGATGGGATGCATCCGCACGACACCCGCGCGCACCTGGAGGAATCGCTCCGGCGACATGCTCGCCAGATGGAGACCCCCGGTCTCGAACGAGGCGGCGAAGGGGGCGGGATTGTGGGCGCGGGCGGCGAGCACGAGGCGCGTGGGGTCGCAGGTGGCCGCCACCGAGAGGCGCTGGGCGAGGTTGACCTGGAAGATATCGCCGGCACGCACCATGTCGATCGCCGCAAGCACCATGGCCCGATAGCCGGCCGGATCGTGGCTCGAGCGGATGCCGGGGTGACCAGGCAGTGCGTGACCAGGGAGTACGTGACCCGGCAGTACGTGACCCGGCAGTGCGTGGCCCGGCAGTGCAGCGGGGGTGGCGGCGCCGGCCCCGGCGCGGGCCCCGGCGACCGTGCCGAGGCGGCCAAGCAGCTCGTCGAGGCGTTGGCCGGCGCGGGCCCGCCTGGCCGACGGGCCGCGGGCAGGAAGACCCTGTGAGATTGCCCAGCCGCGTCCGAGATCATGGTCGAACGCGAAGACCACGTCGTAGGCGCCCAGGGCCACCAGCGGCACGTCTTCCTGCCCGGGGGGCGGAGGCAGGTCGAGCGTGGCCAGGCCGAAGTCGTAGGAGAGCAGCCCGGCCATACCGCCCTGAAAGGGCGGGAGGGCGGGAATCGTCGGTGTGCGGAGGTCGGCCAGCACCGCTCCGACCGCCGCGATCGCTGCTGCGGCGCCGGCCGGGGTCGCTGCCGACCGGGGGAGGGTCACCAGATGGATCGGATCGGCCGCGACGAAGGAATACCGTCCCAACCGGGGCAGCCCCCTGTCGGGCCCGACCGGTACCGGATCGGGGCGCGCGGAGTCGAGAAACAGTCGCTGGGGCAGCCCCGCCAGCAACACGAACAGATCGACCGCCGAGCACCCGGCGGCGAGCTCGGCGACCACGGCACCCGACGGGGTGGACCAGCGGTGCACCACCTGCGGCAGCACCGCGCGTGGCCAGATGGCGTGGGTCACAACGTGTCCACCGGAGGGGTGTTGGAGTTCGCGGCATCGGCGGCCGCGGCGGCGCGCGCGGCGGCCCGCGAGGGGCCATGGGCGATCTCCGGTCGCGTCAGGTGCCCCCAGTCGAGCGCCTGATCCTGTCGGTAATCCTTGCCGAGGGTCAGGGCGGTGACCGCCTTGGCCATCTCGTAGCCGAGGTAGAAGGCGTGCGACGAATCGACGTCGGTGCGCCCGGCGGCGGTGAGCCGTTCGAAGAGGGCGAACGGATCGCGGTCCTCGAGGTGGAGCCCCGCGCCCACGAGATGGATCGCATCACGCTCGGCAAAGAGGCGGAAGTTGGGGTCGCGGATGTCGGCGGCGAGCCGGTCGAGCAGCGCGTTGCCGTGCTCCTGTGGCCGGCCCGAGCGGAGCACCACGAGCCCCGGTTCGACATGCTTGGGGAGCGTGCGCCGGGTCACCGCATGGTGGACGAGTCGCCGCCCGAGATCGCATTCACGCACGCTGCTGGCCGCCCAGTGGATCACCTCGGTGGTGAGCACGGAGCGGATCCCGAGTTCCTGGCAGAAGCCGAGCAGCACGACGTTGATTCCGGCGGAGTCGACGTCGGTGAGTTCCGTGAGGTTGCCGATGCCGAGCATCATGGCGGCGTCTGGGCAACGGCGCCGCACCTCGACCGCACGGCCCAGGCTGGCCGCGAAGCCGAAGCCGATCGGCTCGAGCACCGGATCGAGGCGGAAGGGCACACGGCGCCCCGCGAGGAATGCCGCGGTGTCGAGGAGGCTGCCGAGATCGTCGGGGACGTCGGGGATCACCACGACCTCGCAGCCCCAGTCGGCGGCGGCGGCGGCATTGGTGGAATTGACCGACAGCACCAACTCGGCGCCGGCGGCCACGGCGGCGGCCACCTCCTCCGGATTGAAACTGTCGATCGAGACCCGCAGCCCATCGGCCACCAGCATCCGCACCGCCGCGCCGACATCGGACCCGGTGGAGCCGGGGTCGCAGCCGACGTCGATGATGTCGGCGCCGTCGGCGGCGAGGCGCCTTGCCGTCGCCAGCAGGTCGGCGGGGGCGAGCCGCGGGGCGTGGTTGATCTCGGCGAGGATCTCGATGTCGTGGGCGCCGTAGCCGTCGAGGTCGCTCCGCGCCGCGCCGAACCATTCATCGAGGCGCCGCAGGTCGGCGGGGCCACGTTCCACCGGCACGCCGGTGGCCTCCCGGACCGGTTCGAGCGGGCCACTGGCAGAGCCGGGGATCACCACCCGGTCGGTGCCCGGCGGCACCGACAGCCGGCGCGCGATCCACGGGGTGGTCATGAGCGCGGCGACGGTGATGTTGAGCACGTCGACGCTGTAGTCGAAACCGATCCGTGGGGCGAGATCGGCGAGCACCCGCCGCAGCGACGGCTCCGCCAGCCGGCCGGTGACGAAATGGATGCGTTCGCGGGTGGCGGTCACGACGGCACGTCCGGAGCGGGAATCGCGGATATTCTACCGTCATTTGCCGGCCATGACCTGGCCGGCCGGTCCCAGGGAATCGCCCCACGCATGCCACTGATCCTCGAAGGCATCGTCACCACCACCGACGCGGGCGGCGTTGTCCATCTGGCCCCGATGGGGCCGTTGGTGGAGGATGGGGAACGGTCGGCGCCACGCACGCTCCTGCTGCGCCCCTTCGCCACCAGCCGCACCGCCGGGCATCTGGCCGTGCGCCCCGAGGGGGTGTTCCACGTCACCGACGACTGCCTGCTCCTCGCCCGGCTCGTCACCGGTGGTCCGGTGACGGCTGCCGTCCGGCCCGCCACGGCCGTCGCCGGCTGGGTACTCGAGGACTGCTGCCGCGCCTTCGAGTTCCGGATCACGGGAGCTGATCGGAGCGTGGAGCGGCAGCGGCTTCCCGCCACGATCGTCCATGTCCACGACGGGCGGCCGTTTTTCGGTTGGAACCGGGCGGCCGCGGCGGTGGTCGAGGGGGCTGTCCATGTCACGCGCCTGGGGCTCCTTGGCGCGGCGGAGGTTGCCCGACGGCTCGATTGCCTCGCTGTGGCGGTGGAGAAGACCGGCGGGGCCCGGGAACACGAGGCCTTCGCCCTGCTGGTTTCGGCGACGGCCGCCGCCGGCTACGCTGGAGGTGGTCAGGGACCATCCGCGGGTGAGCGCGCGGAACGACCGATCCTCTGAAGCTGCATGCCTTCCGACTCATCACCTTCCCGAGCCACCGGTCGCCTCGTCGAGGTCAAGACACCGGCACGGCTCCACCTCGGCATGCTCTCCTTCGGCACACCGAGCGTGCGCAGCTACGGCGGGGTGGGGGTGATGGTCGATCGTCCCGGTGTCCATCTGCTGATGCGGCAGGCGGCCGAGTTCCGTGGCCGGGGCCAACTCGTCGAACGGGCGCTGCGTTTCGCCCAGGAGTGCGGTCGGGCCTGGGACCTGGGGCCGCAGGCCGCCTGCGAGATCGAGGTGGTGGCCACTCCGCGGGCGCATGTCGGGCTCGGTAGCGGCACCCAACTCGCGCTCGCCGTCGCCGCGGGAATGCGCCGCCTGCACCTCGCGGAGCAGGGCACCGATGTTCCCGGTCCGCAGGCCGGTGATCCCGAGCCGTGGCACTTCGAGACCCGGGAGGCCGTTTCGCTCGCGCGGGCCGTGGGACGGGGGCGGCGGAGCAGCGTCGGGCTCTACGGGTTCGCCCGCGGTGGGCTGATCGTCGAGGCGGGGCGGTTCACGTCGCCCGACGACCGGGGCACCGATGGCGTGCGGTCGCCGATGGTGGCCCGGGTGCGACTGCCGAGCGCCTGGCGGTGCGTCGTGATCGTCGAGCGCCACGCCGAAGGGCTCTCCGGGGATGCGGAACGGGAGGCGTTCCGCCGCCTCGCGCCCGTGCCCCGGGAGATCTCGGCGGAACTGTCGCGGGTGCTCCTGATGGAGCTGCTGCCGGCGGCGGTGGAGGGACGGTTCGACGCCTTCTCCGAGGCCGTCCACGCCTATGGCCAGCTCGCCGGCGAGCCCTTCGCCTCGGAGAGCTCCCGGCTGCCGCATGCCGAAGCGACGGCGCAACTGATCGAGTTGCTCGGTGAATTGGGGGTGGTGGGGCGGGCCCAGAGCAGCTGGGGGCCGGCGGTGATGGCGGTCTGCGAATCGCTGGCGGCCGCCGGCACGGTGGTGGAGCAATTCGAGGCCCTCGGGCTGACCGGCCAGTTCGAGCTCTCGATCGCCAAATTCGACTCCGACGGTGCCGTCCTCCGGGTGCTTGAATGAACGACGCCCAGCCTTCACCAGGCGGCGCGACGCGCCGCGAGTTCATCGCGGCCGCGGCCGCCACCTTCTCCGCCGCCACGATCGGGGCCCCTTCCGGGGCGACCGTCGCCCATGCCGCCGAACCGCCGGTCCGCCGCGGTGCCCCCCGGCTCAAGCCGGCGCTGGCAGCCTACGGTTTCCGTCAGTTCTTCCCCTGGTCGCGCGGCACGCGGCAGGTGGTGGCTGATCCGGCCCGTGAGCTGTCGATCGCCTCGTTCATCGACTTCTGTGCGGACCTCGGGTGCGATGCCGAACTGACCGCCTACTTCTTCGATCCGGCGGTCACCGACGCCGAGCTCGCCGTCTTGCGCCGCCGGGCCCATCTCCGCGGCATCACCGTCAGCGGCACGGCCGTCGGCAACCGCTTCACCCGCGCGCCGGGTGCGGAACTCGACGGGGAGATCGCCGCCGTCAAGCAGTGGATCGACCGCACGGCGCTGCTCGGTGCCGGCCACATGCGCGTCTTCGCCGGGCCGGCCGGCGACGGTCTCGACGACGCGGCCGCCCGGCGGGCGTGCATCGTGGCACTCGAGGAGTGCTGTGCCCATGCCGCCACGCGCGGCGTGATGCTCGGTCTGGAGAACCACGGCGGGATCGTCGCCGATCCGGCCGGCCTGCTGGCGGTGGTCGAGGGTGTGCGGAGTGAATGGCTCGGGATCAGCCTCGACACCGGCAATTTCCACTCGTCCGATCCCTACGCCGACCTGGCGCGGTGCGCGCCCCACGCGGTCAATGTGCAATACAAGGTGGCGATCCGGCGCACGGCGCCCGGTAGTACCGACAGGGGGAGCGCCGAGAAGGTGAGCACAGAGCCTGCCGACCCGGCCCGGATCGTGCGGATCCTCCGCGACGCCGGCTACCAGGGCACGGTGGCCCTGGAATACGAGGAGGCGGAGGACCCCTACGCCGCCGTGCCCCGGCACCTGGCGGCACTCCGCGACGCGATCGCTCGTGGATGATGTGCGGGGAGCGCGGCCCCGGTGGAAACCGGAGTCGTCTGCCCGGGCCCATCCCGACGGCGGTCCCGCCATCGCCGGCTGTCATTTGGCTGCCGGGGCGTTCTTCTTGAAGTCGCCGGCGCGGATGATCACCAGCTTGTCCGGGTCGACGTGCCGCCGGAAGGCGTCCTGGATCTCCTGCGGCGTGAGCTCGGCGACACGCTTCTCGTCGGCCGCCACCCGGGCCATCGTCCTCCCGAGATCGAGGTTGCTGACGAGTTGGCCGACGATCGTGCCGTCGCTCGAGCGGCCTGTCTTGCGCGCCTCGAGCCAGGCGGTCTTCGCCGCCGCGAGTTCGTCGGCGCTCGGGCCCGACTGGATGAACCGTTTCAGTTCCTCGAGGGCCGCTTTCTCGACGGCGTCGATGTTGGTCGGATTGGTGATCGCGCTGATCGTGAACCGGGCGTCGTCGCCACGGGCCGGCACCGACACCGACGAGCTGACGCCGTACGAAAGCCCCTCCTTCTGCCGGATGCGGTCACCGAGCCGGCTCGACAGTGCCCCGCCGCCGAGGATGAAGTTGCCGACTTCGAGCGCCATCTCGTCGGGCGACTCGTCGTCGAGGGGAAACGACAGCCCGGCGATGAACACGGCGTTTTCCTTGTCGGGGGTGAGGATGTCTTCCTTGGCCCCGGCGAGGTTCTTCTTCGCCGCGCGCTCGATCCGCGTGTACGGGGTCGAGGTCTTCCAGCCGGCGACCACCTCGCGGATCGCCGCCAGGGCCGCATCGGGGTCGAAATCGCCGACGATCGCCACCTCGCCGACGGCGGCCGAAAGCTGGTCCTTGTAGATCGACTTGATCTGGTCGAGCGACACCGCCTTGATGTCCTCGAGGCTCTCCTCGATCGTGCGCGCGTAGCGGACATCGCCCCGCGGATACTGATTGAGCGCCCGGCCGAGGTTCACGCCGGCGAGCATCTGCGGCTCGGTCTGCATCCGCGACAGCCCGGCGAGCGACTGGGCACGCATCTGCTCGAACTCATCGGCGGGGAAGGCGGGATCGCGGAGGACCTCGCCGATGAGGCGGATCGCGTCCGGGAGGCTCGCGTGCTTCGCTTCCATCCCGAACGACAGCCCCCCGGCGCCACCGCCGCCGCCGCGACCGCCACGGCCGCCGCCGCCCATCCGCACACCCATCTCGTCGAACTTCTGCCGCAGCTGCTGGCGGTCGTACTTCGAGGTGCCGGCCATCAGCATGCCGGGGAGCATGCCGGCGGCCGTCGAGAGCCCGGAGAGCGACTGCTCGTTGCCATAGCGGAGCGTGAGGGCGAAGGTCACGGTCTCGCCGCGGTTCTTCTTCGGCAGGAGGGCGACCTTGATGCCGTCGATCTCCACCACGTTCGTGCGGGCGTCGATGTTTTCCGGTGTCGGGTCGAAGGCCTCGCCCGCCTCGCCCGCGACGCCGCCGCGGTAGTCCTTGACGACGTCGGCGATCGACTCGACGGCCGGCACGGCGAGCCGCTGCGGGGCATCGACCGGCACGAACTTGCCGATCGTGCGGTTGTGGGTCTTGAAATAGGTGTTCGCCACGCGGTTGACCTCGTCGACCGTGACCGCCGCGACCCGGTCGCGTTGGAGGAACCACAGCCGCCAGTCGCCGAGCGCCGCCGCCGAGGAGAGGGCTTGGGCCATCGAGGAGGCGTCGGCGAGCGTGTTTTCTGCCCGGCGCTTGGAGCGGAGCTTGGCCCGGTCGAGCTCATCCGCTGTGAACGGCGTGTCACCCACGCTCTCCGCCACCTCGAGCAGCGCCCGCTCTGTATCGTCGAGCTTGCCCTCGACCGGCTGGGCCATGAAGGAGAACAGGCCCGGGTCGTGGGAATCGTCGGCGAAGGCGCCGGCGCTGGTGGCGATGTCGGTCTCGACGAGATTCTTCTCGAGGCGGCCGATCTTGTCCTCGGAGAGGATGCTGGCGAGCATCGAGAGGGGCGCCCAGTCGGGGTGGGCGGCGGCCGGCATGTGGTAGGCGGCCATCACCGAACCCACCTTGCCGACCCGGCGCAGGATCACGGTCCGCTCGCCGTCCTGTGCCGGCTCCTCGGTGTAGGTGGTGTTGAGGCGGCGTGACGGCCGCGGGATCGAGCCGAGGTACTTCGTCGCCAGATCGAGCGCCGTGGCCTCCGCGAACTTGCCGGTGACGATGAGGACGACGTTGTCGGGCTGATAAAAGCGCGCGTAGAAATCGCGCAGGTTGTCGATCGGCACCCGCTCGATGTCGGAGCGGTTGCCGATCGTGCTCTTGCCGTAGTTGTGCCACTCGTAGGCGACCGCCTGCACGCGCTGGGCGAGGACGCGCTCGGGGCTGTTCTCGCCGCGCTCGAACTCATTGCGCACGACGGTGAACTCGGAGAGCAGGTCCTCACGCTTGATGAAGCTATTGACGAGCCGGTCGCACTCGAGGTGGATGGCGAACTCGAGGTTCTCGTCGGTGGCGGGGAGGGTCTCGAAGTAGTTGGTGCGGTCGACGTTGGTCGGGCCGATGAAGCTCGCCCCGTGGACGCGGAGGGCCTTGGGCACCTCGGGGAAGGTCGGCGTGCCCTTGAAGACGAGATGCTCGAGGAGGTGGGCCATGCCCGCCTCGCCGTAGCCCTCGTGCCGCGAGCCGACCAGGACCGTCATGTTGACGGTGATCGTCGGCCGTGACGGATCGGGGAAGAGCACGAGCCGGGCGCCGTTGGGATAACGGTATTCCGTCACCCCCTCGACCGTGACCACCTTCTCGGGCCGGCTTCCCACCGGTGCCTGGGCCTGGGCGGCCGCAGCGAGCGCGAGGGACAAACCGCCGAGCAAAAACCGAGGCAGCAGACGGGTGAGCACGGGAATCCCTCCGGTGTCGAACGGCCGGCCTGGCCGCTGGCGGCACAGCATAGGACCGCGGCCGCCGCTCGGCAAAAGGGATCACCGGCGCCCGCGTGGGACCGTCAGCAGCCTGTGGCCAAAGGCCAATTCTGGCCATTGGCCACTCGAACAGCGGCGCTGTTCTCGGCAGCTGCGCTGCCGGCACCTCATCCGTGAGGTGCAGCAGGCTGGTTGGCCACAGCCTGTCAGGTACTGACCGGGAGGCCGTAGGCGCGGAGCACGCCGCAAAGCTTGTCGGCGTGGGGGGCCTCGAGCGGCACCAGCGGGAGGCGGATCTCGCCCGAATCGCGGCCGAGCATCGCCATCGCCGCCTTGATCGGGATCGGGTTGCTCGCCATCCCGAGCAGGTCGCGGCAGAGGCCGAAGAGACGGTGATGGAGTCGCCTGGCCTCCCCGAGGTCGCCGCGGTCGAAGGCTGCGCAGAGCCCCTTCATGTCGGCCGGCACGATGTTGCCCACGACCGACACCACCCCGCGCCCGCCGATCGCCAGCAGCGGCAGTGTCATGCTGTCGTCGCCCGAGAGCACGGTCAGGTCGGTCGCGGCGAGCACCTGCGAGGCCTGGTCCATCGACCCGGTCGCCTCCTTGACCATCGCGATCCCGGGGAGCTCGGCGAGGCGGATGATCGTCTCGGGCTCGATGTTGCGGCCGGTGCGGGCGGGGATGTTGTAGACGCAGATCGGCAGCGTCGTCGCCTCGGCGAGGGCCTTGAAGTGGGCGACGAGGCCCGGCTGGGTGGGGCGATTGTAGTAGGGGCCGACGACGAGCGCCGCGTTGGCCCCCGCCTTCTCGGCGAACCTCGTCAGCCGCACCGCCTCGGCCGTCGAGTTGCTCCCGGTGCCCGGCATGACGAGGATCCGGCCCGCGGCCGCCTGCACGCTCTCGGCGATCACCCGCTCGTGCTCGTCGTGCGACAGCGTCGGCGATTCACCCGTGGTGCCGACCGGGCAGATGCAGGTCACCCCGGCCGCCACTTGAAACTCGATCTGCCCGCGGAGGCGTGGGATGTCGACGGCCCCGTCCTTGAACGGGGTGACGATGGCGACCGACAGACCGGCGAACTGCTCGGCACGGGTGGGCATCGGGCGGCGATCTCCACGGGTGGCCGCCACGTCCCTCGGTGGCGCTGGATCGGGCGAGGATATGATGCCGGCCGCACGGTGGCAAAGGGGCAGTCGTCGCCCCTGCCGGCGCCGCGGAGGAAACGGGCCGATGCACGAGGCGGGCGGGCAGAGCGGGGCAGTGCGGCCGCGTGCGGCGGCGGAGGCTGCCGCAACACGACTGCGGGAGCGGCTCGGGGGCGACTGCGTCCTCGGGGTGGTGCTCGGCACCGGGCTCGGCGATCTCGTCGAACGGCTCACCGACCGGCGCGTGGTGCCGGCGGCGGAGACCGACTGGCTCGCACCGTCGCGCGCCACGGGCCATGCGGGGCGCGTCGTCACCGGCCGGCTGGGGCCGTCGCGCGTGGCCGTGCTCCAGGGGCGCGTGCACCACTACGAGGGGCACGCCGCCGAGACGCTCACCCGTGGCGTGGAATTGCTCGCCTCCCTCGGCTGCCGCGACCTGCTCCTCACCAATGCGGCCGGCGGGCTGCGGCCCGACATGGTGCCGGGGGAGTTGGTGATCCTCGCCGGCCACGTCGATCTGGTGCGCCGCGACTGGACCGCCGCGCTCGGCGGCCCGGTCCGTGCCGGGCCCGGTCACGACTACGATCCGGCGCTCGGCGCCGCGGCGCTGGCCGCCGCGCGGCAGGCCGGGGCACTCGCCCGGGCGGGGGTCTACGCGCTCCTCTCCGGGCCGAGCTACGAGACGCGGGCGGAATACCGCTGGCTGCGCCGCCTCGGTGCCGACGTGGTGGGGATGTCGACGGTGCCGGAGGTGGCGGCGGCGCGGCGGCTCGGGGTGCGGGTGGCGGCCGTATCGGTGGTCACCAACGTCGCCCGCCCCGAGGCGGTCGCCCCGGACAAGACCCTCGCCGAGGATGTCTGCCGCGCCGCGGCCGAGGCGGCGACCGGCGTGGGGGCGATCCTCGCGCGGCTCGCCGCCGGGGGATTTACGATAGACCGCTCCGTTCCCACGCCGCAGCCGCGATGACGATCCTCCTCACCAACGACGACGGTATCGACGCCCCCGGCCTCGCAGCGCTGGCGCGCGCGGCCGCGGCGCTCGGCGGGCGGCTGGTGACGGTGGCGCCCGCGGAGTGCCATTCGGGCTGTGGCCATCGGGTGACCACCAAGGATGCCCTGGAGGTGACCACGCTCGGTCCCGACCGCTACCGCGTCGGGGGTACTCCCGCCGACTGCGTGCGGGTGGCGCTGGCGCGACTTCTGCCCGACGTCGATCTGGTCCTCTCGGGGATCAATCGCGGGGGCAATCTCGGTGTCGACGTCCACCACTCCGGCACGGTGGCGGCGGCCCGCGAGGCGGCGCTCCACGGCAGGCGGGCGGTGGCGGCGTCGCAGGTGCTGCTCCCCGATGGCTGGGTCGATTGGGAGCGGTCGGCGGAGTGGCTGGTGGGGGTGTTCGACCGATTGCTGGGGGAACCGCCCGGTCCCGGAGGCGTGTGGAACGTGAACCTCCCGGCGCTGCCGGCCGACTCGCCGCCACCGGCGATCGTCGCCTGCCCCGTCGATCCCTCCCCGTTCACGCTCGGCTATCGGGAGACCGCCGACGGCTGGCGGTGGGAGTCGTCGTACCACGCGCGCCCGCGCCAACCGGCCGGCGACGTGGCGGTCTGCCTTGGGGGCGCGATCAGCGTCTCGCGCCTCGGGCTGGTGTGAGGCCGGAGCGGTCAGCCTTCATGGACCGCGAGATCGGTATCGAATACGCGCACCTTCGCCCAGGTGGGGGCGTGCTCAGCGATGAAGGCGTCGTGGCGCTCGGCCTGCTGATAGACATCGTGGGCGTCGTGCGACTCGAAGACGATCACCAGGGCGACGTCGAAATCGCGGTCGTTGACCTGCCGGTCATAGTCGGCCACGGTGCCCACCGAGAAGCTGAGCGTGCCGGGATGGCCGGTGAGCCACTTCCGGCAGCCCGCCACGAGCTGGGCGGCGGCGACTGGGGTGCGATCCTTGAGGGTGAAATAGACGGCGTGTGAAAGGGGGGGCATCGGCTGGATTCCTTTCAGGTGTCGGTGCGGCCGTCGCGGGCCGCCTGCACCGCGGTCGCGCCCGGGGGCTCGGCCGGCAGACGCCGCGGGGCGGCGGGGCCGACGATCGCCACCACCTCGGTGTCGTCGAGCATCTCGCGCTCCTCGAGTTCGCCGGCGAGGGCGTCGAGCTTGGCGCGGTTGTCGGAGAGGAGCCGCGCCGCACGGTCGGCGGCGTCGTGGAGGATCCGCGACACCTCGTCATCGATGATCCGCGCCGTGTTTTCGCTGAACTCGCGCTGCTCGTAGACGTCGCGCCCGAGGAACGGGTGATCGTTGGAGACGTGGCAGGCGACCGGGCCGACCTTCTCGCTCATCCCCCAGTGGGCCACCATCCGGCGGGCGAGCCGCGTCGCCTGCACGAGATCGTTTTCCGCCCCGGCGGAGTACTCGCCGAACACCAGCTTCTCCGCCGCGCGGCCGGCAAGGATGAAGACGAGGCGGTTGGTGAGGTCGCTCTCGCCGATGTTCATCCGGTCCTCCTCCGGCACGAGCTGCGTCACGCCGAGGGCCCGGCCGCGGGGGATGATCGTCACCTTGTGGAGCTTGTCGACCCCGGGGAGGAGCCAGGCCGCCAGCGCGTGCCCGGCCTCGTGGTAGGCCGTCATCCGCTTCTCGCGGCCGACGAGCACCTCCTCGCGCTTCGGCCCCATCAGCACCTTGTCGCGGGCGAAGTCGAAATCAGAGGAATCGACCGCCAGCTTGTCGTGGCGCGTCGCCCACAGCGCCGCCTCGTTGACGAGGTTTCGGATGTCGGCGCCGGTCAGCCCCACGGTGGCCGAGGCGAGCCGGTCGAGGTCGACGTCGGCGGCGAGGGGCACGTGGCGGGTGTGGACCCTGAACAGCGCCAGCCGCGCCTTCTGGTTGGGCCGGTCCACGGTGACGTGGCGGTCGAACCGGCCCGGCCGAAGCAGGGCCGGGTCGAGGACGTCGGGGCGGTTGGTGGCCGCGAGCACGATCACGCTCTCGGTGGGGCTGAAGCCGTCCGCTCCTCTTGTTGAAGAACAGCTGCTGATGCTGGTCCGGGCAGCTGATGCTGCTGCCGCTGCTCCAGTCCAGGATGCTGCTGCTCCAAGGCT
>SXGQ01477558.1_pt1 | contig 20467 bp, 23 predicted proteins | sample 3178371 | NCBI WGS metagenome assembly SXGQ01 (sample SAMN11356859, study PRJNA531348) | freshwater metagenome | isolation source: freshwater sample F1-20 | place: China: Fuxian Lake, Yuxi | collected 2017-12-25 | reverse complement strand
TCGACAATGGTTTCGGTGACAACGGAGGTGCCGTCAGCCATGCAATCGACGGCCATCAACTGCGCCTGCATGTCAGTAGCCAGCCCCGGATAGGGCGCCGTGCGGATATTGAACGGCTTGGGACGCTTTTTCATTTTGGCGGTCATGTGGTCGCCGCGACCGCCGATTTTAAGGCCGGATTCCAACAGTTTCTCGACTGTGGCGTCCATGGATGCAACGTCCACGCCGTTCAAGCGGATGTCTCCACCGCAGGCAGCCACGGCACACAGGAATGTACCGGCTTCGATACGGTCAGGCATGACAGAGTGCTGGGTTCCGCGCAGCTTTTCAACGCCGGTGATCTCGAGACGGTCAGTGCCGATACCCTTGATGCGGGCACCCATGGCCACCAACAGGTTGGCCAGATCAACCACCTCGGGCTCGCGTGCGGCGTTTTCGATGATGGTGACACCGTCGGCCAGACAGGCCGCCATCATCAGGTTTTCGGTTCCTGTGACCGTCACCATATCGGTGACGATACGCGCACCCTTCAGGCGCGCCGCTTTGGCATGGATATAGCCCTTCTCGATGCGGATCTCGGCACCCATGGCCTCAAGGCCTTTGATGTGCTGGTCCACAGGCCGCTGGCCGATGGCGCAACCACCGGGCAATGACACCACCGCTTCGCCGTAACGGGCCACCAAGGGGCCCAGCACGAGCACGCTGGCACGCATGGTCTTGACCAGATCGTAGGATGCAATGGGCTCTGCAATCTGCTCTGCGCGCAAGGTCAGCGTGTTGTCGCCCAGCCAGAAACATTGCACACCCATGGATCCGAGCAGCCGCAGGCAGGTGTTGATGTCGCGCAGGCGGGGAACGTTCTTGATGGTCAGCGGCTGGTCTGTGAGCAAGCTGGCACACAGAATGGGCAAAGCAGCGTTCTTGGCACCCGAAATGGTAACGTCGCCCTTCAGGGCGAGACCACCTTCAATCTGAAAAGCGTCCATCAGCGTCTCGACTGTTCTGCCCACTCGGCGGGCGTTAGTGTTTTCATGGACAACGCGTGAATCTCTTCGCGCATGCGGTCGCCCAGTACCGCGTATACCTTCTGGTGACGGGCCACTGAACGCAGACCTTCAAATGCGGATGCGACAATGACGGCTTCAAAATGCTGGCCGTCACCCTGCACCTGCAGGACTTCACAGTCCAGGCCGGCAGCAATGTAGGACTTGACGGTATCGGGGCTCAGCATGATTCAGTACTCTCAGTTCTAAGGTTCTCGCGCGGTTTCGAAGCGGGTTTCGGATTCGGTATCCGGTTCAGTTCCGCAGTTTATAGCCACGAACCAGCAATGCGCAGGTCAAGGTGGCGCTGACCAGCAGGCTGGCGAACGCAACCGCAACGCTGTTTGCAGGCGAAACATCAGATTGTCCGAAAAATCCGTAACGAAATCCATCAATCAGATAAAAAAACGGGTTGAAGTGCGACACTTTTTGCCAGAAACCGGGCAAAGAGGCTGTTGAATAGAACACGCCGGACAAAAAAGTAGCCGGCATGATCAAAAAATTCTGGAAAGCAGCCAGTTGGTCGAATTTTTCAGCCCAGATACCTGCAATCAACCCGAGTGTTCCCAGCAAAGCAGATCCGATGAGCGCAAACACGAGGACCCAGTGCGGGTGTGCAAACGGCAAAGGTGAAAACCACAAGCAGGCCATGAAAACGCCCGCCCCCACCACCAAGCCGCGCAGCATGGCGGCAAGCACATAGGCCGTGAATATTTCGAATGCGGCCAGCGGGGGTAAAAGGATGAACACCAGATTGCCGGTGATCTTGGACTGTATGAGGCTCGACGAGGTGTTGGCAAACGCATTTTGCAGCACGGACATCATCACCAGGCCCGGAATGAGAAAGGCCGTGTAGGTGACGCCCGGATAGGGCTGCACATGCTCCTGCAGCACATGGTCGAAGACCAGCAGATAGAGCACTGACGTCAGGATGGGCGCAGCCACGGTCTGGAAACTGACCTTCCAGAAGCGCAGCACCTCTTTTTTCAGCAGGGTAAACATAGCAATCCGGTTCATGCTGCGGGCCCCGTCGTATTGTGACCATCTGCCTGAACCAACGATACGAAAACGTCTTCGAGGTCAGGTTTGCGGATGTTGATGTCGAGCATCCGCACACCCGACTCGCGGATGCGGGCCAGTACCGGCTCCAGCGAATTGGGGTCGGACAGGCCGATCAGGAACTCGCAGGGGTCGGCAGACGGGAGGGTACCAGGCCAGTCAGCCCACTGCGCGGGCATCGGCCGGTCCGTACGCACGGTCAGCGTTTGTCGTGAATGGCTTGCCAACAGGGCTTCGGTAGTATCCAGGCGGATGAGTCGACCCTGCCGCAGGATGGCAATGCGCTGACACAGGGCTTCGGCCTCCTCCAGATAATGTGTGGTCAGCACAACCGCATGACCCTCACGGTTGAGGCGGGCGATGAATCTCCACAAAATCTGGCGCAACTCGACATCCACGCCGGCGGTCGGCTCGTCCAGAATGATGAGCGGGGGCTTGTGCACCAGTGCCTGAGCCACCAGCACCCTGCGCTTCATGCCACCAGACAACGCACGCATGTTGACATGAGCTTTCTCGGTGAGATTAAGCTCGTGCAGCAGCTCGTCTATCCATGCATCGTTGCGGGTCAAGCCGAAATACCCCGACTGGAACTGCAGGGTTTCGCGCACGGTGAAGAACGGGTCGAATACCAACTCCTGCGGAACCACGCCAAGGCAGGCACGCGCCTGGGACGGCTGGGATCTAACGTCGTAGCCCATGACCTTGACCGATCCGGATGTCGCCCGCGCAAGTCCAGCCACGATGCTGATCAGCGTTGTCTTTCCGGCTCCGTTGGGACCAAGCAGACCGAAGAACTCTCCCGGCTTGACATCAAAGTCAACGCCGTCGAGGGAACGCAGGCTGCCGAAGGACTTGCACAGCCCCCGGACTTCAAGCGCGGCAGCCATGTCAGCTCAGTGCGCCTTGCAGCAGAGTTTCGATGCCGTAGGCTGCGAGCAGACGCTCGAGTGAGGCGGGCGCGTTGACGATTTTAAGCGTCTGGCCGCCTCTGCCCAACGTGCGATGGGCATGCAACAGAAGTGCGATCAGAGACGAATCTGCGTGCGTGACACTAGACAGATCGATGGATGAATCAGCAGGGCGCGATGCGCCGAAGGCAGCATCAACCTCGGCGAACGCGAGGTGCGCCGTGGTCATGGTGATGGTCTGCTGTTGAAGTTTCATGGTGTCTGAGCGGGCATGGAGCCCGAACCTTATTTTGACTTGTCAGCCACTTTGGCCTTTTCGGCCAGCGATGCGATAAGTCCGTCGATACCGGATTTGTTGATTTCCCCGGCAAATTGGGTTTTGTAGGTTTCAACCAGCCACAAACCCGCCACGTTCACATCAAAAATCTTCCATGCGTCGCCGCTTTTCTCCAGACGGTAGTCAAGCTGAATCGGCTCGCCCTTGGGACGCACGATGATGCTCTTGACCACGACGTCAGTCTCGTCCGGCGCAGCCCGCAGCGGTTTGACTTCGATCTTCAGGTCTTTTACCTGGGAAATGGCACCCGAATACGTGCGAACAAGCAGCCCTTTGAACTCTTCAACCAAGCGCTCCTTTTGCTCGGGAGTGGCCTGCCGCCAGTAACGTCCGACAACAAGTGCGGTCATACGCTGCAGGTTGACGGAGGGCAGGATTTTGCTGTCAACGAGTTCTGCGACTTTCTTGGGATCATTGGCCAGCGCCTGACGGTTTTTGCTGACAGTCTCCAGGAGATCTTCCGTGTAGTTTTTGACGAACTGGTCAGCGGTTACGGATTGGGCATGCGCAGCAGTGCCAGCCATGCCGAGGCACAGCAACGCAAGTGCGCAAATCTGCGCAAACCAGCTGCGGATAAAGGCGGTGGACATCACAAAGGGGCTCCGGGAGTCAGATAGATACTCGGTTTGATTCACTTTTGCGGCTCAGGTTCAGCAGACTCGTCGATAAATTTTTCGGGAGGGGGATCGCCGTCATAGACGCGGTTTCGTCTGTTGGCCAGATAAGCATCCCTCACGAATGAATAGGCGTCCAATGCGACACCCTCGACCGAATCGGTCAATTCAAGCAGGTCTGCACGCCGATTGATGATGCGCAGGCCTGCCACACTGTTGCGGGTTGCGGGGTCGTCAATACTGACGGTTGGGTCGAGGTTGATATCCACCAGAAAACCGCCTGCATCCCGAACCGAACTGGGACCGAAAAACGGCAAAACCAGATATGGACCCGCGGGAAGACCCCATCGACCCAGCGTCTGACCAAAATCTTCGTTGTTTTTCCTCAGCCCCATGTCGGTAGCCACATCGAACAACCCCACAACACCAATGGTGGTATTGATGGCAAAACGCCCGAAATCGGATGCTGCCGATGCGGGTTTGCCCTGAAGGAGGTTATTCAGGCCGACGAGTACATCGCCAATGTTGCCGAAAAAATTGGAAACACCCATCCGAACCACTTCCGGAACCACAGCCACATAGGCTCTGGCAGCAGGGCGCACGGCGTAGGTGTCGAGCTGCTGGTTGAAGGCATCGACCGACCGGTTGAACCCTTCGAATGGATCGGCAGGTGACGGCGAACGAACAGTGGAGCAGGCCGTCAACACCACCAGCGTGGCAACCGACAGGTATCGTGAGAAACGAGACAGCATGCTTGCTTTCATATCGGCCTCATTTGCCGTCGGCTGGCGGCGTATCGGCAGCCTTGTTGTAAAGGAACTGGCTGATGAGGTTCTCCAGTACAACGGCTGACTGGGTGGATTTGATGACACTACCCGACTTCAGGACTTCTTCTTCGCCGCCAGGCTCGAAACCCACATACTGCTCACCGAGCAGACCCGATGTGAGGATTTTGGCAGAAGTATCGCGAGGAAACTGATAACTTTCCTCAATATTCATCTGCACCACGGCCTGGAATGTGACCGGATCGAAGCCGATACTACCTACGCGCCCGATCACGACACCCGCACTTTTGACGGGGGCCCGGACTTTCAGACCACCGATGTTGTCGAACTTGGCCTTGACGGCATAGGTACCACCAGTGGAGAAAGACCCGAGGTTTCCAGCCTTCAGGGCCAGAAACAGCAGGGCTGCGAAACCACCGATCATGAACAGCCCGACCCAAAAGTCGATTGCGCGATTTTTTTGCATTTCAGTTTCCACCAAACATGAGCGCTGTAAGCAGGAAGTCCAGCCCCAGAACAGCCAATGACGCCGTCACGACAGTCCGTGTTGTCGCGTGAGCCACACCCTCAGGGGTGGCCTGGCATTCAAAACCCTCGTACAGGGCAATGACGTTGACAGCAATACCGAACACGATGCTCTTGATCACACCATTCATGACGTCAGCCCAGACATCGACGCCGGCCTGCATTTGGGACCAGAAAGCGCCGGAATCAACGCCGATAAGCAAAACACCCACTACATAACCACCGATGACACCGACGGCGCTGAACATGGCAGCCAGTATGGGCAGGGAGATCGCACCTGCCACCATGCGGGGCGCCAGCACCCGCAGCATCGGATTGACAGCCATCATTTCCATGGCCGTGAGTTGCTCGCCCGCTTTCATCAGACCGATTTCAGCCGTCAGGGACGTGCCAGCCCGACCTGCAAACAGCAGGGAAGCCACCACCGGACCGAGCTCCCGCACCAGTGCCAAGGTAACCAGCAAGCCGAGCGCCTGCTCCGAACCATAGCGCTGAAGCGTGTAGTAACCCTGCAGACCCAATACGAACCCCACGAACAGACCCGACACCACGATGATGATGAGCGAGTAGTTACCGATGAAGTGGATCTGCTCCACAATCAGACGCGGCCGGCGCAGTGAGGCTGGCAAGCAACGCAGCAAAGCCACGCAGAAACGGCTGAAATAACCCACGGCTGCGATGACCGACAGCCCCCAGGCGCCCAGCCCTGCAATACGCTGGAACAGTGCGTTCATGACAGGAACTCCTCGGACAGCGAGGGAGCGGGATAATGAAACCGCACCGGCCCCTCCGGCAAACCCTTGATGAACTGCTGGACGTAGGGATCCTGCGACGCTTCGATTTCAGCGGGTGTGCCTGAGGCAGCCAGACGCCCGTTGGCAATGACGATGACATGGTCAGAGATCGCAAATGACTCGTGAATGTCGTGGGTCACCACGATGCTGGTTGCACCCAGTGAATCGTTGAGCTTGCGGATCAGCGTTGCAGTAATACCCAGGGAAATGGGGTCGAGCCCGGCAAACGGCTCGTCGTAGAACACCAGCTCTGGGTCCAGTGCGATGGCCCTGGCCAGAGCCACCCGACGGCTCATGCCACCCGAAATTTCGGACGGGAACAGACGGTGCGCACCCCGCAAACCAACAGCATGCAGTTTCATGAGGACCAAATCGCGGATGGCACTCTCGGGCAGATTGCTGTGCTCGCGCAGGGGAAAGGCGACATTGTCGAAAACAGTCATGTCGGTAAATAGGGCGCCGAACTGAAACAGGACACCGATGCGCTTGCGGAACGCGTACATGTCGGCCGTTGACAGGGCCGGTATGTTTTGGCCCAGCACCTCGAGACCGCCCCGCGTGGGTTTGTACTGACCCGACATGAGACGCAGCAATGTGGTCTTGCCTGATCCGGATCCGCCCATGACGGATACGACCTTGCCTTTGGGGATCTGGATGTCCAGTCCTTCCAGAATGAGGCGATCGCCGTAACCGAAGTCCAGCCCTGATATGCGTGCCGCGTAATCCATGCGCACAGTCCGGTGCAGTGTGAAATGTCGAGAACCCGTGATTGTACCCGTTTACATCGGAATTGCCATGGATACTGGCATTCGGGGGACACCGTCATCCAATGTAAGGAGAGAGTGAACCACCTGTGTGCACTCGAAATAGTGGGTTTTGCACCGTTCGAGACAAGGCTCTAAAGTCCGCCGCTTTCCAAACCCGAAAGCCGCTTGCATGCGTTCGCCGCTGACCGTTTCGTTCGCCATTGCCCTGTTGATGCACCTGGGCGGCTGCGCACTGCCTCCCACCGTCGGCCGACAAGGTGCGGATTTGTCACCTGCGGCAGCAACGTCGCCCGCCTTGCACAGCGAGCCCCTGCCATGGCTGGCTGCGCCGCACGCAGCCGGCCTTGCCGATTTTGCCCCACCGCTGCTGCTGACCAGTGTTGCCGTGACCCAGCTACCCCTTGGACGCCTCCTGCAGGCACTCAGCCAGCAAGAGGGGCTGTCGCATGACATTGACGAATGCGCAGCCATCCCGGTCAGCCTGCATCAGCATTCCAGCGAATTGACCGAGCTGCTTGACCGCATCACCGAATTGACGCGAACCCGCTGGCATCTGCGGCACAACCGTCTGAGCATCCGCTGCGACCAGCCCTTTACCCGCACATACCAGATTGACTACCCCGCCATTGAACGCAGCGGACTGTTTACAGGCGCATCCGGATTACCCGGAGGCAGCGTGCTGCCCGGTGGGGGCATCGGGGCTGGCGGCAGCAACGGCGCCGGACCCACCGGCAGCCAGCAGACCAGCAGCAGGCACCAAAGCCGGTTCTGGGAGTCCGTTTCGCAAACAGTCGAACAGTGGCTTTCGGCCAGCGAAGAACTGAGCGAGCCGACCCGCGTCACCGAGACCGAGCTGACACGCAACGATCAGGGGCAAATCCCAACCGGGCCGGATCGGCGCGGGCGGCATCCACAACCGGCTTCCCCCTCGGTGGCCAGCGTGGCCAGCACCCTGGAGAGCACAGTCAGCAGGACAGTGACCACGCGGGTGGACCAGCGGCGCAATCAGGTCACCGCGCATCCGGAGAGCGGGCTTTTGCACGTGCGCGCCACACTCAGACAGCACCGGCAGTTGGCAGGCATGCTGGCGTCTGTGAGACTGCGCAGCCGCCAGCAGGTTGAAATTGAAGCCTCGCTGCTCGAGATCCGGCTGTCGCAGCAGCATGAACGCGGCATCCGGTGGAATCTGCACAATCTTGCGCTCAATCAGGGATTGCAGTCTGCCACCGGTTCGCCCGGTCTCATTTTCAGCCGATCAGCCAGCGGGGAAGACAGTACCGGGTTGGCGATCCGTTTCCTTGAACAGTTCGGCCTCGTACATGTAGTCTCAAGCCCCCGTGTGGTTGCCATGCACCAGCAGGCTGCATTGCTGCGCATGGTCGAAAACCGCATTTTCTTTACGGTCAGCTCGCAGACGGTGCCCGCTGGACCCAACAGCGCTGCATTTTCCACTTTCAGCACACAGGCACACAGCACACCGGTGGGCTTTGTGATGTCGATACTGCCCAGCATTGACGACAGCGGCGGCATCACTTTGGCCTTGCGGCCCAGTCTGTCGCGGATCATCGGTTTCGTGAACGACCCCAATCCGGGACTGGCCACCGCAGGTGTCAGCAGCCGCATTCCCGAGGTACAGATCCGCGAGATTGAATCTGTGCTGAAACTGCAGGACGGGCAGGTGGCTCTGTTAGGCGGCTTCACTCAGTCAGAGTCGCGAAATGCCACTGCAGGCATTCCGGGCGCATCCGGCATACCGGCCCTGCGCTGGCTGGGCAGCGCGGAAAACAGCGAGGACAGCCACGTAGAACTGGTGGTGCTCATCCGCGCCCGCATCACTCCCAACGGGGGTGCGGCATGATGCGCACATCTGCCAATACAAGGCTGCGCGGCAAGCCCTGCAGATGGGTCGCTGCGTTGATCGCGGCGCTCATGACGCAGTGCTGCGCCACTTCAGACGCATTTGCGGACGGAATGGCTGACAGGTTTTCAACCGGATCAACATCGTGCGCCCTGCGCATACTGGGGGCACTGGCGCAGGCTAACAACCATGGCAAAGCATCGGACAGCGTGCCAAGCAGCGCATCTGCAGACAACCGGACGGTTGACTGCCGCCTGCACCCGTGGGTGCGCCAGCTCGAAAACTGGAATACACAGGGCATGCCGGTCCAATCCGCCATGCAATGGCTGATGGTCAATGAGGAGCCCGCTGGAGCCATCCGCCTGCACCCACAACTCGAAGGCCCCATGGAAGACATCGCGCGCATGAGGGCTGCATTCACGCTGGCTTTGTCCGGCCACATAGCAGACGCTACCCGACTGTGGAACGACCTGTCGATGCGCAGACCCGATTGGGCGGAGGTGTGGTTCAATCTTGGACTGGCTGCATATCAGCGCGGCGAAAAGCGCGCATCCGGCATGTACTTCGTCAAGGCGTCGCACCTATGCCAAATGCGGGGCTGTTCGATTGAGACATCAATCCTGACGAAGTGGACCGACATCGCCGGAGGTGCGCCATGACCTTCTGGAACGTCCACGAACTGTCGCGCCTCAACCTTTTTCTGGGTAAAGCACAACGGGATGGCGTCTCGGACATCCATATCAACCCGGCCGCAGGCCACTACAACATCCGGGTTCGTATCAACGGCGTCATGAACGCCATGCAGCGCGAGACCCCTGAGTCTGGTCGCGCATTGGTACAGCGCATCAAGGCGCAAGCGCAGATGAACCTTGCCGAGACGCGTTGCGCGCAAGACGGGCGCATCGCCGCTCACCCTCCGGATCACCGCGAGGTGAGGGTGGCGTGTCACCCTACCCTGCACGGCGAGAACATTGTCATCCGGCTGTTCGCACCCCAAAGCCTGCGCAAAGTGGAGCAGTTGGGCGTCGGCCCTGAAACCCGACGGCGACTGCTGTGCGGCCTCGAAACAGAAGAGGGACTGATTCTCGTCTGTGGCCCCACCGGGGCCGGAAAGACCAGCACGCTGCACGCGCTGCTGAGCGAAATCGGCAGCGTGGGCTGCAATGTCATGACACTGGAAGATCCGGTTGAGATCGTCATGGCCGGTGCATTGCAGACCGACCTGTCCCAATTGCCCAAAATGGACTTTGCCAACGGACTGCGTTCGCTGTTGCGACAAGACCCGGACATCATTCTGGTCGGAGAGATCCGCGACAGCGATACGGCCCAACTGGCCATCGAAGCGGCCATGACAGGGCACCTCGTGCTCGCATCGCTGCACGCAGCCGACAAGAGCGGCGCAATGGCACGACTGGACATGTTGGGACTGCCGCCATCGCGCGTGACTCCGCACCTGAGAAATCTCATTTGCCAACGTCTGGTTAACTCATCTGCAAGCGGACGCCGGGTGCCGATCATGCAGATCTGGACAGCCGCTACCGACCCACTGGGCACGCTGGTTTGGCAATTTGAAGATTGCCTTACAGAAGCCATCAACAACAGCCTGCTCACTCCGGAGGATCGCCCCTCCTGGATCGCACCTGTTGCCACATTACCTGCCGGGGCCATCGCATGATGATCTACAACATTGCCCCGCGCGTCGCATCAGCGATTGCGAGCCGGCATGCCCGCATCAACGCCAGCAAAGAAGCCGCATTCGTGCAATCTCTTGCAGATCTGCTCGAGGCGGATGTCGACCTGCCATGGGCCTTGCAGACAGTCGGCACGCTGACCAAAGACAGCCTGCTGCGCCAATCGTGTGAGGATCAGGCTCAGGCGTTGATGCAGGGACAAGAATGGACAGACGTACTGGGCGAGAGCATGCGACCGGTCTGGTCAGACACCCTCAAGTCGTGGGCGCGGATCGGTATCAACACGGGCGCTCTGGTGGATTGCCTGCGCTGCTACCACCAACAGTGGTCTGTCGGTCAGGCATTCGCCGCGGCACTTGGCAGAAAACTGTCATATCCGGCCGGGGTTCTGTGCCTCTCGCTGGTACTGACGTGGTTTACAGGCTCACAGTTTCAGCCCGACTCACATCAGACGCTGTGGCTCAGCCTCGCCGTCGGAGGCTGCGCAGCGCTGCTTGCAACCGGAGCTGTGTGGCAATTCCGCAGGCGATATGGCGTTGCAGAAATGCGCTGCTGGAACAACTGTCTGAAAGCCGCTGCCCTGATGATGAAAGCAGGATTTTCCTGGACACGGACGCTGGACACCATCAGCGTTGATTTGCCTGCCCTGTGGGCGGGCAAGCGAACCATCGGCGCCTCGCTTCAGGACTGCGCACAGGCCGTTCGCAACGGCAGGGACATCCACACCGCAGCGGAAGATGCGGACTTGCCCGATTCACTCCTGCGCAGCCTGAAGCTGGCGCAGCTCAGCGGCGACCTGCCCGGCGCGGTGCTTCAAAGTGCCAACCTCTTTGACCTGCGTCGCAAATCACTCGAGCAGCAGATGCTCTCCACACTGCCATCGGCCGCATTAGCGCTGGCCGCTGCGACGCTCGCTGTTCAATACGCGCTTTTCATTCAGCCGCTTTATGCCCAACTCGGCCAACTCTGAGACACGGACCGCTTCATGAAAACGCCCCCAACCGACGCCAGCACCACCGTGGAAAACGCACTGGTAAGCCCTTCTGAGCAACTCACCGTATGGCTCGCTTCGCGGGCGACAGACGGCGAAAAATCATGGGAGATTCAAGCCTATTCGGGGTCAGCCCGACAGCTTCAGCGCAGCTCGGACCCCTTGCTGATACCCATCTCGGCCAACGGGCTGCAACGCCTTTCAAACCGTCTGGCAAACCGCCCCGGCAAGGAAAAGACCGGCAAGACTCTGCTTGCCTTGAAGGTAAAGACGACACGGGACATATGGCCCGATGACAGTCGCGTGCCGAGATGGCAAGTCTGCGCTCCCGGATCCCCGGTTCATAACAGCATTTTGCAGGCAGACCACCGGGACATAGCCGACATGAAACTGCTGAAAAAAGCAGGACTCAAACCCTCGGTGGTCTTTGATATCCATCGTCTGACACAGAGTGCCCGGCGGGCCACCCCATCCGCACTCGAATCGGCAACTGAATCGACACCTGAATCGGCAACCGAGGCACATTCGGAATCCAAGCTCGCGCACCTGCTCTACCTGCCCAAGGGCACCGCCGCACTGTCCGCAGATCGACCGGGCTTGGGCAGCGTGTTTCCGTCCATTCGGGACCTTTTACATGCCATATTGATTGCCGGCATCTGCGCAATCGTCATCCCGACAACACATCAAGCGCCTGCACCGCAAGCCGGAACCACACCCCCCGTCGCTGCATCCATCCAACAATTGCTGGACTTGTGCCGACCGCTTGACGAGGGCCATCTGCCACCAGCGAACACGCCCATTGATTCGGCTATCCAATGAAGATCGGCGACATCAAACACTGGCACCAGGCGCGGCAACGTCTCTTCTGGTTGGGTTGGCCGACAACGCTTATCCGCTTTACCGGCACGTCCCTCCTGCTGTGTGCGAGCGTAGCCGGCGGCCTGCGGCTTGCTGCAGAGCGTGAGGATGACATGCATCCGGCAGAGACAACTGGCTTGAAACAAGCCATCACCGCCTGTCGACAAATGCGAAATGGAGCCGAGCAAGCGCTCGATGCCCATCGGGCTCAGGGCGACGACGAAACCGCTGTGGGGTCGGACCGGCACAACCCCGCTGGCGCCGCAGACAATTGGCTGATGGACAGCAGCGGCAGACGCTGGATATTCGACAAATCCATCGACGCATGGAGGCGCGCACCATGATGCATCCGACGACCCCAGCCTGCTTATTGTCCCAACGTGGCGTGATGCTTCCGATTGCCATGGCGATCTGCACCCTGTTGCTGGCATTTGCATCCTGGTCGTACTGTTCCACGTCCAGCGCACTTGAACAGTCACTCAAACTCGACCGCTCAGCATCGCAGATCTCGTCTCAAGCCCTCATCAAGGGTTTCAGCCGGGCAGAGGAAACTGGCGCTCCGTCATGCCCAGACAGCAATGCCGACGGACTCCCCGATTTTTGTGGATCTGGCATTCAGGCTAGGGCGGCAGGAGATATCGCCCGCTACGTGAAGATTTCAGCAGGTCAGTTGCAACTCGCCCCCGGTCCCGACCAGGGCACCCAGCGAAAGCCGCGCCTGGAAATGGATGCATCCCTGAACACTGGCAACGACCTGAGCACCATGCCTGCCGGCAATCCATCCGGGCTGGCCTGGAAAATTGCACTTCGTTCCGCAGACCGCGGCCATGGCGACGATACTCCCATGCTCGAGAGGGAAACCAGCAAAAATGACGTAAGCGCTGCCGTTCAAAGGCGACTCAAGAGCGCATTCATCGCCCATCTGCAATTATCAGCCAGCAGCCAGCGACAGGCACTGAGTCCCGCATGGGCCTTTGAACAGGGCCTTCACCTGTCTTATCAGAGCGACTCGGCAGGAACACGTTTCACGCCGGTCAACAGCGGCTGCCAATGCGCCTGCACCCGAACACGCTGCAAATGTGCCTGCTTCGAAACCAGTGTCTGGGAATCATCCGGCAACTGTGTCACTGCTGCAGACTCAGGCACCTGCACACAGGCAAAGGATGCAAACGGCTCGCCTGTTTTCCGTTGCACAGCAGCCCCCGGGAAGTATTGCTATCTGGCCGGACAGACATGGTTGGCCAAACGATGGGCGGTCAGTCTTTACACCCCAAAAGCAACCGAAGGGCGTGCGTGCCGACCGGAGGGAAACGACATCTGCCCCCTGCCACCCAAGACGGGCACCCTATGCACCTGCGCGTTTGACTGGCCCAAACCACTGAGCGCAGACCGCCTCTCCAGACTTCGACTGCAATTTGAGTCCGGTCATGCAAGCGCATTCATTACGTTCTGATGCGGGCCGATCGGTCGACGGCTTCTCGCTGCTCGAACTGTCGCTGAGCCTCATGATCATGGCGCTGCTGCTGGCCACACTTCTGCCGTTCCAACGATCGCTGGAAGAGCGCAGGCGCGAATGGTGGGAACAGACCCAGATGGATCAATGGATGAGCCAGATAGAAGGATTCGCACTGACGCATCGCCGCTTGCCCTGTCCCTCAAACGACAGCGAGGGCATTGAACAGCTTGCAGGCAACTACGGGCCTTGCAACACCGATAACGGGCGACTGCCATGGCGCGCAATCGGCTTGGCGCGACCCGGTCGGGTGCCCCTGTATGCCGTCGCCTCTCTCAACACGTTGGGCACACCCTATGCGGGATTGCTGACCACCCGCGACGGTTTCAAGACGGTACCCATCGACCTGCTCAGCGCAGCCATCTTCGCGCCACCTGACACCTCCGGCAGTTCGCCCGGAACACTGCCTGCCCTTCTGATCAGCGACATTCAGGCCGGTGCGGCGGGCACGAACACCATCACTCTCACGGGCATGCCATGTGAAGGGCAACTTTTCCTGACGGTCAGCGCCGTCGCACTTGTATCGAACGATCCCGGCCAGCAGGGGCAGTTCACCGGCAGCAACCGCTGTTACCGCATCCCCCCGCCCGCCGGCAAGGCACGCATGGCGTGGCTGTCCTATGAACGACTGTTCTGGCTCTACATCAGGGCAGGGCTGATCGGCGGCCCCCTGTAGCGGCGCGGGCATCCGTCGCCCGTTTTTTCAGCTTTTTTCAACTCTCAAACAGGAGAACATCATGAAACTTCGTCACTCAAAAGGCTTTTCGCTTATCGAACTGGGTCTTGCGCTTGCCATCATCGCCTTGATCGCCGGCGGGGTGATCAAGGGGCGCGACATGATCGCCAACGCAAGACTGCAGAACATCGCAACGCAGATGGGGCAGGTTGAACTGGCCATCAACAGCTTTGAGTCACGATATGGCGCGCTGCCCGGCGACATGGCCAACGCCAGCGGAGCATTTACAGGCGTTCCTGCGGAGGGCAATGGCAACGGTAATGACCGGATCGACACGGCTGCCGAGGCTGCTCGGGCATTCCAGGAACTGGGTCTTGCGCAATTGATCAACGGACAGTTCGACGGCATTGCACCGGCGACCGGCGCAGCATGCCCCAGCACAACCTGCCCGGCCACCGCGACAGGCGGTCGCTTGCAATTCCTGCTGGACACACCGTCCGGCACGGGCAGCTTCAGAGCTTTGTTGTCGCCGAATGGTCAGTTGGATGTACGTCAATTGGCCGAACTGGACCGCAAACTTGACGATGGCCGCCCATCAACCGGTCGATTCCAGTTGCTGGCAAATGCCCCGGCCACCTGCGCCAGCAACGGTAACTGGAATGTCGGCAATACCGCCGACAACTGCCCTGCAGCGCTTCTGGTTCAATAAGCGATCATCGGCAGGCTGCAAAAAGCGGTAGACCGCACATGCAGTACGTGCAGCCGCTGCATCGGTTCAAAGCAGCGGTTGCGCCATCGCAGAACCGCCGAGCAGCCTATCTTCAGCCCGGGCCAACGGTTCGGGCTGCCCCTTCAGAATCAGCACATCGCCCTCCAACAGGCGCATTTCAAGGCCCGGGTCATCCCCGCGGATGCCACGCCTGCGTATGGCCGAGACGCTCACACCCAGGTCATCGAGCCGCAAATCACCCAGCGTCTGTCCGATGGCATCTGCGCCATTCTGCAGCTCAACCGAATGCAAACGAACCCATTGTGTCTCGGGCGTATCTGCCTCATCGTCTGCACCCCGGAAAATGCCCTTGAATAGGGTGTAGCGGGTTTCCCGGATTGAACGAATCAAGCGGATGACCCGCGACATCGGAATACCCATCAAGATCAAGGCCTGAGAGCCGAGCATCAGGCTGCCCTCATAGATTTCGGACACCACCTCGGTGGCGCCGGCAGCCAACAAAGGCTCTATTTCCTGCTCGTCATGCGTGCGCACCACCACCGGCACATTCAGGGCAAGCTGCTTGAGTGTGGCCAATACGCGCTGCGTGGCTTTGCCATCCGAAAAAGACACCACCACGCAGGCCGCCCTCGCCACACCGGCTGCCACCAGAATTTCTCGACGCCCCGCATCACCGAACACAACCGATTCACCGGCAGCTGTGGCCTCGCGCACCCGTTCAGGATCAAGGTCAAGCGCGACATAGCGCATGCCTTCGCTGGACAACAGACGCCCGAGGTGCTGTCCGCTACGACCGTATCCGCAAATGACCACATGCCGCTGTGCACTCAGTGTCTGTTGGGCCACCTGATGCAGCGACAGCGACTGGGCAAGCCATTCATCCTGCGACAGGCGCAGCACGATACGGTCTGCATTCTGTATGAGCGCCGGTGCAGCCAGCATGGACAAGAGCATGGAGGCACTGATGGTCTGCATCCATTCCACCGGCATCAATGCCAGGGGAGCGGCACTGGCCAGCATGACGAATGCAAATTCACCAGCCTGCGACAGGTACAGACCCGTGCGGATGGCGGGGCCTCTCGCAGAACCGAACATCATGGCCAGCCCTGTGATGAGAGCGGCCTTGAACACGACAGGCAGGGTACTGAGCAAAAGCACCCAATACCAATTTTTGAGCACCACTTCGGGGTTGAGCAACATGCCGGTGGTGATGAAAAAAAGCCCCAACAGGACATCGCGGAAGGCCTTGATGTCCTCTTCCACCTGATGACGATACTCGGTTTCCGCAATCAGCACACCGGCAAGAAACGCACCCAATGCGAGCGACAGTCCTGCAACCTCTGTCACCCATGCCAAGCCCAGCGTCAACAGCAGCACGTTTAGCACAAACACTTCCTGCGATTTGCTGCGCGCCACAAAATTCATCCACCGAATCATCAGACGCTGACCAAAGACCAGCATCAGCCCCAGCACCATCGCGGCCTTCACCAGCGCCATTCCCAGTTCCCACGTCATGTCTGCGGGCTTGTCTGCCAGCGCCGGAATGATGATCAGCAGGGGAACCACCGCAAGATCCTGAAACAGCAGTATGCCTAGCACCAAACGCCCATGCATCGACTCGAGTTCGAGACGCTCGGCCATCATTTTCACCACGATGGCCGTGGACGACATGGCCAGCGCCCCCGCCAGCACGAACAGTGCCTTATAGGAGACAGAGTAGTAAAAATTCACCAGAAAGCCGAAAAACAGGACGCCGCCGATGGTGACCATGACCTGAGCCAGCCCCAGGCCAAACACCACCCTGCGCATGGCATGCAGCTTTGACAGGCTGAATTCAAGCCCGATGGAGAACATGAGGAACACAATGCCGAATTCGGCCAGATGCCTCGTGCCGTCCATATCCGGCACAAGACCCGCCGCATTGGGGCCCACCAATACGCCGGCCACCAGATAACCCAGCATGGGCGGCAGGCGCAGTCGCTTGAACAGACTGACCGCCAAAACAGACACCAGCAGCAGGATGAGGGTCAGTTCTAAGGCACCGGGCACGGTATATGCTTCTCCGGGGTGTGGTTGGGACGCTTGCTTTGTTATACTGGGTCATTATGACAGCAACTTTGAGCGCCTGAGGACATACCTGCATGAGCGATTCAACCGAGCATCCCCATCTGACGATTGCGCGAGAAGTGCTGGGCATCGAGGCACGTGCGCTTGATTCGGCCGCGGCCCGGCTGGGACCCGCTTTTGAGGCCGCCGTCGAAACCCTCCTGGCCTGCAAGGGTCGGGTTATCCTCATGGGTCTGGGCAAATCGGGGCTGATAGCCCGCAAGATTGCAGCCACACTGGCCAGTACCGGCACTCCGGCGTTTTTCGTGCACGCTGCGGAGGCGGCGCACGGTGACCTGGGCATGATCACCGACGAGGACGTCGTTATCGCCCTGTCCAACTCAGGCGAGACCGGCGAAGTCATCTCCATCTTGCCAGCCATGCGTCGCAAGGGCGCGCGCCTGATTGCACTGACCGGCAAACTCGACAGCACACTCGCACGCGATGCGGACATCGTGCTGGATGGTTCCATCGAAAAAGAAGCCTGTCCCATGAACTTGGCACCCACCGCCAGTACCACCGTTGCACTGGCCCTGGGCGATGCCATGGCTGTTGCGCTGCTGGAAGCGCGCGGGTTTTCCAAGGACGACTTTGCGCTTTCTCACCCCGGTGGCTCGCTGGGCCGGCGTCTGCTGACGCATGTTGCCGATGTCATGCGACAGGGCGACGAGGTGCCCCGTATTGCACCGGACTGCAGCGTGGGAGACGCCGTGCTCGAAATCACCCGCAAACGTCTGGGCATGACCACTGTCATTGATGCAGACGGCAAACTCATGGGTATTTTCACCGACGGCGACCTGCGCCGCATGATCGAGTCCGGTCAGGACTGGCGCCACCTGAAGGTCGCGGACGTCATGACGCGCAAACCCCGCACCATCGCAGCCCACCGCCTTGCGGCAGAGGCCGTGCACATCATGGAATCAGCCCACATCAACCAGCTCGCTGTTGTCGATGCCAACCACAAGGTCGTCGGTGCACTGAACATGCACGACCTGTTTGCAGCCAAGGTGGTCTGAAACATGGACACCATCGAACAGCGCGCAGCCCGAATCGAGCTCATCGGTTTCGACGTCGACGGCACACTGACCGATGGCGGCCTGTATTTTGGCGACAACGGCGAAGTGATGAAGCGGTTCTCCGTCTTTGACGGACATGGACTGCGACGCCTCATCCAGTCCGGCATCACGGTGGCCTGGATCACCGCACGAAGCAGCAGGATTGTCGAGACACGGGCCAGGGATTTAGGCATCGAACACGTGATGCAGGGTGTCAAGGACAAGCGTACCGCCATGGATGGCTTGCGCAGTCAATTGTCGCTGCAATGGACACAATGCGCATTTTTCGGTGATGACTGGCCCGACTTTCCGGTGCTGCGTGAGGTCGGCTTTGCCGCCACCACCGCCACCGCACCCCTGCAGATGCGGGCGCAGGCCCACTGGATCGCAACCCGCGGAGCCGGGCACGGCGCTGCCCGCGACCTGTGCGATTTCATTGCGGACCACCACCCGCGCGGAAAGCCGGCATGGCAGCCCTGATTGCCGGACTCCTGTCCGCATGGTCTTATGTCATGCGCGCAGCGCCCATCCTGTTGGCTGTACTGCTCGCAGTGGCCAGTTATTTCACAGCCCTACGCGCAGGTATCCGGCTATGGGACGACAGCCCGGCTGGCAGCCCGAACACGCCTGATTATTTTGTTGAAGGATTCACCTGGCTGCGGGTCAAATCCGCGACGGGCAGCCGTACTGAAATGACAGGAAAACTGCTCACTCACATCCCGTCCAGCGACACACTGACCCTCACACCCCTGCAGGCCATGCGCCAGTCAATCGGCTCGCCACCACTGCGGGTGTGGGCACAGAATGCGGTCATGAACAACATGACCGGCGAAATACAGCTGAAAGACGAGGTAAGGGTCAACCGTCAGGCCAGTGCGACGACTGCCGCCCTCAACTTGTCCGCCCCGCGCATGATGCTGGAGACCGACTCCGAAGTTCTTCATGCCTACGAATCTGTCACGCTCAGGCGTGGAGATCAGGAACTGAAGACTTCTCGATTGACATTCAACAACCTGACCGGACAGGTGACGGCAGAACAGCGTGTGTTTCTGTTTCTTCCTCCGGCTCAGAAACAGGACACCCGATGAACCGTCCCACACCCGGCAGCCACCGGCTTACCGCCGCCTGCATCTTTATCTGGCTGACACTGGCCACATTCGGTGCGCATGCAGCCAAAGAAGATCAGGCTTCCCCCACCACCATCGAATCCGACGGCATGACCTACGATGAGCTCAAACAGATCAACGTTTTCACGGGCAATGTACGTCTGAACCGCGGCTCGCTGGCCCTGCGGGGCGACCGACTGACCCTGCGTCAAACGCCGGAGGGTTTTCAGGTCGGGTTGGTAGAAGGCAAACCCGCGACATTCCGGCAGCGCCGTGACGGTCCGGGCGACCCGTTTGTCGAAGGGGAAGCTGACCGGATCGACTATGACGGCAAGACCGAAATCGTCATCTTGACCCGCAATGCGGAGCTGCGAAAGCTCGAAGGCTCCAAGGTCATGAATGAAGTCAAGGGCAACACGATCACGTACAACCAGCGTACCGAATTCTTCACCGTCAATGGCAGCCCGGCCGAAAGCAAAGGCGCTGCGCAAGGGCGCGTGAGAGTCATCATCCAGCCCAAGGAAAATCAGGGCAAACCATGAGCGATTTGGCACAGACATCCCTCACGGGGCAAGCGCGCCTGCAGGCCAACGGGCTCAACAAATCTTACGGCGCCCGCAAGATCATCGAATCGGTCTCCCTGCATGTGGACACTGGGGAGGTTGTCGGACTGCTCGGGCCCAATGGCGCCGGAAAGACCACCTGCTTTTACATGATTGTGGGCTTGGTTCCCGCCGACAAGGGTGAAATCTCGATGGGTGGGCACGACGTCACCCATGCCCCTATCCATCAGCGCGCCCGCAACGGCCTGTCCTATCTGCCCCAGGAAGCGTCAATCTTCCGCCGCCTGTCGGTTGAGGACAATATCCGCGCTGTTCTTGAAATCGGCCCGGCAGACCCCAAGCGCAGCATCGAACAGCGGCTCGAGAGCCTGATGGACGAGTTGCAGATCTCACACCTGCGAAGTTCCGCCGCCGCAGCACTGTCAGGCGGCGAGCGCAGACGGCTTGAAATTGCGCGTGCGCTTGCCACCGAACCCAAATTCGTCCTG
>SXGQ01029129.1_pt1 | contig 20469 bp, 17 predicted proteins | sample 3178371 | NCBI WGS metagenome assembly SXGQ01 (sample SAMN11356859, study PRJNA531348) | freshwater metagenome | isolation source: freshwater sample F1-20 | place: China: Fuxian Lake, Yuxi | collected 2017-12-25 | reverse complement strand
CGCTTCGACCGCCACGTGACGGTCGATCGCCCCAACCAGAAGGCCCGGCTCGCGCTCTTCAAGGTTCACACCCGCAACGTGCCGCTCGCGGCCGACGTCGATCTCGACCGGCTCGCCGGCGCCACCGTCGGCCTCACCGGCGCCGACATCCGCAACCTCGTCAACGAGGCCGCGCTCTGGGCCACGCGGCACGACAAGAACGCCGTCGATTCCTCCGACTTCGACTACGCCCGCGACAAGGTGCTGATGGGCCCGAAGCGGGAGGACGTGCTCGCCGGCCGCGAGAAGACGATGACGGCCTACCACGAGGCGGGCCATGCGCTGGGCGCCTGGCTGCTGCCGGGCGTGGACAAGCTCCACAAGGTCACGATCATTCCCCGGGGCCGCGCCCTCGGCGTCACGCAACTGGTGCCCGAGGAAGACCGGATGAACATCGGCGAATCGGACCTCACCAACCGGATCACGTTCATCCTCGCCGGCCGCGCCGCGGAGAAGCTCGTCTTCGGCGAATACTCCGCCGGGGCCGAAAACGACCTCATGCAGGCCACGCGGATCGCGCGGAAGATGGTCGCCACCTGGGGCATGAGCGAGCGGGTGGGCCCGGTGGCCTGCTCCACCTCCAACGAGCATCCCTTTCTCGGCCGCGACGTCTACGAGCAGCGCGAGTTCAGCGAACGCACCGCGCAGATCATCGACGAAGAGGTCTTCCGGGTCCTGGGCGAGGCGGCGGTGCGGGCGACGAAGCTTCTCACCGACAACCGCGACAAGCTCGACCGGCTCGCCAACGCCCTCGAGACCAGGGAGATGCTCGACGACACCGAGGTGGTTGAGATCATCGGCCCGGCCACGCCCAGGCGGGCCGGCGAATCGAGCCCCACGCCCGACCCGGCCCCGGTGCAGGCCGCCCGGGATTCAAACCCCGCCTGACACGCGGCCGCCGCTTCCCGCCACGCGAAAGGATGCCAACGTGCTCTCGCACGCCGTCTACTTCACGCTCAAAAAACGCTCGCCCGAGGCCGCGGCACGACTCGTCGCCGCCTGCCGCACCCATCTCACCGGGCACCCCGGCACCGTTTCCTTCTCGGTCGGCACCTGCGCGACCGTGTATGACCGGCAGGTGAACGACCGCGACTACGACGTGGCCCTCACGATCGTGTTCGAATCGCACGCCGCACACGACGCCTACCAGACAGCCGAGCGTCACGAGATCTTCATCGCGGAAAACGCGACGGAGTGGGCGCAGGTCCGCGTCTTCGACGCCGATCTCGCCGAGTTCACGGCAGCTTGATCCTCGCGGATCCCGGGGGCCGCACGATTCCCGCTCGTGTGAAGCCGCTCCCCGCGGTCGCGTGGGCTTCCGGACGCGGAGCCGTGGCGTCCGCTTGGGCTCACACCGTCCGCACCCGCGACACGGCGATCGCACCGCCGAAACAGACGTCAACGTCGCCACCGACCACCCGCGGTCTCTCGTGATAACTCGAGTCGTAGCTCCAGCCGGCGTCGGTGGCCCGGTAACCGAGACCAAAGGGCGACGCGTCGATCGCGCACTCCACCACCCGCGGCGCGGCCGCGGTGGCCGGGAGATCGGGCAGGTTGATGTTCCAGAACTCCCCCGCCACAGAGCCCCGGTCGCGGAGCGTCGCGAGGATCTCCGCCAACCAGCCCGCCGCGCGGTCCCAGTCGATCGTCGTGCCGCGGCGGTGGTAGTGCGACGCCGCCACCGCGGGCCGCCCGTGCAGGGCCGCCTCGCGGGCCGCCGCCACGGTGCCGGAGTGATGGACGTCGGCGCCGAGATTGCCGCCGGCGTTGATGCCCGACAACACCAGCGCCGCGTCGGGCACGAGTTGGGCCAGGCCGATCCGCACGCAGTCAGCCGGCGTGCCCGCCACGCGGAATCGGCCGGGCGAGAGTTCGTCCACCCGGATCGCCCGATCGGTCGTGACCCGATGGCCGCAGCCCGAGTGGCATTCCGCCGGAGCGACGGTCACGAGCTCGCCGCCGAGACCGGCCGCCGCGATGCGCAGGGCCGCAAGCCCGGGCGCCTCGATGCCGTCGTCGTTGGTCAGCAGGATACGCATGGCCGCCCCGCCGCACGTGCCGCGAGCGATTCCAGGATCGCCCAGACGCCCTCGGCCGCGTCGGCCGCCATCTTGTAGACATCCTCCGCGTCGGTTGCGGCCATGGTCGGCGCATCGGGCCGGGCGACGTTGGTCACCACCGAGCAGACCACGACATCGAGGCCCATCCGCCCGGCGGCCACCACCTCCGGCACGGTGGACATGCCGACGACATCGGCGCCGAGCCGCCGCAGCATCCGGTATTCCGCGCGGGTTTCGTAGCTCGGCCCGGAGAGAAACGCATACACGCCCTTGCGGGCGATCGCATCGACCCGCCGCGCGGCCCCGAGCGCGAGATCGACGAGGGCTGGATCGTAGAAGGCGGTCGGTTCGGCTGCGGCCGTCTCGTCGGGCTCGAGGCACCCGCCCCACGGCCGGCGGACGAGGTCGATGTGGTCGGTGACGACCACGAGCTCGCCGCTCACCATGTCGGGCTCGAGGCCACCCGACGCGTTGGTGAGCAGGACCTGCGATGCACCGAGCGCCGCGAGCAGTTCCACGCCGCGGGTGAGCGTTTCGGGGGAAAAGCCCTCGTAACCGTGCACGCGACCCTGGAGCATCACGACGGGCACCCCGCGGAGCGAGCCGCAGACGATCCGGCCCGCATGCCCCAGGGCCGTCGATTTGGCGAGCCAGCCGGACTCGGTCGAGGGCATCGCCCACCGACCCGTGAGCCGGTCGGCAAGGCCGCCCAGTCCGGTGCCGAGCACCACGCCGATCGTCGCCGGGCAACCGCCCGACGCGACGATCCGCTCGGCCGCGTCGATGGCACCCGGCCGGGGCGTTCCCATCCGCGGCCGGGGCCGGGCGACGTCGGCAGGTGGTCGATTGTTCTTCGCCATCTCTGGACGGTCGCCAACCGGGTTTGCCGCTCTTCGGGAAAAACCATATTCTCGCGCCCGCCCCAGAAACCGGCAAGCGTGCCGGCTTCCGACCGGCGGCCGTGCCCGCCAGCCATGTTTCCCAGGATCGCCCCGATGCCCACCCGCGCCGAGAAGTTCGCCGGTCTCTCCGTCGCCATCGTCACGCCGTTTCGCGACGGCAAGCTCGACTCCGCCCGCCTGAAGGAGCAGATCGACTTCCTGGCCGAGGCCGGCGCCACCTGCATCTGTCCCGTCGGCACCACCGGCGAGTCGCCGACCCTCACCCACGACGAGCACGAACGGGTGATCGCCGAGAGCATCGCCGCGGCGGCGGGCAGGCTTCTCGTGATGCCCGGCACCGGCTCCAACTCCACGGCCGAGGCCGTGCGGCTCACGAAGTTTGCCGCGAAGGCGGGCGCGGATGCCGCGCTCGTCGTCGGCCCCTACTACAACCGCCCCACCCAGCAGGGCATCTACGAACACTTCAAGGCGCTGGCCGAGGCCGTCGAGATCCCGATCTGCGTCTACAACATCCCGGCGCGGACGGGCCGCAACATCGAGCCCGAGACGATCATCCGCCTCGCCGAACTGCCCGGCATCGCCATGCTCAAGGAGGCGACCGGCGCGATGGACCAGGCATCGCAGGTGCTCGCCGCCACCGATCTGACGGTGCTCTCCGGCGACGACAGCATGACGCTGCCGCTCCTGGCCATCGGCGGCCGCGGCGTGATCTCGGTCGTCGGCAACCTCGTGCCGGGAGACATGAAGGCGCTCTGCGACGCCTTCGGGGCGGGCAATCTGTCCGAGGCCCGGGCCTTGCACATGAAGCTCTTTTCACTCTGCCGCGACCTGCTCGGCCTCGCCAGCAACCCGATCCCGATCAAGGCGGCGATGGCGATGGTCGGCCGCGACACCGGCGAAATCAGGCTGCCGCTGGTGCCGCTGGAGCCATCGCTGGTCGCGAAGCTCCGCCAGGCGCTGACCGATTATGGCCTCGCCGTGCAGCCCGCCTGACGGGCCGTCATTCGATCACGCGGAGCACGGCGCCCTGGGAGTCGAAGCGGGCGATCACGATGTCGTGATGATCGCTCAGCCCCAACGATTCGAGCCGATCGACGAGGGCGCCGGCCTTCTCGAGCGACTCGCAGCAGGCCATCACGGCCGGCCCCCAGCTCGACTGCGTGGAGCCGGGGTAGCCGAGTTCGCCGAGCAGTTCGACGAGATCGGCCGTCGCCTGGGCGTAGGGCAGATTCTTCGATTCGGGCGCGAAGGGCGCCCCGGCGAGGACGCCGTAGTTTCTCACCGCGAGCGAGAACTCGATGAAATGGCCCTCCACGGCTGCCGGCAGCATTTCCAGCAACGCGATCCGCGACAGTTCGGCCGTGATCTCCCGCGGGACCGGGGGCAGCCGCTTGAAGGCCGCCCGCTCGGCATCGCCCGACAGGCCGGCCGCATCCCGGGCGATCAGCAGCACACACCGCCACGCCGACGGCAGACGGGCCCGCGAGACCATGGGGGAGAAGTCACGGGTCGCGTCGTCCTCGGGGCCGGCGGCGTCCCGCACCATCCGGCCCGCCTCGACGATCAGGCCACCGCGGCTGAATCCATAGACACCCACGCACGACCGCCGGCCGCGGCCGACCGCGCGGGCAAGTTCGAGCGCGTCCCGCACGTCGAAGAGCCAATCATCCTCGGAGGGATGCAGTTCACCCTGAACCGGATGAGGGACCGCCGGAGGCAGGCTCGCCTCCGTCCCCATGCGAAAGAGGTGCCGCATGCCCGCGGCCACCGCCAGGCCGAGTTGTGTGCCACTGCCGAGGCCGACGTGCGACATGGGGGCGGCGACCACCTCGATCGCACAGCCGACGTCGCCGAGGTTCCAGTACGCGGCACACTGCTGCGCGAAGCGGGCGGCGCGTTCCGCGTGCAGTCCGCGGGCCTCCAGCCGCGCCGCGCGGCGGATTCGCACCTGCACGGCGGGCCGGTCGAGCATCGCCCCGACGCCTCCGAACCAGCGGGTGCCCGGCGTGCCGAACGACAACATGCCGATGTGCAGCCGCGCCGGGGCCCGCACCTCGACGGCGTTGAAAGGGGATGTCGGCGCTGGTTCGTCGAAGGGCATGTTCGCTGAATATACCCGCGAGCCGTCCGGCCGCAGGCCCCCGTGGTCATCCCGTTTCCACCCGTTCGGCGAGGATCATGAAGGCCTCGTGCTCCCGGGGGCCGCCGGTCTTCTCGACGAGCACGCGAAGGTCGGCGAGCCTGTTGCGGATCTCGTTTTGCCCGAGGATGTGGAGCCGCGTGACGAGGATTGCCGCCTCCACGACGGCGTGGGCGGCACGGTTGAAGCCGATGAACGGCCGGCCCCCATGAACCGCCACGACGCGGGCCGAGAGTTCGGCGCGGGGCCCGGAGACGTCGGCGGCCTCGATGGAAAACTCCCACGCCTGACAGGCATCGACGAGCACCCGACCCGGCACGCGATCCGCCGGCCGCGACGAAAGCCCGCCGTCGAGCCCCCCAGCCACGATCCGGGCCAGCAGGAGCACGTCGTCGGTCAGGTGGAAGACGCCGGCCGGCACCCGGGCGAGATTCGCGGCGGTGTGGCTCGTCGCAAAGGGCCGAAGCACGAGCCGCGTGATCCGACCGGTCAGCCGTTCGCCCGCGTCCACGGCCGGACCCATCGCCGCGACGTGCATGCCGCCGTCCGGATGGGTGGTGGTGACGATGCCTTCGATGATCATGCTGCGGCCGCCGGAGAGGGGATTCCCACATGATAAACTCGGAAGCCCCCCGCACCACGAGCCCAGCCCGTGACCGCCGCACGACCCCACATCCATTTCGTCACCGGACGGCTCGCCGAGCCATCGCTGCGGCGGATGCTGGAAGGGGTTTCGACGCGGGTCGGCTTCGACTATTCGGTGCAGGTGATGCCCATCACCGTGGCGGCGCTCATGCCCACTCCCTGGATCGCCAAGCGACTCGCCGTGCCGGAAACCGCGACCAGGATCGTGATCCCGGGAAACTGCCAGGGCCCGCTCGACGCCTTCGCCGGAGTGACGAACCTCCCCGTGGAACGCGGCCCGGCCGACCTGCGGGCACTCGACGAGTTTTTCGGCCAGCAGTCCCAGGACCTCGCCGGCTACGGCCGCCACGACATCGAAATCATCGCCGAGATCAACCACGCCCCGCGGCTGGCGGCTGCGGCGATCCTGGCCGAGGCCCGTCGCCTCGCGGCCGATGGCGCCGATCGGATCGACGTGGGCTGCGACCCGGGCAGCGTCTGGGGCGGCGTGGGCGACGTCGTGCGGATGCTCGTGGCCGAGGGGTTTCGGGTGTCGATCGACAGCTTCGATCCCCGTGAGGTCGCGGCGGCGACCACGGCCGGAGCGAGTCTCGTGCTCTCGGTCAACTCGACGAACGCCGCCGCCGCGGCCGACTGGGGCTGCGAGGTCGTGGTCGTGCCCGACGTGCCGTCCACGCTCGAGGGCTTCGACGACACGATCGACCGGCTCACGCGGGCCGGCGTGCCCTTTCGCCTCGATCCCGTGCTCGAGCCGATCGGCTTCGGGTTTGCGGAGAGCCTGGGCCGCTATCTCGACATCCGCAAACGCTACCCGGATGCCGGGATGATGATGGGGATCGGCAATCTCACCGAACTCACCGACGTCGATTCGGCCGGCATCAACACGCTGCTGATCGGCTTCTGCCAGGAGGTCGGCATCCGCTCCGTGCTCACGACCGAGGTGATCCACTGGGCGCAGAACAGCGTCAAGGAGTGCGCGCTGGCCCGGGCCCTCGCATGGCACGCCGTCACCAACCGCACGCTGCCGAAGCACGTCGAGCCCCGGCTCGTCACGCTCCGCGGAGGCAAGCCCCACGAGCACGGCCCCGAGGTGCTCGGCCAGCTTGCCGCCGCGATCCGCGACCCCAACTTCCGGATCTTCGCCGAGGGTGGCCTGATTCATCTGGTCGGCGCCGGACTCCACCTCGAATCCCGCGATCCCTTTCTGCTCTTCGAGCGACTCGGGGCCGCCGGACGGACCGACGTCGATCCCGGCCATGCCTTTTACCTCGGTTACGAGATGGCGAAGGCGGCGACGGCCCTGACCCTCGGGAAGGACTACCGCCAGGACCAGGCCCTCGACTGGGGCCACCTCACGCAGCCCGAGATCGGCCACGGACCCTCGCGGGCCGCCGCACGCGCGGCCGAGACGTCGGCGCAGCCGGAACGCCCCGCAACCTCCACGGAACCTCTGACGGCATCATGAGCCACGACGATCCCTCTTCATTGCCGGGCGGCCCTTCGGCCCGCGCGGACATCGACCATCCGTGGATCGCCGGGCACTGGGCGACCGCGTCGGGCGCCGTGGTGGCCGAGGCGGCCGCGGGCCTGACTCCGGTCGATGTCTTCCGCCATGCCGCCCGGCTTCCTCACGCGATCTTCCTGGACAGCGCCCAAATCGATGGCGCCCAGCTCGATGGCGTGCAGGTCGATGGCGGCCCGGCGGACAGCGGCCGGATCGACCGGACGCAGCCCGATCAAGCCGCCGTCCGGGGGGTGAACGGCCTGCGTCCGCTGCGGCTCGGCCGCTTTTCCTTCGTTGCCGCCGATCCGATTCATTCATGGCAGGTCGATCGCTCCGGCGACTGGTCCGCGACCAGCGACGACATCGCCGCCACCTTCGCCGCCACGCGGACCCTGCTGGCCGATCTGGCCTGCCCCACGATTCCAGGCCTGCCGCCGTTTCAAGGGGGCGCGGCCGGTCTCTTCTCCTCTGAATGCGGGCTCTCGCGGCTCGGCCTGGAGCCGCCCCCCGCGGCGGGCGCCGAGCCGGTGATTTCGCTCCACGTCTACGATCTCGTCTTCGCCTACGACCACGACCTCGGTCGGGGCTGGTTCATCTCCCAGGGCGTGCCCGCCCGCGGTCCGGTCGAGCGGCTGCGGCGGGCCACCGAGCGGCTCACCGCATGGGTCGCGAAACCTGCGACGGCGAGCCGCGGGCGGGCCGCCGCGGCCGCGTTTCCCGCCCCGGGAGGCCATCCCCTCCCCGGCCATCCGCAGGTTCGCTCGACACATTCCCGCGAGAGCTACCTGGAGATGGTCCGCGCGGGCATCGAACTCGTGCACGCCGGTGACATTTTCCAGGCCAACCTCGCCCAGCGGTTCTCCGCCACGGCCGACGCCGATCCGGTCGAGGCCTACCTGCGCGCCCGCAGCGTCAACCCGGCCCCCTTCGCAGGCTACCTCGACGCCGGCGGCATCCAGGTGGCGAGCATGTCGCCGGAGCGGTTTCTGCAAGTCTGCCGGGGGGTCGTCCGCACCCATCCGATCAAGGGCACGCGGCGGATGATCGCCAGCCCCGAGGCCGATCTCTACGCCGGCGTCGAACTCGAGGCCAGCGACAAGGACCGCGCGGAAAACGTGATGATCGTGGATCTCCTGCGAAACGACCTCGCCCGCGTCTGCACCCCCGGGAGCGTCCGCGTCGAGGCGCTCTGCCGGCTGGAGCGCTACCGGTATGTGCAGCACCTCGTCTCGATCGTGGCCGGCCGGCTGCGGCCGGGCCTGGGGGCGATCGATGCCCTGGAAGCGGCGATCCCCGGAGGCAGCATCTCGGGCGCCCCGAAACACCGGGCCTGCGAGATCATCTCGTCGCTCGAGGGCGTGGCCCGCGGCTGCTACTGCGGCTCCCTCGGCTACTTGGGCTTCGATGGCACGGCCGACTTCAATCTCATGATCCGCACGCTCGTGATCGCACCGGGATCGATCACCTTCTCCGCGGGCGGCGGCATCACGGCCGCGAGCGATCCCGCGGCGGAATACGCCGAGTCGCTCCACAAGGCCGAAGGCATGCTCCGCGCGCTCGACAGCCTGCGAATCGGTGAAAGGCCCCCTGCATGATCGTCGTGCTCGACAACCGCGACAGTTTCGTCTTCAACCTCGCGCGGCATTTTCACCTGCTCGGCGTGGACGCGATCGTGGTGCCGAGCCATGCCGCGACCGCCGCCGACATCCTGCGGCTCGCGCCGGCGGCGATCGTGATCTCCCCGGGCCCCTGCACGCCCGCGGAGGCCGGCTGCTCGCTCGAACTGGTCAGGGCCGCCCACGGCCGGGTGCCGATGCTGGGCGTCTGCCTCGGCCACCAGGTGATCGCCGCCGCGCTGGGCGGGCGGATCGTCCGGGCCCCCCGGCCGATGCACGGCCGCACCGCCGCGGTGCACCATGACGGCGTCAACCTCTTCTCCGGCATCCCCAGCCCGATGACGGCCTGCCGCTACCACTCGCTCGTCGTCGAGGCGGCGACGCTCCCCGCGTCGCTCACGGCGACTGCCCGCGACGACTCCGGCACGATCATGGCGCTCGCCGACGAGGCCCACACGATCTGCGGCGTGCAGTTTCATCCCGAGTCGATCCTCACGCGGCATGGATTCCGTCTGCTCGCCAACTTCCTCGAAGCGGCGGGCATCCCGCACCATGCCCGCCTCGTGGCCATGCTCGACGACGACGTGGCGAAGCAGGCGGCCGATCAGCCCCCGCGCGACGACGGCCGAACAGGCCCCGTGGTGACCTTCTGACGTCGCTTCCTGCTTCGACTGTTGCGGTTGTGAGGGCTGATTTTCCGGCTGGTTGTTTTCGGGCCGGGGGATCGTCACGCGGATGATCGTGGCCAGCGAGGCGTTTGCGTGCCCGCTTGCCAAACCGGGTCACGGGAGGGGGTGCCCATGCCCCGCGAGCCGGCGTATGCAGACAAGCGAAGCAAGGATTGCGAAGCGCCGTCTGCATCCGAGTGAGCGGAGGGCCGGGATGCCCGTAGCGAACGTCCGGCGACGGGGCATGGGCACCCCCGACCTCCGCGAGCCGGCGTCTGCAGACAAGCGAAGCAAGGATTGCGAAGCGCCGTCTGCATCCGAGTGAGCGGAGGGCCGGGATGCCCGTAGCGAACGTCCGGCGACGGGGCATGGGCGCCCCCGACCTCCGCGAGGCACGTTCTGCTGGCTGCCACCGGAAAGGCGACCGGCTTCACGCGCGCCGGAAGCCGCCGTTGACCGGGAGCACCTGCCCCGTCACGAATGCCGCGGCCGGCGAGACGAGGAAGTGCACCGCATGCGCGATATCCTCGGGAGCGCCCCAGCGGCCCAGCATGCTCTCGCGGGTCGCCCGCCGCTGCCACTCGGCGCTTGCATGCTCCCCCCACGCCGTCTTGATCCAGCCGGGAGCCACGCAGTTGACCCGGACCTTCGGGCCCAACGACCGCGCCGCGCTCTTCGTGAACGCCATCACGGCCCCCTTCGCGGCCGCAAACAGCTCGCCGCTGTCTCCCTCCATGCCGACGGCCGCCTGATCCCAGCCGATCGTCACGATCGACCCGCCGTCGCGTTCGGCCATCCAACGGCCAAACCCACGGGTCAGCGTCATCGTGGCCGCCACGTCCACCGCGAGCAGGGCGTCGAGCTTCTGCTGAAAGCCCCACTTCGCCGCGGCGCCGGTGAGCACGTCGACTCCGGCCACGAGCACGACGGCGTCGATGGCGGGAAGGCTCCCGGTGACCTCGGCCACCAGCCGCTCCGCGGCCCGGGGCTCCACGAGATCGGCGGGGAATGTCCCGGCATGCCGCCCCAGCGATGAGAGCCGCGCGGCCACGTCGGCCGCACCGTGCGCCGACCGACCATGCACGGCCACCAACGCCCCCGCGGCGGCGAGCTCGAGCGCCACCGCGAGGCCGATGCCCCGGGTCGAGCCCGTCACCAGCACCGTCCGGCCGACGAGATCGCCACGGCTCACGGGTTCGCTCATGGACCGTCTCTCGGGGCGGCCAGCGGAATCAGGTAACAGGCGGCCTCCTCCGCATTGCGAACCAGCAGCCGGTCGCCCGACAGGCAGAGGGTGTTCCAGGTCTGGCCGTCGAGGGCCGCGAGCCGGCCGCGGACGACATGCTTCTGCGGCGCACACTCCGCGAGCACGACCTCGCCCGACTCGGCCTGCACGAGCAGCCAGTCTCCCACCCGCAGCACCTGCCCCTGACCGTAGCGCCCCCCCTTCCACCGCCGCTTGCCGTCGGCGAGCGACACGCACTCGAGAATGCCGTCGGAAAGACCGTAGGCGTGGCCGTCGTGAATCACGACGTTGGTGAACTTGGTCTTGAGGCTGCCGGGCTGCTGCCAGACCGGCTTGAACGCCACCGGTTCGCCCGGCTGCCGTTCGAAGACCGCGGCCCCCACGCCGTAGCCCTTCGAGATGAAGATCCGGCCGCCTTCGAGCACGTGGGCCTGCGAGCAGGTGGCGTCGGAGTTGGAATGGCCGGGCCAGTCGAATCGCCAGAGTTCCCGGCCATCGGCGGGATCGTGGCCCGCGACACTCGACTCGTTGACGGTGAGCAGAACCTCGCGTCCATCCCACGACACCATCTCGGGCGAGACGTAACTGATCTGCTGGTCGCCGCCGGTCCAACGGCGTTCGCCCGTGTCGCGGTCGTAGGCCACGAGCGAGACGGCGCCCCCCGTGCGCCGTGGCCCGCCGCCCGGCACGATCACGAGCGACCCCGCGACCAGGGGCGATCCCGCCCGTCCCCACGCGATCGCCGCGGCGTCCGCCGCCGGATCGACATCGAGATCGTCGAGCACATTTTTCTTCCAGAGCACGCGGCCGGTCGGGCCGTCGACGGCGTGGAGCCAGCCTGTCGCGCCGGTCGTGTAAACGACCCCCCCTGCGATCGCGGGCGTGGACCGCGGGCCGACTCCGCCGAGCACCGTTTCGTGTCGGCCCGGCACCGAGACCGTCCACTCGATCTCGCCCGTGGGCACCGCCTGGCAGGAGATGAGCTCCTCGTCGCCCCGCTGCTCGAGCGTGACTGCATGGTCACCGCAGACGGCGAAGCCGCTCCAGCCGGCGCCGATCGGCCGCCGCCAGAGCCGCCGGGGCGGCCGGGCATCCCAGTCGGGATCGACCGCGGGGCCGGCGAGCGATCCCGACCCATCGGGCCCGAGAAACCGTGGGAAATCCCCGGGAGTCTCCCCCCACGCGGCCCCGGCCGCGGAGCCGGCCCCCGCCGCCTGCGGCAGCAGGCGGTCGCGGGTGGGGCTCCAGCGAAACGCCCACTGCGGCACGAGATCCCCCGACACGCGCTCGATCCGCAGAACGGCACATGCCAGACCCACGAGGGCCACGAGTCCGAGGCCCACCACCCGTTTGAGCGTCGCCGTGTGACCGCTCTCGACGAGAAACCAGAGCAGCACCGACATCGCGGCCGAGAAGCAGAGGATCAGCGTGATGATGTTTCGCACCGCCGCATCGACGATTCCGCCGACGATCGGCTCGAGCAGGCCCATGCGGACCATCAACGTCGCCGCGGCCAGCGACGCGAGGCCGACGAACACGCGCCGCGGCGGCCAGAGCGGCCGCGGCTGCGGTGCGGGGATCGGGGAGGCTCTTCGGCGTCGCGGCATGACACACTTTTACTGGAAGAACCGCGGCGACGCGACTACACTCCCCGGGACGGGCCCCAGGCACTTCGCGGCTTCGCTTCGCAGGACACGGCATGCTCACGACCAACGCCCCCGATCCGGCCCGGGTGCCTTCCGCCGTCCCTGCGACGAGGCCCGCCGCGACCGGCCCATCGACGGCCGCCGTCCATGCGGGCGAGGCCCGGCAGAAGCCCGGTTTTTCCCTCACCGATCCGATCTTCGCGTCGAGCACCTACACCTTCCCCGACACGCAGTCGATCATCGACTTCATCGAGCAGAAGCAGGTCCGCGAGGAGTACGGCCGCTACGGCAACCCTGGTGAGCGGGTGGTGGAGGACAAGATCGCGGCGCTCGAGGGGGGCGAGTCGGCAGTCCTCTTCTCGAGTGGCATGGCGGCGCTGGTGGGCCTGCTGATGGCCCACGTCAACGCCGGCGACGAGATCATCTTCTTCGACGAGTGCTACCACCGCAGCCGCGAGTTCTGCCGCAAGCACCTGACGCGGTTCGGCGTCGGGTTCCGCGAGGTCAAGACCTGCGACTACGCGGCCATGGAGGCGGCGATCACGCCGCGGACGAAGTTCCTCGTCAGCGAGTCGCCCACCAACCCGCACCTGAGCGTGATCGACGTCGCGGCCTTCGCCGACATCGGCCGTCGCCGCGGCGTGTTCACGCTGATCGACGCCACGCTCTGCACGCCCTACAACCTCCAGCCGCTCGCCGCCGGCATCGACTTCGTGCTCCATTCCGCCACGAAGTATCTCGGTGGCCACAACGACCTGCTCGCGGGGGCCGTGATAGGCTCGGCGGAACTGATGGACCCGGTCCGCCGGCTCCGCGGGATCATGGGGGGCGTCAACTCTCCCCACAACGCCTACCTCCTGGAGCGGGGTCTGAAGACGCTCGCGCTGCGGATGGAGCGTCACAACGCGAACGGCCTGGCCGTGGCCCGGTTCCTCGAGGGTCATCCGCGGATCGAGCGGGTGCTCTATCCCGGCCTGGAGAGCCATTCCTATCACTCGATCGCGACCCGCACGATGCGGGGCTGCGGCGGGCTGGTGACCTTCTTCGTGAAGGACGCCGACTGGCGGCAGACGGCCGACATCGTCGATGCCGTGCGCATCCCGCGGATCGGGCCGAGTCTCGGCGGCGTCGAGTCGCTCATCGAGCAGCCGCTCGTGATGAGCTACTGGAACTACGCGCCCGCGGAGCGGGCGGCATTCCGCATCCCCGACAACATGATCCGGATGGCCTGCGGCATCGAGGACGCCGACGACCTGATCGCCGACCTCGCGCAGGCCCTTGACCGCGGCTGATTCGTGCGGATTCCGCTCGATCGCAGGAGGGGGCATGCAGTTCAGAACCAGGGCGATCCATGTCGGCCAGGAGCACGATCCCGGGACCGGTGCGATCGTGCCCCCGATTCACCTGGCCAGCACGTTCGTGCAGCCGGACGCCTCGATGACGGCGGCCTACGACTACGCCCGCACCGGGAGCCCCACCCGGCACGCCTTCGAGAAAACCCTCGCCGATCTCGACGGGGGCACGCGGGCGCTCGCCTTCGCGTCGGGCATGGCGGCGACCCACTGCGCGACGATGCTGCTCGCTCCGGGCGATGAGATCGTCACCGGCACCGACATCTACGGGGGCACCTGGCGGCTCTTCAACCGCGTGCTCGCCGAGCGGGGCATCCTCGTCACCGCGGCGAACACGTCCGACACCGACGCCGTGGCCCGCGCGGTCGGTCCGCGCACGAAACTCCTGTGGATCGAATCGCCCGGCAATCCGCTCCTCTCGATCACCGACATCGCCGCCTGCTCGGAGATCGCCCACCGGGCCGGGGCGCTGCTCGCCTGCGACGCGACGCTCACGACGCCCGCTCTTTCACGGCCGCTGGAACTCGGCGCCGACATCGTGATGCACTCGGCCACGAAGTCGATCGGCGGCCACAGCGACCTGCTCGGCGGAGCGCTCGTGGTCGGCGACGCCGACCTCGGGACGCGGCTCCATTGGCTGCAGAACGCGACGGGGGCGGTGATGGGTCCGCTCGAGGCGTTTCTCTGCTCGCGTGGCCTCAAGACGCTGGAACTGCGGGTGTTCGCCCAGTCGGCGACGGCCCTGCGACTGGCGGAGTGGCTCGCCGCCCAGCCGGCCGTGCGGACGGTGCACTACCCGGGACTGCCAAGTCATCCCGGTCACGCGTTGGCGATGCGGCAGATGGCGACCGGCGGGACGATCGTGAGTTTCGAGGTCGCCGGGTCCGTCGCCGACGCCCGCCGGGTGGTCGAATCGACGCGGCTGTTTTCGTTGGCCGTCAGCCTGGGGGCGGTTGAATCGCTGATCGAGATTCCGGCGATCATGTCGCACGGTTCCTACGCGCCCGAGGCCCGCCGGGCCGTTGGCATTGCCGACGGGCTGATTCGGCTCTCCGTGGGCCTCGAGGCCTTCGAGGACCTCCGCGACGATCTCGCCATCGCCCTGTCGCGGGCCTGACGCCGCACTCTGGGGAATCTGCGGAAGATTCTCCGGTCGCGCTGATTTTGGCGGAAGTTCCGCATCTGCGGATGCCGATAACGATTTCGATCGCACAGAGTCTGCCGCCTTTCGATGCCGCGGCCGACCACGAAATCGGAGATCTCCCATGAACGTCTTCCGCGGGCCACACCACCAGATCACGACCGCATTCGTCGCCCTTCTCGGGCTGTGTGCGACCGTTTCGGCGGCGGAGAGCCAGTTGAACTGGACGCCCCATCGGGCAGGAACCGGCGATCAGCCCGCCGAGCGGTCGCCGGCCGGTGGAGCCGCTCCCAACCAGCCGGGCCCGATCTCCGCGCCCGTGCAGGTCGCCGGACCGGTCGCCTCGGCGGCCCCCGCCGCGGTCGTGCTGCCGGACGACGTGCCCCGCGCGGTGCCGGCTCGACAGCCCGTCGCCAGGCGGCCCCTGCCGCAGCGTCCGCGGCCCGGTCTCCCGCAGGCCGATTGGTCAACCGCCAACCGTGTGAGCGGCTCGTTGCAGCGGGCCTTCGATCCGAACAATCCCGACGGCGTGTTCAGCGACAAGTCGATGCGGACTCCGCGGGGTGAGGCCAACCGGCCGATCCTCGCCGCCGAGGGCCAGCAGGCCGTCGCCATGCAGCGGCAGGCCATGAGCCGCGACATGGCAGCCGCCCAGAGCCAGCGACTGGGGGGCGGACTGGCCCCGCGCTACACAGCCACCCCCGGAGCCCGGCCGCGGATCGATCGCATCGCGATGAACGTCGATGGCATTCCGTCGGTGATGACACAACAGCCCCAGGCCAACGCGCTCGATGACGCGGGCGTGTCGGGCCGGAGCCCCACCGCCGCCGCCGCACCGGCGGCATCGGCCGCTCCGAATCCCGGTGAGAAGCTGCCCGCACCGAATGCCGCGGCCCCCTCGGTCGCCGACGAGAATCCGATGAGCATCGAGTCTTTCGAGCCGGGCTCGGGCGACATGGGCATGGATCCGTCCCTGACCATGGACGGCATGCCGATGGGTGAGGACGGCATGCCGATGATGGCCGGCGAGGATGGCATGCCGATGATGTCGGGCGAGGGGGGCATGCTCATGGGCGAGTATCCCGCCATGCTGCATGTGGAGTCGTTCTACGACGACCCGTATGCCTGCGAAGACGACGACCCGCTCTGCCATCACAGCGGCCGGTTCTGCAACTGGATGCGGCAGTTCGGCCGGCCCTACTACGGCTGGAGGTGGTATCGCGACTTCACGGCCAGCGCTGGCGTGACCGCCTTCACCAACGACACCAACCTGGGCCTTCACGGCAACTTCGGCACCAACGAATACCTCAACTTCGCCATGCCATTCTGGAACGCCTTCGGCATCGGCTGGCAGGTGGGCTGGAGGGGCACGCAGACCAACTTCCAGCCTTCCGAAGTCCAGGTTGGCTCGACCACGTTCACGAAGAACGCCCGCGACCAGAACTTCGTCACGACGGGCTTCTTCACCCGGGCCTTCGAGGGCCGCGGCCTCCAGGGCGGAGCCGTCTACGACTTCATGCACGACAGCTGGCTCGACAACGCCAACATCGCGCAGATGCGGGCCGAGATCAGTTATGTCTGGGGCTATCACGAGATCGGTTTCTGGGGTGCCGCCAACATCACCGACGAGATGGGCTTCCTCGGTCCCCGCAGCCGCGTGAAGGGAACGGCGAGCACCGTCGATCTCTACACCGGCTTCTACCGGCTCCAGTTCGGCGATGCCAACGAACTCAAGTTCTGGGGCGGCGGCACCGGCGACGGCGAGGGCATCGTCGGCACGCTCCTGCGGGCTCCGCTGGCCCGGTCGCTGGCCATGGAAGGCACGTTCACCTACCTGATCCCCGGCCAGACCCGGTCGGTCGTGATCAACGAGTCGGGAGCGACCAGCAACTTCTCGCCGGCCGCCTGGAATCTCGGCGTGAACCTCGTCTACTACCCGGCGGGGCGTTCGCGGCGTGGTCTCGCGAGCCCCTACCGGCCGCTCTTCGAAGTGGCCGACAACGGCAGCATGATCCGGGAGTTCAGCGCCACGAGGCCGTAGGCCGGCTCGAATCCCGACCGCCCGGGAGCCGTTGGGATCGCCTGAAAACGCCGGGTGAACCCCCCGGTTCCGGGACGCCACCTGCCACCTTCCGGCCGATTCGTGTATTCTCCGCGGTGAAGAGGGCGTTGCTGGATGGCTGCCTGCCGTCGCTGCTCTCCTTACCGCGATCGGAATCCACCATGCCGGAAAACGACCAGCACGATCCCTGGGCCTCGCTCGCCGAATCGCTCGGCGCCACCCCCGCCAACGACACCCCCCGCCCGCCGGCCGCCCGGCCTCAGCCCCCCGCACCGAAGGCGCGGCAGGAGGAACCCAAGCCAAAGCCAAAGCCTGCCGTCGCCGGTGGCGACTGGGACAGCCTGGCTTCGGAACTCGGGGTCGCGGGCGGAGCTCCGCCACCGTCCCGGCCCGCCGCCCGGCCGCCGGCACCGGTGCCGCGTCCGCCAGCGACACCCGAAAGGGAGCTTCGCACCGAACGCCGCCGGGACGACGGCCGGGACGATGGCCGCGCCGAGCGTCCTTCACGGCGATTTGACGAGGACCGGACTCCCGACCGGGAAGGCCGTCCGCCGCAGCCCGAAGGCCGCGCTCCGCGTGACGCCGCCGGCCCTGGCGGAGACGAGCCGCTCGGCGAAGAACGTCGCAGCGGCGGCGAAGCCCGCGATCGCGACGAGGAGGGTGGCGGAGGCCGCAGGCGCCGCCGGGGCCGCCGCGGCGGCCGTGGGCGAGGTCGCCGTGACGACGATCGTCCTGTTTCGAGCGAAGGCGAAGCGGGGGCCGCACGCCCGCGCGAGGAAGCGTCGTCTGAGCAGTCATCCCGCCGCGATGATCGGAACGACCGCGGCCCGCGGCGTGAAGGCGTCAGGCAGCGGGACGACGAGTCACGAGGACGCCGCGATGCCGCATTTGCGGGGGGGGACGACCGGCGGATCGAAGACCGGAATCTCGATGATCGCGACCGCGACGACCGCCGTCCCGAAGACCGCGACGAAGAGCCCGCGGTTGACGACCGTCGTGAGGCCGCCGGCCCGGAACGGGGCGGCGAGGGGGACCAGGAATCACGACCGCGACGCCGCCGGCGTCGGGGCCGGCGTTCCGGGCGGAGCCGTTCTTCCGAGGGCACCGCGGAACGCGGCGATTCGACCGGCACCGACCGCCCGCTTCGCGACTCCGCGCCGCGTGCCACCGAAGGCCAGGGAGACGACTCCGACGAGCCGCTGCCCACCTCTTATGGCATGCGTCCCGCCGGCCGGCCCGAAGCATCCTCGCGGACCGAATCGGGCGGCCGTTCCGAGCGTCCTGCGGCGGCCCGCGAAGGCGAGGAGGCCGGCAAGGGCGAGGGCCGTGGCCGACGCCGGCGACGCCGTGGTGGCGAGGGCCGATCGCGGAGCGACCGGGAGCCGACCGGCTCACGTGAGTCTTCGTCGAGCCGGTCACGCAGCCGCGGCCAGAGGCGGCCTTCCGGCGAAACACGGTCGTCCTCGTTTTCCCGGGGCCGGAGGGATGACTTCGCGCCGGTTGCCGGCCGTCACGAGGAGGACGACGAAGGGCTCGAGTTCCTCGGCGTGGAGGAAGCCGGACAGGACGCGTCGCGGCGTCCGCGAGATCCCGAAGACGACGACATCCTGGTCGAAAGCGGTCTCAACACCGTGCTCGACGTGCCCAGCTGGGTCGAGGCGATCGGCATCGTGATCGCCGGAAATCTCGACGCCCGCAACAAGCAGGGACGCGGCGGCGAGCAGCGGGGTCGCTAGCAGGCTCTGGGGCAAACAGCCCGGGCGTCGCGAAGCTCCCCGCCCACCGGGGCCGGGAGCTTTCGACGGGCGCCGGCTCCCCTGCCGCAACGGCCTACTTGAGCGCGATGGTGCGGGCCAAGGGGCGCAGGATCTGCTCGACCACGCATGAATCGACCACCTCGCGGGCGAGCGTCGCCAACCGGTTCATCGTGTCGACGTAGGACGTGTCCGGATCGAGGCTGCCATACTGCCGGGCCGTCACGTAGATGCTCAGTTGCTCCTCGGTGAACTCCCCGGTCCGCACCTGGAAGGCGTTGGTCCGCGTCTCGGTGCTCACCCGCACCTGCACCCGGCAGTCTTCATCGAGGGCGATCGTCAGCGAGGGCTCATAGTTGATCACCCGCCCGCCCGGGGCGTCTCCCAGGCGTTCGAAAGCCGGACCGACGCCGAGCGCCTCGGCCAGCAGGGCGTTATGGTTGCCGCGGTAGGCGAAGTCGAAGCCGAAGAGCACGTCGATCGCCTCGCAGTCGAGCGGACTGATCGACAGGAACGCGGGTGCGAGATCGAGCACGAGCCGATGCTGGTCGAGGGCCGCGTCGAGCGTGGCCGGATTCACCTGCCCCGAGCAGAGTCGCTTCGACTCGACGGCGGCCCAGCGGTAGCGACCCTGGTCTTTGTCCTCCTCGAGGACGTAGTCCCGCTTGTCGCGGCAGTAGAATTTCCGCATCGACGGAAACCGCTTCTGCACCCGCTCGAAGTACTGCAGGATGGTCTCGCGCTGGGCCGGGAGTTCCATCTCCGTGGCCAGGTTCATGTTGATGTAGAAGTCGTCGGCCAGCGACGCGTAGGGCGTCATGTTCCCGTGCAATCTCGTGGGGTCGTGGAAATCGCCCGGAGTATAGCAGGCCGCCGATCCCGGGTCGCGGCACTCCCCGCCGATGACCGGCGGACGCCGGCCCGCCGGCAAAACCGGTCCGGCGGACGGCCCCGACCTGTCGGCCGCTGGAAAGTACCATGAGTCCACGGCATAATCCCCTGTAGCAGGGAGTTGTTCGGTGGGGCTCTCCGTCCCGCCCGACGCCTTCCGCGAACGCATGAGCGACCGCCATGCCCGCACATTCGGACTGGCACGACATCCCCGACGAACGGCTGTCGGTTGAGAAGCGATCCGATGGCGCGATCGTCGTTCGGGTTCGATCCGCCGGACCGGAGGCATCTCGCCTGCCCGACGCGGTCTTCTCGTTCAGGTGCGGCGATCCCCAGTATTCCTACTGGCTCAGCCGCGTCGAGCCGCAGTCGTCCCGATGACCGCCGTGCTGAGTCCCTCACCCGCCGTGTGACACGGGGTGGGTGACGGGCCGGGCGACACCGCGGTGATCTGTCAGTCGTCGCGGGAGCTCGCGATCAGCGCGATGAACTCGCGGTTGCTCTTGAACTTCGCGAGCTGCTTCGTGAGCTGCTCCATCGCATCGACGTGATGCATCGAGGACAGCGTCCGTCGCAGCATGTTGACCGCATGCAGCGTGTTGGGATCGAGGAGCTTCTCCTCGCGCCGGGTGCCCGACTGCGAAATGTCGATCGACGGCCAGACGCGGCGGTCGGCGAGCTTGCGATCGAGCACGAGCTCCATGTTGCCCGTGCCCTTGAACTCCTGAAAGATAAGTTCGTCCATCCGGCTGCCCGTGTCGATCAGGGCCGTCGCCACGATGGTGAGCGACCCCCCCTCCTCG
>SXGQ01271232.1_pt1 | contig 20483 bp, 26 predicted proteins | sample 3178371 | NCBI WGS metagenome assembly SXGQ01 (sample SAMN11356859, study PRJNA531348) | freshwater metagenome | isolation source: freshwater sample F1-20 | place: China: Fuxian Lake, Yuxi | collected 2017-12-25 | reverse complement strand
TCAGCTGCCTTCCAGCGATTCCAACCAAACGTCCGCTGGTTCCAGACTGCTCGCCGTCTGCCACGAACTCCTCAGTGCACCATCCACCATGCTGCTGGTCGGAGGCCTGATCATCGGAATCGCCGTCCCAATCCTGCATGGACTGCTCGGCGCATGGCTCGGTTCGCTCTCCGGACTCAGCGTCGGCGGCACCACGATGCTGGCCACTATGGCTGCAAGTGCTTCCTACATCGCCGCGCCGCCCGCTGTCCGCATGGCACTCCCGGAAGCCAACCCGACGTACTACCTGACCGCAGCACTGGCCATCACCTTCCCCTTTAACCTGATTGCCGGGATTCCCCTCTACTATCGCTTCGCCCAGTTTTTCTGCAACTGAAAGTCCCGTTCAAAACTTCAGGATCACCCATCGGAAAGCTTCATATGCACCGCGAACGCTCAGTTCACAACGACACCTGCAACTGTCAGCCAACACGTCAAAGCCGACGACTCCTGATCGGACAGGGACTGGTGGCCACCGCCTGTGGTGTTACCGGCGGGCTCCGACATCAGACCTCTCTCTCCGCAGCGTTCAACCCGACTCCGTCCCACGCGAGCGGCGCACCCGCCGACATCGCACCGGCAGATGCCCTCAAAAAACTCTACGAAGGCAATCAGAGATTCGCCTCAGGAAAACCACTTGCCGAAAACCGCGACATGGACCGCGTCCGTGCACTGGCCGCCGGACAAAAAACCTTCGCCGCCTTCCTCGGCTGCGCCGACTCACGAGTCCCCATCGAGATCGTCTTCGACCAGGGATTCGGGGATGTCTTCGTCACACGCATCGCCGGCAATGTGGCCTGCACTGAGAATATCGGCAGCCTCGAATTCGGAACACGCGTACTCGGCGCTCGAGTCCTGTACGTGCTGGGACACACCGAATGCGGCGCCGTCCACGCAACCATGAAGGGTGATGAGGTCCCCGGGCAAATCAGCGGACTGTTCCAGTACATCCGGCCGGCCGTTCGACAGGCCCCGGATCTGGCCGCAGCAGTAAACCAAAATGTGCGAAACCAGGCACTCCTCCTCGCCGAATCCTCGCCCGTCATCGGCAGACTGCTGCGTCAGGGAGAACTGATCATCGCCGGGGGCGTCTATGACCTGAAAACAGGTGTCGTCACCCCCGTCGAGATCGCTGTCTGATGCTCAGGCCCCGAATTCACCAGCAACCCGGCCTGCGGGCTGCGAACGCAGCCCGCTTTTTCCTCCAGATCCGTTGACAGAGACTCTGGATTTGCACAGCATCCCGGGCAGTCCCACCGCCCGGAAGTGCAATCAGGAGCCTCTGCAGTGAAGAAACGGCGTTCATCACCCGCGACAGACATCCGACAATCCACCTCCGGCAATTCCAGCCGTCGCCGCATGCCCGCTGCCGCCACTCCCCCAAACACCAGCAGCCCCCCACCTGTTGCTGCCCTTCCAACCCAGCCGCCAACAGAGCAGCCCCGCTGGACCTTTCTCACCAACCATGCCCACGTTCTCGTGCTGCTCTGGCAAAATCCCGCCATGATCGTCCGCGAAGTCGCTCGACAGGTCGGTATCACCGAACGTGCCGTACAACACATCCTCGCCGAACTTGAAAATGCTGGCATCCTCCAGCGCACACGCGTCGGTCGACAAAATCGCTATCACATCGAAACCTCGGTTCCACTCCGACACCCCATCGAATCACACCGCACCATCGGAGAACTGCTGCAGCTGTGTGCCCGAACGCAACACACGTGAACCACCCGCCAACCTCACGCCGGGCGCTGCCTCATAACATTGGTGCCTGAATTCACGCCCCCACAAACTCCTCCCGAGTCAGCCGACCATCCTGATTCGTATCAAATCCCCTGAAACGCTGCTCCGCATCCGGCTGCTTCAAACCCGCCCGATACTCCTCCAGTGTCAATTCACCATCCCCATCCCTGTCCCACCGCTTCATCGCCGCAGCTCGCGCACCCGCAGTCGCTTTCTTCCCCGATTGGCCCCCAGCACTCTTTCCCGACGCCGCTCCCGACGACCCCAGACCCTCGGACATCAGTTTCTCCCGAGCCCGGCTCGCCGGTAACCCGCCCGCCCAGGCCAGCAGCCGCTTCTTCATGAACTCAGCCAGCACCGGCTGCTCCAGCACCACATCCCGCTGTTCCGCCGGATCCGCCGCAATATTGAACAACTGCAGTCGCTCCCCCCTGTGATCCCCAAACAACTTCCAGTCGCCATAACGCATCGCCAGCGGCGGCGGCAAATAGCCATCATCCGCCCCCTGTACACCAAACAACCATTCCCAGTACAGCGGCCCGCGACGCTCACGCTCCCCACCCAGCCAGATATCGCTCACATTCTCACCGTCACCCATGAAATCCACCGGCACATCCACACCCGCCAACGCACACACCGTCGGCAGAAAATCAACCGCACCTGTCACACTCACGCTGTCCACACGCCCAGCCGGAACATGCCCCGGCCATCGCACCAGCCCAAATGTACGAACCCCGCCCTCATACATGCTGCGTTTCCGACCACGCAGCACACCTGGACTGCCCACCCCCGCATTCGCCGCATTCCCCACACGATAATCCTCCGGACCGTTGTCACTCGAATAAAAAATCACCGTGTTCTCTGCCAGCCCCAGCTCTTCCAGTGCATCCAGCAGTCGCCCCACCTGAGTATCCAGATCGGTCAGCGACGCACAAAACACACGCATCTGATCAGGCAGTGACTTCGCACGCCCCAGATACTTCTGCATCCAGTCCCCAAATGCCGGATCGTCAGCACGCGGCTGCAGCCCCATATATTCAGACAGCTGCTCGGCAGTCGGATCCAGCTTCGCATGCGGCAGCAGAGTCCACGCATTGACAAAAAATGGTCGCTCCCGATTCGCCCGAATAAACTCAATCGTTTCATCCATGATCTGCGCCGTCGATCTCGCTCGAAAATAAGGCTCCGTTCCCTCATTGCCCAGACTGGGACCATTCCCATTCACCACCTTCGAAGCATCAAAACCATAATCACTCGGCGGCGGAGCTCCCTCGCCATGCCCCAGATGCCACTTTCCAAAATGCGCCGTCGCATAGCCCGCCCGCTGTAAAAGCCTCGGCAGCATCGGCGCTTCCGCATTCAGCCAGTTCGGCATCGCCCGCGCTGCATTCTGCTCAGCCGTCGACAAATGCCCATGAATCGCATGCCGCGCTGGATACTGACCCGTCATAAACGCCGTGCGACTGGGCGAACACACCGTCGCCGCCACATAAAACTGCTGCAGCCACGTTCCCTCACGCTTCAATCGGTCCAGCGCAGGAGTCCGCACATACGGATGACCCGCAAACCCCGCATCGCCCCAGCCCTGATCGTCCGTCAGAATGAAAATGAAATTCGGGCGTACACCCTCAGCGGAAAACAGCTGAGCCGATCCACAGCAATCGGCCCCCAGCACACACAACGCTGACAGCAACCATCGCGACACAGACAATACAGACAGCATCAGCCTCTCCTGTCACAACAACTCAGCAATACACAGGACGATCCACGGCCCGCCTGAGTGTACTCTGTTGGCGCTCGCAGATATAATACACCGAACCTGCACTTCGCATTTTGTCCTGATGTCCCAGGCCATCCTGCCTTCCCCGAAAGCCACCATCATGCTGCGTTCCACCTTCGTCCGCCTCATGCTGTCCTCATTCGCTGCCGGACCCGTCGCTCTGCAGGCCGCCAGCCGCAGCCACGCACCGAAAAAACTGGTCCTCATTGCCGGAAAACCCAGCCACCCGCCACTGATGCACGAGTTCCGTGCCGGCACAATCCTCCTCGAAAAACGACTCCAGCACATCACAAATCTCAAAGTCGAACGACACGAAATGGGCTGGGTCAGCGACGAAGCCACCTTCGATGATGCTGCCGCAGTGGTCATCTTCTCCGATGGTGGTGCCGGACACCCGGCCATCCAGGAAAATCGCCTGCAACTGTTCGAAAAACTTATCGCCCGCGGTGTCGGATTCGGCTGCATGCACTTCGGCGTTGAAGTGCCTGAAGACCGCGGTGGCGCAGAATTCAAACGCTGGATTGGCGGACACTACGAACATCAGTGGTCCTGCAACCCCATCTGGGATGCCCGCTTCGAATCCTTCCCCGAACACCCCATCAGCCGCGGCGTCATGCCCTTCGAAATTCGTGACGAATGGTACTTCAACATGCGATTTCAGGATGGCTTCGATACCGCCGAACCCACACAAATCGACGGCGTCAAGTTCACTCCGGTGCTTGCCGCCATTCCCTCCGAAGCCACCCGCAATGGCCCCTACGTCTACCCTAAAGGACCCTATCCCCACATCCAGCAGGCCGTCGGTCGCAAAGAATCACTGCTGTGGGCCGTTGAACGTCCCGATGGGGGAAAAGGCTTCGGTTTCACCGGTGGCCACTTCCATATCAACTGGCAGAACGATCAGTTCCGACGCACCATCCTGAATGCCCTCTGCTGGATCGCCGGTGTCACCGTGCCCGACCACGGCATCGACTCAGACCCCGTCTCAGACAGCGAAATCATGGAAAATCTTGACCCCAAAGGCAAACGTTAAGCCCCCGCGGGTATTGAACTACGCCACCATTTTCGCAGGATCAGCCCCATGCACGCCACACCCTCTGCGCTCGCTTCGCGCACCATCACTCTGCTGCTCCTGCTGCTTGCTCTCCACAGCATCGGGTCCGAAATCGCCACCGCCCAGCCACCACGCCGAGCTGCCCCCGCACCCATTGAGCCCCACGCCGCAGACATTCAAATGTTCCCGGAACCACCCTCAAACATCACTCAGCATCTGACGCAGATCCCCCACGGAAAACTCGAGATCATCGAATACCAGTCAAAAACCGTCGGCACCACACGCCGCATGAATGTCTACACACCCCCCGGATACTCATCCGAAAAAAAATACCCCGTCCTCTACCTGCTCCACGGCATCGGCGGTGACGAAACGGAATGGCAGCGCTATGCCGACCCCGCAAACCTGCTCGACAACCTCTTCGCCGCAGAACAGGCCACACCCATGATCGTGGTTATGCCGAACGGGCGAGCACAAAAGAATGACCGCGCAGAAGGCAACGTCTTCGCCGCCGCACCAGCATTCGCCACCTTCGAACAGGACCTGCTCAATGACGTCATTCCAGCCATCGAATCCAACTACTCCGTTCACACGGATCGCGATCACCGCGGCATCGCCGGTCTGTCCATGGGAGGAGGTCAGTCACTGAACTTCGCCTTCGCCAACCCCGACAAATTCGCCTGGCTCGCAGCATTCTCGGCCGCCCCCAATACTCGCAGCCCCGATCAGCTCATCCCCGCCGGTAAACTTACCGACAATCCGTTCCACCTGATCTGGCTCTCCTGCGGCAGCCGCGATGATCTGCTCGGCATCAGCCAAAGAACGCAGCGCTGCCTGCGACAGCAGCAGCTCCCGCACATCTGGAACCTCGACGGCCACGCCCACGATCCCACACACTGGAAACACAACCTCTGGCACTTCGCCAGACTGGTCTTTAACAAACAGGCCACCACCGCCAGCCTCGGCTTCCACGCCTCACCCACACTGGCACCGGAAATCACCTGCGAACAAAAATTCCCCCAACATCTGCAGGGTATCTGCTGCGATGGACACTCAATGTTCTGGTCCTTCACCACCAGACTCGTCAAAACAGATCTGCAGGGGAAAATACTGAAGACCGTGCCCGTCGCCGATCATCATGGCGACCTCTGCCATCACAACGGCAAAGTCTTCGTCGCCGTCAACCTCGGGAAATTCAATGACCCGGCCGGCAATGCCGACTCGTGGGTCTTTGCCTATGACGCCGCCAGCCTCAGAGAACTGGCCCGCCACCCGGTTCCGGAAGTTGTCCATGGTGCCGGCGGCATCGCAGTGCGCAACGGAAACTTCTTCGTCGTCGGAGGTCTGCCGGATGCCGTCGCCGAAAACTACGTTTACGAATGCTGCTGATCACAGACACAGATTTTCGCATGCTGGGACGGCACAACTGGGACTGCTCACTCGGCATCGAAACACTTCCCGGAGGACGACTGCTGTTCGCCACTGGAAGTTGCAGTGACAGCACTGGCTGCAATGGAAAAATCCGCACCGCCATTCCCGATGCACAAGCCGGACTGAAACTGCTGACACCCTGATTGCCCAAAGGACATCAGACAGACTCGGCATCCTTCCGGCAATCCGGATTGAATTCCGTTGGCTCACCCCGCCCCCGCGCGTCCTCTGTGACTCTGTCGTGAAAAAACGGCAACTCCCCGCTCACCTGCCGCCCGCTGCCGGATAATCAGCACCCGTCAGACTCCGCTTCACCGAACGCTTCCACTCCGACAAAGCCGACACCATCTTCGCCACCCGCTCCGGCTCAGCAGACGCCAGATTCGTCGTCTCACGAGGATCAGCCTGGAGATCAAACAGCATCACCGGCTCCACCGTTCCCACATCCGCCTGCTTCTTCTTTCCGTTTCCAGCCCGCGGATCCGTATGCAGCTTCCACGGCCAGTCCAGCAGCGCGGCATGCGATCCCTCGGTATTGATCATCGAGACGAATGGAATCGCTTTGCCCCGGGACTCCATCCGACCTTCCAGCAGCGGCAGCAGACTGACACCATCCAGCGGCTCAATCTGATCCTTTGCCACGGCACCGGTCACCGCCAGAATCGTGGGATACAAATCCAAAGTCGAGCAGGGCAGGTCACTCGCCGCCGGCCTGCGAATTCGAGACGGCCACTCAATCAAACCCGGCACCCGCAAACCACCCTCCCACAATGTCCCTTTGGAACCTCGCAGATTCCCCGTCGAAAGCGGACCCGCCGCTCCCCCGTTGTCACTGCAGTAACACAGCACCGTGTTCTCCGCCACCTTCAACTCACGCAGCGCCTCACGCAGCCGCCCCACGTTGCGGTCAATCCCCGTAATCTCTCCATAGTAATTCTGCAACGCCTCGGACAGCCCCGCATACTGCTCACGATCCGCCGGTAATGCCTCGTGCGGCACATGCGGATTACCAAACCAGATCACCGCCAGAAACGGCTGGCCGGCTTCCGACTGACGACGAATGAACTTCAATGCCTCACCCATCACAACATCAGAACCATCACCCTCAAATTTTTCAGGTGCTCCATTCCGACCCAGCACCGGATCCAGATCAAAAAAATTGTCCGCCGAGACCCACTCGTCAAATCCGAGCCTCCCCGGAGACAGCGGATCTGCCGCCAAAACTGCTCGACCAGGCAGCACTTTCGTGTTGCGATCACCATTCTTCCCGTTCAGATGCCACTTGCCGAAATGCCCCGTCGCATACCCGGCTCCCTGCAGCACCTTCGCCACTGTCAGTTCTTCAGCACGAATCGGACGCCCCGGCGAAAATGTCCCCATCCGATGCGGATGACGCCCCGTCATGATGCTGGCACGCGTCGGCGAACAGTTAAAATGCGCTGTATAGAAATGATTCAGCCGCAGACCGGCAGCAGCCATCGCATCCAGATTCGGAGTCTTCAGGTGCGGATGCCCGTTGTAACCCGTATCACCCCAGCCCTGATCGTCAGCCATCACCAAAATCACATTCGGACGTTCCGCCGCCTCCACAGACTCAGCCGGCAACAGCACCCAGTTCAGGACCGCACACAACAACGCCACCACACAGGACAATCTCATGGCCCACATCACACAACCCCTCCCGCCCAACGACCCACGCAACGTTACCCCGACAGCCGCAGATCCGCAGCCGCACTGCCGCCCAACACATGGTCAATATTCAGCAGATCATTACCTGCCAGCCACTGTTCTGCAAACTCAGCACTGTGCCCATGCGAAAGAATCCGCTGCCGCAACCGCCGCTGCAACTCCTCCCTCGGTACATCCAGAAACACCCGATAATCAAACAACTCATGCAGCCGACACCACGGCTGCTCACGCAACAGCAGGTAATTCCCCTCAATCAGCACAATCCTTGCATCGGCATGAACGATCGCCGCACCCGCCCGCGAAAGCTCATGCCGCCGATCAAACACCGGAATCGCGATCTGCTCCTCACGCTGACGGATGCGCCTCAACAGGACCTCGAACCCCGCACAGTCAAACGTAAACGCCGCCCCCTTCCGCGCACGATGCCCCCGCTGATTCAGCACCACGTCGTCAAAATGAAAGCCGTCCATCGGCACAACAATCGCCCGCTCACCACGCGCTGACAGCACCTCGACCAAAGCCGCGGAAATAGTCGACTTGCCGGCCCCCGGAGCACCGGCAATCGCCACCATCAACCGCTCCCGATCACCCGCAGCCAGCAACAATCGCTCAGCCAGCCCCGCAGCCAGTGTCGCCACCCGCTCCAGCACAACTCCGCCAACACCGTTTTCCGACTCGTCATCGCACATCACTTGCGCCCCACCACAATCGATTCGACACTACCCGCATGCGGGAAACTCAGCTCAAAACCTCCCGCAGTCCGCCGATACTCAACCTTCACTCCCCCTATCGGCTGCAGCGCCGCCTCACCATGACGCTGGACACGCAATGCCTGCTGCAACAGCTGCCGCCGCAACTGCACCTGCTCCAGACGATCAATCACCCGAATAGCACTCGGCAGCAGCATCTGCGAAAAACACAGCATCGCATCAGCCTTCGTCCGCAACGAACGCGCTGACTCCAGTCGCTCCGTAAGTTGCTGCAGCGGCTGCATACGGTCGGCTGCCGACAGCCCCGCCAGACGCACAAGCTCCTGCTGGTCACGACGCATTTGTCCAAGCGCCCCCTGCACATCGGCCACCGTCAGCGATTGCAGCATCAATGCACGCTCAGACTTCACTTCTGCACTCTCGCCCTCAACACCCAGGACCACGTCAAACTCCTTCGCAAATGCTGCCAGCAACCCACCGCCCGTTGCCGCAGCTCCCAGCCGAGCAGCCTCGGCAGTCACCCACCGCTCCACCCAGCCGGAAAAATTCGTACCCTCCGCCTCCAGTACCTCAATTCCCGACCAGCCGGCCGGCAGCCGCCGCAACTCACTCATCACGTCCTCCACCTGAGCCTGCGACAGTCCCGGCAAATGCAGCACCAGCACTTCACCCGCCCGCTCCTCAATCGCTGCGTCCACAAGCGCTGCCACGATCCATGGCGAGACTGCACAGTCGCGTCCCAGCTTGAAGACTGCCAGCAAATCCGCCAATGCCCCCGCAACCTCGCCCGTCTCAAATCGCAGCCGTGATCGCAGCAACGCCACTCGGCTCAAATCACGAGCCTTCTGCAGATGCGTCATCAACAACGCCGGACCAGCCTCCCCGTCCAGCTGCCAGTCGCACGGAACTACAGTCCGCGCCCGCTGCAGCTCACGCAGCGATACATCATAACGCCCCACCACTCGCTTCAGCAGCTCCGAAACAGGCTGCCGAATGTCCCCCGCCGCTGACTCCACCGCTTCCCGCTCCGCATCCTCCAAAACAGGCATCGCCGCAAATGCCAGCCAGTAAATCCCCGCCGCATTCGGCACAGATACCGCCCGCCCACCACCGGAAACTGCCTCGTCCGCCACTGCCGGGACAACGACAATCGCAGAATTCAGACAGATCACACACAACAGCCACACACCGCTCATGATCCGCTTCATCGCAACGACTCCTGCACAAAAGTTGGTCTGCTCAGAGGCTCCAGGACCCCTGAATCAGCAAAACGATCCAACAACAGATCCAGTGACTGCTCCGAATCCACTGCCGCCATCGTCAGAGTCAGCGCCCCTGGCAAAGGCCTCTCCGCTGCCACCGCCACTGACCCCGCTTTGGGCCCCGCACTGAAACGCAGCCCCCCCGCTGACACCAGCAGCAACAACACTGCCACCACCACCGGAAACACACCCAAACCACGCAAACCCACATGCCGCTTCGTTCCGGAGAACACTGACTTCAGCACCACCGGCTGAAGCTCGGCCACAACACGCTTCAACAGCACATCCACAACAGCCGAATCCCCCGCCGAACGCAGACTGAACAGACCAGCACTGACCCCCTGCAGCTGGCTCAGACGCTCCCGACAGACCGCACACCCCTCCACATGACCACGCAGTTCCTGCTCCTCCCGCTCCGTAACGCAGCCCGCTGCCAGCAGGCTCAGCCCCTCGGAATACTGTTCACAGTTGTCTTTCATCGCAATCATGCCTGCCTCGCCCGTGATTCCACAGTCGTCGAAAAAAGGTTCACACAAAATCTCTGCTGCCGCAGTTTTTCCAGACCATGATGCAACCGCGATTTCACCGTTCCCAAAGGAATCCCCAACGCACCGGAAATCTCCTCCAAACTCAACTCTGCCTGAAATCTCAACTCAATCACCTGGCGATGCTCCTCCGGCAGCAAAGCCACCGCTCGCCGCAGTTGCTCCGCTTCCTCCTGAATCTCAAGCGACTCAGATCCGGACAAACCACGCTGTGACTGCCCCTGCGGTCCGTCCATTGCCGCCTCCACACCATGTTCCCCCTCCTGCAATAACCGACGCCGGCCTGCCCACTTCAAATAACGATGTCTCAGTATGCCGTATAACCACGTCGAAAACCGACAGCGACCATCAAATCGCTCCAGGCCCCGCCAGGACTCCAGCAGCGTCTCCTGAACCAAATCTTCAGACTGCTGATGATCACGGCACAGTGCCCGGGCCCCACGCAGCAAACGACCGCAATGCCCCCGCACCAACACCTGAAATGCCACCGTATCCCCGGCCGCTGCACGGCGGATAAGTTCTGTCTCAGATGTGGTCGCGTCGGTTTCCATACCCCTTATTCCCCGGTCACAGCTCACGGGTTCACGCAAAATTCAGGTTTCAAAAAATTCCGCACGTTCAGACAACCACACTCAATCCATCCACACTCCCACCAATCCACCCCATTTCGTGTTGCTTTTCCGCAACATCTCGACATATTCCTCAGCTGTAAACCTCGGCAACCCAATCCCTTCCGGATTTTCGTTGACTTCCCCAAACCTGCCGATCTCAACACAGCAAACAGCACCCACAGCTATGGAACGTCACCACGTTCTGGCCATAGTCAACCCCCGCAGCGGCCTGCAACTCGGACTGCAGGCTGCCAACACGCTGCAAACTTCCCTGCAACAGGCCGGCTGCCAGCTGACCGTCATCACCACCCGCGGCCCTGGACACGCCACACACATCGCCGCCGCAGCCGAACTGCAGAACTTCCACTGCATCGCTGCCATCGGTGGTGACGGTACCATCCACGAAATCGTCAATGGTCTGATGCAGCGTTCCACACCCGCCCAAATACCCATCGCCATCGTCCCCGCCGGAACCGGCAATGCCCTCGCACTCCAGTACAACCTGCTGTCCGTCAGAGACGCAGCCGACAAAATTCTTCGCGGCCACCCCACACCACTCGACGTCCTCCAGGTAACACAGCAGCACAGCACCACCTGCTGCATCAATATCGCCGGCTGGGGCGCCGCCACCGATATCAACATCACCGCCGAGAAACTTCGCTGCCTCGGACGGTCCCGCTACTCAATCGCTGCACTCCTGCAAATCCTGCACCCCCACATCCGCCCGGCCTCCATCACCCTCGATAACCACAGCCTGACAGGCCCGTTCCTCTTCGCCGTTGCCTGCAATACTCGCTTCGCCGGACACCGCATGCTGCTGGCGCCTGACGCACGCTGCGATGACGGACTCCTCGACGTGCTGCTCCTCCGCCCAACCTCACGCTGGAACCTGCTGAAAGTCTTCCAGGGAATCGCCGACGGCAGTCACCGCAATCTGCCCGGAATCGAATACCTCCAGGGACGATCCATCACCATCCACACCAGTTCACCCGATCCTCTCAATCTCGACGGCGAAATCTCCGGCACCACACCCTTTACCGCCGTGGTCCGCCCAGCCGCCCTGAGACTGCTCGTCTGATTCTTGCGCAACCGCCGCCGGGGCAGGGCACCCACACACGTCCACGCACCATCCCCATCACTTCGGCAAAGGCTCACCCCTCAGCACCGCACTCACCAGCGGCTGGAGACGCCGCGCATACACCCCATAACCCGCCTCCGACAAATGAATCCGATCCCCCGCATACAACTCACCCCGCAACTGTCCGTCAGCACCAGTAAAGTCTGACCACAGATCCAGCACACGCAGCGATTCATCCCCCTCAAGGCCCAGTGGCTCAAGTGCGGAATTCGTCCGCACAATGTCTTCATAGAATCTGTGTCCCGGAGCATGGGCCGGCAAAATCTTCGCCACCACAATCGCCGCTTCAGGAAACCTGCCACGCAGATTCTTCACACACGCCTGCACCCCGAACGCCGCCGCCTCCGCTCCTGTCTCCGGCACAAAAAACATGTTGTTGTTGCCAATCATCAGCACAACCACCTTCGGCTGCAGGCCCGCCACTCCCCCGTGATCCAGTCGCCACAGCACGTTCTGCGTTTTGTCACCGCCAATCCCAATGTTGATCACCTTCAATTCACCAAACACCCCTCGCCACGCAGAGTTCAGGCTGCCGCTGTCCAGCACACTGCCCCACTGCTGAGTAATACTGTCGCCGACCAGCAGCACATCACACCCTCCCGCATTCGCCTGCACATGGCGCACCAGCTTCTCGTGAGTCTCCAGCCACGATGTCCCGCCCCAGTGACCAGCCGACGGCACCACCGGCCACAATTGCGGCAAATGCTTCAAAGACTCACGCCCCGGACGACGCTCATGCTCAGCCCGCCCCACCACATATGCCCGCTCCTCGACCGTCAGCGGCCAGCCCTCAACCTGAGGATCCATGCGGCCCTCGTTATAAGGACCATACGCATACTCAGGAGGAACCCCCAAAAACAGCCCCGCCAGACACATAATATTCGTCACAAGCTGATTCATCTGCCGCCTCTCAAAAACAGTCTATCGCGAACGTCCCAACAGCACCTCACGCTCCGGCAAAGTCGGCTGCAGCCGCAACCTTAAAGATACTTCATCTACATAGACTTCCCCCAAATCCGCCAAAGGTGTGTCTGGCCGCGCTGCCAGTTGCACCACCACAAAATCGGCCTCGTGAGGCAGAAAACAACGAGCATTCAGGTGAACAGGCAACCGTGCCCCCGAACCAGACGATCTGTGCCACGCTGCGGCACTCGCCAATGCCTCACCGTTTCGCCTCGGCCACTCGCGATACATTTCCTCAGGAACACCCCGAAAAACAAACATCTGACAATAAAGAGACACTGGAGGCTCAGCACGAGCAGGCCGCAAGTCCAAAAATTCTGCAGCCAGTTCCAGGCTTGCCTCACCGCTCCGCAACCCTCGCAGTTTTGGCGTACGCAGGTCCACAATCTGAAATACATCACACGATGTTGCAGGCCCCTGCAGAGCCGTCGCATCACTGCCGGGTGTGACAAATCGCAAACTCTTCCCCCTGAACCCGCCATCAGCAGTCTCAACAGCAAAAACCGTTTTCATGACCTCCGCTGTGTCACCCGACCATGCGCTCACAGTTTGCGGAAATCCAGAGGGGAGCGAACCGGAGAGCGATTCAAATCCCCCGTCTGCAAGCCCCCTGACTGCCTCTACCGTCACCACCAGCCTGCGTTCACTCATTGACCACGCAAGCGAAGTTCCCAGTAACCCAATTAAAAGCCCCAACAACACACCAGACAGTGTCAAAGAACGCCTGTATGCCAGCCAGACTTGCCGGTCAGCAACTGTCCTTGAGCCACCAACCTCAACCGCGACCTTCGCCACCTCAGCAATTTCCGATTCACAACCATCCCCCAGAGCAGACACTAAATTCGCATACCGCAGATATTCACGCCGAAATTCCGCATCATCCTCAAGCAGCACCTGCAATTTCTGCAAATCCGCATCGCTGCCGCGCCCATCCATTATTCGCGATGCCAACTCCAGCCTCTGATCCCCATTCACCCCGTCAGATGAACTCATCTATCTGCCCTCCGAATTACCCGGTGCCGTACACAGTCCAGCAGCCGCATTCGAATCCGATGGATTGCCTTGTAGACCGACATCGCAGTCCGCCCACTGCGTTTCGAGTACTCGTCCAGCCGCGCCCCATCGCCATACGTGGCCGTTATCAGGAGTCGCTGGGAAGACTCCAGCTTTTGCAGACACTCAGACAACGCCTCACGCTCCGTCGCCAGGAGATCTGCATCCTGCTCGGCCTCCGATGCCAATAACTGCAGTAAACCCTCATCAAATACATGCCGGTCCCGCGCTTTCATCCGCCGAAACTGCAACGCCTCCAGTCGCGCCACACCGAAGGCCCAACGACGAAATTCAGATGAAGCACCCAGGTCTTCAAACTTTCGCCACAAAACAATTGCCACATTCTGCATCACTTCCGTCGCATCAGATGGAACAGGCAACAATGTCCTCAAAAAACTGCGCAACGCACCCTCGTGCTGCAGATACAGCCCCTGAAAACGCTCATGGCGATCGGTCTCTCTTGCGCCCATACCCCTACACTGCCGATCCGCCCCCCAGTTGCCGCGAAAATTCAGAAGAATTCCAGCCGATTTCCCGGCGGCCCGTCGGATAGACTCACTCACTCACTCACAACCCATGACTGCAATCGCCCCCACGCAGGCCAATCTCCGTCCTTCCGCTTCGGCTGCCCGTGAGCCTCAGCCAGCACAAGCACACCGCCACCCGCCCCGAAACGCGCCTGAGTAATGCGATTGCGAGTATCAATCGAAGCCTGCAGCTCCCCATCCACTCCCGAAAATATCGCCGCATTCCACGTCCCCTGAGCCTGACGGCCAGCCATCACAAATACCCCGCCGTCACCACGCCAGCACACCGACTCCATCAGACCCGAACCATGCTGACCATCACGAATCTGCCCCAGCAACTTTCCCGCACGCCAGTCCCACCGCTGCCACGTCATCCGACCATTGCCCGCCATCGGATCTGCCATCGGCCCCATCCCGCAACCAAGCAACGACTGACCATCCGGCGAAAATGCCAGACCGTAAATGCCGCCGCAGTAGTGATGAGTCTTGATGGTGCCGAAAGATGTAAAATCCGGCGATGTCCACTGCGACACCGGCTCACCGCCACCACCCAGCTGCCACACTCGCACTTCACCCATCAGATTCGCCGCCGCCACATAACCACCGTCCGGACTAAACGCACAACTGAACGCCGGCGGAGTATGTCCGAAAGACTGCACCAGCTCACCAGTCTCCGTGTCAAACACCTTCACACTCGACTCCACCTCCCCCGCCGGCTCGTACTTCCAGCCACCTGGCAAGTACTGACCTGTCGACGTCACCACCCGACGACCGTCCGGAGACAATGCCATCTGCCAGCTCCAGAATCGATGCGCCTGCACACGCCGCAGACATCGCCCCGTCGCCACTTCGTGCCACAGCAGCACACCGTCATAGCCCCCGGAAATGGCCACCTCACCACCAGGCAGCAGAACACAACCCGCAGCATACGACTGATGCCGCTCCTCAAACGCGCGCAGCTTCCCGGTCGCCACCTCCACGTCATACACCAGACCGTCCGCACAAGCCACACAGGCCCGCGAACCATCCGGTACAATCGCCAGCCCCAGAGCACCCGTGGGCAGCGAAATCTCATGCGCCAATGTCAGTTTCATGGTTCAGACCAGCAGTTCCTGAATGACAGATGCCTCATTCTCAACCCGATGAAATGTCGGCATCCCCGGCAGGTCATACTCCGCATACGGATCCAGCCCCAGCGCCCGGAATATCGTGGCAAACAGATTCTGCTCGCTGTACGGCCGGTCCGCCACAGACACACCGTCCGCATCCGTGCTGCCCGTCACCACTCCACGCCGCAAACCACAGCCCGTCATCATCAGACTCCAGGCGTCCGGATAATGATCGCGACCGCGAGCCGCATTGATCCAGGGAGTCCTGCCGAATTCCCCCATGGCGATCACCAATGTCGACTCCAGCAGTCCACGCTGCTCCAAATCCGTAATCAGTTGAAACAGCACATTATCCAGCTCCGGCACCAGCATCTGATGAATCTCGTGCTGAAACACATGATTGTCCCAGTTCATCCCGTTCGCCACCATCACAAAAGGAGCACCATGCTCGACCAGCGATCGAGCCAGCAGGGTGTGCTGCGCAAAACTGCCGGGACCATAACGCCGACGATCCTCCGCCGGCAGTCGCTCCAGATCAAACAACTCCGCACTGGCCGTCATCCCCAGCAATCGCTCAAATGCCGCGTTTTGACTGCGAGCAATCCGGCTGTCCCGCGCCCGCTCATAACGGCCCGTCAAAAAACGACGCAGACTCTCACGAGCTTCCCGGTCATGCTGCGGTACCGCCTCCGACAGTTGACGGTCCAGCGGAGTATATTCGCCACCAATCCGCACCGGAGCATGCTCGGCACCCAGCCAGCCAGCCCAGTTCCCCGCCTTAAAACTCTCAAACTCATTTCCCCCCGGCACAGGATCAATAAAAATAAAATTCGGCAGCCGCGAATCCAGCTGCCCCACCGCCTGCGATATCGCACTGCCCAGCGTCGGTCGAGTAAACCCGGCACGGTCCGGATTACCCTGCTGCAACAAAGTAATCGCCTGCAAATGCTCCGTTTGCGCTGTCTTCATACTACGCACGACGTTCAGCCGATCCGCAATCCCCGCACACTGCGGCATCAGCGAAGAAAAATGGACCCCCGGCAGACTGGTCGCGATACTGCCAAACGGCCCCCCACTGGGTCGACCGGGCTTCGGATCCCACGTCTCGAACTGACTGGGAGCCCCGCAGAGCCACAGCAGAATACAGTGCTTCTGCGCCTGCTTCGCAGCAGCAGCCAGCACCGGATTCACAAACAACCCCGAAAAACTGGCGGCACTGACTGCCGCACCACCACACAGCCCCCGCAGAAACAAACGACGATGCAGCGAATGCTCATGCACCCGACATCGCTCAGATTCCGCTCCCGACATACCCTGTCTGCTCATTACGGCACCGTCAAGAATTCTGCACTGGTCATCAGCGCCCACAGAAAATCACGCACTGCAGCCGACACGTCGCCCTCATACTCCACAAAAAACTCCACCGATCGCTCCCGCTCTCCCGCATCCGGCAGTCGCCCACACACTTCCAGAAATGCCACACGCACACGCTCGTCCACCGAGGGCAGGGCAGACAGCCGCGCTACCGTCGGTGAAACCTCCGCACGCAACAGCTCTGCCAACGCCTCCGTTCCACTCAAAAACTGCGCCTGCTGCCACGTCGCGGCATACTCCCGCGGCAGAACCTCAGGCAACGCCGCCGTCACCTTCCGCCGCAACCCGTCGTCCTCCGCCGCCAAACCCGCCACGACACGCCACGATCGCGCCAACTGCTCTCCCGTCAACGGACGCTCAATCGCTGCGGCAAACGCTGACGCCGGCACTTCCCCGCCGGACACCAGCCCCAGACCATACGGCCGACTCAGGACCAGCCCGCGCATCAAACGCCTCACGTCATAGCCGTGCGACTCAAAATCACGACTCAGCCAGTCCAGCAGCTCAGGATGACTGGCCGGATTCCGACCATTCATCTCGTCCACAGGATGCACCAAACCACGCCCCAGCAACACAAACCACATGCGATTCACAAACGATCGCGCCAGCAGCGGATTGCTCGTTACCACCGCCTCCGCAAACGCCTGACGACGCGAGACCCTCGGCACCTGCTTCACACCTCCATCCGCATACAAATCGTCACCGTCCGCCTGCTTCTCACCCTCAGCCGGACGCTCCTCCGCTACCACTCGCTCATCCAGCAGCACCATCAGCGCAGGCTGTGACTCCTTCTTCAGATTCGTGAAATTCACAAACCCGCCAGTTGCAGACTCAGCCACCACCGCGCCACCATCCACATTCTTACTGCGATTAAAAGCCGTCACCAAACCCCAGTAATGAGCCTGACGGATATCACGAGTCAGCGGGTGGTCGTGACACTGAGCACAGTCGACGCGAGTCCCGTAAATCAGCGGAGCCACTGCTTCAGCAATCGCCTGATGATTGTTGCGCCGCTCATACAGAAACCACGATGCCCCAAGATCCTCCGGACGGTCCCCGCGAGCCACCAGCATGGATCTCACCGTGTCATTCCACGGCCTGTTATCACGAAATGCACCCTCCAGAAAACTCCACCAGCCATGCTGACGACGCCGATCCTCACGACCACCACGCCCCGGTCGCCCCAGCAAAAACACATCCCACAACTCACGCATTCGCACCGCATACTCGTCTGACTGCAGCAGACTATCCACCAGCTCGGCCCGCCGCACCTCCGCAGGAGCCTGCAGAAAACGATCCAGCTCGGCAGCCGTCGGTATTCGGCCAGCCAGATCCAGATACACACGCCGACACCAGACACCGTCCGACACCGCTTCCGCTGCAGCCACCCCGCGTTCAGCCCAGCCCTCCGACACACACACATCGACAGCCTCAGTCACCGACGAAAAACTGCGCGCCGGCAGCGCCGCGACAGGCGCGGTCCGAGGTACCTGGGACAGCTGTGAAATCCACTGCTGCACCGATTTCTGCTGAGCCTCAGTCAGTTGCTTCCCCGGCGGCATGTGCGGCTCAGACCCCGCCGCCAGGTACTGAAACAGCCGGCTGTCCTCAGGCTTGCCCGGAACCACAACCGCACCGCCATCCGCCCCCTTCAGCACCGCTGCCGCTGAATCCAGCTCAAGACCACTGTGCTGCTCAAGCGGACCATGACACTTCACACAGTACTGATCAAACAGTGGCTGCACCTGCTGCGACCACAGCGCAGCCGCATCCTGTGCCACTGCAACAGACTGCAGTCCATGAAACACCACACACAGAAAAAAACAGTGCCGTCGCAGCATGCCACACCAGCCAGACACGGAAATGACCCCGACCATCTCCTTAGTCTCGCAGCGCAGACAGGCAAAATCCATCCCGCATGCCCTCACAAAGAGTTTTCTGAATCACAACCACAGCCTCCATCGCCATTTGCTGTTTCTCTGCACAGCGTTACAACTGAGCTTTCTCCGGTCCCCGCTGTCTTTTTGCAACAAAAATCTCCCCCGCTCCCCCAGGGGCTGCCGGCCCTCCGCAATGAAACCTGACAATCCCCTTGAAACGCTCCGCAATCTCGGCCCGCAAAGCTGCCGCTGGCTCCGCGAAGTCGGAATCCATACCATCAGTCAGCTCCGACAAATCGGCCCGGTCGGCGCTTTCCAGCTGGTCCGCCGGAAATCTCCCCGCACCAGCATCAATCTGCTCTGGGCCATCGCCGCTGCTCTGGCCGATATCGACTGGCGCAAACTCCCCGCAGACACCAAACGACAACTTCGCAAAGACGCTGAACTCGAATGACGGAATCTGCCGCCACACCTGGACCACGAACAGGCACCCTCACTGCCGCAAATGGTACCGTCGTCACAATTCCCGCCGACTGGGTGCTCCTGCCCCCAGGTGATGCCGCACTGACACGCCGAGTCAAAGCGGCGGGCGATCACTGGGTCGTCCAGGAACGCAAAGGCCGACGCACGTTTTCACTGGGAGTCTGGGCGGCAGCACACACCATCGAGACCATCCGCCAGCAACTCGAAAGCGAACGCTCCACCCCGGCCTTCGCCAAACGCAAAGTCGCCGACGCCAGCCGTCGTCAAAAAACACAAACGGCCTACGTCGAAGATTTCACCTCCGCCATCCTCGACTTCCTCAACTTCCACCCCAACCACCTGGAACTGGCCCGCAAACTGGCCGACGCTGTCGCCAGACACGCCACACCCGTCGGCAGCGGCACCGTCGCTCGCACCAAAATGATCCCGATCGAACGTCGCGCGGAAGCCGCTGTCATCGCCTGGCTGCGGCACCAGACCACCGCCTATGACTCCATGCACATCCCCCGCATCAAAGGCAAACGCCGCGAAATCCGCCGCATGCTGGCCCAAAAATCCAAACAACTGCTCACCTGCTACCGCAGCGGCACGACACCCGCACCTGACTGCCCACTGCAAACTGCACTCCGCACCACTGACAACTGACGCTTCCCCCCAGGGCCCCGGCAGCGGCCAGCAGACAACAGTACCTCCCTCCGACACCCCATCGCACAGGAGCAACCCGGGGCGGCACCCGATAAACATGGACCATGCAGAAAAAACAAGAGACACAAAAGATGTGTCGCTGTACTGCGAATGTTTTTGTTCGCGTTGAGGCGCAACTGGCACCCCTCGCCCCTGGCAGGGGAGCGGGACCTGGGGGTACGGGGTAACATCCCCCCCTTATCCGCCGACGTTTTCGCCGCAGATGAACCCAACCTTCCGGTGATCACTTCACTCTGATTCGTGCTCGTGCTCCATGAAATAGCACTCGTGCAGCGCAGCAAAGTCCGGCGATTGGTGCCTGCTCAGAGGGTGTCTTGCCCCCACACCCCCGCCCCCTCTCCCCCGTTGGGGGCGAGGGGAGCATTCTCTGCGTTTTGTCGCATTGCAAAT
>SXGQ01858438.1_pt1 | contig 20484 bp, 37 predicted proteins | sample 3178371 | NCBI WGS metagenome assembly SXGQ01 (sample SAMN11356859, study PRJNA531348) | freshwater metagenome | isolation source: freshwater sample F1-20 | place: China: Fuxian Lake, Yuxi | collected 2017-12-25 | reverse complement strand
AAGGGGAAACGATAAGGGATTATAAAAGTAGGTTAGTGGCAGAACATTATATACCAAAACCAGAACATTTGACGGGAAAATTAAATGTACTTCATATTGATGGAGATACCTTTAATAACCATAAGGATAATTTACTATGGAGTAAAGGAAGAGGAGTTAGTAATAAAGAAACCTCAGTAGAACAGAATCATAGGAAGATATATGAAAGTCATTTCGGAAAGATAACAAAGGGAAATGAGATTCACCACATTGATCACAATCATTATAACGATAATATCAATAATCTGATGGAAGTAACAAGGAATGAACATAAGTTTCTTCACAGGAAGGTTAATGAATATCTAAAGGATAAAACCAGAGAGGAGTTGAGAGTTGTATTAGATAGGGAAGTTTATATATAGGTATGGGTATATTTTCGGTTTAAGAATGTCCTTGATGATAATCTTCGTCTTTTAGGTAACTCATGACAGAAGGTAGTCCACTATACTCACAGGTCATTTTATCTTTTCTTTTTTTGAGTTCCTCTTTTACATCCTCACTGAAATATACCCCATCACTTTCCATATCGGATATAGTTCGTTTAATAGTCTGATATAATTTGGCTTTCTGTACAGGTTTAGTAGACTCTTGGTCAAACAGTCTCCCCATAAATCTAACCATATCGGCTCTTGGACCTTTCTCTATTCCATTAGATACAAAACCATTGTTTTTAATTTCTTTATACACCACAATCCCGAATACAATAAATAACGTTGACAGAATCGAGGTAAGGATAATAATATCCAAATTTTCCATAATTAGTTTCTTTTACTGTTGATGAAATTGAGTAGACCTAAGATGGTCGGAGGCCATAGACCAATAAAGATGGCTTTGGTGGGTTCGTTTTGTACTAAGTAGATGTATTCACTAACGAATATTACTAATATACAAACCCCCACAATTAGAATTTCACTTACACTGAATTTTTTCATTTCTTAAATGTTTATAATGTGAAGGTAGGGAATATTATTGATATTCCAAAAATTAGTAATAAAATTTTTTTTTTCCAAAAGTTTTCCTTATAATTTATTTATAAATGATAATATTATGAGTAAAAATTACTTGGAACTAGCAAAAAAAAGAAGGTTAACAAAAAACAACATCACCGAAGAACACATCAAAAATTTGAACATTAGTAATTTTGTATGTTTACTGTACGATAGATGTGATCCAGCGTCTTATGGTAAACAGATGGAAGTTAAATTAATTCATGACACCAATCACCTAATCAAGAAAATTGCCACCTCGGAGGAGATGGGAGAATTTCTCATAGGTGGAAAAAAGGTTGAAATGAAAACGAGTTATCTTGGAAAAAATGGTACCTACAGATTGGCCAATATGAGAGATTGGCAGAAAGTAGATTACTTTTGTTTGTTTCTTGTTGATTCTGAAAACGATTTTCAGTTAAGGGTATATTTGGTAGATGTCAAATTTATATTTAATAACTGTTCTCTATCTGCAATGGATAATAGTAAGAAAATAAATGATGCCAATAACAGTTACAACAAAGGTACAAACTTCAGACCAAAATTTCTCGAGGATTTGAATGAAGTCAATATCTTAAGAGGGAACACTTATGAAGATTTGAAAGATTACATCTTCTACATGAATGGTAAACCAACTGAGAATGGAGTCTCTAAATTAAGAAAAGTCAGTAAAAGAAATAAAGCAACTAAAGTATCTTTCATTGTAAACGGAGTTCATGAAGTGAATGGAAAAACAAATCGTGAAACAGTTGCAAAACTGTCACAATTACTCGGATATGAAAATATCGTTGGTAAATTTTGGGATTCACAATTATCAACACAACAGGACAAAACCTTTACAATTTCAATTGGTGGTGGATATTATTTGAATCCAAAGTTCTCCATAAGAGATATTCGAAATAACATTAACATGTTGAATCAAAAAACTAACTTTAATGTTCGAGTTGTTGAAAAACTTAAAAATTATTCATGAACGTTGTAAATGGAATGAAGATTATGGATTTTAAGTTCTTTCAAAAACCAAAAAAAATTAGTATACCAAAGAAGAATTTTTATGAATACAGAAATATTTATTCTAATAGAATTTATCTCCTGAAGGGGTCCGTCAGGACCCCGTAAAGTATAGTTTTCCCACCCTGAAGGTCCGACCATATGTTAAGAATTTGTTAATCAACGTCCTGGTTCCGGTGAACTATTTATGTGAATGAAGATAGAAGCATTATTTATTTCCGATGTTCACCTTGGTTCCAAGGGATCAAATGCTGAACAGGTTTTGACCATCCTAAAACAATACCAACCCGAGTATCTATTTCTAGTGGGGGATATTATAGATGGATGGTTATTAAAGAGGAAATTCCGTTGGCCCCAATCACATACAAACGTACTAAGGAAGATATTATCTCATAGTAAGAATGGGACAAAAGTAATCTATATACCGGGGAATCATGACCAGTTCTTAAGAGAATATGGGGAGTTTTCTTTCGGGAATATAGAGATTCATAATGAGTATGTATGGAATAATACTTTCATTACACATGGGGATTTGTACGATGGTGTGGTTAAATTAAAGTGGCTCGGTATATTAGGTTCAATAGGATATGATATGGCAATCAGTATAGACAGAACCTTAAAGAGAATGGGGATGAAAAGGTCTCTATCCAAGTTCCTAAAGAAGAAAGTTAAAGAGGCTGTAAAGTTTATTACACAATATGAATTGGAACTCATCAGACAAGCAAAGAAACATCATTGCACATCTGTAATCTCAGGTCACATTCATCATCCCGAAGATAGAACAATTGATGGTATAAGATATCTAAACTGTGGTGACTTTATTGAAAATAACTCATATATTATTTTTAACAACAATGAATACACAATTATTAAAGGATAAGATTACTGTCGTCATCCCAAGTAAAAATGAATCGAGAACACTATACGATTGTGTATATAATATATCAAAACAAAAAGAAATCTCAGGAACCAGAGTAATAATTGCGGATATATCCGATAAGGAAGAATCTTTACAATGGGTTAAAAAAACACAATTTGATTTTGAATATAATCTAAATATAGAGGTGATTGAAGGAGGATATCCAGCATATGGAAGATATATTGGAGGTAATATGGTAACAACCCCATATGTACTTTTCTTAGATGCTGATGTTATGATATATGATAAAACGATTATTTTGGATACACTGAATAAAACAAAACATCTCACCACTGTAAACTTTACAACTGACCACGGATTTAATTGGATATATAGTATGTTCTTTTTATTACAGAAACTTATGAAGTTATTTGGTAGTAGTTTTGCTGTAGGTGGTTTTCAGTTATTTAGAACTGATGTATATAGATACACAGGTGGGTATAATTCTACACATATCTTTGCTGAAGACTATTATGTTAGTAATAAAATATGGTCACCATATCTCACTTTACATAAGACCAAAGGTGTTTATACCGGCAGTAGAAGATTTAAGAATAAAGGTTTATTGTATATGATTGTTCTAATGATTAAGTGTTGGTTGAATAGAAATGACCCTGAATTCTATAAGAAATCACACGGTTATTGGAACTAATTTCCCACCGAGTACAAATTACATAGGATGTTTTCAGTCCTGTTTTCCCACCCGAAATTTACCCCTAATTTATTCCCGTTTTTAGGGTTGTTATCCATATATTTTTATCGTGATCATTTTGACAGATCTTTTTTCCCACAATATGTCATTTTTACCGATATTATATATACCAGCAGTATTTTGTGGAAAATGTGGGGAAAAGTGGAGGTTTGTGGGAATTGACCCTTGACCGAATCACAGACGCATTTTACAAAATATCAGGATTTTACTTTACAGATTATTACGGACCTCACTTCGTTCGGTCCTTCAGGTCATATATATACCCCATGTATGACGTATAGTATGTGTCATACAAGTCAGTCCCTCAGGTACCCCTGAAGGGGACCGCAGGTCCCCGAAATAGTTACCCACAATTTATCCACATGTCATACCTGAAGGGCCACCGTAGGTGGCCCGTATAATTAATGTTATAACATGGTTGTTTAGACAACGGTCGGTCATACAATGTTGTTTCGCATGTCATACTCTGTGCGAAACAATATGTGGGGGTGTACTAATTACACATACTAATGTTAGTACATAATGTTGTTTCGCATATGCCAGACAATATTCTGTTTTTTTGTGGCAACGATGTTGTGTGGCAAAAAAAAAGGTCCCACAAGGGGACCTTAAGTATTACATATACAGTATGTATTACGCGGTAGCCAATATCTGATTACGGAAGGTAATCGCTGTTCTCTTAGAAGAGAAGTTACGGCTTGTTTTCTGACCATTAACGCTCACACGTACACGGTAAGAAGCTCCATCGAAATACACATTGTTTGACACGGGTACATAAGTTGTTTTGGTACGACGAGTCTTGGCTGATACTTTTTTCATTTTTTTTAATTTAAATGGTTTATTATAATAATAAAATATACCCTTTAAATTCCGTAAAAAAAAATCTGCCAAATATTTTTCTATGGTTTTTTCCAGTACTCGTCGAACTGTTCCTTTGTACAATACCGTCTACCCCATTTGGTATACATGTACCTATGGTACCTACGTATCTTACGTGGATTAGTCATTATGTATCCGACGACGTAGTCGAACCAATAGTTGACACTAGTTAGTAGTTTCATTGTTCTATGATTTTTGTGCGAAACAATATCGGTGGTTCTCCTCTCCCTGATCAGATCTGATCGTGGTAGAAGATTTCTTCATTGGGATGTAATTCCTTCAAATTGAAATCCTCTATCAACTCCTTCAAGAGTTCAATCTGTCCCTTGGCCACTTCTTGAGGTACCATACCCATGTCCATTCTGTAATTGAGTTGATCAATTTTACATTCTGACCATAGTCTCAAGATAATTTTATTGATTCCCATATGTTTTAGATTTAATGGTGTGCGAAACAATAATGGATACATCTCCTCATCAGGAGACGTCTACTTCTTCTTCACAATGTCTAACCAAAGGTTCTTGTACCCAAGGTTTGCTGATTCCTTCAGAGCTTGGTCCAAGGTCAAACCCGTCTTGGTTACTTTAAATGGTCCGTCGTTTTCTGATACCAACAATTCATAAGACTTCTTCTTACTTGTTGATAATTGAATCTTTCTTCTGATTTTTTCCATATACTTGGTTTTAATTAAAAACTTGTTGTTCTCTACAGTAATCATGAAATAGTTCTACAAAGAGTCTGTCGATTACAGACGAATTGTTGGGTTCATTATATGATATGCTGATTTCTGTTCCATCATTGTCAACCCCCAAAACTTCTCCGTGGATTGTACATCCATAAACATCCACAGTCCCATGTCTCAGTGGAGTCTTCAAATATAGTACACCACCTGGTAGTTTTTGATTATGTGTCAATGCATATTGAAGAACATGGTTCCTTAAAATAACAGTGTTAATTGTCATTTGTTTAATATTGAGGTTTTAAAAATAAGATATTACTTTGGATATTCCAAATTTATTTTTGATTTCAAAGGTTTGAGTAGATGTTTAATCACATCAATTGTCCAACCATTCCCAATCATTCTATATTTCTCAGCTTGAGTTACACCCTCCACATTCGTATACCCCTTAGGTAACGTTTGTAATACCTCCGCTTCTTGTACGGTAAGTTTCCTCAGTGTCCCATCAGGGTAATACACGAGATTGGTATTGTCGGGTTTTGTAACCAAACAGTTAAATTTCTTATCAGTCCTGATGGTCAATTTAATTTGATACTTCGAGTCCTTGGTTCCTTTGACCCCACGTCTACCCGCACCATAACCATTAGGTATGACATCCGTACAGAGTATACCCTTATCCTTAGGTATTGTAATACCCGGTATGTTGGTCCAATATAACCTGTCCCTGTTCTGAGCAGAAACCAAAGAACTATTAATTCGAATGGGTTCTACACCAAGAGCTTCCGTGATAATCTTCTCGTACTTCTTCATCTTACCCTTAAAGATTACATTTTCCAAGAAGAAGTACTTGGGTTTGAGTTCACGTAATATACGGATGAACTCCCAAAACAAGTATGACTGGGACTTACCGAAGTTATGTTTCTTCTTCTTGAGTTCAAGGTATTGATTCAACGATGTAATACCGAGCATACCCTTCATGTCACCAGCAATGGATATGTCTGTACAAGGTGAACCTGCAGCTAGTAACCAAATTTGATGATAATCTTTGGAACAAATATTTCTTACATCACCCACATGTTCCATATTAGGGAAGTTATGTCGAGCTACCATAATGGCACCATATTCAATTTCAGATGCATAGTAATTATCGATTTTAATACCGAGAGACTTTAGAGCTATCTGACAACAACTCATTCCATCAAATAGAGACAGTACATTCTTTTTCATTGTATTTTGGGATTGTTAGTTTTACAATATATTCCTTTTCCTCAATAAGCTGGTCCAAATAATCACACACAATTGATTCAGCCTTTTCTATTATTTCTTTGTTCTCCAAAAGATTCTCTGAAGGTGGATATGAATCAACTCTCCCAACACAGACCCTGATGTCCCTGTTCTTGGTGTCTCGAGGACAACTTTGTCTCGCATATACGTACTCACGTTGTATGTACAATTGGACGTCCTTGTTAGATCTTATGCGGAGCAATATGATCAAATCCTCCAGATGAGATAAATCTTCGAACGTTTTTGAATTCTCACCAATTAATTTTTTATAAATGTTAAGAGCATTACTCACCTTGGTGTCAGTGTGTAATCCCTTCTGTGCGTTAATGAACCTGTCATAGGCACTAATCTCACGGTCCGTAGCAACCATCTTGTTGAACACCCCGTCATCTAACCGAATCTTTCTCATGTTTATTTGTTTTTATTTATAAAAGTTTTCCAACATGTATTTTCTGTGCGAAACAAAATCAGCCCAGGTCTTCTTGGTGAAGGTTTCTATTCCCACTGAAATTCTACATCCCCTAATCCAATCGTCGTATTCCGCATCTTTGGCAATAGAAGACCCATCTTCACGATAGATGGGCTTCAAACCTATTGCGTTCATCCACTCCTCTTTTGAAGAAAAGGATTCTACAGGTATTATGGTCGTTACTTTTAAATGCTTCATGCATTATATTTTGGTTATATAAATTATTTTATCCTCCGTGGTAAGTTCACCTAAATTGAGGTTGTCCGAATTAGAACCTTTAATGGTCCAATATGGTTTAACTCTCGGGTTATACTGAGCTCTCGATAAATAGGTACCCTCAAAGGATTTAAATCCACTGAACTTAATTTCAATATTATCACAGAGTATCCAAGCACAAACTGTTTTGTGTTGTCCATCATATATCTTCTCAGCTGTAGCTCTACTATTTTTCAGTGTACAACCCATCATCACAATTTGTGTTGATTTCGGGTCACAGTATTCTACCACACCTGATGGATATTGTACCTTCCACTTCATATAGTTTTGTCCACGACTTAGATTGAACCTGACTTTTATTCGTTTCATACAAGTTCTTTTTTATAGAAGTTAAAATCTATTACAGGTTCTTCTTCTACACCAAAGTCAATACACATTGCTATAATCCTACCATAATGTTTTGCAACAAATAGTTGGTAAGAACCATCTCCAATACCACTTCGGGAAACAACTCCTCGGTCATACGAACCCCATCCTTTTTCACCAAGTGTGTATGAACATATGTGTCTATACCATTTTTCACCAGCTTCTTCTTCACGAAGGTCTACCATATCTTTCCAAGGTGAAGTACCAAAAAATGATATGTCCCCATCACCAAGAGGTAACTCATCTACTATGGAATCGTTTCTATATGATGAGTAACTGAAGATACCAGCTTGACCTGAGTCAACACCAACTTCACCAGGGTGAGATTCCCACTTTAATCTCTTTCCCACAAAATCTTCCCTGATAGCCATCAACATTGATTGACGAACACCCCAATCTTTACAATCGTGAGATTTACAAAAGACATTGTAATACCCAGGTTTTACATTCTTAAGTTTTACCTGACACCAAGTAGGTTCTGTGTAACAAGGGTCTGTTACCATAACAAAGTCGTTCAAAAGAATCTTTTCCATAGTTGTAGTTTTACGAAGTTATGAATTTTTTATTAAATTACCAAATTTATTTTAGAAGTCATACCGACTGATTTCATAACAATACCCAATCTCTTTAAGCTTATCATTGACCAAATCTTGGATATGGTTACCAGGTTCCGTGTCATACACCTCAGGATGGGACTTATGAATTTTCTTACACCCCTCAGTAATCATTTGAATAATATCATCTTGGGTGATTCGTCTTGAACCAGCAATTCGTCTAAACACTTTTCTTACAAGTGTTCGACATGCATTGTCACCAGCTTTACTGAACATTTCAAAACCTCTCGTTTGGAGTTTTTCATCCAATGTTTTTTGATTTTCCACTTTATTAAAATTTTATGTGTTTATGAATATTGTAATACCTCAACAGCTTCTGCTGAACTACTTTCGAGTATGAATGATACACTTACATCATACACCTCACCATCTTCTAAAGAAACCGTTGCCGCTAACCCACCCGAAAAAATACTCACCTCACTACAATCAACACCCGTGTTATATTCAATTCGTTCTTCAGCTTCGTCATACGCTGAATTCAGTAACTCAAGTGCCTTTTGTTTTAGGTCGTCTTCTTCAGGAACTCCGTTATCGTCCCAAGTCCAATTTAAAAACTCCATTACTTTACGAACTTGTCCCCATTCCATCCAAGCAATTGCTTCTTGAATAAGTTCTTGTCTTGGTTTAGTTCTTGTTTCAGTACGAACAAGTTTTGCTTTCTTAGTTGATTTTTTCTTTGCCATGTTTTTGTTTTTAGATTTACGAAGATATGATGTTAATAATGTAATATCCAAATATTTTGTGTTAAAATTGTGTTAACACTCTTTCTAAATTCTCGGACTTGTAGTTCTTATTCATTTCTAAATAAAAATCAATTGCTGGTTGCCAGTCGTCAATATCACCATCACTTGTAAACTCAAACCCTTCTATATGATTTGCTAAGGATAGTAGACATAGACACACCGCCATGTCATACGGTTTCCGTGCTGTTTTACAGAAATCAAAATCAAGTGTTTCTTCGTTGAATTCATAATGAAATGTTTCGTGGTCTAAACCTCTTTTCTCATCTCCGTTAAAACAGATTCTCTCATTACTGATATCAGGTTTACCTGTACCATCTCCACCACACAAGATAATTTTCTCATCACCATCTTGACCGGCGGTTGTAGCCATTAATGGCATCCTCTCTAAGAGGATTTGAACTTCAATTAATACTTTGTTTACTTTTTCTTTGTAGTGTGTTGGAACCGTCTTTTGATTCCAATAATGTGTGTAGCCCATATTATTTGTTTTTAGAATACAAATATACATCACATAAACACACAGTCCAAATTTATTTTGTTAAAACTTTGTTAATGGAAGGAAACAGATGATTACCGTCAGGGCCATGTGGAAATTTGTTTCGCACAATTCAGGATGTAATCTGCTGTGGATACGATCTGATCATAGCTCTTGATTTTGTTTCGCACGTGCGAAACAACATTCATCTCCTCAGCGCTGCATCGAGCAACTCAAGGGCAACAAAAAACCCAGCATTTCTGCTGGGTTTAAAATAAACCTATGAAACACAAATTAACTCTCTAATACCAATAGTTCTTTATACTCTTGTTCTGTAAGGTGTCTTGTTGTGTCTGATTTATACACTCCACTTTTCTTTTTAATTAACACACAATCACCTTGCCTTATGATTTTCTCTATATCATGCTTTGATACATCAGTTTGAATAGTCCAAGCAATTGCTTGAATGGCATTTATCAACTTACCATAATCTTCATCACTACTATACCAACGCTGTTGTCTATCATCATTTGTACGATACACACTCTCGGCATCAACCCAAATAAAATACTCTCTATCAGTTGAGGTGTCTTTACACTTCACATAATGTACCGCTCTTGGTTTTCGCCAACCACCTTCTGCTCCTTCAGCCCACACTTCACCACTAACTTCGTACAACTCATAGGTGTCATTGAACTTCTTTGTTTTCAATTCACCCTTATCATTTACCCAAGTGGTTTGTTTTTTTAAGGTTTTCTTGTTGAGTAGTTTTGGTTTAACTTCATTAACCAAACGCTCAAGTCCAAGACAACCCATAGCAACACGCCTTTGTTCTGTATTACGCAGTGTTGTGGCGATTTCTTTGAAAGTCATAGGGACAATATCTTCCCATATATCTTCCAACTCTTTCATAGGACATTCTGTGTGTTTCAGTTTGAGTAAACGACAACCTGTGTCATACCCAAATTCAATGTTGTTGATAATAATTTTCATTTGATTTAATTTTTAATTTTCACTTGGTCTATATTCTGTGAAACTTCTGTTTACTTGAATTGTAATTCCTTTCTTGTTAATCATCATCTTATCCCCATCATCTACATTGGTAGTCCAACTATACCATTCACTAGCCTCATCTTCACAATTAAATTCGTGTTGTTCAGCGATAGTTGAAAGTTTATTTATGATATTACCAATAATAATTTCTTCTTCATCACTAATGATACAATCAACATTGTAATTAACATTTCCATTTTCACCTTCACCACCATTGAAACTTCCAATCTTTTCTTGTATTACTTTGATTTCATCTTTGGTTAAATCAACATTAACCTTTTCGGTATATGTCTCACTCCATTCAGATTGAGCTTGTTTGTCATACTCAAAGTCAGGTTCTTCTACATCATAAGTAAGAGTAATGATAACCTTACCAGATTCACCAATGTAGTGTCCGTCAGAGTTTACATAGAACTCCACTCGTTTGAATGCTTCATCTTCAAAGAAACTTTTGAGTTCATCAATATCGTTGTTTTTAATTTCTTTGGTTTTATCATTGTAAAAATGAAATTCATAATCATTCATACTATCACCACCACAACTAAATTCCATTTCACAATATGAAACATTATTCTTTTTCCAAAGAGCCATTTCAGGCGTCAGTTTTAATTCATTAGTTTTCATTGACTTTACTTAATAATTGTTTAACAATAGTTTTACCTTCTTCGGTGTCAAGTTCTTTTACTCCATTATTCATCCAGGGTTGGATTTCTAAATGTTTCAAATAATCTTGTGGTGTTGGAACGAACTTCATACGAAAGTCCTCGGCGATATGTAACATCGCAATATCTACTACATCAACACTCTTGCCATCAGAGTTCGTTATATTATACCCAAAGATTTTTGGAATAATAGTATATGCGAACCAAGTGTTGTGTGTGAGTAGTCGTGAACTATTATTGTTCATTGTTGCTTTGGGACTATCAATCAGTTCGTGGATTGGTAAGTAATCTTCTACTTTACCACCCCAACGCTTCACACTTGACTTTGAATGTATTAAAGGATTTGCCATAGTTGTAAGTTTTAATCCCAAACTCTCTCAATCTTTTGAGTGAATGGATTGTACTCAACTTGTTTTCCCATAACATAATTACCTTTCTCTACATTGAGAGTTTGGTGTTCACCGAATGAGCCGTCAGGTTGTTCGTGTTTAAGTAAACTATCTTTTGTTACAACTACATCTGCAAAATCAATTGCAGTGTCTTCAACCATAAAATCACCATATAAGGTGTGTTGGTTGGCTCCTTCACCTTTTAATAAGGTGTGTTTCTTTTTTGCTTTCATTTGATTTTTATTTTAGAATACAAATATACAAAGTATAACCACACAAACCAAGTTTATTTCGTTAATAATTTGTTAAAGGATTTTGTCCTGAAAAATATCCTGAATCAGGATTTGTGAATTTGTTTCGCATGTTTGTTTCCATAAATAAATAACCCCCGAAATTAATCGGGGGTTATCACTAACAAATAAAACTTACTAACCCATTAAATACTAAAACTGACGCAAACATAAGTAATACAATTGACATTTCCAAAAAAAATTTAAAATATATTATTATCAATGTGTTATGCGAAACAATATGGATAATCCCATAGACATCACCTCGTGTAATACGCAAAAAAAATGGGGTATCATATGACACCCCATCGTACAACTTACCAAACACAAATTATGAAACACTATAATAATATAGTAAAATTATTTTAATAAATCAAGTGTCTTGTCAATCAAATAAATTTGAGCCTCAAAACCCGATTCAATTCCCTCTCGTGTAGTACAATCCCATCTACCATCTAATGCCATTTCAGCGTCACTTCTCAGGGTTTCAAGAACTTTGACCACTTCTTTTTTTACCTCGTCTGTCATATCAAACAATTTTAAATTGGCAATAGTTTTCCAAATCACTCAAAGGAATTCTTCCATAATTGGCGGATGAATAGTAACCTTGCATCTCATATCGTTTCTTCCAATTATCAAACGCCTCTTTAGCCTTCTTCATTGAGGGGTAAGTCCACTTATCGAATTCGATAGTGATACCATCGGGGGAAAGAACTTGTACTTTCATTTTATTTTACATTTTTAGAATAAAATTTTTCTATATTTTCAATTACAAAATCTAAATCCCAACCGGAGTCTTTTTGACCATTCCAATTAAAGTAACCCACTTTAGGTCGAACTCTTCGGATTGATTTTGAGAATGAACTGTCGTGAACAAACTCGTTTATTCCCTTTTCGAAATGTAATCTACCATGGATGCCAACTCGTAGGTTATTACGATATTGAATTACAACCTCTTTACCATTAAAGGTCTTGGCGTATTTAATACCTTTAATCTTATCACCATAACTAAGTCCACCACCATTACCTTTACGTTCCCAACCCCAACCCTTAAGATATTCGGTTAAATCATCAACCATTTTTGTTGTTACTTCTTTTAGGAAATTTTGTCTTTCTACTAATTGTTTCTCTAAAAACTTTTCGTAGGCTTTAATGTTTTTTAACATATAATTTATTTTATTAAAATTTATAATTGTTAGTTAAACCTCTTCTAACTTTTGAAAATGTTACGAAATCACCCTTTTTTAAACTAAATAATATACCCCATAGTTCAGGATATATGTCGTAGATAACAGAATAAATAAATTCCGTATCACTTGAATCGTAATTTTCATCACCATATTTAATCTTCTCAGCACCATCATACAACCAACCTTTATTAAATAATTTAGAAACATCTCTACAAAGTTTCTTATGGTATTTGTCAATATAATATCTATCTGGTTCTGGATTGGTTACTTTCCATGTAGAGTTTCTTGTCTTACCTATTTCAGTTAAGGTGTCAATAACCAATCTGAATTTCTTTTTGTTGATTCTTTTCTTTTTCATTTTATTTAGTTTTTGATGATTGTTTGTGAATACTCAACTTCAATTCGTGTGTCCATATGTTGTGAACCACTATAACGATTTTGTCTATGAATTTCCACTACTGAATGACCACCGATAACTTCCCATCCTTCTTGGATAAGTTCATTTACTTTTCTTGATAGTTCTTCGGGAGAACGAGAGGATAAGATTTTATATTCCATAAGATAATTTTAAGGGGACACTCTTTTGAATGTCCCCGATTAACAATTAAAAATTTTAGTCGTCTTCTTCTTCAGTGTTGTCCATTAATGTAGAGAGTAGGTTGTTATAATCTCCACTCATACATTTTTGTAGAACAACATCAATTTCTTCTTTAGTCCAACCTTGTCTTTTTGCGTTACGAGAAAATGCTCCCATTAACACAAATGCATTTCCATCAAGACCGACTAAATTCATTTTGACTTTCTTTTCATTAATCATTTCATTTGTCATATAGATTGTTTTTAGAATACAAATATACATTACATAATCACACATTCCAAATTTATTTTGTTAAAAATTAGTTAACGAATTTACCTGAACCTGATCCTGTGCCGGCGTATCCGAATTTTGTCTCGCACGTGCGAAACAACATCGGATCATGGCGCATGCGCTGAGCAACTCAAGAGCAACTTTGTAGCATAAAAAAACCCGATGTAAAAACATCAGGCTTTTTTTAATCCCTACCCTATTATTGTCATACGAGTTCCACGAGTGAACTGAAGATTTGCTTTTCACGTTCACCATAGACATCGAACATTTTAGCTTCCGTGTTATCACCTTTAGAAAGTGAGTGAGTAGTAAACTTCGTTACCCCACTAAACAATCCCCAAAGGTTATCACCTTTCTGCTTCATTTCACCATCTAAATCAACATAAAACTTACTCATCTTATTTTTAAGATTCGTAGAGGTTTGTTCATCATCTTTGTAATTAACTTCAGGTTTAATGTTGAACAGCTTACGTAATACAGAGTCAATGTTTTTATCCGACACACTTGTTTCACTAAGCTTAACAATATTATCAAATATTTCTTTTTCTTGGTCAAGAACTTTTTCAAGTCCTGAACATATTTCATCAATCTTTACACTCATGTTCTTAGTATGACGAACCTTTGTTTGGATACTTCTAAATGCCGCATAGAAAGAGTTCATACAACTAATAGTAACATTACTAGGTCCAAACGCTAATGATGTTGAACCATCGAATGAATTGATACCAGTTAGAAAACCTTCAATTCTATCGTTAGGCATTGTTAGATTACCTGACTTCAACTGAAAGTAAACACGGGCACCATCTTTAAATTCACCACCCCTTCTTAATTCCAATCCAGTTTGTTGGGATACTTTAAAAAGAAGCTCGAGCAAATCTTGGTTTTGATACGGGTGATAACCATCACTCATAACTGATAACACTTTGTTAGTGTCTTCACGAACTACGGCTAAACTACCATCAACGATAATACCTGATTCAGTTTGAATCGCTTCTTGACGAACTGTCCAATCTAAGTTTGAACGTTGTAGAAAATCTTTAATCTGTTCCATTTGTTTTGAATTTTGTTAGTGATTTAATTAACAATACAAATATAAATCATTTAATCACACAATCCAAATAAATCTTTTAAAAATTTTGTTAATGAATTTACGTTGTTACAAATTCAGGAAAAAAGCAAATGCGCGCAGATCACGGTTCAGGTCCCGATGTTGTTTCGCACAGTAACTTGTTGATTATCAATACCTATTTTATGCGAAACAAAATGGACATCCTGATTAGCGCATGCGCGCAAGTGACTTTGCAACAAAAAACCCCCGTGTAATACGGGGGTCATTCACCAAACCTATAAAAAACAAAAAACCTACTCCATATAATTGTTGTAGTACTTACCATTTCTTGGTTGATACTTACGAGTTCTTGGTCTTTGAAAAAATTGTTGTCCACTATTGTCATACGAATTATACGAATTTTCCATTCTTTCATCAATAGTTGGTACCTCATAGTCCATATCAGGTTTCTTACCATTTTCCGCTTCCCACATCATTCGTTGTATATCTTGTAAACTTTCATCTACAAATACACAACCTTGTGTAAAGTTAACCTTTGCTTTGTACTCTCCACATTTTAAATCAGTGTCCATATAGACAGATACGATTTGTTTCGTGTTTACCAATGTGGGTCTTCCCTTGTGTGTGAGTTTAATTAACATGATTTAATTTTTAATGAACAATGTAACGTTTAAAACCTTCGTGAGTAAGATATGTCGAATCAATTATTAATATGTTTCCTATTGGTGGTGGACACCTCATCATTGAGTATGTGTATTTAATTGTTTCTTTTATTGGTTGACTACACAATGAAGTATCAAAAGTATTTTCAAATACGAACTTGTCATTACACTGACAATCCACAATAGGTTTACCACAACTCATTAACAAAGTTATTAATAATATCAACATTAATTTCATACTACAAATATACAACATATAATCACACAATCCAAATTTATTTTTCTGTGAACCTGAACTGCACAGTTCGAGCTCCGAAAGTTGATTCGCATGTGCGAAACAAAATACCATAATCCGCGGATGCGTCGTGGCACAGAATCTTCTTGGGCAAATAAAAAACCCCTCGTAGAAACGAAGGGTCTTAAATTAAACACCTATGATAACTAAAAAATCAATTCATCTTCCGTAACATCATCTGTCATCATCACAATATTTTCGTGAATGTAATTTGAAATAATTTCTTTCAACTTACTTTTTACTTCATTGTATTCAGGTGGTAATATACCCCAATGAAAACCTCTTACCTCATTTGGGAACTCCACCTTAATAATGTCTTGAATGTCCTCAATCATTGTGTTGGTAAACACTTCAACTTTTTCGTTGACTAAATTTTGTACGTCATTGTACTTTTCAATTTGATTTTCCATTTTTAATAATTTAATGTGTTAGTGAATTAATAACCAAATATAAAACGTATATCAACACATTCCAAATTTTCTTTGTTAAAATTTTGTGAAAGACATAACCCCATATGTAATACGTGCGAAACAACATCCGATCCGTCCGCTACAGGTGGACACATTTACAAATAAAAAACCCCCGACATTTGTCAAGGGGTTCAATCAGCATCACCTATGAAAAACAAACTAACTAAAATCTTTTGGGGAGTTCATTATCATCATTAGAACTTCTAACGTACTTGGTACTCTTTGGAGTTCATCTAATTCATCGGACAAATTATTCCAAAGGTCACCATTAGGGAAATTGTTTTTTACTTCAAAGTCCATAGCGGTTTTTAATTCTTCTATTCTTATTTGTGTACTCATAATTTATACGTAATACAATCTTTCGTGGTTATACTTTACGATTGGGTTACTCTCACAAAGAACACCATATTCACTTTTAACATTCTCGTAAACTTCATTTAGTGGTTTGTTAATATATCTTCCGACGATTTCGGAAAACGTATAGTTTGAACTTGATACTTGATGTTGTGTAATTCCCTTAAACCCACAAAACTTACTTTCCCCTATTTCACTTATGAACATTCCACTATAAAACCCATTGAGATTGTGTTTCTCAACAAACATATCGGAGTTACACCAAATATAAACACACTCTTTACTCATAAGATATGGAACACTACTTTGGTTGATAATGAATAGACCTTTACCAAACTGACCGATACTTAACAAACCATTAGGAGTTCCGTGTCCACACATAATAATTCTATCGTGTGATTTGATTTCGTTAATAACTTCCTCATAAGTACAACCGCCCGTAATGATTGTTTTGTACTGAATATCCTTGTAGATACTACGGAGGAAATTAGTTGAGTTGTCTTTCGGATGTATAATCAATGTTTTCATAGGACAAATATAATACACTTAACCACACAAACCAAATTTATGTTGTTAAAATTTTTATAACATAATGACCACAGATTTATCACCATGCACGACGGTGCGTCGACTCCAATTTAGTTTCGCATGTAATACGGGTTGTGCGAAACAATTTTCCGTCCGGTCTTCTTCAGTTCAGGGTCACATCTTCTTGGTAATACAAAATAAAAAGGGACACCTTTCGGTGCCCCTATCTTCACTAACCAATCTATAACAACACAAAGTTAAAATCTCAAATTCACTTTATCACTTCTCTTATAATTGTAGATGTCCTCAATCATCTCAATGTATTGTTCTACCGTTCCACAAGCAACCAACTTGGTAGGACGCAACTTAACTTTGTGCATGAACTCATCAAACTTAAACTCTTTCTTATTAGAAAGTATTTTGATAAGTGCTCTTACGAATATGGACTTATTGTAATACTTTTCAAAGTATGGTTTAATTTCCAAAAGGTAACTACTCCATTCACGAGCCTTCTTCTCATTTTTTACAACATACTCACCACTTTCAAAGGTATCTCTCTTGATTGAACTCATACTATTGTTCAGTAACATCGCAATTTCGGTGTACTTGAACATTGGGAACTCCTTAACGAAGTTATCAAAAGTAACGTAGTTCGTATTACCACGAACAACGAACTTATGTAAGTGGTCAAACGGACTCCAATTCTTTTGTAGAGTGTTCATATCGGTCATCTCATCAATACCTGCACCTCTTGATACTTTGTAACGAATAGGTACACCAACCGAAATAGCGGCTTTTACTCGGTGTTGTCCATCAATGACATCACCACTACCATTTAAGGTTACAACTGATGTGGATAACCAACCATTCTCACTCATTCTTTTCGCGAGTTTCTTAACGTGGTTTGTATTTACAATACGATTGTCCTCACGAAACTTGAAAATAGAATAATCTTTGGTTTCAAAAATCTCACCGACTTTCTTACCGGAAATAATCTTGTTCATCTTTTTAGGTGTTCAGTATAACTCCTGTCCACGAGTTTGTGTTGTTAATAGAATACAAATATAGTACACACAATAACACATTCCAAATTTATTTTGTTAAAATTGTGTTAATGATAACCACATAAAAATTCCCCGTGATCCAGTCCGAACCGACAGTGAATTTAGTTTCGCACACCACTCTCTGTATGACAATCCGTGCGAAACAAGATTGGGATGATCAGGTAACACGGGAACAAGTGGTACTTCGGGAACTAGTGGAACTTCGGGAACTAGTGGTACGACTGGGTTTGCTGGGGTCATCGTATTTTTCTCTGTAATACGTTGATTATCAGTATATTAATTTCATGCGAAACAAATTACGGGACTCAGATGCATGGACCTGGATGGAAACCAGTCTCAAGTGTATTACATACAAAAACAAAAAACCCCCGTAGAAACGGGGGTAATTCGTATTTTATGACTGAATAGTTAATTCAAACAAAGGTCATTGACATTAACAATCTTTGGTGTAAGTGAATTGATATATCTATCAATAACTTCAAAGAGTTGGTCAAAGTACAATCCTTCAACTTCGTGGGAGATATATTTTTCACTATCCATAAAACGGATATGATAAAGGTCATCCCAACCTAATGTAATTAACAAAAGGTCATCATAGTTTGAGTGTTGGAACTTCAAAAATATTCCTACTACTTCATCGTGTTCATTTGAGATAGTTAGAATTTCTTGACGGATATTCCAATCCATAAACTTGGAACGACCTTCTTTAATAATTTGTCCCATTGTAACTTGGGGAGAAAACGACCTTTCACATAGAGAGGCGATTAATTCTTTTTTGTTCATATAGATTGTGTTTAGAATACGAATATACAAAGTATAACCACACAAAACAAATTTATATTGTTAAAATTGAGTTAATGTAAATAGATTACATTTTGGGATTTCGTCCATCCGGAAATTAGTTTCGCACATATCAAACGAATAGGTGTCGGTATTATTGTGTGGTGCGAAACAAATTTGTTAACCGAAGGTTAACCACAAAATTTCTTGGACAAAAAAAAACCACCCCTTTCGGAGTGGTCTTTGGTCTTTGGGGGATATTGACTACTGAACAATATAGTGGTTTCCGTTTAAGGATATTTCTTTTATGTTCTCAATCTTTGGAGTGATTACCATTACTTTCCTTTCACACTCTTGTTTCTTACTCTCGTAAACTTTGGTCATAAAACTTTCAAACAACACTTTGTCTATTGTGTTATTCTCAAAAAGATATTCGGTTGTCGGTTTAATTTCATCAAACCTTTCTACCATAAGATAATAAACACTCTCGGTTTTGGTATCAACTAACACACATTTACTAATGTGTTTTTTACCTTTCAGTTCTTCAACTTCAAAGGTTTCCTCAATACCCTCTTTTGTGTAATTAACGATTACTCTTTTTTCGTAGTCATTACCCATAAGGTAAGTACACTTACTTCTCTTGATTACTTTTTCAAAGTAAGGATTGTTTGTCTTGTTCATTCTTACTTTGGTTTCAGTAACAAGATTAACAAAGGTTGATTTCTCAACACTACTCAACAAGGTCATTAACTCTTGTTGGTTGATTGTGATTGTTTGTTTCATTGTGATTGGTTTAGGACACAAATATAATATACTTAAACACACACACCAAATTTTATTTGTTAAAATTTAGTTAAGGGTTTTGGGACAGACCATGATCCAGTTCACAGGTACGAATTAGTTTCGCACATACCCCCTATACTATACCCCCGTACCATAATGGGGGCTCCCCCGTGGGGGTATCCCCTCTTATATACCCCCTAAATGTTGGTCATAATAGGGGGGTCAATGCCGTGACTGAAATTTTTCCAGAAAAAATCCGAAAAGTTGACTTTTAGGGTAAAAGTGAAATAAAAATTTTCCGGAATTTTTTGAGAATATTTATATCTATATGAATCTACAGGAAAATATATCAAGGATTAAAGAAATGATGGGATTGATTTCAGAATCCGACCCAAAGACAGGCACAGGTAAAAAACCAAAGGGTTCTGACCGAAGACTATATTATCCTGCAAGGCGAACATCACTTCTTTCTCATCTGCTTTCATGTGGTCATATCCCAAGAGATGGAGAACTCCATGAACTGTGAGCAATTCTAATTCATCTTGAAGGCTGGAATTCACTTTAAGCGCATTCTT
>SXGQ01857001.1_pt1 | contig 20495 bp, 24 predicted proteins | sample 3178371 | NCBI WGS metagenome assembly SXGQ01 (sample SAMN11356859, study PRJNA531348) | freshwater metagenome | isolation source: freshwater sample F1-20 | place: China: Fuxian Lake, Yuxi | collected 2017-12-25 | reverse complement strand
TAGTTTGGAATTTAGTAACTTCCTTCTTTGTGGCGCTAGTCATGTTCATGATTAAGATGAACCACGATGAGCAGAAGCGTATCCAAATTCTGCTGAACCGAACCCGGGAGGAGATTGCCCGTGATCACATCACTCGTGCAGAAGTTAGACAGGATTTGGAAAAGATTATGGAACGCTTTGACTCAGGCATTGGAAGGCTTGAAGCAAAGATTGATGCACTTTCGGAAAGGAAAGTATGATGGCCCGAATGAACAAAAATGATCCAAGGCAAGGTCGCGGCTATCACGGCGACTCTCCCTACAACCCAAACTTTGACATGGTGCCGACCATGAAAGAGCGTGGTGCAATGCAGCAAGAAGCGGAAGATGCAAAGCTACGCAAGATGGATAAGCGCCCCGAGCTTGGAAAGATGTTTAAGAATGGCGGCTATGTCCGTGCGGCAGATGGATGCGCCAAGCGTGGCAAAACCAAAGGAACAATGGTTGTAATGAAATAACTCCGCCAATTGGCGGAGTTAACCTGTGGAGCAGGCTATGAAACGCAAAACAAAGAAGTACGCAGGGGGTGATCTTATAGATTCCTACTCTGAGTATCAGGGATTCGGCCAGATGGGTCCAAGGACTATCCAAGAGGATATCAATGCCCAGGCTGAAGAAGAAAAACGCCGACCAAAAAAGGAAAGCGTCTCACTGGCGGAATTTGAAGAGCCTCCAACTGCTGGATTTAGCAGGACCGCTACGAAGGTAGAAACACCTAAGCCTGCAAAAGCACCGATTGTTACCAAAGAGCAGATGCAAAAAGCTGGCTTTGATAATCTGCGTGACTACCTGAATGCTCAGAAAGGGTTGACCCGACGAGGTGAGACAAAGCCCGCCAGCCAGACGAAATCGTCTGGCCCATCCATGTCATCGTACAATCCAGACCCACGGGCTGCTCGATCAACCAACGTCAGTTACCTACGCAAAGATCGATTTGGCATGGAGCCTGACATGTATATTGCTCGCCGCCGGATGAAAGAAGGTTTCAAGTCGGGTGGTAAAGTAGGATCAGCATCAAGCCGCGGTGACGGGATTGCCAAGCGTGGTAAAACCAAGGGCAGGATGATCTGATGGAGAAGGTAGGCCGGGTCATGCGAGAGTTCAAGGAAGGCAAGCTTAAGTCTTCCTCGGGCCAGAAAGTTACCAACCCCAAGCAAGCGATTGCTATTGGATTATCGGAGCAGAGAGCTATGAAAGGTTACAAAGCAGGTGGCGAATCAAAAGCCATGGTTAAGAAAGAGATCTCTTTCATGAAAGAAAAGGGCGCCCCCAAGTCCATGATCAAGCACGAAAAGGCTGAGATGAAGGGCATGAAGGCAGGCGGATTTATGGCGAGCAAGATGGGCTCGGTGAAAACCGCTGCTCCTAGCCGTGATGGTGTTGCAGCCAAGGGTAAAACCAAAGGCACCATGGTGAAGATGCGTAAAGGTGGTTGCGCTTAATTCGACATGTCAACCAGTGCTGATGCAAACGCAGCTCAGATTACTGAGCTGTACCGGACAGTCCTGGGTCGGAATCCTGATTCAGGATCGGTCGATTATTGGGACAGCACCGGCCTAAGCGTTGACCAAGTCAAGGCAGAGTTAGAAGGCGCCAGGAATGCGCCAGGCTCTGCGGAAAACCTACTGTTTTCCAAGAACCAAGCAATACTAAAAGACATCAATGGTCTAGCCAAAGATAAGGAAATATCGTTAACCGATATTGTCAAATACGCCAATAGCAAGAAATTATCATTTGATGATGTAGCTATGGCTACTGGCGTTGCGATACCGACGCTGACAAAAGATGTTTTACAGTTTGAGCAAGACCGCCAGAATTTAGCAAAAACAGCAAACGACAAAGGCGAGGTAAGCCTTATCGATGCAATACGTTCGGCAGCGTCCAGCGGTATAAGCAATTCAAATCTCGCAAAGTTTTTTAATCTAACACCTCAGCAATTTGCACAGACTGTTGAAAAGAATGCCCTTGCGCTAGGTACAGCAAAATTATTCGATGACCTTTCGACAGAGGCTGTGGCAAACATCACAGGCGCATCAAAAGGTTTGTTGGACGCCGGAAAGTTTGATGCAACCATATATGCGGATTTAGGCGGGAAGAAGAACAAGGAAGGACAAATCACAGTTGCCGACGCTCTTGGCGTTGCTACTAAGCATGGTTTAACAGACGCACAGATAGCGCCTTATATTGGCCTCAAAGAGGCAGATATAACAAGCTATCGAACGAATACCAATATCCAAACCAAGATAGCAGACGCACAAAAAAGTGATAATCAACTTACGCTAGATGAGATACTAGGCATCCAGAAGGATGCGGACATATCGTTAGATGCGTTTGTGAACCAATTCTTCGGCGGTACGGATCAAGAAAAATCATCTCTCAAGCAAAGGCTTGTGGCACGAGATGCACTGCCTGCGGAATTAAAAGTTGCTCAAGACGCCATAACAAAAATGGCGGATGCAAAAACAGGAAATATAGATTTAAGTGCGTTATATGATTATGCACAAGCAAACAATTTATCAGCAAATGCACTTGCACCGTTGGTAAATTTAACGCCAGATGCGTTAAATACTTCATTTACTGACGTAAAAATAAATCGCAACTTACAGAACCTATCCAAAGATGGGTTAACGACGGAAGAGATAATTAGCCAAATAACGGCAAACGAAATGCCTATAGAGGATTTCGTGAATCGATATTTGTCGTCTGACAATAAACAAAACTTAATCAATTCAATAAAAACTGAATTGTCATTTACACCAGAAGAACGGGCTGTGCGTACTGAGTTTGCCGCAGCAAATGCAGGATCGATAGATAAAGCGTTAAGTTTTGCGGCGCAGAAAGGTCTATCAGACCAAGACGCTGCCCGTATTCTTGGGTTAAACCCGGATGCAATCGGTGGGTATCGTAGAAGCGAATTTGTTACGCAGGGGCTTAATACGGCCATGGGCGATGACAATAAGCTCGACTACAACGAAATTTACCAATTCTCAAAATCTAACAATGTTCCAATTGATGAACTGATCAATTACCTTGGCGAGCCTGACAAGCGAGATGCGCTAAAGACTGACCTGCAAAAGTACATTGAAGGCGTTGAGGCTGATGCACGGATGTCGCCAAAAGAAAGGCTGACACAGCAGCTCGGTGAAATTACAAGCAATGGATCGAGGTCAGGGGTTTGGGATAAAAACAATGGTTGGGATCATCATTTAAATAAGATGGTCAACTATTTGGAAAGTTATGGAATCAACGACCTTCGCCAGATAGGAACGAAAGAAGAAAACCGTATGGTTACGGAGCTAGCACCGTCCATACAGGGTGATGACTTTAGGCAAGCAGATGAAAGCGTTCAGACGGAAACGCCGTTTGTTGTCTACTTTGACAAAGTAACTGGCAAAGAATTACATGCTGTACCCAAATCGGAAAATGGCGGCTATTGGGAGTTTGGGTCTGAAGGCCAAGGCAAAGGAAGTACGGGATATTTTATTGGGCCAACAAAATCAGGCTCAGTAGGTGTCACAAGTTCATGGCGTGAGAAGTACGGCACCAAAGAGTATGCGCTTCCATTAATGTTTGTAGCTGCAATAGCAGCGCCGTATCTCCTCCCTGAAGTCATTGGGACAGCAACTGGCATGACGGCGGCTGAGGCGGCCAGTCTTGGCCTATCTGCAAACACAGGGTTGGCAGGCATGTTGGCAGAGGCTGGGATGTCTGTTCCGGCCGCACAGGCAGCAGCAACAGTTATTGCAAAAGGCGTATACCAAGGGATCGCTACAGAAATGGCAGGCGGCGATTTCAATAAAGGTTTTATAGCAGGGGGTGTTGCACCATGGGTGTCCCAGTATGCAACCGATTGGGCAGCCGACCAGTTGCCACAAGGCACCAACCCAGCAGTTGCTAGGTCCGTCGGACTGGCGGTCGGTCAGCTTATGACAACTGGGGAAATAGACCCCAGGCAGCTTGCCATCAATGCTGTTGCGCCACAGGTTATGCAAAAAGTGGTTGATGCAACAAACGGCGCCATAACGGCAAATCAAGCCAAGCTTCTTTTTGCAACACTAGCAAGTGGCGGACAGAACATTACCGCCATGGCTAACAACCCGTTGGCAGTGTTGAATTTCGTTCAGCAAAACCGTGGCTTGTTTGATGAAATACTAACGAACAAACCCATATCTGAAATTGGTAAGAAGCTAAACATAAGCGCACTGGACAATACGCAGCAGCAGTTCTTTACGCAAGACGGCGCTATTCAGTATCCAGGGTCAAGATTTGAAAGCGTTGAGTACCCACAGGTAGCTGGTGAGTTAGTTCCTGGAATATTTAGAACCAATTCTGATGGTTCAATAACTGTCGGCACAGACAAAGAAACAGGTTTGGAAGTCCGCATGGACCCAGACACTAAAGAGCTTTATACGTCGCAGACGGCACGCAACGAAGCGGGCAATCAAATTCTTGTTTACTCTTCGAGGTATGTTCCATTCGATGAAATGGATATATCAAAGGATGTGCCCCCAGGCATCATCACCAAAGCGAAAGAGATTAAAGCGTCAAATCCCTTGGGACTTGGTGCCTTATTGTCACCAAGTACGTCTTTGGCACAAATGCAAACTCCTGCCGGTTTAGAAACATCGCAGAGTACAGCGAATGTGCAAGTAGCAAACCAAGGACAAAGTGGTCAACAAGCTGGTCCCGCAGCACAAACCGCAATCTCGGCTAACGTTTTAGGTGTCAGCCCAGAAACAAATCAAGCTTTGGTTACAGATGCAAATGGTAAACCAATGCTTGTTAGTACGCTTGGTATACCTGGAGCACAATCGGTGCAGGCAGGTCAAAAAGTTCTTATTGATGCAAACGGAAAAATCCTTGGTGTTGCCCCTGGCGCTACAGACGGCGGAGGGGCATTAAATGGTATAACAGGTGTAACCAACGGTCCTGGATCAGGCCCAAATGCTGGTTTTGGTCCAGGCGTAGCAACACCTGGTATTACTGGCCCATCACCAGGAATAGTTACACCAGGGGTTGGTCCAGCAGGCGGACCAGGGGCAACAGTAACCCCTGGAGGAAATGGGCCAGGTTTTGTTGTCACTCCTTCAGGAGGTGGTGGTCCCGGTTTAGTCATATCACCTATTGGCGGCACGCCGGTTGGTGACGTTGGCCCCGGCGGTGGCCCGTTCGTTGTTACACCTGGTGGCGGTGGTCCGTTGACCTTTACACCAACAGGAGAAACGCCACTAACACCAACTGGCACGCCAGTAACTACACCTTCAGGTACACCTGTAACAACTGGTGGGGGTACCTTAACTCCAGGCGGAGGATCTCCGGTTGGTCCAGGAAGTTCAACACGGCCATCGATACCAGGATTCTTCTTGCCGACGGGAGGATCACAGCAAACGCAATATATTGACTATGATCAACCGACTGTTGGAGCGCCGTTACTTCCAGAGTATTATGGGCTGGCGGCGCCTGATTATCTGCGGCCCACAGACATTGGACCGTTTGGCCTCGAAGCAATTATAGGAGCCTTAAATGCTACGCAGCAGGGGAATGGGAGCAATCAATCCCAGCAAAATGCCGCAGGCCAAGGTCAAGCGGCGAAGGGATAATACGGACTTTCTGCAATTTGCAGAAGGCGGTAAAGTCTCGAAAGTAAATGAAGCTGGCAACTATACAAAGCCCAGTATGAGAAAACGCTTGTTTAATCAGATCAAGGGTGCGGCTGTGCAAGGCACGGCGGCAGGCCAGTGGTCCGCGAGAAAAAGTCAATTATTAGCCAAACGGTATAAAGAAAAGGGTGGCGGGTACACATCATGAAAGCCCCGCAACAATCTCTGAAAGCTTGGACTCAACAACAGTGGAGGACTAAAAGTGGCAAGAGGTCATCAGATACTGGGGAACGCTATCTCCCAGAGGCGGCGATTAAATCTCTTTCATCAGCAGAATATGCAGCAACCACCCGAGCCAAAAGGGCGGGAAAATCAAAAGGGCTTCAGTTTGTTTCACAGCCAAAAGGCATTGCCAAAAAGGTGGCCCCATTTCGGAAGGTAGGCAAGTGAAGGATTACAGTAAGTTTGAAGTGCAGAAAGCAATTCTTATGGAGTATTTGCAGGTGATGGTAGCGCTTCAAGATTGGCATGGCGTTGCAGATGTGGCGATGGATTTACGAGAGTTAGAGGCAAAACATGAGCACCACCGGACTGACAACGTTTGACCCCAATTTAAATGATCTAGTAGAGGAAGCTTACGAGAGGTGCGGCCGAGAGCTGCGCTCGGGCTATGACCTGCGTACTGCACGGCGAAGCCTGAACTTGCTTATCACTGAATGGGCAAACCAGGGCATCAATCTCTGGACGGTTGAACAAGGTGCGATACCTATGTACGCCAGCCAGATTACTTACCCTTTGCCCATCAATACAGTCGATCTGATGGAGACGGTTATCCGTACAGGTGTTGGTCCAAACCAGACAGATATCAACATCAGCAGGATCTCGGTAAGCACCTACTCAACTATCCCTAATAAGTTGGCTACCGGACGTCCGATACAGATTTATATCGACCGCCAAGGTGGGCAGACCTATACATTTACTGGAACACTTGCGGCAAATATAAATGCGTCAGTCACAACCATCCCCATGTCAACCCTTGCCGGCGTACCATATGCGGGATATGCAAACATTGGAACGGAAACGGTTTATTACTACGGTACTAGCACCCAGGCCGAGAATGTGGCTACGGGTGTTTCGGCTTATGCAACGCTTAATAACGTGGTTCGCGGCCAGAACAATACAACGGCGGCGTCGCACAGTTCGGGTGCTGCGGTAAGTAATACCAAGTTCCCAAATATCACCGTCTGGCCGGCGCCCGACCAAGGTTCGATAAGTGACCCTTACTATACTTTAGTCTACTGGCGGTTGCGTCGGATGCAGGATGCAGGCAATGGCGTGAACGTCGAAGATATCCCATTCAGGTTCCAAGAAGCGTTGATTGCTGGTTTGGCTTACAAGCTTTCGATGAAAGTCGAAGGTGGCCTGGAGCGGATGCCCATGTTGAAGGCTCAGTATGATCAAGCCTGGGAGTTAGCCTCGACAGAAGATCGTGAGAAGGCGCCTATCAGGTTTGTGCCACGGCAGAGTTTCTTAGGCACAAGCGGGTTCTGAGATGCCTAATCAGTTTGCATCCGGTAAGTTTGCAATCGCGCAATGCGACCGGTGTAACTTTCGCTACAAACTTAAGCAGCTTAAACCGCTGACAATTAAGACAAAAAATGTCAATATACTGGTATGTCCAGAGTGCTGGGAACCTGATCAGCCGCAGTTGCAACTGGGTATGTATCCGGTCAACGATCCGCAAGCGGTAAGGAATCCCAGAACAGACTCAAATTCGTATTACCAATCGGGTTTGAATGGCCTCCAAACAAACCCTTATTTGACAGGGGTTGGGCAGTTGTTAACGGGTGTACCGCTTGAAGGAAGTCGAGTGATTGAGTGGGGATGGAACCCGGTAGGCGGAGCAAGATCGTATGACACAGGCATGACCCCAAACAACTTGATTGGTCAGGCCGAGTTAGGTTCAGTAACGGTATCTTAGGAGTCAAAGATGGATATGAAAGAAGCACTCAAGAAGCACATGCAAAAAGGCAAAGGGGCTCACCCGGATTCCAATGTCAAGAAGCTTCGCAAAGGCGGCCCAACATCCGAGATGATGCGTAAAATGGGCCGCAACATGGCACGGGTACGTAACCAGGGGTCCAAGTGATGGCTAAATACTCCATGAAGATGGGCGGCAAAGAAGTTGGACCGGCCTCTGTCTATGCAGAACCGCATACGATGGAAGGCGCCAAGGTTGTTGCTTCCCCTGAGCCAGGCAAAAGAATGCCGTACAACATGATCCCTGATTGGCAGCCAACCTGTGGGGTAGCTAGTAATCCCAATCTTGGCGTTAAGACGACAGGGATTAAAATGCGTGGGTCAGGCGCTGCGACCAAGGGCGTCATGTGCAGGGGACCGATGGCGTGAACTGGGGCGAACTCAAGGACGAGATTAATAACTACTGCGAGAACGTTTTTACAGACACGCAGTTAGCGACCTTTGCCGAGCAGGCAGAGCAGCGCATCTTTAATTCCGTCCAGTTCCCCAGCCTTCGTAAGAATGTGACAGGCTTTACGTCGGCCAACAACCGCTATCTTCAATGTCCATCTGATTTCTTGGCGCCATACTCCATGGCGGCTATCGACGCAGACGGTTCGTATCACTACTTGTTAAACAAGGATGTGAACTTCATTCGTGAAGCGTTTCCTATTCCAACAGGGGCGAATAATACGGGTCGGCCTTATTGTTATGCGCTCTTTGGTCCTGATTACTCGGCGCCCAATGAATTGACGTTTTTGTTAGGGCCAACGCCAGATGCAGCATACGAAATGGAGTTGCATTACTTCTTCTATCCAACATCCATTTCCAACGGTAATGTGGATTCAACAACCACCTGGCTGAGTGATAACTTTGATACCGTCCTGTTATATGGATCGCTGGTCGAAGCGTATACCTTCCTGAAGGGCGAGCCGGACATGGTAGGTTTGGTGACAAACCGGTACAAGGAAGCGTTGACGTTAGCTAAGCGCCTTGGTGATGGTATGGAGCGGATGGATGCATATCGTTCGGGCCAGGTTCGAGATAGGGTTGTTTGATGGCAATCATCCAAACACTGACGACCAGCTTCAAGGTCGAGCTACCGCAGGCATTGCACAACTTTACCGCGGGAACGGGCGATGTCTTTAAGATGGCCTTATATACAGCAAACGCCAACATCGGTGCTGACACCACCGCCTACACGACGGCTGGTGAATGCAGTGGAACCAATTACACGGCCGGCGGCATCACGCTCACAAACGTTACGCCAACCTTTTCTGGAACAACTGCATACTGGACTTTTGACGATGCAGTCTTTACGAATGTCACGTTGACGACCAATGGGGCTTTGATTTACAACAGCACCAATGGCAATAGATCGGTATGTGTTTTAAACTTCGGTCAGAACATTACCAAGACGGCTGCAAATTTAACGGTAACCTTTCCACCAGCGTCAGCAACCGACGCCATCCTTCGTATTGAGTAGAGGCTATTATGAAAGACGGATCAGCAAAGAAAGATCAATTTGAGGCTACCGTATCCATGGGTAGTGACAACGTCGATGACTTGCGTGTCGGTGGGCATTTCACGGTGGAGTGCTACGACAGCTTAGGCGATATTAAATGGGAAGACGGGTTCGATAATCTTGTGGTGAACCAAGGTCTTGCCGACATGAACGCTAAGTATTTCAGCGGAACGTCTTACAGCGCCGCATGGTTCATGGGCTTGATTGATAACAGTCCTGCGCCGACGCTTGCCGCTGCTGATTCGATGTCCTCACATGCGGGATGGACAGAGTCTGCAAACTACTCAGGCGCACGCAAGCAGTTGACCTTTGGTACACCGACCCAGGCCGATCCTTCGGTAATCGCAGCTTCTGCGGTGTCGTTCTCAATCACGGGTGCGGATACGATTTACGGTGCGTTTGTTGCCTCGGATTCGGTGGTTGGCGGCACATCAGGCATTCTGTTTTCAGAAGGCGCATTCTCATCGGTTCGTAACGTGGTCAGCGGCGATACGTTGAATGTGACTTACAGCCTCTCTAACAACGCTGCTTAATATGAAGAGGGGCTGCTCATGGCTCTTGTTGTTGCAGACCGTGTCAAGGAAACTTCGACTACTGAAGGCACCGGCGCTTTCACACTAGCCGGTGCATCCACCGGATTCCAATCTTTTGCTGTTATCGGTAACGGCAACCAGACCTATTACACCATCGCAGAGCAGGGTGGCAGTAACTGGGAAGTAGGTATTGGAACCTACAACTCTAGCGGCACAACGCTTACTCGAAATGTCGTTTTATCCTCGACCAACGCAGGATCGCTGGTGTCATTTGGCCCAGGGGCTAAGGATGTTTTTGTCACTTATCCTGCTGAACGTGCTGTGTATGGCGATACGGCAAGTGTTATTCAGTACACCTCAATCGATGCTGACACTATTGACGTTAATAGCCGACTGAGTGTTACAGGGGTTGTTACTGTTGTAGGTGCGTTAACTGCCGATACCATTACATCGACAAGCCTCTTTAATGTAGCGAATAACCTCACCGCACAGCGCCTTACAGCCGCTGATTCGACATCCAACGTTACGCTGATTTATGGTGATGCTTATTCAGTAAGTGGATCTGCTGCCGTTCCCCTAGTCGACATGAGCGGCGTATGGAACACCACAGGTGAGCCAACGCTTGTTAAATATAACGTTACCAATACTGCATCAGGTACCAATTCACTGTTGTTGGATTTACAGGTTGGTGGAAGCAGTCGATTTCGTGTTGATAAAGATGGTGATGTTTTTGCAGCTTCAAGTATTTTTGGGGCGGCGGTAAGTGTATCGAGTGGGTTTACTGGAACAACCGGCACTTTTACAACCGGCACCATTACCAACCTAACCGCAACCAATGAAACTGTTACTTCGTTAACTGCCACCGCAGAAACCGTTACCTCACTCACAGTCACCAACGAAACAGTAAGCACCATCATAGGCGCAACCAATTCGTTCTGTGACATGGATACGATCCAGGGTGATGTGATCATTGCCACATCAACCCCTGCCAACACACAGATATTCTTTTCAGATTCAGGTTCGATCAGCGGGTCAAGCGCCGTGGCGCTGTTTGATATTGCAGCGACATGGAATACGACGGGAAGCCCAACAGGATTTAAGTTAAACGTTGCCGACTCTGCATCCGATACGCTCAGTTCGTTCATTGACTTACAGCGTGACGGCTCATCGCAGTTCAAGATTAACAAGTATGGCGGTGCAAACACTAGAGCAATTTTACAAACCGCCACGATCACGGCTGCTGCACCGAGTGCGACAACAAACTACGATGTCATCACGCAGGTTGTGCAGTACTACACCACCGACGCAACGGCGAACTTCACGCTTAATTTCCGTGGCAATTCAAGTATCAGCCTAGCAAGTTATATGTCAGTTGGGCAGTCGGTAGAGGTTGTACTGCTTGTGACAAACGGTGCAACGCCTTATTACCCGAACGCTTTTCAGATTGATGGGTCCGCCGTAACGCCTAAATGGATTACGGGTGTTGCGCCTACGGCAGGAAACGCTAACAGCGTGGATGTTTATACGTTTACGATTGTTGAGACCGCCGCAGCAACATTCACTGTTTTTGCAACGCAAAACAAATTTGCATAACCATGGCATCAGTCCTTCGTAACGTTGTCCTTAGAAACTCCATCTTCCAAACGGAGTACGGCCCAGCGCAGGTTACTACGTTTACAGCCACGGGAACGTTAGCGATACCCGCATCCATCTGCTCTTACCTTGTTCTAGCTGGGGGTGGAGGTGGAAGTGTTAGGGGTGGTGGCGGTGCTGGTGGGTATCGCGTAGGCAGTGGGGTTTACTTGAGCGGAGGAACGCACACCATAACCGTTGGCGCTGGCGGTGTTGGTGCAGCTACTGGTGCTCAAGGCAGTTCATCTATATTTTCCACAATTACAAGCGCAGGTGGTGGGCAAGGTAACGGAGGTTCTGGCGGATCAGGTGGTGGTGGTCAAGGAACATTAACGCCCGCACCCGGCGGTGCAGGTAATACGCCAGCTACTTCTCCTTCTCAAGGTAATAATGGTGGTAATGGTAGTGCCTCCACACCCAGTAGTCTTGCAGGCGCAGGCGGAGGCGGAGGCGCTGGAGGCATAGGGGGAAACGGAGCACCAACTGTCGGCGGTGCTGGGGGTCTAGGTTTAGCTAACTCAATTACGGGTGTATCTGTTGTTTATGCTGGAGGTGGTGGCGGGGGTACTGCGCCCGGAACAGCAACAGGAGGTTTAGGTGGCCCTGGGACGCCTGGGGTTTCTGGAGGGAATGGTGGTGCGGGAGTAAATGGAACATCAGGTGTAGCTAACACCGGCGGTGGTGGTGGTGGAGGCGGTCCCCCCGGTGTTGGTGCCTCCGGTGGCTCCGGCATTGTCGTCATCTCAGCCCAGGCGGTGAGGGGTGGAAAATTAATTGCGCCGCTTGTGTTTACAGCTACAGGGTCATTAACTATTCCATCAACCGTACCTTCAGTTAATTACTTAGTCGTTGCTGGGGGTGGAGGAGGATCTGCTTATGGCGCTGCCGGTGCTGGTGGCTACCGTGCGGGAAATAATTTCCCCGTAACTGCGGGCACCTATACCGTAACCGTAGGGGGTGGAGGTACATTTGCCACTCAAGGCGGATCTTCTATTTTTTCTACCATCACAAGTGCAGGTGGTGGTAGAGGGACTAATTCCGCAAATTCTGTTGGTGGTTCAGGTGGTTCAGGTGGTGGTGGAGGTTGGTACACGGGAACAGGCGGGGCGGGTAATACCCCTGCAACCTCCCCTTCTCAGGGTAATAACGGTGGTAATGCTTCATTTCCAGGTAACGGTGGCGGCGGGGGCGGTGCAGGAGGCATAGGCGGTAATGCAACGCCAACAACTGGTGGCGCTGGTGGCTTAGGTATAGCTAACTCCATAACAGGTGTATCAGTTGTTTACGCGGGTGGAGGCGGCGGTAGTCCTAATGGGTTAGGAGGTCCGGGAACACCTGGAGTTTCTGGGGGCAATGGTAGTGCTCCTCCCGCAGTTGGAACAGATGGGGTTGTTAATACTGGTGGCGGTGGGGGTGGAGGCTCTCCTTTAACTACGACCGGAAGCTCAGGCGGCTCCGGTATCGTAGTTATACAATTTAATTACTCATAAAAACGGAGGTTTTTTGTGAAAGACTTTTACAGGTTATACGGTATAGATACGGCGATGCACATGCTTCGCCCAGGCGCACGGTGGGAGATTTCTAACAACCATTTCACCTTGTGGGAAGACCCAAGACCTTGTCCGACATGGCAGGAAATCGAAGAAACCATGGACAAGATCAAAGCTTTTGAGGATTCGATAAAGACCATCTGGCTACCTGAGCAGATTGCTGAATTTGAAAAGCAGCATGTGCTTATGGAGAAAGCCATCAATGCAGCTTAATCACCTCTTCCCAACGCCCGTAGCGTTCTTTGACTTAGGCAGGCAACTGACCAAGGAAGAGCTTGACTTCTTGATGAACCAAGAAACACGCCCAAACACGGGCAATATCACAAGCAAGGACTGGGTGATCCTGCAAAACAAGAAAGTCAAGAATCTCAATAAGTTCGTTCAATCTTGTGTAGACGAATACTTCCAAGCGATCTACGCCCCCAAGCACGCGGTCAAGCTGCGGATCACGCAGTCATGGATGAATTACACAAAGCCTGGGGAATACCACCATAAACATGAACACCCCAACTCGTTAGTGTCTGGCGTGTTCTATGTGAACAGCGATCCTTTGGTTGATAAGATTGTTTTCTATGACAGTAAGTACCGCACCATAGACTTCCCACCATCGACATGGAACATTTACAATTCTCGTAGTTGGTGGTTTACCGTAGGCACGGGGCAGCTTGTGCTATTTCCGTCATCCCTAACGCACATGGTCGAAGCCAAGCAAGGTGAAAACATTCGCACAAGCCTTGCTTTCAACACCTTCCCTGTGGGGCAAGTGGGTGAGAACCTCGATATGACAGGACTCGATCTATGAACATGACGGACATACCAGCGATTACCCCCAAAAAAGCCATGACGCTTGGTCTGAAAGACTACGTCAAGATTTACGAAGATGTGTTTGATGCTGACTTTTGCAAACGCATGGTTGAGTTGGCCGAGGGCGGTGATTGGCGCACACATACCTTTTATGATGCAATTGCAGATCGCAGTATTCAGCATGAAGATGAGTTAGACGTATCGTGGTCCGCATCGCAAGAGAAGCTAGTCTTGCAGCAAAAGCTCTGGCACATGATTGAGCGTTACATCCTCAAGGACCACGCCCATATGAGCGAGTGGTACGGGGCATGGTCAGGGTATTCGGAGGTGCGGTTTAACCGTTACACGGTTGGCACCCAAATGCACATTCATTGCGACCATATTCATAGTATGTTTGATGGCACCCGCAAAGGCATACCGACGCTTACGATCCTTGGGTCGTTGAACAATGACTACGAAGGTGGCGAGCTGATTATGTGGGAGCAAGAGCGCATCCACTTGCCTGCTGGTTCTGTCACTATTTTCCCCAGTAATTTCTTGTACCCCCACCGTGTAGCGCCGGTGACAAAAGGCGTGCGTTATTCCTACGTATCTTGGGTCTGGTAAATGGTCACTAGGGTTCGCGGCTCCATCCTTCGGAATGCTTTTTTAACAAGCAGGTATGGGCTTATTGTTCGTACTTTTACCAGCTCCGGCACTTTTGTTGTCCCTACGGGTGTCACGGAAGTTGAGTATCTCGTTGTAGCTGGTGGAGGTGGAGGGCATAGTGGTAGAGGCGGTGGCGGCGCTGGTGGGTATCGCGTAGGAACCGGTTTATCTGTGACGCCAGGAGCTTCAGTGCCAGTGACCGTGGGAGGCGGCGGTGTAGTAGCTGCTCAAGGCGGGCCTTCTATCTTCTCTACTATTACTAGCGCAGGTGGGGGTTTTGGTGGTACTGGAGCACCTGCGCCTTCTGGGGGTTCTGGGGGTTCAGGTGGTGGTGGGGGGTCGTCCAATACTGTAAGCCCACCCCCACCAGGAGGTGCAGGTAATACGCCCGCAACTTCTCCTTCTCAAGGTAATAACGGTGGAAATGGTTCATCTCCAAATCCTCTGGGCGGAGGTGGTGGTGGTGGAGGTGCAGGGGGTGTAGGCGGCAATGCAACGCCAACAACTGGTGGCGCTGGTGGACTAGGTTTAGCTAACTCTATAACAGGTGTTTCAGTTGTTTATGCCGGAGGCGGTGGAGGTGGCGTAGGGCCAGCCCCAAGAGTAGCGGGTTTAGGCGGTCCAGGAACCCCCGGTGTTTCTGGAGGGAATGGTGGTGTTTTGCCTGCAACTGGAACAGTAGGTGTAGCTAATACCGGAGGTGGTGGAGGTGGTTCAGCAGCTCCTGGAAGCTCCGGCGGCTCAGGTATTGTCGTCCTTAAATACATTTTCCCTCGTGGCAGCGCCAACACCTTCACCGCAACCGGTACATTGATCATCCCCCCAGGCGTTACAGCCGTGGATTACTTGGTTGTAGCTGGGGGTGGGGGAGGTGTAAATTCTAGGGCTGCTGGCGGCGGGGCGGGCGGCTACCGTGTAGGAAATAATTTTCCAGTAACTGCTGGTAATTACACCATAACCGTGGGAGGCGGAGGTGGAGCCACTGCTCAAGGCGGACCCTCTATCTTCTCTACTAGTACTAGCGCAGGTGGTGGTGGTGGAAATCCTGCTCCAAGTAGTACTGGAGGTTCTGGAGGATCAGGTGCTGGTGGAAGTAATCCAAATGGAGCAGGCGGCGCAGGTAATACACCAGCGACTTCACCCTCTCAAGGTAACAACGGTGGAAATGCTAGTAGCCCAACCCTTGGGGGTGGTGGTGGGGGTGGAGGTGCAGGAGGCGCAGGTAATGTCCCCATAGCAGCAACTCCATCCCAAGGAGGTTCTGGTGGACTAGGCTTAGCCAATTCTATTACTGGTGTATCAGTGGTTTATGCTGGAGGAGGTGGGGGTGGCGGAGGTCCTGGTGATATAGCAGGTTTAGGTGGGCCTGGGACTCCTGGAGTTTCTGGTGGTAATGGTGGCTCATCTCCCGCAAATGCAACATCAGGTGTTGCTAATACCGGAGGAGGTGGCGGTGGTGCCGGTACCGTAGGTACCGTAGGCTCCGGCGGCTCAGGTATCGTTGTAGTTAAGTTTCTTTAATGAGGTAAGTGATGGCACATTTTGCAGAACTTGATGAAAACAATGTGGTCTTGCGTGTGATTGTGGTATCCAATGCGGATACGTCAGACGCGCATGGGGTAGAGAAAGAGTACATCGGCGCTGCCTTTTGCGAGCGGCTATTCGGTGGACGCTGGAAGCAGACAAGTTATAACGGTAACTTCCGCAAGCGCTATGCTGGCATGGGGTACACCTATAACGAACTGCATGATGCGTTTCTTACGCCACAGCCGTATCCATCGTGGGTCAACCTTGATCCCAACACCCTGGACTGGATTCCTCCCGTGCCTGAGCCTGCGCCTGAAGAAGGCAAGATTCACATCTGGGATGAACTGACTCGCACCTGGGTAACGAAGGCCGAGTGAGATGTTTTCTGATGCTCCGTTAGCAGACCAACCGTTTGCTACCAAAGCAATATCGATTATTTATGAATCGCTAGCGGACACTGTTTCTCAAACGGATAGCTACACGCTTGTAGCTAATTACTTAGCAGCCCTTGCCGATACCGTAACGCTTACGGATTCGACGATAGATGTACTTGTTATTACCACATCGTTAGCTGATGCAATTACGGTATCGGATGCACTGGTTGTTGAGAATGTCATCACGACATCACTGGCAGATACCGTCACACTGACGGACCTGTTTGTACCAGAGAACGTCATCAGCTTTACCTTGGCGGACACGGTTAGTCTTACCGATACGCTGGTTCCAGAAAACGTACTGACTCTTGCGCTGGCCGATACCATCACGGTTGCCGACTCGCTCGATCCTTCAGGCAGTACCTTTGGGTTGACCCTGTTAGACACCATCACGGTAGCCGACTCGTTATCCACGCAGACGAATTACCAAGGCTTAGATTTAGCCGACACGGTCACGGTTTCTGATATTTTGGTCAATGCGCTTGTTATCACGACAAGCCTTGCCGACACAGTGTCGCTTGCCGATACCATCTCGCCTGAGCTGGTGATCACGGTAAGTTTTGCCGATACGGTTTCTTTGGCCGACACGGTCGATCCAACGGGCAGTACTTTCGGTGTGACGCTCTTTGACACCATCACCGGTGCCGACTCGCTTGCTACGCAAACTAACTACCAAGGTCTCGCACTAGCTGATACCATTGAGCTTACGGACGAATCTATTCGCCGCCTGCTGTGGGAGCCTATCGCGGATACACAGAATGCTGGCTGGACACAAATTGCTGATACGCAAAGTGTTACTTGGGTGCAGATCGCTGACACCCAAGACGCGCAGTGGTCCTTAATCAATACGGAATAGCATCATGAGCACCTACTCAAACCTGAAGATACAGCTTATCGGAACCGGGGAGCTGCCGGGAACCTGGGGTACGGCGACAAACGTGAACTGGGGCTCCACAGGCGGTGGTATCGAGCAAGCTGTGGTGGGTATGGCAACCATCAGCAGTGGATTTACAGGAACGCCGCTGACGTTAACGCTCACACTCACTGATACGGCTGAAGCTCAAAACGCCAGGGCGCTGGTGCTAAACCTTACCCAATCGTTGGGCAGTGCTGGCGTACTAAACGTACCGGCTATTCAAAAGCCTTACATGGTGATTAATAGCACGGGGCAAACGGTAACCGTCAAAGTATCAGGGCAGACAGGTGTTGCTGTACCCACAGGTACACGCACATTTCTATACAACAACGGCACTGATGTAGGAGTGTTTTTTAATTACGCACCCTCCTTGACACTAGGCACAGACCTTGCAGTGGCAGATGGTGGTACAGGACTGTCAAGCGGCACATCGGGCGGCATACCCTACTTTAGTAGTACTACTGCCATGGCATCTTCGGCGGCGCTTGCTGCAAATGCGATTGTTATTGGTGGTGGTGCAGGGGTAGCACCATCAACCACTTCGACAGCGGCTGGCATATTGACTTGGATTCAAACGCCGTCATCGGCAAATCTTGCCGCTGCGGTCACTGATGAGACAGGGTCGGGTTCGCTTGTTTTTGCCACAAGCCCAACGCTTGTTACGCCAATACTTGGCGTAGCGACTGCTACGAGCCTTAACAAAGTTACCGTTACTGCGCCAGCAACGTCTGCAACGCTAACTTTGGCTGATGGTTCATCGCTCATAACATCGGGTGGCAATAGCCTAACGATGACTACAACAGGTACGACAAACGTCACACTACCAGCAGAAACATTCACTGCGGGTTATAAAGGCACACCGCTTACAGGTGGTGCTGAGAAAACGTCAAACTACACACTTGTGGCTGGCGATGTCGGCAAGTCCATCCAATTAGGCGCAAGTGGTGCGGTGACTATTAATGACTCGGTGTTTGCGGCAGGCGATGTAGTTGTGATTGTGAATAACACCAATACAGCCAAAACGATTACAACGAATATCACCAATGCCTTTATAGCTGGAACAACGACCGATAAAAGTTCTGTTTCATTAGCGGCTTATGGCATAGCGTCCGTCATGTTTACAGCGGCAAACACTTGCTTACTTTCGGGTAATTTGTCATGACAGGCATCTTAGCGACGCTGTTTAATAAGGGTTTAAGCAATACGCTTATTACAGAGATTATTACCTTTACCGGATCAACAACATGGACCGCCCCTGTATATGACGGGCTTACTGTTGATTATTTAATAGTTGCTGGCGGAGGTGGAGGTGGTTCCTCGGCTTTAGGGGGGAGTGGTGGGGGTGGTGGGGCTGGAGGATATGTTACTGGTACAGGATTTCCTGTAACAGGAAATGTTACATATACGGTTACTGTGGGGGGCGGAGGCGGTCCAGGATCAAGTGGAGGGCCATCATCCCTAACTGCACCTTCTCCAGTATCAAGTTTTACAACCGCTGTGGGCGGCGGTCGAGGCGGTATTAATCCCGGTGGGTTTGGTGTACCTGCTGACGGAGCTTCTGGCGGATCAGGTGGTGGGGGTACCGCTAGTTTTGCAGGAGCTTATGGTGGCGCAGGTACTCCAGGGCAAGGTAATGGCGGTGGGAATGGCAGTGCACCAAGCTCTTATGATGGAGGGGGCGGTGGCGGAGGTTCTGGAAGCGGGGGTAGTAGCTCAAGTGCATCTATAGGTGGTAACGGCGGAAATGGTACCGCTAATTCCTTAAGCGGAACATCAGTTACGTACTCAGGCGGTGGTGGAGGCGGTACAGACAGTGGTAGCGCACCAAGTTCTTATGGAAAAGGCGGTCCAGGTACTGCGGGAGTTTCGGGTGGGGACGGTGGTTATAGGCCAGGAGGTGGCCCGACGTTTGTTCTTGCCACAGCCGGTATTGCTCAAACAGGCGGTGGCGGCGGTGGTGGTTGGGGCAGTGCATCAGGTGGCAGTGGTGTAATTATTTTAAAGTACACGATAACAAGAAATACGGTTTCTACTTTTAGATCTTCTGGCACCTGGACATGCCCACCTGATGTTTACGGCGTTGAATACCTTATTGTTGCTGGAGGTGGCGGCGGTGGTGCTTACCCCGGTGCAGGCGGTGGTGGAGCTGGCGGTTACCGAACAGGAACAAATTTAGCGGTTGAACCCGGAGTTACTTACACTGTAGTTGTTGGAGGAGGTGGTGGTACTTATGTTAGCCCAGCATTTGGTGGAGGTAGCGGAGGTAATTCGTATATTTCAGGCTCAAATATACCGGCAAATCCATCCGCCCCAGGAAATCCGTATGCAAACGCGCTTGTTGCTTTTGGTGGAGGAGGCGGCGGGACTAATGTATCTCCGTACGGAAGCAGAAATGGTACCGATGGCGGTTCTGGTGGCGGGGGTGGCGGAGGAGTGGGCCCTGGTAATGCTGGCTTAGGCAATATACCTTCAACTTCTCCTTCTCAAGGCAATGACGGGTATCAGGGCGGAGGTCCATTTGCAGGCGGCGGGGGTGGGGGTGGTGCTGGTAGCAGTGCTCCCGCTACGCCTCTTGACGGTAATGGCGGAAACGGTGGGTTGGCAAGCTCCTCATCTATTAGTGGCGTATCAACTTTTTATGCTGGGGGTGGTGGCGGAGCGGCATGGCCTAGCACCGGGACTGTGGGGGGTACGGGCGGTCCCGGAACATTTGGAGTTTCTGGCGGGAGGGGTAATCTTTCTTCTCCTACGGCTCCTTCAACTGCGGGGGTTACCAACACGGGTGGCGGCGGCGGTGGGGATGTTTCAAATGGCGGTTCCGGCATCGTAATTATTAAGATACCTTCGCTATAGGAGCTTTTATGGCTTGGTCAGATGTCCTTAAGGCAATCATTCCTATCGTTGTAGCAGCACTGGCTTGGTTACTTGGGCAGGTGGCTAGCTTTAGTGAACGACTTACTAAGATTGAAGGGCAGATGCCTGCCTTAATTACCCGTGAAGGGGTGCCGACTGACAGTCCAATCTCTGCTGAGAAACGTGCTTTACAGAAAGAACAACTGATGCAGCATATCAATGAGCTTCAGGTCAAAGTAAGACTGCTTGAAGAGCGTGAAAAGATGGGGAAGAAGTAATGTTTGAACTGCTTGGTGGTGGTTTGCTTGGCTCCATTTTCGGTGGCTTATTCCGGCTTGCTCCTGAAGTCCTCAAGTTCTTGGACAAGAAGAACGAACGCGCCCATGAATTAAATATGTTCCAACTCCAAACCGACC
>SXGQ01709591.1_pt1 | contig 20498 bp, 17 predicted proteins | sample 3178371 | NCBI WGS metagenome assembly SXGQ01 (sample SAMN11356859, study PRJNA531348) | freshwater metagenome | isolation source: freshwater sample F1-20 | place: China: Fuxian Lake, Yuxi | collected 2017-12-25 | reverse complement strand
TGACCCGATGTGTTCAATCCCCAAGCAACAACCAAGCCATCGCTTTGCAAAGCCAAGCTATTGCCAAAGCCCGCGGCGGTTTGCACGCAATTGACAATTGTTTGCGGAACATTGCATTGCCCATATGTGTTGGATCCCCAAGCGATCACTTTTCCGTCCGCGCGAAGCGCCAGAGCATGATCGCCGCCTGCAGAAATTTGCTTGCAATATCCCAAGCTTTTACGCACCCAATACATCCCAGATCCAGCAACACGCTCGTTGGTGGGACCGCATTGACCCGAACCGTTGAAGCCCCAAGCAGCTATTAAACCCGAGGTTCGCAGCGCCAGTGAAAAATTGGCTCCACCCGCGATTTGCGTGCAAGTTCCAAGCGCGCTTTTGGTCCAGATTCCAAAGTAGCCAGTGTTCTCCGCTGGAATTCCACATTGACCGTAAATGTTGTATCCCCATGCGGCCACGATTCCATTTTGCCTGATGGCCAAAGTGTGGTTCGCCCCCGCGGAAATTAATTTGCAAGGTCCAAGACTTTTTGTCTTCACCCACGCCGCGCCGTTGACGCTGTTGTAGTCGTTGGTTCTTCCGCCAACGCGCTCAAGATTGTTGCCGCATTGACCAAGAGAATTGTCTCCCCACGCGACCACGATTCCATTTTGTCGAATTGCCGCGGTGTGATTTGTGCCGGCCGTCACTTGAGTGCAAGGGCCAAGATTCAGCGGGACATTGCATTGACCTTGTTGATTGCTGCCCCATGCGATCACGGAGTTGTCGTTGCGAAGAGCAACCGTCTGATTGCCGCCGCCGTCGACTTGTTTACATGCGCCCAAATTTACGGGCACGTTGGTTTGTCCAAATCCGTTGTAACCCCAAGCCACCACCGTGTTCTCGCCGCGTGCGTTCACGGTGGATGCAGTACAAATGAAAACCATTGCGAAGGAAATTAGAACTTGTATTTGCCAATTTGCATTTCGCTTCATGGTGTCGCCCAAGTATGTCGCCGAGAGCGCATGAATGCAAGGAAATGAATTGATATTTAGGCAGTTGTGAGGGTGCAACGGGCGGTAACTTTCAACACAGACTTTAAAGTGGGACGAGAATGCCGCGCTGAAATTTTTCCGTGGCTCCATCAAATCCAAATGAAATCTAAATCAAAGCACTTCAATCCGCTGGGCAATGTCGCGGGTTTCAAGCGCCATGACTAATTCATCCATGTCACCCGCAAGCAACTTCTGCAAGTTGAACGATTGCTCCACGCGGTGGTCCACCGCGATGTTGTCCTTGTAGCGGTACGTTCGAATTTTCTCCGCACGCTCGCCGCCGCCAATCATGTCGCGTCGCAACTCGCCGCGCTTGGCCGCCGCGTCCGCAAGGCGACGCTCATGCACTCTCGCGCGCAGCAACCGCCAGGCCTTGTCGCGATTTTGCAATTGACTGCGCGTTTCCTGCATGCGCACTTCTATGCCAGTTGGTTCGTGGATCAAATGCACGGCCGTCGCAACCTTGTTCACATTTTGTCCGCCTGGACCTTGCGCGGTGGTCAGGATTTCGCGCACCTCGGCTGGATCAACTTGCGACTCAACTGTTTCGGGTTCGCTCAGCACCGCCACCGTCGCGGTTGATGTGTGGATGCGTCCCGCCGCCTCCGTGGCCGGCACGCGCTTCACTTGATGCACGCCGCTCTCGTAGCCAAGCGTGTTCCAACACCCTGTTCCTTCAATGCGAATAATGGCGTGCGTCACGCCGCCCGCATCGCCATGTTTGATTTCCATTTCGTCCCATTGCCATGCGTGAAGTTGCGCGGCAAGGCGATACATTTGCAGCAAATCGCCCGCCCAAATCGCGGCTTCAAGACCGCCCACGCCGCAGCGAACCTCCAGAATGAGGCTGCCAATGGCGCGATCATCGGCCATCACCAGGGTGCGGATAAGCGCCTCCATGCTTGCGTCGCGCGCCGTTTGCAGCCCGTGAATTTCGCCGCGCGCCATGGCCGCGATATCAACGTCCGTGTCCTTGGCAAGCAATTCGCACTCGCGCGCCTCGCGCTCCAAGCGCCGCCATTGGCGCAAATTTTCAATTAAAGGTTGCGCCGCCGCGCGCCGCTGAGACAGCACTTTCACCTTGCGGTGATCGGAAACTATTTCGGGATCGGAAAGTTGCCTTTCATCATTTTGAAAGTTGGCCTCGATCTCGTTTAGTTTTTCTAGAAGCCTGGGCGATGGTTGCATGCGATTTGATTTATGATCAGAATATTTTGCGCGTTGCGGTGGATGATCAACGAAATGATTGGTTGTGAATGAAACTTGGCTTAGAAACGCGTGTCAACAACGGATGAAGTGCGCGCGTAAAATCAGCGTGTGAAAAGAAACAGCCGCGCTGGTGAGAGCGCGGCTGTGACAAATTTCCAATTGAGTAACTACTTCTTCTCTGGCTTGGCGGCGGCAGGCTTGGTTGCAGGTGCTTTCGCAACTTTTGCATCCTTGTCGCCTTCCTTCTTGAAGTATTCGCCTGCGAACTTCTTTTGGAAGCGTTCAACGCGTCCCAAGGTGTCCACGAACGACTTTTGGCCGGTGTAGAACGGATGCGAACCCGACCATACTTCGACATTCATTTCAGGAACGGTCGCGCCGACGGTCAACACATGTTGACCACGAAAGTTCACTTTGCAATCTGCGTACCACTTTGGATGAGTTTCTTTTTTCATTGGTTGCTCCGAGGGACGAAGATCTTAGCGGTTTTGCCGCGCAAACTCAAGGGGTGCAAGCATGTCCAAGTTCAAACGCCAACATTGCTAGGAAAGTGGCGGTTTTTCACGAGTTGGGTATGCTTGCCTCTCCGATTCCCCTGTAGCTCAGTTGGTAGAGCGAGCGGCTGTTAACCGCTAGGTCACTGGTTCAAGTCCAGTCGGGGGAGTTTTGGAAGGAACCGCATCCAAGCCCAGCTTGTGGTGCGGTTTTCTTTTGGCGTGAATTTATTGATTGCGCCGCCGCGTTGGGGCGAACATTGTCAGGCGCGACACTGTGAATATTTCATTCGCCCATGCGGATTTGGGTTGGCAAAAAAGTATTGTTTCGTTTTTTTATTTTGCGTCTTTGGGTTTGCCAACACCCTTGCCGCCCTTGCCACCTCCGCGATTTTGCGGAGTTTCGCCCCGAGCAAGTGCGGCGCACGCTTCCTCGCCCAGGCCCGCTATCACATGCGCTTTTAATTCCGCCGTGAGTTGCTCCGTGAGTTCGGTTTTCTCCTTGGACAAATCCTTCTTCTCGCCCAAGTCATCAACAAGATTGAATAGCTGCGCATTTTTTGTATCCCATTCATAGACAACTTTGTAATCGCCTTTGCGGATGGCGGATTGTGGATGCGGCACCTCCACAGGTTGATGCCACACCATGCGATCAATGCTGCGCTTCACTTTTCCAACGCCGCTATTGTGCAGCACGGTTTTCCAACTGCCACCTTCGGCGCCCTTTGGCAGCACGGTGTTGGGTGCGGCGAAATCAAGCACTGTCGCAAGAATGTCATAACTGATCACTGGTTCGTTGCAATACGTCGCGCCGTGAATGCCAGGGCCGGCAACAATCAGCGGAACGCGCAGGCCGCCCTCGCCTAAATTGCCTTTGCCGCCACTGAGAATTTCCGTGCGACCGCCGTTGTCGCTCATATAAATGATGAAGGTGTTGTTTGCGATTCCAAGCGCGTCAAGTTTTTTCATCAGCGTTCCCACGCAAGTATCCAAGTCTTGCGTCATGGCCGCCATCGTGGCGCGATCATTTTTTGCATTTTCTTTTCCTGGCCCATTCCCCGGTCCTTTGCCCGCACCTTTACCCGAGTCTTTCGCCGCATCATTGCCAACACCAGTGCTTGTGCTTTTCAAGTTGTCATATTTTTTCAGCGTTTCGGGCAACGCTTGAGCCGGCGCATGAACCGCGTAAAAGGAAATTTGCAAGAAGAACGGATGATCCTCTTTCACTTGCGTGGCCATGAAATCACATGCGCGCCGAGTGAGGCTGAGTGAAAGTTTTGGATCAGCTGGATCTTTGGATTCCCCAGTTTGATTTTGCGTAATGCCATCGCTTTGGTCGTAGCCCAAGTCCGCGGGCTTCATGGGCCATTGCCATTTGCCAAGGTGGGCAGCGCGATACGTGGGGTTTGCGCGCTTGAGCGAGTTGGCAAGTGAATCCGTGAGTGGCATGGACCAATTGGTGGATGCTTTAGTTGGCGCGTTCAGCGTGGTGGTGGTACGGCCAGCAAGAATGGCGGCGCGGGAGCATTCGCATTTTGGATGCGCGGCGTACGCCTGCGAGAAAACCATGCCACGCTCCGCAAGTTTTTCCGTGTTGGGCGTGTTGAAATTTTTACCCTTGCTGAAATCTTTTCCAGCGATCATTTCCACGGACAAGCCAGCCCAACTTTGGTCATCCGCCAAGATAAAAAGAAAGTTTGGCGGCGCTTGCGCGGGTGTTGTGGTGGCCGAGGTTTGCGCAACGGCGCCCCAAGCCAACAGCAATGTCAGCAGCGAAACCAATAAAAAAGTGGGCGCGAAATTTGGCGTAGCGCACGAAGCTAGGCAAGTGATCACGCGCGTGGGTTGTTGTAACTTCATGTCAATCGTTCGGGTTTGATCGATTAAAGGGACTTGCAACATGGAAAAATTCTGCACATGGGACGGCGACGTCTGTGTGTTGAATGTGCTTGGAAAGCCATGCTATTTACGCGCGATGATTTCAAGCACCGTTGGCGTGAGCATGATGGACTGCGGATCTTGTTCGGCGCGGGCAAGTTCGTCAAGAACATTCGCGGCGAATGCGTTGTCTATGTGGCCTAATTCAACAAGTCTCGGCAAGTATGTGCGTATAAATCCCGCTGGCCACTGCCACAGTGGTTCATGTGGGCGCGCCGAGCGCGCGATGGGCTTGATTGAAACGATTTCAAAACCTTGCTGACGCAATTCTTTCAGCAGTGTTCCTGCGATGTTGGCGTTGCCGCCGCGGGCGCGGAAGCTCTCCATTGCCGCTTGGGTGAAAGAGTCAATGCCAGGCGTGGGCGGTTGTAATCCGTATGTTTCGTAATGCACGTATTCATGGAACACCGCAACGCCTCCCGCGCGCAGCGAGCCGTGAATGCGGCGAACCAACGCGCCAACGTCCGCCACAAACATGCAAACCCATCGGCACCACGCGGCGTCAAACCCTGCGCCGGCGCTCACAAGTGGAATATCCTCGTGCATCAAGTCAACAATATGAACATTCACATTGTTGAAGCCACGAGCGTTGGCTTGGTCTTTCACCTCTTGCACAAATTTGCTGGAAATTTCAACCGCGGTCACATGGCCAGTGGCGCCAACAATTTCCGCAAGATCCATGGTTGCAAATCCAGGACCCGCGCCCACATCCACAACGCTGCTGCCAGAGCCAATCTCCGCACGTTTCCATGCGTCAAGAACAAATTCACGCCACAAGGAATGTTGCATCCCTAAGCGCGCGTGTTCCTGGTTGTGGGTGCCCAGAACATAGTCGGGCTTGCCCTGAATTTTGTTTGAATCGTTCACTTGTGACATAAAGCCAATCCTAAGGCAAATCAATACAAGTCTAAGAGAGTGATTCGGCAATCCAATTTTTAAAATTCCACGGCCTCAAGTCCAAGACAAATCAATGAGGTATCGTGCTGCGCATGAACAGAATTCAACATGCCGCGGTGGTGATGAAGAATGGATTTCTTTCGTGCGCCTTCGCCTGCATGTTGAGCGCGTGCGCCGCAAGTGGGGGCGCAAAAACCAGCGGGGGTAAGATCACATCGGAGCATGTGCAACATTTAGTTTTTGTCACGCTGGCGAATCCTGGCGATGCCGCCGCTATGAAAGCTGATTCCGACGCGGTTCTTCCACATATTCCTGGCGTTCTGAATTACGCGTGCGGTCCACACATTGATGTGGGACGTAAAAATATCCGACAAGATTACACTCTTGGCATCCTGGTGGAATTTTCCAACGTTGACGCGTATCGCGCCTATCAGATCAACCCTGAGCATGTTGCGTTGATCAAGAAATGGAAACCAAAGTGGGCCAAATCGGAGATGTTTGATTTTGGCGCGCCGTAATCGCCAACCACTTCCAAAGTCGCTCTGGATTCTTGGAGCGATCAGTCTCTTCGCCGACCTTGCCGGCGAGATGACTTATCCGTTGCTGCCACTCTTTGTGACGGGCGTACTTGGCGCCAGTCCTGTTGCGCTTGGTTTGATCGAGGGCTTCGCCGAAGCAATTGTGAGCGTTATGCGCGGTCTTACAGGGTACTACAGCGATGCCACGGGCCACCGAGTGCGCTGGGTTCGCCGTGGATACGCCATCACATTCATCGGAAAAATTTTCGTCATGGCCGCAACGCACTGGAGCTTTGTCTTGTGCGGTCGCACACTTGATCGTATTGGCAAGGGTGTTCGCGGCGCGCCACGCGACGCGTTGATTGCGGAAAGCGTCACGTTTCAGGATCGCGGCCGCGCGTTTGGATTTCATCGCGGCGTTGATTCGCTTGGCGGAGTTGGTGGCGCGCTTATCGCGGCGGCAATTCTTGCGTGGATGATCGGATCGCGCGGGGCCACCCCGCAGGACGCGCCGCAATTTCGCGTCATCTTCGCCATCGCTGCGATCTCCTCAAGCATTGCATTCTTCATGACATGGCTCATACCAAACACGCCGTCGATTCAAGTGGAGCAGCGCAAAAAAGATTTCGCTCAGTCCACGGGTGTTCCATATGGAAAATCATTTTGGGTGGCCATGAGCGCGATGGTGTTGTTCATGCTGGGCAACTCAAGCGACACATTCCTTTTATTGCGCGCGCTTGATCTAGGCGAGTCGCCGGTGAAATGCGTGTTGCTGTACGCATTGTTTAACGCCACATACACGGCCGCGAGTTACCCAATGGGTTTGCTCAGCGATCGCTACGGCCGCTGGCCAGTGTTGGCAACGGGATGGGCGATTTATGCCTTAAGTTACGCCGGTTTTGCGATGCTTGACCGCGACACAACGTGGATTTTTTGGGGGCTCTTTGGCTTGTATGGCATAAGCGTTGCATGCACGGAAGGCACGGCGCGCGCCATGATCGTGGACTACGCGCCAAAAGACCGGGTGGCTTCCGCGCTTGGATTGTTTGGTTTTTTTCAAGGCGCCGCGGTATTGATCGCCAGCGTGGTGGCTGGAATTTTGTGGAGTTACGGACTTCCATCAATCGCCTTTTGGATGGGAAGCGGTTTCGCGCTAGCAGCGCTAGCTATTTTGCCGTGGGTGCCTGGGCGAGTCACGCCGCCGCCTGTGGACGCTGTGTTACAGGGAAGCGAGAGATTGACCTCCGACTCTTGAACGCAGGGCGAATTGAATGATCTACAGATGAATAAATTTAAGGGCAAGTACCAAAGTTGGCCAACAGACCGCCAAGATCGTCGCTGTTCACAAAGTTGTCACCGTTCAAATCTGAGACGCATGGGAAGACAACGCAATCACCAAATTCCCCAAGCATTTTGCCCAAATCCGCGCTGTTTACTTCGTTATCTCCATCCAAGTCGCCTAGGCAAGGAACAATTTCGCTCAGGCGCAACGTGCCCGCGCCGCCCACATTGGCGGTACTGCCAATACGGATGTACCAAGTGCTTCCCGCAGTTACGGCCCAGGTCACGCTACTAGTGGTCGCGGAGCACGCATCATTGTTGCAAGCTATTGAATCGGCCGAACTTGTTGGACACGACGCGCCGGGATACACGACAAGGCGAGTGTCGAAACTCGCTAGCCCGCATGTTGTAGCCGTTGCATTGCCCGTGATTGGCGCGGTGTACTTGAACCATGCATCCTTGTTTATGCTTGTTCCGCCATCACAACCCGCTGCAACGGCAAGCGAACTATTGGTGGCATAAGTTGTGTTAAACGCGGCGTCGCCGTTTCCAATCAAAAATGCGCCGAAGCATTCGTTATTCGCTGGAGCGGGCATAGTCACGGAATAAGTAAACGAGTAATCATTGCGCGTGTCGCTGTACAAGAACACGCGCATAAGAATGGTGCTGCTTGAAGTGGTGTTGGTGTAAGCAAATGAATCATTGCTCACTCGGCCACTGCGTGAAGTGAGCGCTGTCCCGCCGCAAGTGGAGAAAAGTTGCGTGTCAATGTCCCCATTCGAATGCGTAAAAGTCTCGGTAATAATCACTGTTCCTGTAGGTGGAACCGTAAGCGCGTACCAATCCTCATCAAGACGTTTCACCACAAGCCCAGAGTAAGTGCCAGCGGCAACTGCCTTGGCGGTGGCGCAACTGTCATTGGGTTCTTGCACGTCGTCGGTTCCGGCTGCCAGCGAAGTGGAGAACCCGCCCGCGTTGACCGCGTTGTCCCATCGACCGTATCCATCCTTGCCTGTTAACAAAGTGCAACTACTGGATCCACATGTCAACACGCCATACATTTTCTTGTCGCTATTTTGATAGAGAGCGCTACCTGAAGATCCACCTTCGGTCACGCCGCTAGACCACGACACGGTTGACCATTGCGTGCTCGTTCCGCAAATGCTAGAGGCCGCGGCTTTGTTGCAGAATGAAATTGTCATTTCGCGGCCGCCTGGGTGATGGATTCCAGTCGATGCGGTACCCGTTGCTGGATTGGTGGACATCCATCCGCCCCAATACGCGGTGGTGGGCAAAGTGGCGCGGATTTGCAGGAGGGTGCAATCGCTTGTCAGATATGTCTTCACCAAGTCCGAGCCCACAACGTTGGTGGAAGTTCCAGTTGTGCCGTTGCAAGTTGATGCGCGGTAATTGAACAAGAACTGGCAACTATTGGCTTCGCTCTGAATGGAAATACAGTGATTTGCCGTGGAAAAGTAGGGGGTTTCATCAGCTGCATTGGTGGCCATAAGTTGACCAGAGCACAAGTAACTGGAGCCACCGCTTGTGAAAGTCATGCGCGCGGCGGCGTTGGATTCATTGGCCCAAGTTGGAAAGCAGACAGGGTCTTGATCGCAGGTAGCCTCTTGCGCTTCTATTGCAAAAATTTCTCGGTAGCCGTGCGTGTAGTCCACGCTTTCAAATGGAAGTTCTTGCGAGTTGCTGCTGTCGGGAACAAACCATTCGATACGACTTGTTTCGCCAGGAGCAAACATGCCCCACGCTTCGCCATTTTCAAATTCGCCGCGGGCTTCGATGGGGCCGATCACGCCTTCGCCATTTCCGGAAATGAGATACAGCTTTTCGCCAGGCGCCAACATTACTCCTGAAAGATGTAGGCGATTGAAAGTTGCCCCCATGCCAGTGATTTCAAGCCGCCATACACGACCGCCATCCACATTCACCCATTGGCCGTCACCCGCGCTCACAAATACTTCTTCGGAAACACCAATTCGCATTGGTGCAGGTTGCGCGGTGCGCTCATCCTCTTGAAGCACAGTGAAGAGATCAATATCAGCAAGCACCATAGTTGGCGCGGGCATAAATCCAAGTCCGAGTTGTTGAGTTGGGTAGCCCTCGATTGGCTTTGGTTCATTCAGCGGAGTGATCGGTCCGTGACCTGAGGCATCTGCGAACAACGATGCAGTGATGCAGGAGCAAAGAATTGTCACCAATGACGCTGATACGCGGATGTGGCTTTTCAAGAGGGATCTTTCTAGGTGTGGATAATTGCGCAGATCAGGACTACGTTTAACTTAGGGGCAATAAGAGGCGTTGCAAGTGAAATTTGCAATAAATGACAAAGTACAAGCGGGTTTGCGGACTTTGGGTGTGTTTCGCAATCTCACGTTAGTTCGGCGGCGGCCGCGACGAAACATTTCTCCATCTCAGCGCGGATTTCGGCTTCGGTGGCATGCACTCCGCGCGCCTTCAAGTCGGCGTGGATTTTGTGTTGCACGTCCATGTCGCCAGGAGTCTTCAAGTCCGCGCGCACTAATTCGCTTGTGTACTGGGCGATTTCCTCCGCGGTCATATTGCACTTCGCGCCAAACCAAGCGGCCAACATTTTGTTACGGCGCGCCTCCACCTTGAAGCGGAGCTCTGCGTCATGCGCGAATTTTTTCTCAAAACTATCTTCTCGTTTGTTGAATCCTGATCCAGACATGGTGTGATCTCCTTTGTGGTTTGGCAGTCTAGCCAAATTTGAATATGTGTCGTGAATTATTTGGCGTCGTTCAACGCCTTGCGCAACACTGCGGCGTCGGCTTCTGGCTTGGGCCATTTCAAGTCGAGAGATTGAAGGGTCTTTAACAGAATTTCGCTGACAAGCAGGTTGCGGAACCACTTTTTATCGCTGGGAATAACAAACCACGGCGCGTTTTTTTCACTTGTGGCCGCAAGCGCGTCGTGAAACGCATCCATGTATTCGTTCCAGAATTTGCGCTCGGCCAAATCCGCCAAGTTAAATTTCCAGTTGCGCTGAGGTTCATCAATACGGCTTTGCAGGCGTTCAAATTGCTCATCCTTTGAGATCAGCAGGAACAATTTCACAATTGTTGTGCCCTCATTTGTAAGCAACTTCTCAAAATTGTTGATGTCCTCATAACGGCGCTGGCAGGTTTTGGCGTCGATCCATTTGTGCACTCGCGTAATCAGCACGTCCTCATAGTGACTGCGGTTGAACACGCCAATCATTCCTTTGCCAGGGCAAGCTTGGTGCACGCGCCATAAATAGTCATGGGCCAGTTCAGTTTTCTCGGGCTTCTTGAAAGACTTCACGTACACGCCTTGCGGATTCATGCAACTCAAGACATCGCGAATCACGCCGTCCTTGCCCGCGGTGTCAATGCCCTGAATCACAATCAGCAATCCGTGCGAACTATCGGCGAACAATTTGTATTGCAGTTCTGAAATGGCCTTCAGATTTTCCTGAAAGATTGGCGCCATCGCTTCGCGCGCCAGGCCTTCGTCATCATTGGTCTTCCAATCCTTCAAATGACGTTTGGATTTTGGATCAACTTGAAATTTTGAAAGATCAATGGACATGGCTTTGTTTCCCGTGTTTTTACAAGCGGTTTTGCTTGCGTTCATGCAAGGATAATCAACTTGCGCCTTGGTGGGGGAAGTAGCATTGCCATGTGTCGCAAGCGGATGCAAATCAATCTTTGATCAATGAATGCAGGTGCCGCGTGTGTTTGCGAAATTCACTTGCGCCGTTTTTGCAGAAGGATGGGTTGAACTATCTGCGCTGTTGCCAATGCCAAGCCACGCTGGTGTCCGCGGCGCAATTGCCAAGTCACCATACGCAGTTGCAGAAATACCAACAGCATCAGAATGATCCGCTTGACGCGCGCTACCGCGAGTTTTTAAATCGCTTGGCGGCGCCGTTGCTTGCCGTGTTGCCCGTCAATCAAGTTGGACTTGATTTTGGGTGCGGGCCCGGACCCGCGTTGGCGGACATGCTTACTCAAGCAGGGCACTCGATGCGCCTATATGACCCGTTCTTTTTTCCAGACGCCACCGTGCTTGATCAACAATTTGACTTTGTCACTTGCACGGAAGTGGCGGAACATTTTCACCAGCCGCACGCGGAGTTCAATCGCATGGTTGCATTGTTAAAGCCTGGGGGTCTATTGGCGCTCATGACAAACTTCCAAAATGACGACAGCCGCTTTGCCGACTGGCACTATCGCCGCGATCCCACGCATGTCACTTTCTACAAGCAGGAGACATTTGATTTCATCGCGGCGGAGTTTGGTTTGACTTGTGAAATACCCTGTAAAAACGTGGCGTTTCTAAGAACAAAACGAGTGGATTGATGGGCACGCCTTGGGAATCGCAACAGAAACAATAACGCTATTGCGCTACCTTGCACTTACATGAATCAAAACTCACACATCCAAGAAATGAGGCGCCATGTACCGCTCCAATGATCGAATTATTGCCGGCGTGTGTGGCGGTATCGCCGAGCAACTTGGGTGGTCCGCCAACCGCGTGCGACTTGCGTATGTGATTCTCTCAATTCTGAGCGCCGCATTTCCTGGAACGCTGGTGTATCTCGTGTTGTGGTTTCTCATGCCAGAGCGTTCACGGTAGTGATCGCGCGAATCACATGACGCTATGAAGCCATCGCCACGGCGACTTTGTCTTGATTGCATTTGAAACACAGGCGCGAAGTGGTTACGCTTACAAATTGATGGCCACGTCGATTCCGTTGGCGCGCTCTGTCGCGCATGCAGAATTAACACAATCTGAATTTTTCAGAAGTGTTTGCTATCGCTCTTGCCCCAAAATTTCTAATGGAGATCGTTCACATGCTGAATGAAATATTGATTGATATGCGCCCGGAAATTTTGCTTCGCATTGGGCTTACGCTTGTGGCTGGATTTATTCTGGGTATTGAGCGCGAGCGCCATGGCCGCGCCGCGGGTTTGCGCACCACGCTGCTTGTAAGCCTTTCAGCCTGCGCTGTCATGATTATTTCCGACTCTTTCTATGTGAAAAGTTTAGCCTTGGTGGGCACCGATCCAGCGTGGCATCCAGATCCCGCGCGACTTGCCGCGGGCGCGCTTTCTGGAATGGGCTTTCTTGGCGCGGGCGTGATCATTCGACAAACCAGCCACATTGTTCGCGGCGTCACCACCGCGGCCACGTTGTGGTCGGCCACCGTGATCGGGCTTGCGTTTGGTTCGGGCGCGATTGGTATTGGCTTGCTCGCTTCGGTCGCGTCAATTGTGATTTTGTATGTGCTTCCAATTATTGAATCCAAAATTCAAGATGATTGGTACGCGGACTTTTCAGTCAACCTCAAAGATGGCGGAGTGGAGGTGGATGACATCTTGAAGGAGCTCAAATCATTTTCAATTAAGATCAAGAGCCTTGATATCCAAACTTCACAGGAGCAACCGCGACAGCGCATGACCTTTCACTTAAAGTTTAAGAAGTTCGACCTGGTTCGATTTCCTGTTCAAGTGAGCGATCGCATCGGTCAAATGGCTGGCGTGCAAGACACGCATTGGCACGCGTGAGTCCAGATGTCAGCGATCTTTTTTCCGCCATGCCGCCACGTGGGCGTTAGAATCTTTCAAATGAAGTGGCTTGTTTCTTTATTGTTCTTGGCAATCGCAAGTGTTGATCGCTTTGGTTTTTGCGCCAGCGCGCCAAGTTCCATATTTTCAAATCAAGAGCTACGTGTGGCTGTTATCTACAGTCCTCCATTTTCAATGGAAAAAAGTCCTGGGGTTTACACGGGTTTCTCGGTTGAATTGTGGGAAAAACTAGCCATAACGCTGAAGTTGAATTACGTGTACGTCCCTTGCGCAACGATGCCGGAATTAATGCAGAAGCTTGAATCTGGTCAAGTGGATGTCGCGGTGACGAACATGGTTGTGACGAGTTCAAAGCTGAAGCTGATCGATTTCACGCAGCCCTATTTCAACGGCGGACTTCGCATCATGGTCAACGCGGATCGTCGATTTACTTTCGCAAAATTCTATGAGGCCTTGGATAAATACGGATACATCGAAATTTTCCTGGTGTTTGCGGGCATCTTGCTGGCGTTGACCTATGTTGTGACGTTGTTTCAACGACGATTGACCAAGGACTTTCCCCAGCGTTGGCACGAGGGGCTCGCCGATTCTTTTTATCATGTCATGTCCGTTGCGATGAACGGCAAGACCAACATCGCGCCAAAGACTGGCGCGTTGGGCAAAGTGCTTGCGGGAATATGGTTGATGTGCGGAGTCGCGGTGGTCGCCTACATCACATCAAGCGTTACCAGCATCATGACATTGAACAAATTGAAGAATGAAATCAATGGCGCGCAAGATTTAAACGGCAAGCTTGTCGGAGTGATGAAGGGCACGGCGGCCGAGGAATTCTGCCAAGTGCACCAGATGTATGTGAAGGCATACACCGACCCCAAGGTTGCTGTTTCTGATTTGATCAATCATCAAATCCAAGCCATTGTTGGCGAGGCGGCAAGTTTGCAGTACTACGACAAAATGCATCCCGAACTTCCGATCACTGAGGTTGGCTCCGTTTTTAGCGATGAAAAGTACGCGTTTGGGCTGCCAAAAAAGAGTGATTTACGCACTGAATTGAACATCGGTTTGTTGATGTTGCAGGAGGATGGGTTCCTTCACGATTTGCAACTCCGATACTTCGGTGATCCTTGATCGCAACGATGCGGCGCGCTCGCGGGCATCACCGCGCGGGATTCATGCTGGAGTGAAGAAGTCGAATCTCATCAATGCTGAACACGCCACCGCGCCGGCATGAGGCATGCAAGTGAGGCGACACGGACATGAACTGCGCCGCGTTTGATGCGCGCACGCCTCCGCCAGGAACAATCTCAACTGGGTCGCACGTACCGACATTTTTTATGTCCGCGCCAGATTTTATCCGCGTTGAAGAATTCACATTTGCGGCGGCCTGGGCGTTCAAGGAATCGTTGCGCAGAACGGCGAGTCGTTGCTCAATAGTTGCGGCCGCGGCGTCCCAACCCAACACGCCAGCGGTAACAACGCGTTTCATTCCCAGCGCGGTGATGTCGCGCATGCCACGCGCGCGGTCGCTGAGCAAATCAAATGTCCGCAGGAACGCAACTTCAAGTTTCAAGGTGCGCGCCAACTCGGCAAGTTCACCGCACGCGTTCATGTCAATATTTCCATCCGCTTGAAGCAAGCCAATCGCCACGGAATTCGCGCCCGCGGCGGCGGCCGCCCTAATTTCTTGTGTGGACGCGTCCATCACGCGCTTGGTGGCCATGAATGATTCAACCGTGAGCGTGAGCGGGGAATCCGCAAATCGTGGGCGAATCATGGCCACAAGATGCGTGTCCACAACGGATCGAATGCGCTCAACCATGCGCATGTTCGCAGTCCATCCTTCGCTTGGCAAGTCATCGCACAGTTCTAGACGCGTGGAAAACGGCGCCGCAAGAACCGCGGATTCCAGCGAGTCAACAGGAACTTCTAGCGTGGGGCGAGTCATTTCAAGAAGCCTAACGCAATGGATATTTTATGCGCGCTTCGCAAAAAATTAAATGTGAACGTGTATGAAATATTTCAGCGCGACGAATGAGTGGGATTAAACACTTGCCAACGCTTGATCAAGCACGCCAATAATAAAATCAGCGTCTGCGCTGTTGATGCACATGGGCGGTTTAATGCGAAGCGTGTTGCCAAATAAGCCGCCCTTGCCGATGAGAAGTCCAAGGTCCTTGCACTTCTCAAATACGGCGGCGCATTCTTCCTTGGCGGGCTCCTTGGTGGTTCTGTCTTTCACCATTTCAATTCCAAGCATCAAGCCCATGCCGCGCACTTCGCCAATAAGCGAATGTTTTTCCGCCAACTTGGCGAAGCCCGCTTTCAATTGCGCCCCAATTTTCAGGCAATTTGCCTGCAAACCTTCGCGTTCAATCACGCGCAACACGGCGCGGCCCTGCGCGCATGAAACAGGATTGCCACCGAATGTGTTGAAGTGAATTCGGTTGGCGATGCTCTTCGCAATAGCGGGAGTGGTCACCACCGCGGCAAGCGGGCAACCGTTTCCAATGCCTTTGGCCATGGTGACAATGTCGGGCGTTACGCCTTGTGTTTCAAATCCCCAGAAGTGCGTGCCCGTTCTTCCAAAGCCAGCTTGCACCTCATCCGCGATGCACAAACCACCAGCGGCGCGCACGTGCTCGTAGGCATTTTTTAAATAGCCATTGGGTAACACAACGGTGCCGCCCACGCCTTGAATGCTTTCGGCGATGAACGCGCCCACTTGACCAGACGTTCCAAATTGAATCAGACTTTTCACATCAAGCGCGTACTTGCGGCCAGCGTCGGCGTCGTTGGGACCAAATTGTCCACGGTATGTGTCTGGCATCACGGTGTGTTGCACACCAAATCCGTGGGGCACATTGAACTTCCATGTGTGATGCGAAGTGAGCGCCATGGCGCCAGGACTTCCGCCGTGATAGGCGTTTCGCAGGGCAATCACGTCATAATTGCCTGTTGCTGCGCGCGCCATGGTGATGGCTAAATCATTGGCTTCGGAACCGGAGTTCACGAAGTAGCACACCTTTAAATCGCCTGGCATCTTTGCGGCGAGTTCCTTGGCAAACAGCGCCACTTGTGGATTTAAATAAATCGTGGTTGTGTGCACGATGGTTTCTTGTTGTTCAATCGCCGCCTTGGTCACTTCGGGATGGCAATGACCAACACTCACCGTGACAATTCCGCCAATGCAATCCAAGTAGCGGCGGCCGTTGTTGTCAAACAAGTATTGCGCCTTGCCCTCGACGATCATGATTGGGTTTTTGTAGTAGTGAAAAATCGCCGGCGACAGAAATTGTTTGCGCATGGCAAGAACTTCTTCAGGCGATGGACCAGTGTATGGCTTGGGTGTGTAGGCGAATGGTGGAAGTTGCATTTGGTGATGTGTATTGGTGTTTGAAAGTGTGGTCACGGTTTAAGCATAGTTACTCAAAGCGCGTTGAGGAAATCACGTCAGCGAGTCATAGGCTTGTTGGCATTGTGCAGTGGTTTGATGGCGCGCAGAACGCCGTACACCGCAAACGCAACGCCAAAGCCCACGAACCAGGAATAGTTGTACAAGTTCATCCAAAATGGACCAACGGTTGCCGCGTCGATCACCTTGATCGTGCCCAGGAATCCAGGAATATTCGGAGCAATTCCCGCTGTCAGCGCCAGAATTGCCGTCACGCTGAAGCCGCCGTGGTAGCGGTACTCGCCCTGGTGGTGGTACAGGTCTTGCAAGTTCAACTTTGTGCGTCGGATCACAAAGTAATCGCAAATCAGAATGCCGCCGATGGGGCCAAGCAGGGCGCTGTATCCAACCAGCCACACAAAGATGTAGCCCGATGGATCGGCGATAAGTTTCCAAGGCATCATCAAAATGCCAATCACGCCGGTGATCAATCCGCCGGTACGAAACGAAATGGAGCGCGGCGCCAAGTTTGCAAAATCATTCGCGGGGCTGACCACATTCGCCGCCAAGTTGGTAGCCAGCGTTGCAATGCACAGCGCGATCATGGCCACAATCAACACTACTGGGTTTTTAAATTGCATCAACACATTGACGGGATCCCAAATGGCCTTGCCGTAAATAATCGTGGTGGCGCTGGTCACGGCCACTCCAATGAACGCGTATAGCGCCATGGTGAAGGGCAAGCCCGCGAATTGTCCCACTACTTGATCACGTTGCGTGTGCGCGTAGCGCGAGAAGTCTGGAATGTTCAGCGACAGCGTGGCCCAGAATCCAATCATGCCGGTGAGCGCTGGAAAGAAGAAGGAATAAAATTGTCCGTCTTTGGGTTGCCCTGGTGCGAACGCGGAAGGTTGCGCCAAGATTGGACCAAAGCCTCCAGCCGCGTCGTACGCCCACCACAGCAGCGCAATTCCAAGAATGATCAACAACGGCGCCTTGATTTGCAGCAAAATGCGAATGGAGTCAATTCCGCGGTAAACAACATACATATTGATGCACCAGAAAAATATGAAGCACGCGAATTGCGGCAAAGTAATGCCCAAAGCGGTCGCCCAGGTTGGATCAACCAGCGCGGGGAAAAATGTGGAGCCAATCTTAAATATCGCCTCGCCACCAATCCAAGTTTGAATGCCAAACCAACCGCACGCAACAACAGCGCGCATGAGAGCGGGAATGTTGGCGCCAAGAATTCCAAATGACGCGCGGCAAAAAACTGGAAATGGAATTCCATATTTTGTTCCCGCGTGCGCGTTCAGCACCATGGGAATCACAACGATCAAATTTCCAAGGAACACTGTGAATATGGCTTGCGACCAATTCATGCCGCCTTCAATCAGCGACGATGCCAACATGTAGGTTGGCACGCACGCCGCCATGGAAATCCACAGAGCGGCAATGCTCCATGTTCCCCATTTGCGCTGCGACAGTGACACAGGCGCAAGGTCGTCGTTGTATAGGCGAGAGTCTTCAATGCCATTCATTGCGAAGGCAGAATCTGTATTTTTGTAGTTCATAAAGTTCTTATGTATCGGCAATAACTTCGCCGCTCATTGAGGCAATTTATTGTGTTTGACGCCAGAAAAAACGAACCAACCCAAATCCAAGTGATGGCGGCTTCTGTGATGCGGGCTATTTAAAAGTGGCTGGGCTTGCGCTGTAAAAATTGCCCGCGGGTGGTTGAACCCACAAACTTTCCGTCGCGCACGGCGATCTCGCCGCGCACCGTGACCACGCTTGCTCGACCCTGAATCTTCCAGCCTTCAAATGCGCTGTAATCCACGTTCATTGCCTGTGTTTTGGCGCTGATCACGCCACGGTAGTCGGGGTCAAACACCACCAAATCAGCATCGCTGCCAACGGCAATCGCACCTTTGCGTGGATACAAATCAAAGGTCTTCGCCACATTGGTGCTGGCGGTCTTCACCATTTGTTCCAAGGTAATTTTTCCTGGCACCACGCCGTAGCTGTAGAGCAAATTCACGCGCTCCTCGAGCGACGGAATGCCGTTAGGGATTTTGGTGAAGTCATGCGCGCCCATTGATTTCTGTTTTGCAAAATCAAATGGCGCGTGGTCGGTTGCCACCGTGTCAATGTCGCCACTGGCAAGGCCGCCCCAAAGCACGGATTGATTTTTCACGTCACGCAGCGGGGGGGACATGACAAACTTGGCGCCCTCAAAGTTTGGAAGTTCGGCGTAACTTTTGTCCAGCACAAGATATTGAATAAGTGTTTCAATGCTCACGCGCACTCCGCGCGCGCGGGCGCACAGAGCCTCATGCAAAGACTCGGCGCAACTTAAGTGCACAATGTACGTCGCGGCGCCAGTCAACTCGGCGAAGGTCATCAAGTGGTGAACGCCTTCGGCCTCCACAAGCGGGGGACGGCTTTCATGATGTTGCGCCGGATCGGTCTTGCCAGCGGCCAACAATTCTTTGCAGCGCTCCGACACAAGCGTTTCGTTTTCACAGTGCGCCGTAACAATTAGACCGTGGCTCTTGGCAAATTTAAGCGTGTTGTACAGCTCGGCATCGTCAATCCCAAACGCACCTTTATAAGCCAAAAAAACCTTCAAACTGCTTATGCCACGCGCCACAATTTCTTCCAGCTTCGCCGCCGTGGTGGCATCGAATTTGGTCACGCCCATGTGAAATGAAAAGTCGCACGCGGATTTCCCCGCGGCGTTTGACATCCACAAATCAAACGCCTCAAGTGGATCATCGGCGCGCGATGGGCAACACATTTCAATCAGCGTGGTGGTTGCGCCAACCAGCGCGGCGCGACTTGCGGTTTCATACGTGTCCTTGGCGAACGCGCCCATGAACGGCAAATAAATGTGGACATGTGGATCAATGAAGCCAGGAAAAATATATTTACCTTTGGCTTCGATCACGGTGGCGCCTTCGGGCGCGGTCAAGTTTGGACCAATGGCGGTGATGGTTTCGCCCTTGCAAAAAATATCCGCAACAAAGCGTTTCCTATCCGTCACAATTTCGCCGCCGCGAATAAGAATGCTCATGTTGATTTCCTTGTGTCAGTTGGCCAACAATTTAAAAAATCACAGATCAAACATTGCGCGTGCGCAAAGCGGCTTGGTGGCGAATTACTTGCGCCACACATCGCCCACATTACCGCCGAACCAACGCGTTGAAACAACTTTCTGTTGCGTGAAAAACTGCACGCCCTCGCGGCCCTGAATGTGCAGGTCGCCGTAGAAAGATTCATCCCAACCGGTGAACGGAAACATGGCCATGGTGGCGGGCACGCCCACGTTAATGCCAACCATTCCAGCCTTCACGCGTTGCTTGAACTCGCGGGCGGCGTTTCCATTTTGGGTGAAAATTGCCGCGCCGTTGCCGTAATTTGAGCGGTTGGCCAATTCAATCGCCATGTTCAAATCGTCCATGCGCATCACGTTCAGCACTGGGCCAAAAACTTCCTCCTTGGCAATGTGCATTCCATCCACAACATGATCCACAATTGTCGCGCCCACATAAAATCCCTTCGGCGCGTCGGCAATCTTCACGCCTCGTCCGTCGCAAATAACTTTGGCGCCTTCCTTCTCGCCGCTGGACACCAGGCTTGTGACTTTGTCGCGGTGCGCTGCGGTGATCACCGGACCCATGTCTGGTTGAGCCACGCGATCAGTTGGACCCACGCGAATGTTGCGCGCCGCTTCAACAAGCGACGGCAATAATTTGTCGGCGGCCGCGCCAACAGTAAGAGCGGTGGAGCCAGCCATGCAACGCTCGCCTGCGCAACCGAAAGCCGCCGTTGAAAGCGCCTCCACAGTCTTGGGCATGTCGGCGTCGGGCATGATCACAATATAATTTTTGGCGCCGCCGTTAGCTTGCACGCGCTTGCCATGTTGCGTTCCAGTTTCGTAAATATATTTCGCAATCGGCGTTGAACCCACAAACGAAATCGCCTTCACCTTTGGATGGCGCAATAATGTGTCAACGCATTCGCGGCCACCGTGCACCAAATTCAACACGCCCTTTGGCAAGCCAGCTTCGTGCAGCAACTCAACCAGAACGTTGGCGGTTAAAGGAACCTTCTCGCTGGGCTTCAAAACAAAGGTGTTTCCACAG
>SXGQ01395331.1_pt1 | contig 20502 bp, 20 predicted proteins | sample 3178371 | NCBI WGS metagenome assembly SXGQ01 (sample SAMN11356859, study PRJNA531348) | freshwater metagenome | isolation source: freshwater sample F1-20 | place: China: Fuxian Lake, Yuxi | collected 2017-12-25 | reverse complement strand
GCTTATTTTCAATCCCAAACAGATCGCAGACAACCTCAAGCAGAGCAATGGGTTCATTCCGGGGGTAAAACCCGGACAGCCCACTGCCGATTACATCGGTTCGATCATGGATAAGATCACCTTGCCCGGTGCCATCTTATTGGCTTTGTTGGGGATCCTGCCCGGAATTGCCCAGCGGCTGGGCGTAACGCAGCAGTTTGCCACTTTCTTTGGCGGCACCTCCCTGCTGATCATGGTGGGTGTCGTGCTGGATACACTGCAGCAGATCGAGACGCAACTCTTGATGCGTCAGTACGACGGACTCATGAAAGGCGGACGCATTCAGGGACGTCAAACCTCCTCTGCGGTACAGATGTGATCCTTCCTCAAACTTTTTTCTCGAACCCGGCCCCGGCCGGGTTTGTTTTTTGGATATTTGCCCCAACATGATGTACTGCAAGACCGAGGAGCAGATCGATAAGATGCGGGTCAGCGCCCGGCTGGTCAGCCATACGCTCTCCCTGATCGCTGCCGAGCTGCGTCCGGGTATCACCACCCGCGCCATCGATCAGCAGATCGCGACCATCATTCGTGACCATGGCGCTACGCCATCCTTCCTGAACTATCACGGCTATCCCTTTCATTCCTGTATATCCGTAAACGATGTTGTGGTGCACGGTTTTCCATCCGACCGAGCGCTGCAAGAAAAAGAGGTGGTCTCGATCGACATCGGGGTGATCCGCGATGGCTGGCATGGTGATCATGCCTACACCTTCGTGCTCGGCGATCCGGGTCCCCAGATCATGCAACTCATCCGCATCACCAAGGAGTCGCTCTACAAAGGCATCGAGAAATGCATCGTTGGTAATCGGGTCGGCGATGTTTCGAATGCGATACAAGAGCTGACGGAGAAAAAACATGGATACGGGGTGGTGCGGGAACTGGTCGGACACGGGCTGGGCACCTCCCTGCACGAAGACCCGCAAGTGCCCAACTACGGAAAACGTGGAACCGGTCCCAAATTGAAAGAAGGCTTGGTGCTGGCCATCGAGCCCATGATCAACCTGGGAAAAAAAGAAGTTTTTACGGATTCGGATGGGTGGACGGTGCGCACCAAAGACGGTTCCGTCTCTGCACACTTCGAACACGATGTCTGTGTTCGAAAAAACATGGCAGAGATCCTATCCGATTATGCGCCCATCGAGGCCGCCGAGCGAAAAAATCCGAACCTGTTTACGGCCGATTGAACTTTTCTTAATCTGTTTGTGGCAGCCACATCAGCAACGCACGTACCGAGAACGGTGCGAGTATGCCCAACCCCAGGCCAAGCATACCCACAAGCGTGTATCCGGCATATCCCAGTGCTACCCAATACAACGGTGCCAGCAAGAGGAGGAGTCCGGCTACGATCGAATCAAAATGATCGTTGTACCTCGAAGCTATGGCCACCAGGGCCCGTATCGGAAAGTACAGTGGTGCATGTAAGAGCCAGCCCAACACAGCGGGTAGGAGGGTGATCGCCTTTATGGAAGGTGGGATGGTTCGATGAAATATCTCTTTTCTGCGCGCCGCCTCATTTTTATCGAGTTCGATCACTCCTTCGCGCAGCGCACGCTCCAATTTCTCATTGAAGACCTGATGTCGTTTTCCTTCGGATTCATTCCAGGGGATATCGCTCGATTCGATCACTTCTCCGAACGTAAGGATCAGGTTCTTCCCGTATCGGTAGTACGAGCTGTAGTTCAGGGAAACCGGCAACACCTTCAGCGGCATGCCAGCCCCCCAGCTTTGCATGGCCAGGCGGGCGGTGCCTTTGCGCAAGGGACGAAGCCGCCATTCATTGGTGCATTTGGCTTCGCTGTAGATCGTAACGATCCCCTTTTTGCGAAACAACAGCAAACAAGATTCAAACGTACGGTAATTGATGTGCAGGTTTTCGGGCCCTTCGCTGGTTCGGTATACGGGTAAGATTCGAAGCGCGTGCAGGATCCGGCCTATGAATCGGTTTCGGAATGCATCGCCTCTGGCCAGCGACCAAACGGGCTTGTCAAACAACGTATCCAACAAGATCGAATCCAAAAAAGAATTCGGATGGTTGCAGGCCAAGAGCAGAGGTCCCTCCCAAGCCAATACCTCCGGTTTTTCGATCCGGATGTGTCGAACATACAAGGGAAGCAGGCAGCGCGACCAGATCTTAAGTATCGAGTACAGCAATGGGTTTGGTTGGGTCTTTTAATTTGTTGTATGCCAGATAGTTGCAAAGGGCTGAATCCGACCGATTTTCAGGCTTAAACCACTTGAAAATCAGGCTATTTCACTATCTTTGCATCCCCGAAAATAAAACCCTTTCGGGAAACACACATGTTTCAGCACCTGATTTTCAAACAACTAAACGCTGATGCACAGGAGACCGGCGCGGATACCGCGGCCGCTACAGCGACAACAAAGGCACCTGTGACCCCCACGGCACACGACGATTTCGATTGGAGTGTAGACCGTCGTAACCTCATCTCTTACTCGGATAGCGAGCGGGAGAAGTACGACAAAGTGTACGACAATACGTTCGTGCAACTGAGCGATGGCGAGTTGATCAAAGGACTCGTGGTAGGTCTCACCAAGACCGATGTTGTATTGAACATTGGCTTCAAAAGCGATGGACTGATCTCGCTCAATGAATTTCGCGACCTGCAAGGTCTGGCCATCGGCGACGAAGTAGAGGTCATGATCGTGGAGAAAGAAGACCGCGATGGTCATTTGAATCTTAGCCGCCGTCAGGCCCGCATTACCCGTGCCTGGGAGCGCATCGTGGAAGTACACAAGACCGGCGAAGTGATCACCGGTACCGTTACCTCCAAGACAAAAGGCGGATTGATCGTCGATGTATTCGGCATGGAAACCTTCCTGCCCGGATCTCAGATCGACGTGAAGCCCGTGACCGACTACGATCAATTCGTGGGCAAGACCATGGAGTTCAAAGTGGTGAAGATCAACGAAGCCATCAAGAATGCCGTGGTATCGCACAAGGCCCTGATCGAAAGCGACATCGAAGCCCAGCGCGCCGAGATCATGAGCAAACTCGAAAAAGGACAAGTACTCGAGGGAACCGTCAAGAACATCACCGATATCTCTTGGGGACGCATCGCGCATCCCTCCGAAGTGCTTAAGCTCGACCAGAAGGTTAACGTGGTCGTATTGGATTTCGACGACGAGAAGCGCCGCATCAGCCTCGGCTTGAAGCAACTCACCCCGCATCCGTGGGACGTATTGGGTGCCAACATCGCCGAAGGAAATGTGGTGAAAGGAAAAGTGGTCAACATCGAAGATTACGGGGCCTTCCTCGAGATCCAACCGGGTGTCGAAGGATTGGTGCACGTATCCGAGATTAGCTGGTCCAACTCCCCGATCAACGCCAAAGAATTTTTCAAACTGGGCGATGAATACGAAGCCAAGATCGTTACCCTCGACCGCGACAGCCGCAAGATGAGCCTGTCGATCAAGCAACTCACCGAAGATCCCTGGAACGACATCGAAGTCCGTTTCCCGCAGGAAAGCAAACACAGCGGTTTGGTGAAGAACATCACCAATTACGGCGTGTTCGTGGAGTTGGCCCCCGGCATCGGTGGCATGATCCACATCAGCGACCTCAGCTGGCTGAAGCGATTCAATCACCCGACGGAGTACACGAAAGTGGGACAAACCATCGACGTGATGATCCTGGGTATCGATAAGGAAAATCGCAAGCTCCAACTCGGACACAAGCAATTGGAAGACGATCCCTGGAACACCTTGCAGGAAACTTTCACCATCGGTAGCGTACACGAAGGACACGTTACCCGTCGCGATGACAAAGGCGCGGTGGTGCAGTTGCCGTACGGTCTGGAAGGGTTTGCCCCCAACCGTCACCTCGGTAAGGAAGATGGCAAGAGCATCGCGGCCGACGAAACAGCTCCTTTCATGGTGATCGAGTTCGATCGCAATGAGAAGCGCATCGTTCTGTCGCATACCCGCATCTGGGAGCAAGGAAAGGTGGAAGAAGTTGAAACCGCCAAGAAAGACGCCCGCAACGAAGCAGATAAGACCAAGAAAGCCGTTAAGAACATCCAAAGCAAAGTGGAAAAAGCCACGTTGGGTGACCTGGGCGTATTGGCCGATCTCAAGAAGAAAATGGAAGGTGGGGAGAGCCCGGAAGCTCCTGCCGGCGAATAATTGCTACGGATACTGTAGTGAAAGGCTGTCCACCCGGTCAGCCTTTTTTTTATCTTCTCCCGGATATCAATCTTCTGTACATTTGGAATCTTCCGACTGCGATGGACATACAAACAAGTAAATGGGAGATCCGAAAGCGATTCGTACACCTGGTGATCGGCGTATTGAGCTTCCCCGGATTGGTTTGGTTCAATCGGATGCAGATCCGTGGAATGGAACACCTGGCCAAGCTACCCGGTAAACGGGTCCTTTTTGTCAGCAATCACCAAACCTATTTTTCAGAGGTCATTACGTTCCTGCATATTTTTTCGGCTGTTAAGTGGGGATTTAAAAAGCGGCTGGGATTGCCGTTCTACCTCTTGGCCCCCTTTCTGCGGGTCAACTATGTGGCAGCCGGGGAGACCATGCGAAAGAATTTCCTGAGCCGTCTGTTTCTGTTGGCCGGTGGCATTACGGTGAAGCGAGCCTGGCGGGCGGCGGGTTCGGAGAAGATCCATGGATTAGATATCTCCGACAGTCGAAAAATTCATCGGGCCTTGGAAGAAAATTGGGTGATCAATTTTCCGCAAGGAACCACTTCTCCTTACGCGCCTGGGAGAAAAGGAACGGCTCGCATCATGAAACAGATGCATCCGATCGTGATTCCGGTTGTGATCGATGGATTCTCCCGAGCCTTTAATAAGACGGGTTTAAAAATGAAACGCTGGGGTACACGGCTGACGGTCACCTTCAAAGAGCCGTTGGTCTATGATCCGGAAGCTTCACAGGATGATCTCATGCAGCTGGTGATGGATGCCATTGAGCAGTCCGCCCCATTCTACCCCCGACAGCTTACCCCTGCCAATTAATCTTTGATGAAAAGTGCCTTGAGCTCAGCGGCTTCGTCGGGGTGCATTTTGCCACCCAGGATCAAACGAAGCTGACGGCGACGAAGCGCACCGTCAAATAATTTTTTCTCCTCCGGTGTTTCCGGCGTAACGGCGGAGACCGGACGGGGCTTACGATTCGGGTCCAACGCTACAAAGGTGTAATAGGCCTCGTTGCTTTTGTACTTATACTGCTGGGTTAGGTCCTCTCCCCAAACTTTCAAGTGTATCTCCATCGACGTATGGAAGGCGCGTGTGATCTTGGCCTCGATGTGCACCACGTTACCCAGTTTAATTGGATTTTCGAAGGAGATATTATCGACCGAGGCGGTCACCACCGGCGCGTTACAATGTTTTTGAGCGGAAAGGGCTGCGGCAATATCCATCCAATACATGAGTCGGCCACCCATCAGATTGCCAAACACATTGGTATCGTTGGGGAGCACCAGCTCCGTCATGATGGTCAAGCTTTCTGAGGACGATTTAGCGAGCATGTGAAGGGTTTTCGCAAAGATAACCGTTAGGGAACAGGCTCCGCCACGGGTCTTTTTGAAAAGTAAGCTTTGGCTTGTCGCTCTGCTTGCTTCCAAAAACGGAAGAAGGAGGTATGGTTCACCCGTATGCCGGGAAACATCCAAGTTCGTTCCTGTTTGATGCCGGGATAATGCCGAAAGGCAGGATGCTCCTTGGAAACGATCTGAGGAAAGGATCGAAGACCCGGGATCGACTGTACCTCGCCGGTGTAAACCTGTATGCCTTCAATGTTTTCGGCCAGTGCCAGAATGAATTCGATCACCAGCGGACTGACCGGAAAGCGACGGAAATGGTCCGGCTCCAACAACAGGATCCGGTTCGCTGGTACGTCGCGATCCCAATTCGGATCGAGGTTGTACGCGTTGTAGATGTACAGTGGCTTCGAGGGATCCAGCACCGGCACCGTCGTTTCGGGAAGAATCGTTTGGGCATTGAATTCACCCAGCGTACTCAGTGATTCAGGGATCGGGCGGTTGGGAAGCGAATCGTAGGCGTGATCCAAAAAGGATCCGGGCTGAGCGGTGTGGAAGTACTTATCTATGTTGCCCTGATTGCAATAATATTTGCGTCCGTTAAATGTGCCCGCTACCCATTGCCAACTACACGTGTTGCTGGCCAGGTCGCCATCCAGTAAATGATAATAAAGCCAGGCGGCCGGCTGGGGCCAATGGGAATGTCCGATGTTGCAGGCCAGACTTGCCACGTACATCCGTAAATGATTGTGCATGTACCCGGTTGCCTGCAGCTCTTGAATCCCCTCATCGATGGCCTGTATGCCGGTAGTACCCTCGAGCAGAGACTGGGGCATCTGGCGGTTTTGCACCCCGGATCGGACTTGCAGGATGTCTTCAAACAGATCATCCTCCATCAACTGCCACAGACGTTGATAGAATTCCCGCCAGGCCAGTTCCTGTACGAATTTTTGTGCCGTTGTCCAGGAGAAACCTCTGTCAACCAAAGCTGTAAGCACTTGGCGGGTACTGATCACCCCCCGTGAAATATAAGGTGATAACTGACTCACGGCCCCATCCTTAAAATTGCGGGTACGGGCGTATGCCAGGGGATCAACTTGTTCGATCCGGTTCAAAATGGACTCGATGTCGGTGGGGAAGTGCTTATTCACGGTTCAACAACAACCTATCGGGAAGATAGTTGTGGGGGCGGAGGGCTGATTTTGGGTTGCCGGCGACAACGTTCACTGCAATAGATCACCCGGTCCCAGTCCCTTTCCCATTTTTTTCGCCAGGAAAAAGGTCGATGGCAGACGGGACAGGTCTTTTGGGGCAGTTGATTTTTGGGGATGGCTTTCATGCATCCAATTTTTTCAGGAACTGCTCCGCCTGGTGCAGGTGTGCCTGTTTCTTGGCCGGATCCATATTGTCCCAGCTTCGGATCAACATACCCAGGCGGGGATTTTTGGTAAAGAAGTTGCGGTGCTTGGACATGAATCGCCAAAACAATCCGTCCCAGATCGCCTGCCAGTCACCTTTTTCCCATTTGCCCATTTTCATCACGTAGTTGCTTCCGCTGATATAGGGTTTGGTAGTCATCAGGCCACCGTCGGCAAATTGGGTCATGCCATACACGTTGGGCACCATCACCCAATCATATGCATCGATGTAGAGCGTCATGAACCATTTATACACCTCATCCGGATCGAATTCACAGAGCAGCATGAAATTGCCCAGGATCATCAGTCGCTCGATGTGATGCGAATACCCGGTGCGTAACAATTTCTGAATAACCTGATCCACCGGTACGATGCCGGTCTCTCCGGTCCAGAACGATTCCGGGATCTTGCGGGTGAATTGCCAATAGTTCGTGGTTCGCTGACGGTTCCCCGCTTGTACATACACCAATCGGATGAATTCTCGCCAGCCCGTCACTTGTCGCAGAAACCCTTCCGTCGAGGCCAGAGGTATATTATTCTGTTGGGCAAAAGCCAGGGCTCTTTCAATGATTTCCCCAGGGGTGATCAATCCAACATTCAGCATCGGGGTGAGTCCGCTGTGAAACAACATCACCTCCTCCGGGTGCATGGCATCTTCATACTCTCCGAAGGACGCCAACCGGTTTTCCAGAAAATCATCCAGCCAGCGTAGGGTATCTTTTCTGGTGATCGGAAACAGGGGCATTCGGGCCTCACCATAGTGGTTGGAAAAATTCTTTTCCACGTATTGCCTGGCTTCCGTGAGGTAGGGGGAGGCGGATATTTTTTTCGGAGCCGGGATGGAAATTCCTTTGGGAAGGGGTTTTCGGTTGTCGGCATCGAAGGACCATTGTCCGCCCACCGGCTTCCCATTTTTATCCATCAGCCATCCGAATTTCTTACGCTGCCGCACATAAAAATCCGTTTGAAAATACATTGGCTGTTTTCGACCGGCGATGATCTCGTCGGGTGAGCTGAGAAAATTGGGGGAGGGCAGTAGGGTATATGCCAGGCGCGATTTGGCCGATCCGCTGATCAGCCGCCGCAACAGCCATTCATCCGTCGGGTCGCAGAAACGGATCTCAGTGATGCCTTGTTTTTTCAAAAATGGGATGAGCTTTCGAACATCCGCCATTGCTTGCCGGGCCTCTACATAGTGTACTGGGTATCCTTGCTGCATTAGATCGTTCCGATAGGCCTGCATGCTGGCGCGGTGAAAGACCAATTTGGCTTGGTGAAAGGGATATTGACGGAAGTACAGGAATTCTTCGATCAAATAGACCGGACAACCCTTTTCCAGGGCGGGATGCGACGGATAGAGCTGGTGGGGGAATATCAAACAGGCGGTAGACACAACTTCAGAACAAATGCGCTCCCGGATTGTTGCTTAAAAAACGAATTATGGAATCTGTCAAAGGAAAAAAGGTTTTGCTGGTGGGTGCCACGGGTGGAATTGGTCGGCGTACCGCAGCACTGCTCCGGCAAAGTGGGGCCGATCTGTTTTTGACTGGAAGAAATGCCGACTCGCTTTCAGTATTGGCCTCGGAATTGGGGTTGCCGGCGAACCAGACGGCGGTGGTAGACTTGCAAGATCCGACGAGTCTGGATCAACTTTCTGTTTCATTTTTCGCCGTTTTTCCGCACATCGATGTGATGGTCAATGCCTCCGGTATTGGGATCATCAAACCCCTGGAGCAATTGGAGGAGGAGGATTTTCGTCGTACGTTGGACATCAACCTGACGGCCCCTTTTCGGCTGATGAAAAAGTTTTTGCCGGTCATGAAGCAGGCGGGGAAGGGCTTGGTCATTCACATACCCGGTGTGTTGGGCAAGGTTCCCATGGCCGGAGCAGCCGCATACAGTGCCAGCAAATACGGATTGGTGGGCATGATGCAAAGCTTGCGGGAAGAATGCAAGCGCACACAGGTCCGTTTCACCTTGATCTATCTGGGAGGAGTTGACTCTCCATTTTGGGATGGGATCGATCTGCGGGTGCAGCGCGATAAGATGATCGTTGCGGAGGAGGCTGCCAAGGCCATCTGGTTTCTTTGCCAGCAACCGGCCTCGGGGGTTGTCAGCGAAATGGTGTTGCAGCCCTTCAATCATCAGGCGATTTAGAGGGTTCGTTGCACATTGACTATTTTTGCCGCGAACGATTCGCTGCCCATGCCCATGCCCACTCCTGAGATCCGATTTGACAATACGGAAAATGCTTTTGCTCACCGATCGGACTCGGAGCTGAATAATTCCCTCTTACTTTTTCGATTGATGTCTTTTGCCCCGCTGGTGAAGTTGGGTACGCACCTCACACCTTGGGCCGTGCGCAACCGGTTGCCGGTGTTGTCTCTTTTGCGAAAGACCATTTTTCGTCAATTTGTAGGGGGCGAGACCCTGCCACAAACTCGGAAGGTGTCGGATGCCTTGCACGGATTCGGGGTGGACGTCATCTTGGATTATGGGGTAGAGGGTAAGGAAGGCGAGGAAAATTTTGAGGCGGCCAAAGAGGAATTCATTCGGGTCATTGAGCATGCCGCAACCTGTCCCAATATCCCTTTTATAAGCATCAAGGTAACCGGATTGGCCCGCTTTGCTTTGCTGGAAAAAATTCATGACCTGATTTCCTTGCAGATTGGTGATCTGATCACGCGATATCAGGCAGCTGTCGAAAAATTGAGTCAGGAGGAGTCCGGCGAATGGAAGCGGGTGCTGGCCAGGGTTGAGGCGATCGTTGCCGTTGGGTCGCGCAGCGGGGTAGGTGTTTTGATCGATGCGGAGGAGTCGTGGATACAGGATCCGATCGATGCACTGACCTTGGTGTTGATGGAGCAATTCAACCGTCCGCGGGCCATTGTTTTCAATACCTATCAATTGTATCGACACGATCGGCTGAATTTTCTGATGGATAATTACACGCGAAGTCAACAACGGGGTTTTATACTCGGGGCTAAGTTGGTCAGAGGCGCCTACATGGAAAAGGAGCGTGCCCGGGCCCGGAAAATGGGGTATCGGTCTCCGATTCAAACGGACAAGCAATCCTCCGACCGCGATTATGATGCGGGACTGGCCTTTTGTGTGGAACATCTCGAAGGGATCTTTCTGCTGGTGGCGACGCACAACGAACAAAGCAGTCTCTATGCCGTCAATCTGCTGCGTGAATTGAAACGCCCCATCGATCACCCGCACATCCATTGGAGTCAGTTATATGGTATGAGCGATAACATTACCTTCAACCTGGCCCGGGCCGGTTGCTCGGTCAGCAAGTACCTTCCCTTCGGTCCGATCACTGACGTGGTGCCTTATCTCATGCGCCGGGCACAGGAAAACACGTCTGTACAGGGACAGACCGGCCGGGAATTAAGCCTGCTGTTACAAGAAAAAGCGCGTCGAAACCGATCGGCCCGGTAGTATCCACAGTTTCCCAACATTGTATATCTGATGCTCGCCTTTCAGGGCGAGGATTGGTTATCTTGCCCGCATGGAGGCCTATCACGAACTACTCCGACATATCCTCAAGAACGGGGTGGATAAGTCCGACCGAACCGGCACGGGTACCCGGAGTGTATTCGGCTATCAAATGCGGTTCGACCTGCAAGCCGGTTTTCCGCTGGTCACTACCAAAAAGCTTCATCTCAAAAGCATCATTTACGAGCTCTTGTGGTTTCTCCGCGGCGAGACCAATATAGCCTACCTAAAAGCGCATGGCGTTTCGATCTGGGATGAGTGGGCCAGTGAATCGGGTGAATTGGGCCCCGTGTATGGAAAACAATGGAGAAGCTGGGAAGGAAAAGACGGAAAGGTGGTGGATCAGATCAAGGACCTGATCGAGCAGATCAAAAAGACCCCCGACAGCCGCCGGCTCATCGTGAGTGCCTGGAACGTGGCCGACCTACCGCAAATGGCCCTGATGCCCTGCCATACACTTTTTCAATTCTATGTGGCCAATGGGAAGCTCAGCTGTCAGCTCTATCAACGCAGTGCCGATGTGTTCTTGGGAGTACCGTTCAACATTGCCTCCTATGCGTTGCTGACGCTCATGATTGCCCAGGTCTGTGACCTGCAGCCGGGTGATTTCATTCACACGTTTGGCGACGCACACATTTACAACAACCACGTCGAGCAGGTGAACACCCAACTGGCCCGGGATCATTACCCGCTGCCGACACTGCGGTTGAATCCCGCCGTGAAAGACATCTTCTCTTTTCAATTCGAGGATTTCACGTTGGAGAACTATCAATGCCATCCGGCCATAAAAGCGCCGGTGGCCGTATAAATGGATCGAATGCGCATATCCTTGGTCGTGGCCGCCGCTCGCAACGGCGTGATCGGTTTTAACGGGAAAATGCCCTGGCATTTACCTGCCGACCTGAAACATTTTAAGAATGTGACCTGGGGACTACCCATCGTCATGGGACGAAAAACGTTCGAATCGCTCGGTAAACCCCTGCCCGGCCGACAGAATATCGTCATCACCCGTCAACCCGATTTTCATCCCGAAGGCGTATTCGTCGCCGCCACCCCCGAGCAGGCACAGCTCGTGGCCCGATCGGCTGAGGCAAAAGAGGTCTGTGTCATCGGCGGGGGAGAGATCTATCGGATCTTTTTTCCACTGGCCGATCGTATCTACCTGACCCGCGTACAGGCCGACGTTGAGGGTGATACCTATTTTCCCGCATTCGATACTGCACATTGGGCACTGACCTCCCAGGTGCATCAACCGGCCGATGAAAAAAACAATGTGGATCTGGTCTACGAGCAATGGGACCGAATCGGAACCTCGCCTTCATGATGAACACTCTTCGAACGGCGACAAGCTACCTGAATCATCGAATGCGCTGTGCCAACCGCCAGGGCCATGGGGTCCATTCCCCTTTTTTGTTTGAATTCATCACGCGGGTTTTACCGGATAGCGGACCGCTGGAGATCTTTGAACGACCCGAACGCTATCGAAAGGACTTGCTGCTCGATCGAACAATTTTTTCCCGCATCGATTTGGGAAGCGGCAGTCGACATCCGCGACCCTCGGTCACCGTTCGCTCCCTGGCCCGCCGTGCGCTGCAACCACCCCGAGGGGCACGCCTACTGTATCGATTGATCGAACACTATCATCCTCCAAACATCTTGGAGCTGGGTACCTGTTGGGGCGTTACCACCGAATACATGGCCAGCGCGAATCCCCACCGGCCAGTTTACACGATAGAGGGAGATCCTTTTCTGGCTCAACGAGCGGCCGAGCGGTTTCGGCAGGACGGATTCAACAACATAGAAACCTTCGTTGGAAATTTTGACGAGAAACTGCCGGAGGTGCTATCAAAAATAAATTCGGTCGGATTGGTTTGGCTGGATGGAAATCACCGAAAGGAGCCCACGCTGCGTTATTTTGAACAGCTCTTGCCGCATACCACCGACGAGAGCATACTGGTATTCGATGATATCTACTGGAGTGCGGAGATGGAAGCGGCCTGGCAGATCATTCAGCGTCATCCTCGGGTGGGGGCCACCCTGGATCTGTTTCGGTTCGGAATTGTATTTTTTCGGTCGGCATTCCGGGAGCCCGTTCATCTTCGGCTGCATTATTAATTCCGTACCTTCATCCCACAAATCAATTGCATGTTCACTCTCGGTGTATTGAAAGAACCAGCTGCTGAATCCCGCGTATCCTTGCTCCCGGAGACGGTCGCTGCCCTGATCAAAAAAGGACTGACGATTTGGGTGGAATCGGGCGCGGGGAACAAAGCCTTTGCCTCGGATGAATCGTACCAACAAGCAGGTGCTCGAATTGTCAACCGAGCACAAGTTGTTCAGGAATCCCAACTCATTCTTTCCATCCACACCCCCGCAGAATTGGATGGCGGTACTTTTTCGGGTAAAGCCCTGATCGGCGTTTACCAGCCCTTGTATGTGCGCGATCACGTACAATCCTGGGCCCGGCAAGGGGTGACGTGTTTTTCGCTGGACATGCTTCCCCGAACCACCCGTGCCCAATCGATGGACGTGCTCAGTTCTCAAGCCAACATCGCCGGATATAAAGCCGTGCTGCTGGCCGCCACTGAATACGGACGATATTTTCCCATGTTCATGACAGCTGCCGGAAGCATTGCCCCGGCCAAGATCCTCATCCTGGGTGCCGGGGTAGCGGGATTACAAGCCATTGCCACCGCTCGCCGTTTGGGGGCAGTCGTGGAAGTATTTGACACCCGTCCCGCCGTCAAAGAAGAGGTCATGAGCTTGGGCGGTAAATTCATTGAAGTCGAAGGTGCCGCCGATGCCAGCCAGGCCGGTGGTTATGCTGTAGAACAGTCAGACGATTTCAAACAACGTCAACGCGCCCGCATTGCCGAATCGGCCATCAAATCCGATATCATCATCACCACCGCCCAGATACCGGGTAAGAAAGCGCCTTTGCTGATCACGGAAGACATGATCGATGGGATGCGTTCGGGTTCGATCATCGTGGACCTGGCCGCGGCTACCGGCGGAAATACCCCTTTCACCGAAAATGACCGTACGGTGCAGCGAGGCGGCGTTCGGATCATCGGAAATTCCAACCTGGCAGCCACCATGCCGGCCGATGCCTCGAAACTCTACGGGAAAAACATACAGAACTTCCTTCAGCTGCTGATCGGTGCAGACGGAGGAATGCACCTTAATTGGAACGACGAACTGGTCAGCGGCGCTTGCATCACCCACGACGGAAAAGTGGTACATCCTCGACTGATCGATTAATAATAGCTCTATGCAAACCATTCTGAACTGGATTGAATCCAATCAATCGATCCTCTACATTGTGATCCTGATGATCTTCGTCGGAATCGAAGTGATCGGCCGAGTACCGGCCGTACTCCACACACCCCTCATGAGCGGTGCCAATGCTATTCACGGCGTGGTGATCATCGGGGCGATCATTGTCATGGGACAGGCCGAAGCCGATAATTACTTGGCGCTGGCGTTGGGATTTTTGGCCGTGGTACTGGGCACCCTGAATGTGGTGGGTGGATTTGTGGTGACAGACCGCATGTTGGAAATGTTCAAAAAGAAAAAATAATTCACCGATGTACTCCTCCTTGCTTACATTTTGCTATCTGATCGCGTCGGTGACCTTCATCGTCGGATTAAAAATGCTTTCTCATCCCGCCACGGCCCGCAAAGGCAACCTGGTGGCGGCGGTTGGAATGACCCTGGCGGTGCTTGGTACCATTTTCTTGTATGAAAAGGACGGGCAGCCCCTGGGCAACTACGGATGGATCTTCGCGGGCATCGCCTTCGGCACCATCCTGGGAACCGTGTCCGCCAAAAAAGTCAAGATGACCGCCATGCCCGAAATGGTGAGCCTGTTCAATGGAATGGGAGGGGCCTGCGCCGCCTTGATCAGTTTGGTGGAATTCGATCACCTGATGCACATGCACCCTCTCTTAATATTGGCTATTTCGACGGACGCGGGTGGTGTGGCATCCCTGCAGGGCTTTTTGGTGATCATCGTACTCGGACTCATCATTGGTTCTATTTCCTTTGCCGGAAGTGTGATCGCTTGGGGAAAACTCAACGGATCCATTAAAGATTTTTCGTTTCCCGGTCAGCATATTTTTAATCTCTTGGTTCTAGCTGTCATCATCGGTTTGGCTACCTACCTGATAGCTTATCTCCCTGCCAATCCCCATTGGTTCTTCTACGGTATTTTCGGACTTTCCATTTTATACGGACTCTTTTTTGTGTTCCCCATCGGTGGAGCCGACATGCCCGTGGTCATCTCCCTGCTCAACTCTTTTACCGGCGTAGCCGCCGCTTGCGGCGGATTTTTGTACGACAATAAAGTGATGCTCACCGGGGGTATTCTGGTTGGGGCGGCCGGAACCTTGCTCACCATCTTGATGTGCAAGGCCATGAACCGTTCACTCGCCAATGTACTCATCGGTTCCTTCGGTGGCGGCGCCAAAGCTGCTGCCACGGCTGGTGCGCAGGGTGCTTACAAAGAGATCACGCTCTCCGATACGGCTGTATTGATGAGCTATGCCAATAAAGTTTATATCGTGCCGGGGTACGGACTCGCGGTTGCTCAGGCTCAACATACCTGTCACGAGCTGGAAAAATTATTGGAGAGTAAAGGGGTGGAGGTGAATTATGCGATCCATCCGGTAGCGGGACGAATGCCCGGACATATGAACGTTCTTTTAGCAGAGGCGGATGTTCCGTACGACAAATTAAAGGAGATGGAACAGGCCAACGATGAGTTTGCGACCACCGATGTAGTGCTGGTACTTGGAGCCAACGATGTGGTGAACCCGGCAGCTAAGACAGATACCGCTTCACCCATCTATGGTATGCCAATCTTGGATGTAGAATTATCCAAGCACGTCATTGTAAACAAACGAAGCATGAAGCCCGGTTATGCCGGCATTGAGAACGATCTGTTCTTCCGTCCTAAGACTTCCATGCTCTTTGGGGATGCCAAGAAAGTATTACAAGATCTCATAGCCGAGATCAAATCGCTCTGATCGCCGTGTCTTTTCCCGATACTTTTCTGGATCATCTGGAGGGGTTGCCCGGGTTTTTATCACCGGCTTTTCAGGAGGCGCATCGGTCGGTGCCTCCCACCTCCATTCGTCTCAATACTTTTAAGTCCGCATTGCTTTCGTTTGAACATACGCCCATTCCCTGGAGCCGGAACGGCTATTACTTGTCGCAGCGGCCCTCTTTTACATTCGATCCGCTGTTTCATGCGGGAGCCTATTACGTGCAGGAGGCCAGTAGTCAATTATTGGAGCCGATCCTGTCGGCCTGCACCGATTTGACCCAACCGCTTCGGGTCTTGGATCTTTGTGCCGCCCCGGGCGGGAAGTCTACTCACTTACTATCCCTGCTCTCGGAAAATAGTTTATTGGTCTCCAATGAGGTGATCCGTTCCCGTGCCGGCATCTTGCAGGATAATCTGGATAAATGGGGTTGTGCCAATATGGTCGTAACGCAAGAGGACCCCTCCGTGTTGGGAAAATTGAAAGGTTTCTTTGATATGATCGTGGTGGATGCTCCTTGCAGTGGCAGTGGGTTGTTTCGCAAAGATCCGGATGCGATGTTGCATTGGAGTCCGGCGGCGGTTGATCATTGCGCTGGCCGACAGCAACGGATTTTAAAAGATATTTGGCCGGCCCTGAAAGCGGGCGGATCGCTGATATACAGCACCTGTTCCTATGCTCGGCAAGAGGATGAGGACTTGGTGCAATGGATCTTATCAACGTTTGAGGCCGGTTTGCAATTATCCGATTTTCCCTCGGCGTGGGGGATCACCCGTACCGAACTGGGGTATCGTTGCTGGCCACATCTTATGAAAGGAGAAGGATTTTTCGTGTCGGCCATCCAAAAAAAATCATCGGAAACGCCGCTGACCACAAAGACCCGCTTCTCCATGGGAAAACTTTCGGCTGAGCAGCGAAAAGTACTCGCTGATTGGTGGCAACAGGAAGATGGTGAGTGGCTGGAAGGGAAGGAGGGATGTCGGGCTTTTCCAAGTATGCTTTTACCGGAGCTGTCGATTCTTTCAAAGGTCTGTCCGTCCGTTCATATCGGCACTCGGGTAGGTTCTTGGTCACACAGCGATTTCATCCCCGATCATGCCCTGGCCCTGAGTCGGTTCCGACATCCCAGCCTTCCGCAATTGGAGTTGGACCGAGAGGAATCGATTCGCTACTTGCAGCGGGGAACACTCGAGCGCTCCGGCTTGGAGAAAGGGTGGCTGCTGGCAACCTATCAGGGTCAAGCTTTAGGTTGGATAAAAAGTTTAGGTACTCGCCTTAACAATTACTATCCCACGCATTTGCGGATCTTGAAGCAATCAAAGGGGTAGGCGAAGTCCCCGTAACCAAGTCGCAATATCCATTCTTTTTTTACCGGCGGGTTGAAGTTCCTGTACATGTATCCAGCCGTCGCGTGTGGCAAAGGAGAAGGTCGATCTTCCATCCGATCTCCAGGTACCCGGTTCGAGCTCGTGTGTTGCTATTTCATCGGTGGCCGAAAAGATCTTCAGGGTGGTTTGGTTCCAATCGGTGAAAGCACCGGGGTGCGGACTTAACCCCCGTATCTGATCATAAATGCGTTTGGTTGGATTGTTCCAATCGATTCGACAGGTCTCCGTAAATATTTTGTGAGCCGTGGGCAGTATTTCACCGGGTTTATCTTCCTGCGGGTATTCGACCAGTGATTCGTCTGCAATTCCTTTTATGGTTTGTACGACCACGGCAGCACCCATTTCCATGAGTCTGTCGTGCAGTTCGCCTGCCTGCATGGTGGGGGGGATACTCACTTTTTCCTGCAGCAGGATACCGCCGGTGTCGATTTCGTGTTGGAGTCGGAAGGTGGTGACGCCGGTCTCGGTTTCGCCGTTCAGGATCGCCCAATGGATGGGGGCGGCTCCTCTGTATCGGGGGAGCAAACTCGCATGGAGGTTGATGGACCCCAGGGGTGGAAGATTCCAGACCGATTCGGGAAGCATGCGAAAAGCGACTACCACTTGCAGATCCGGTTTCCAGGCGCGTAGCTTTTCCTGAAACAGTGGATCTTTTAACTTCTCCGGTTGCAGCAGAGGTAATTGGTGGCGGAGGGCTGCTTTTTTGACTTCAGACGATTGTAGTTGCAGTCCGCGACCCGCCGGGCGATCCGGTGCGGTGACCACCCCCACGATGTTCGCTCCGGCCGCTATCAATGCTTCCAGGCTGGCCACCGCAAAAGCGGGGGTGCCCATGAAAACGATCCGCAACTCGGATAAAGGTCGTTTCACGTTATTCGAAGTCGGGGTAAAGGAGATATTTTTTTCGAATGGCTTTGTATTCAGAAAGTTTGGGTTCCCAAGTGGCTCGGATCTGTTCTTCGGTCATTCCCTTTTTGATCTGTTGCCAGAGATCGTTGTTGCCCGATAGTTTCGTGAAAAACGATTCCTGCATGTACCCCGATTTGGGCATCAGGAAGAAGCTGTCTTTTTGCGGGAATAATTTATATGCTTCCAGGAGCCATTTGAGTTGGATGCGGTTGTTGACCAACTTGGAAACTTTTTCCGGGGTGCCGCTGAGGTCCCATCCATAACACTTCTTCCCATAGTGTTTGGAATTTTTTGCACCCTCGTTCGGGTTGGGGGTGAAAGCAAACAGCGTTTTACCAAGTGATGGATGCCCAAAAATCTGGAAGGGTTTGTTGGTGCCACGGCCTTCACTGAGGGCTGTGCCCTCGAAAAGACAAGTGAACGGATACAGGTAGATTGATTGAATATTCGGAAGGTTGGGGGAGGGTTTCACCGGCAGCACGTATTCGGTACGATGATCGTATCCCTCACAGCGGATTACCACCAATTGAAATCCTTTTTCTAGCATTTTCAACTCATCCGATTCCAGATCGCTTTTTCGTTGAGCCACCTCATCTTCGCTGGCGGTTAATGGCGCAGCCAACTGCAGGGGGGCCATGGAGGAGGCCTCCGTTCCTTCCTGGCGGGCTCTTATTTTTCGCGTGCTGATCCAGTCTTCTCCCAAAAGCATCTCGGCATATTCACCCATGGTCAGACCATAGACGATGGGAATGGGTTGTCGGCCAACAAAGGAGCGATAACGTGTGTCCAACACCGGACCATCCACATAATGACCGTTGGGATTGGGACGATCCAACAGGATCAGGGGTTTTTGAAATTCAATGGCCGAGACGATGTATTCCTCCAGCGAGGAGATGAAGGTGTAAAAGCGGGTGCCCACATCTTGAATATCAAACAGCATGATATCGACTTCGGCCAGATCTTTTTCATCCGGGCGACGTTTGGCGCCGTACAAGGAAATGACCGGGATGCCCGTTTTTTCATCGATCGTATTGCCAACTTTTTCACCGGCATCGGCCTTGCCTCGGAAGCCGTGTTCGGGACCAAAGATCACGCTTACTTTTACCCCACTGGCGATCAGGGTATCCACCAAATGTGTTTGGCCCACCATCGAGGTTTGGTTGGCAAATACACCGACTCGTTTGCCTTCCAGCAAGGGTAAATAACGTTTGAGTCGCTCGGCGCCGGGAATGACCTGAGCGGTGACCGGAAAAGTCAGAAAACCAATGGTGGCAACCATCAGCCAGTTACGAAGGGAGGAGTAGATGATCATGCTTCAAAATTGAGAAAAAAAGCCCGTTTCACCCGCCTTAATTCAGCTACCTTGTGAAAAATTTGATTCTATGTCAACAGCTCAATCCGGTGATACCGTACGCGTGCATTACCATGGCCGGCTACCCTCCGGTGAAACCTTTGATAGCTCGGCCGAACGCGAACCGCTGGAGTTCGAGTTGGGAAGCGGACAAGTCATTGTCGGATTCGATACCGGGGTCACCGGCATGTCGGTCGGTGATAAAAAAACCATTGAGATCCCTTTTGCGGATGCGTATGGTCCCCGCAACGAATCCATGATCATCGAAATGCCCAAGGAGCGTTTCCCGACGGATATGGAAATTGAACTGGGTATGCCACTGATGATGTCGGACGGCCAGGGGCAGCAACTGCAAGTGACCGTCACCTCCATTCAGGAAACTACGGTCACCCTGGATGCCAATCACCCCTTGGCAGGCAAAGACCTGATCTTTGATTTGGAGCTGGTGGAGATCAAGGGAGCTTCCCGCATCATCTTATCTGAATGATCCTTCGCATGTTCGAATCATATTCTTTCTCGGCGGCTGAACGGTTTTGTCGCTACGTGCAATACGATACGCAAAGCGATCCGCACGCAACCGGTTTTCCTTCCACCGAGAAGCAAAAAGATCTAAGCCGGCTGCTCGTGGAAGAGCTGCAGCAGATGGGCATCACCGATGCGCATCTGGATGCCTACGGGTATGTGTACGCCACCATTCCGGCAACGACCTCACGACCCGCACCCGTCATCTGTTTTTGTGCACACGTCGATACCGCGCCCGACTGCAGCGGTACCGGGGTCAAACCCATCATCCATCCGAATTACCAGGGGTCGGATATCCAGCTACCCGATGATCCGTCACAAGTGATCCGACTGACTGATTATCCGTATCTGAAAAATTGTTTTGGGAAGGACATCATCACCGCTTCCGGAAACACCTTGCTTGGATCGGATGATAAGGCCGGCGTGGCGGAGATCATGGACCTGGCCAAGTTTCTGCTGGAGCATCCCGAAGTGGAACATGGTACGGTGAAAATTCTGTTTACGCCCGATGAGGAAGTGGGTAGAGGCGTGAATCACGTCGACCTCGACAAATTAGGCGCCGACTTTGGATACACACTCGATGGGGGCGACCCTGGGATGATCGAAGATGAAAATTTCAGTGCCGATGGGGTGACCATCACTATCCATGGGGTCAGTGCCCATCCGGGAGCTGCCAAAGGAAAATTGATCAATGCGCTCAAATTGGCGGGTGAGGTATTGGCCGCACTGCCCCGGGAGTTGTCGCCTGAAGCCACCGAGGGGCAGGAGGGATTTCTGCATCCGGTGCAAGTTGCCGGGATCGCCGAGAAGT
>SXGQ01838403.1_pt1 | contig 20505 bp, 19 predicted proteins | sample 3178371 | NCBI WGS metagenome assembly SXGQ01 (sample SAMN11356859, study PRJNA531348) | freshwater metagenome | isolation source: freshwater sample F1-20 | place: China: Fuxian Lake, Yuxi | collected 2017-12-25 | reverse complement strand
CTACGGCACAGCTGCTAACCCAACCACCGCCAATACCACTGTTGCCGGCGGATCGGGTACAGGAGCCTTTACCAGCAACATTACAGGTCTTTCAGCCAGCACAACCTACAATGTTCGTGCCTATGCAACTAATTCAGTGGGTACTTCTTACGGTAGCAATGTGTCGTTCACAACTTCTGCACCTCCTGCTACGCTTGCCTCGGTTTCTACCACCGCTGCCAGCTCAGTGACTTGTTCCACAGCAACATCAGGCGGAAATGTGACCAGCGATGGAGGTGCAGCGGTTAGCAATCGAGGTATTGCTTATGGTACTGCGGCGAACCCAACCACTGCTAATTTCACGGTCAGTGGCGGAACAGGAACAGGTTCTTTCACTAGCAACCTCACTGGACTTAGCGCTAGTACAACCTACAATGTACGCGCTTATGCAACCAATAGCGTAGGTACTGCCTATGGATCACAAGAGTCCTTTAGCACCACCGCATGTGGCTCTCCTGGAATTACAGCATCCTGCGTAGGAACAGGAACCAACGTGGTCTCTACAATCCCTGTATTTACTGGTTCATGTACTGTAGGCGACACCATTATTGTTCCAATATCGGTAACCATGGCATCGGGAATATCTACAGCGGCTATATCGCTCGCTATTGACTATGATAGCACGAAATTGCGTTGTATCTCAACTGTGACTAGCCTTAACCCAGCTATTTCAGCCGGTTTCCTAAGCAATTGCGGTTTATTCTCGAATCAGACTGCCAATCCGCCTTACACAAGCACAACCAGAAGGCAATTCCGTGCTGCATGGTTTAACCTTAGCCCTGTCGTTCTAAATGGCACTTTATTCAATCTTAGGTTTGTGGTAACAGCTCCAGGAAACACGGCTATTATTTGGGATACTGCAACTCCTGGAAATTGTGAATTTGCGGATGAGAATGCAGATGTGATCTCAGGCACCCCATTCTGTAATGGAGGAAGAAATTGCCCATAAGGGACAATTTTAACCACCAATAATCTTCATGCTTTGAAAACCGCCCCCGAAAGGGGGCGGTTTTGTTTAGGGGGCCTTATAGCACTTTAAGCCCCTCATAAAACCTTTTAATAGATGTTTTGCCGAAGTTAGAGTCTTAAGGTGTATATTTACAATTGTATTGGAGGGGGCGTAAGCCCCCTTTTCTTTTGTCTTAAAATTTTGAAAGAATTTCAAACGATATTTTGCGAACAGGAATGTCACCTAGAGCTCTAGTTATAGGAAAATCCAAGTTAATGGATCGGAAACGGGACATAGAGGAAACGACTCTACCTCAAACGCCGGAATTATTAGCTGACTTGAAATGCCGGGTTGAAGCTAATTTGCAAAATGCTTTGGGCGGAACCACTCACTTTGTGGTTGGGATTCATTGGTCAGGGGATTCGAGAAGGCTTTCAGTCAAGATTGATGGAGATCAGGGGGTAAGCATAGATGTTTGTGCGACGCTCAATCGCTCATTGGGTAAATTGATAGATGAACATGGTTGGCAAGGCCCCATTGTCCTGGAAGTTGGATCACCTGGCGCCGAAACGCCATTAGTAATGCAGAGGCAATTTCCTCAGCATATTGGCCGTCAACTCAAAATATCCATGCTTAACGGGTCAGTTATTATGGGATATTTAACGGAATTGAACAGCGAAAATCTGGTATTGAAAGAACAAGAAGCCCCAGAAATTCGCGTAAACTTTCAAGAAATTAAAGAAGCCAAGGTGGTTATTTTCTAAAATTTATTATACGAACCAACGATTCCAGACCATCATTCAACAATAATACCGTAATTCAATACCCTTTTTGACCAGCACCCTTAATCTTTTTTCTGAAAATTCTTTTATTTCATAGTTATGGCCGCTAAAACCAAACCAGAACCCGTCAATCAAAACCAGGTACTGATTACCTCTTTCTCTGAATTCAAAGAATTTAGAAATATTGATCGCGCCACTATGATGCGCATCATGGAAGATGTATTTCGAAGCATGGTCAAGCGCAAATTTGGTACGGATGAGAATTTTGATGTCATTTTGAATACCGAAAAAGGTGACCTTGAAATTTGGAGGAATAGGGAAATTGTGGAGAACGATTCGGAAGAATTGGGACTGCCGGATAAGATTTCCTTGGATGAGGCACAGTTGATTGAGCCTGATTTTGAAGTTGGTGAAGAAGTTTCGGATGAGATTAAGCTGGAAGATTTCGGACGACGTGCGGTATTAGCCGCAAGGCAAACATTGGTTCAGCGTATATTGGAATTAGAGAAAGATAATATTTATAAGAAATACAAGGACAAGGTTGGAGACATCATTACCGGGGAGGTCTATCAAATCTGGAAAAAGGAAATTCTGGTTCTAGACGATGAGGGCAATGAGTTGATTTTGCCGAAAAGCGAACAGATACCTGCCGATTTTTACAAAAAGGGGGATGCCCTTAAGGCCGTAATTCTTCGCGTGGAAATGCAGAATATTACCCCAAGAATTATCATATCAAGGACCGATCCTGCTTTCTTGGCGAGGTTAATGGAAATGGAGGTGCCCGAGATTTTTGATGGATTGATTACCATCAAAAGCATTGTTAGGGAGCCCGGCGAAAGGGCCAAAGTCGCAGTTGAAAGCTACGATGACCGAATTGACCCGGTCGGAGCCTGTGTGGGTATGAAAGGATCTAGAATCCACGGCATCGTAAGAGAGCTACGCAACGAGAGCATCGATGTCATTAATTACACCAATAACCTGGAGCTTTTTATCCAGCGTGCCATGAGTCCGGCCAGGGTGGTGAGCTTGGAGATTAACAAAGAAACCATGAAGGTTAATGTGTTCCTTAAGCCGGATCAAGTTTCCTTGGCCATTGGAAAAGGAGGACATAATATCCGTTTGGCTGCAAAGCTCACAGGCTATGAAATTGATGTCTTCAGGGATGTGCAAGATGACGACTCCGATGTCGATTTGGATGAATTCTCAGATGAAATTGACGGCTGGGTTCTGGATGAGCTCAAGGCCTTGGGTTGCGATACCGCAAAGTCGGTTATCAAAATTGGATTAGAAGAATTGGTTCGACGTACGGAGTTGGAGGAAGAAACAGCAGCCCAGGTTTTGGCAATCCTTAGATCTGAATTCGAATAAATCAACGATTCCTATACCTTTAGCCCCCACAACGCTTAACAAGACCCCACCAGAATGTCCGAAGGAACAGTTAGAGTCAAAAAAGCCGCAACAGAGTTCAACATCAGTGTTCAGCACTTGGTGGAGCATCTGGCATCCAAAGGATTCAGCGTCGAATCGAATCCGAATGCCAAGATCTCGGACGAAATGTACCAGGCACTTCTGAGGGATTTCGGTCAGGACAAGAAAATCAAAGAACAAGCGGCTCAAATTCATATTGGCAAAGCGGGTAAGGAGGACTTGGTCCTCGACCAAAAATCTGTGAGCCAGTCACCTAAATCACGGTCGGAACAGAAGGAAGTTCTGATTAAGGGTATGGGGACTAGCAGTTCCAGCTCCACCGTTAAGGCCAAGAAGGTAGAACCAAAATCCCCCGAGCCCCCCCCCCGAGAAATCGTAACTTCTGATCAGGTCAAGACCGCAGACCCTTTACCCACTTTAGAACCCGAGGTTGAAGCCAAGACGGAGCCAGCAATCGGGATTAAGGTGGTTGGTAAAATTGACTTGTCAAGTGAGCCCACCAAAGGCCCCAAAAAATCAAAGAAAAAAAGTGATTCGCCGGTGGAGGTAGGCGCAGCGTCCCCACAAGATACCGCCCCCGAAAGTCTGCCAGCTGGTACAAGCGTTGCGCCCTTAGGAGATCCAAAGGATGCTCAGACCAAACCCTCTATAAAAGCCAAAGCATCTAATGACTCGGAATTAGAGCCTATATCTGAGGCCACCCCCGATGGGCAAAACATAGAAGTCCCGGAGGAATTGGTGCGCGCAGTGGCTGATCGTTTGCAAGGAACCACCGTCTTAGGAAAAATAGATGTAAGTCAATTTCAGAAAAGAAAGCCCGTTGCTTCTTCAGCGACGGATCAGGTTGGGAAAAGAAAGCGTAAACGGGTAGACGGCAGCACGCCGGAGCCAGGAGCCGCAGCAGACCCCAATCAAAGGCCTAGTGTAAGTGGTGTTGGATCAGTTTCGGCAAGGCCGCCCCGGGGCCGGGTTGGTGATCAAGCAGGACGCCGCGGACCCGCAGGAGCCGGTTCGGGCCCTAAAACCGAACCCACCGAAAAGGAAATTCAAGATCAAATCAAGGCCACGTTGGCTCGTCTTCAAAGTGGAAAGGGAACAGGTAGCCGCGCTAAATTCAAGAAGCAACTGCGACGACTTGAAGGCGAAGAAGCTGCAAATACGGGCTCATCTCAACAGGCCCGCGATGGCAAAACCAAATTGCAACTTACAGAATTTATCACGACTGGTGAATTGGCCGGATTAATGGATGTTGGTGTAGGCGAGGTTATTATGAAGTGCTTCGCCTTGGGTATCGTAGTGACCATCAACCAGCGCTTGGACGCGGAAACTATTGTTATCGTTGCGGATGAATTTGGCTTTGATGTAAGCTTTATTTCTGCAGCGGAAGACGAGCCTATGCTGGCAGAGACCAGCGATCCAAGCAACATGAAGTCCAGAGCACCGATTGTTACGATTATGGGTCACGTGGACCACGGTAAGACGTCTCTTTTGGATTATATTCGAAAGGCTAATGTTATTGCCGGAGAGGCAGGAGGAATTACACAGCACATCGGGGCTTACGAAGTGGCCTTGACAGAGGGTAAGCACATTACATTCCTTGATACCCCGGGTCATGAAGCCTTTACAGCAATGCGTGCTCGCGGCGCCAAGGTTACCGATATCGTTGTGATTGTGATTGCCGCTGATGATAAGGTGATGCCCCAAACCAAGGAGGCGATAAGTCACGCTCAAGCGGCTGGTGTGCCGATGATATTTGCGATCAACAAAATTGATCGTCCCGAAGCCAATGCCGAGAAAATTCGTGAGCAATTGTCCGCAATGAATATTTTGGTTGAAAGTTGGGGTGGTAAATATCAAGATCAGGAAATTTCCGCCAAGAAAGGCCTGAATGTGGACCTGCTCTTGGAAAAAATTCTTTTGGAAGCAGAAGTTTTAGAGTTGACTGCCGACCCCGACAAGCGCGCCGTGGGTACCGTCATCGAGGCCTCTTTGGACAAGGGTCGTGGTGTAGTGGCCACGGTTTTAATTGAATCCGGTACATTGCGAGCCGGTGATCCAATTTTGGCGGGGGCACATTTTGGTCGCGTGAAGGTGCTACAAAACGAAAGGGGTCAGAAGATCAGCCAGGTTGGACCAGCGCAACCGGTGCAGGTATTGGGTTTTACGACAGCGCCAACCTCCGGCGAACGTTTCTATGTAACAGAAAGTGAATCTACCGCTAGAGAAATAGGTACGAAGCGGCAGCAACTCATGCGTGAACAAGGTATGCGTACTCGCAAACATATTACTTTAGATGAAATCGGCCGTCGCTTGGCCATTGGCAACTTTAAGGAATTGAACCTGATCGTAAAAGGGGATGTGGATGGTTCTGTGGAAGCTTTGAGCGATTCGCTTTTGCAGTTGTCCACAAAACAGATACAAGTGAATGTTATTCATAAGGGGGTTGGTCAAATTACCGAAACCGATGTTATGTTGGCTTCTGCTTCGGATGCCATCATTGTGGGATTCCAAGTACGGCCGCTCGCCTCTGTGCGACGACTGGCTGAGCAAGAAGAAATCGATATTCGAACTTATTCAATTATCTACGACGCTATTAACGAAATCAAAAGCGCGATGGAAGGCATGCTCGCTCCAACTGTCGAAGAAAAAGTTGTGGGTAATGTGGAAATCCGTGAAGTTTTCAAAATTACCAAGGTGGGCACCGTGGCTGGTTGTATGGTTTTGGATGGCAAAATCAATCGCAATACCAAGGTCCGAGTACTACGCGACGGTGTCGTCATTTACACTGGAGAATTGGCCTCCCTTAAGCGTTTCAAAGAAGACGTCAAAGAGGTTGCCACAGGCTACGAGTGCGGGCTAAATATCCACAATTTTAACGATATCAAGGTTGGAGATTTAATTGAAGGATACGATCGCGTGGAGGTTAAAGCCAAGTTATAATGCTGCGACCGGGACCTGCTTTGTGGGTTGAAACCGGGGCCGCAATTTTAGGGATTTGGGGCGTTTGGGATTTGGGCAGTGGCCTTCGTCGAGGTTATTTCAGCGGTGTAGTGAGTACATTGCTTTATGTTTACTTATGCGCAGCTAAAGGGATTTATGCAGATGCTGTAATTAATGGCTGGTACACCATCATGGGCTTTGTGGGTTGGTTTTCATGGAGACAAAGGCAAGTTGTTTCCGAAGCAAGTCTTGTTCAGGCTATGACTCGTCAAGGCCTGTTTATGGGTGTGGGGTTCGGTATCTTAGCCTGGGTTTTCTTTTGGGTTTTGCTGAGTTTTTATACCGACAGCTCGGTGGTGATATTGGATACGACCACCTCGGCCCTTGCAATCACCGCGATGCTTTGGATGGCGGCGGGATACGCGTGGAACTGGCCATTGTGGTTGATTATTAATCTATTATCGATAGGGCTTTACTTTCATAAAGGAATGTTTCCCACCGCGTTTCAATATGGTGTATTTGCAGGATTGGCGGTACGGGGCTGGTGGAAATGGACGCCAAAACTTGTGTCATGAACTCTGCAAAGGCGTTCGAGGCTCTTTTTGTAACAATAGATAAACCGAAGTCGTTAGAAAGTCTCTAAAATAGGGTATTGCGCGAATAATACCGAATTGTTTACGGGTTTTCAGGCCAAACTTGTAGGCGTAAATGGGGTTGATCAAATAATGGACCTCCCGATGAACAGGCATCGAACAGGCCCTGGCTACACGGTGCATCCGTTGAATACCGATTCCGCAATCGTATATGGAAAGCAATTCATCCCGAGTTTCGGCATTCTGTCCGGTGGCCCGAATCAGAGAATCATATGCAGAACGAGGCAACAAGTGAATCCACGGGAATTTCTGCAATAGGCCCTCGGCAATTTGTTGATGACCCCCAAAGGGCATGGTCCAGGGAGGCCAACCTATAAAGAGCAGACCATTGGCCTTCAGGAATTTCTGCATTTGCTTTAAAGCCCTCGGCTGATCCGGCAAATGTTCGATGACGTCCTTGAGGACAATTAAATCAAATCGCCCTGCAAACTCGGTCTCGATGGCTGGGTTGTAAATATCCTCAGCACGAAGGTCCATCTGGCCATTTAAGGTATGTTTGGACATTCTTTCTTTCCCAAATTCAATTTTGATTCGGTTAAGGTCTATCCCGGTACCACGACAACCGGCTTCAACGAAAGGCAATAAGTTACCGCCCTCTCCACACCCCAATTCCAAAACTTCCAAATCTCGCCAACCCTTTCGAGACGAATCGATTGCGTGCAGTCCTTCTAAACAAAAAGGCATAATGCTATCGCGAGCATTGCGCGCCAAAAAGTCGAGGTAAAATTCATGATCGTGATGGAAATCGTAGGGCATGACGCTAATCAATAAGAACCGTATATAGAATTTCTAAACTAATGACCGCCCAAGAATGCCCGAGCCGATTGTAAAAGCAGATAGATCCCGAAAACCCCAAACACAATTCCTGTACCAAGATGTATTCTCCTCATAATGAGCGGTGTAAGCCATTGCTTGATCCGATGAGCCGCGAAAGCGATGCCCGTTTCGGTGATCAAAATGCTCATAATAACACCCCCAAAAAAGTTCAGGCTTTGGTAATAATTATATTCCAAAACTTGCGAAGTGTAGGTTATAATTGCTAACCATGAAATCCAATTGGTAGGATTAAAAAAATTAAGGGTAAATCCCATTCCCAAGTACAGCAAAGACGATTTGCGTCCAGAGCTTTGGTAAGTTGCCCTGGATTTACGGAGAATATTGTTGAGAGCCATACCCAACAAGAGCAAGCCACCAATGACTTGGGCAGGAATGCGAAAATTAAAATCGGCAGGAAGCAGGTTTTCAATTCCCGATAGGGAGATCAGTAACAACAAAATATCAGCCACCACCACGCCGAGAATGAGCATGAAGCCGACCCAACGCCCGTGTTCAATGCTGTTTTGGATTACGGAAAACATTACAGGGCCAAGGCTGAGACAAAAGGGTATGCCCACCAAAAGGCCTTCTATCAATACTATCAGATAAAACCATTGCTCATCCATGGCGCAGCGATTGAAAAAACGAAGTCATTAAACTGCCGCATTCTTGTTGCAGCAGACCTATGGACCACGCTGTTTTGGGATGTAATAGGGAGCCATGGAGGGTGTACCCCCGCTTGGGGTCCGATGCACCGGCCACTACTCTCCCTATTTGGCTCCAAAACAAAGCACCAGCACACATTACGCAGGGCTCAAGGGTCACATAAAGGGTGCAATCATTCAGGTATTTGGAGTTTAGTTGGTGGGTGGCCGCAGTGATCGCTTCCATTTCGGCATGAGCGGTGGGATCGTTGAGCTGTTCACAGCGGTTATGACCCCGACCGATAATTTTGCCCTCGTGGACAATGACCGCCCCGACCGGTATTTCGCCCATCCGATAGGCTTGCCGCGCCAAACGTAAGGCTTGTTCCATGTAATATTCGTCGCCTTCGAGACCGAGCATTTTCAAAGATAGGCTTTAGCACTGCCCTCAGCGAAGCGCTGTAGGGTCGAAAGTTCTATTTTTGTGGCTCATACCCACTAGTTATGCTAAGAACCCACCGCTGCGATGAATTAAACCTTGGCCAAATCGGCCAAAATGTTACCCTCTGCGGATGGGTAAGCAAGATCAGGGACAAAGGGGGCCTGATCTGGGTGGATTTGAGGGACCGTTATGGCCTCACCCAATTGGTGGCTGAAGAAGGTGCTTGCGCTCAGGGTGTTTTGGAAAAAATGCGATCTCTAGGTAGGGAATATGTAGTGCGTGCCAACGGCGCTGTGGTGGAGCGTTATAACAAAAACCCTAACCTCAGTACAGGTGAAATTGAAATTCGAGTCAATACTTTGGAGATTCTCAACGCATCGGCCTTACCACCTTTTTTGATCGAAGATGAAACCGACGGCGGTGAAGATTTGCGCATGCAGTTTCGTTATTTGGATATCCGCCGCAACCCTGTGCGTTCCAAGCTGGAATTGCGTCACCGTATGGCCCAAGAGGTACGTAAATATCTTGATAGTCAGTCGTTTATTGAAGTAGAAACCCCCGTTTTGATCAAAACAACCCCCGAAGGGGCCCGCGATTTTGTGGTCCCATCGCGGATGCATCCTGGACAGTTTTATGCTTTACCCCAATCTCCCCAAACCTTCAAACAGTTATTGATGGTTGGGGGGCTGGATCGGTATTTTCAGATCGTTAAATGTTTTCGCGACGAAGATTTAAGAGCCGATCGTCAACCCGAATTCACCCAAATTGACTGCGAAATGTCTTTTGTTGAGCGTTGGGATATTTTGGACATGTTTGAAGGACTTTTTCGCCATCTGTTTTTGCAGGTCAAAGGCCTGGATATCGGAGAAATTCCGGTGATGACCTATGCTGAAGCGATGCTTCTTTACGGTAACGACAAACCGGATTTGCGTTGGATTGCCCCCCTTTTGACCCTCAAAGGAGGACGGGCCTATGGGTCGGTTCCTACTGGCGGTTTGGGTGTAGAGGGGGTAGGGTTTGGTGTTTTTGAAGAGAGCGAAGCGGTGATTGCAGTACCGGCGCCTGGGGGTGCAAATTGGACTCGCAAAGAATTGGATGCCTTAACCGACTGGGTCAAAAGGCCACAAATCGGCATGAAAGGCATGGTATGGGTCCGCTGCGAAGCTGTTGACGGAACATTCCGCTCGTCGGTGGACAAGTTTTATGGAGCGGAGTATTTGAAGGATTGGATGACAGGGGCGGGTTTGGGGGCTGGGGATTTGATGTTAATCTTGGCAGGCCCTGAGGCGTTGACGCGCAAAGCCGCCGCAGAATTACGACTCGAAATAGGGCAACGCCTGGGACTGCGATCACCAGATACGTTCAAGGCCCTGTGGGTGGTGGATTTTCCTTTGTTGGATTGGGACGACGAAAGTGGGCGCTGGGTCGCAATGCACCATCCTTTTACATCGCCATTGCCCGAAGACATGGGCTTGATGCAAAGCGAACCGGGCAAGGTGCGGGCCAATGCCTACGATATGGTGTTGAACGGCACAGAAATAGGCGGAGGCTCCATTCGTATTCACGACAAAAGCCTGCAGGCCAGGCTTTTTGAACTCCTTGGTTTTGAGGCCGAAGACGCACAGGCAAAGTTCGGTTTCCTGCTCAAGGCTTTTGAATACGGCGCACCACCCCATGGCGGGATTGCCTTTGGTTTTGATCGGCTCTGCGCTTTGTTTGGAGGTCAGGAAAGCATCCGGGATTTTATTGCCTTCCCCAAAAACAACGCCGGTCGTGATGTGATGATTGATGCTCCATCGGGCATCGACCCTATTCAGCGCAAAGAGCTGGGGCTTCCGTAGACTCCACGAACCCGCTGGAGGTCTTCAGGATTATCCACCCCCGATGGCAGAGGCTCGTTGAGTCTAAGCATGTGGACCGGAATCCCGTGGTGCAAAAAGCGTAATTGCTCGAGCTTTTCTGATTCTTCGCAAGGAGCCGGCGTCAGGTGTGTAAATTCCAAAAGCCGGGCAGGTCGATAGGCATAAAGGCCCACATGCAGGAATCGCTCGGCGGGTCGGTCGGAATCTGAGCGTTGGACCGGAATGGCAGCCCGCGAAAAATAGAGGGCACGGTCTTGGGCGTCCAGGACTACCTTGACCCGGTCCGGGTTGTGGATGTCTTCGGTTTCGGGCCAGGGGCAACAAGCCGAAGCCACCTGCACCGCAGCGTCTCGGAAAAGGGCCGCCAACTGCTCCAAAGCGGAGGCAGGAATCAAGGGCTCATCGCCTTGTACGTTGACCACGACGTCGTAAACGGTTTTTAGCAAAATGGATTGCAGAGCCTCGGCAATGCGATCGCTACCGCTGCGGTGTTCAGGGGATGAAAGAATCGCTGATCCTCCGTGTTGTTTGACAGCTTTCAGAATTTCGGCGGAATCCGTAACAACGATCACTTCATCAAAACATGATGCTCGACGAACAGCCTCAAGGGTGCGAATAATCAGGGGCTTACCACCCAGGTCAGCGAGCATTTTGCGAGGGAGACGGGAGGACTCTAAACGCGCAGGGATAAGGGCGATTGCGGACATTAGGGTCTTATTAGGAGGTTTGGAGATCCATGAACATCCGGGTGTGTAGAAGCCCCACTTCCATTAACGGTTCGTTGTAAATCTGGTAGCCAAGCTTTTGGTAGAAACCCACGGCTTGAGGTCGGGCATGCAAAAAAACCAAACCTGCTCTAGCCTCTTCGCGCAGCCAATTCTCGCAATGAAGGACCAATTTTCGGCCCAATCCTCTGCCTTGGTAACAGGGTTTGACTGCTACTTGCCGCATTTGGTAGGCTTCGCTCGTGGAATAGGTTTCTGGAAGCACCGAATTCGTGGAGGCTGGTCGCAGGACCAAACAAGCCAGCACCTCGCCTTCTTCGCTAAATCCTGCCCAATGGGCCGAGTCCTGTTCGTGGCCAAGGTCGTTTAAATTAAAATGCAACCCCAAGGGCTCTCTTAACATATCGTAGCGAAGAGCCACCGTGAGAGCATAGGCGGTACTCCCCCAGCCCACTTTTTGGAAATTAAGTTTTGGATCCATCTTCGTGTACCGTCAACATGGTGCGAGTAGGGAAGGCAAAATCCGTTTCATGCTCATCCACAATACGATAAATTTCAAAATTCACGATCTCTCGGACTCGGAGGTATTCGTTATAATCCGGTGTTTTGACCAAATAAATTATTTGGAGATCGAGAGAACTTTCTCCGTAGCCAAAAAAAGTAACATTAGGATTTTCTTCGATTAAAGGATTGGATTGAAGAACATCCTGAATACAATGGATGATAGACTTCAGTGTTTCGGGCTTGGTTTGGTAGATGAGGCCCAACTTGAATGCGGCTCTACGGTGCGTGCTTTCGGTGATATTGTTTAGGGGCTCGGTGACCAAGGCTTTGTTAGGAACAGTTACATAACTTTTGTCTAAGGTCCGCAGGCGGGTTGAACGGAAGCCTACATGTTCGACCGTTCCTGTAATGCCTTTAAACTCAATGGTATCGCCCACCGTAAAGGGCTTGTCGAGAAAGATGGTGAAGGAACCCAACAGGTTGGCGAGGCTTTCTTGAGCCGCTAAAGCCACCGCAAGACCTCCAATCCCCAAGCCTCCCACCAAGGCCGCGATGTTGGCCTGGAATACAATGCCAATGACAAACAGAAACGCGGATAAAATCACTCCAACCTTGATGCCGTCCTTGATGTACGGTACCCATTGCGCCCTGGCTGGCTCGCTGCTGATTTCGCTTTTATCTTGCCAGACGCTAGCAACGAAATCTGCAATTCTTAACAATATTTTTGATACAGTCCAAACCAAGCCTAACTGCAAGACAATATCCAGGTAAAAGGCGATGCGGTATGGCTTTCCAAACCAATGAAAATGTTGGGGAATGTATAATATGCTAAGCGCAATATAAAAGGCTAACAGAACCAAAAGACGACGCAAGTTTCTTCCGGTAAGATCGTGAAATCGCCTCCGTTTCTCAGGGTTTCTTTCGCTAAAAGCCCTGTAAAACAACCAGTTCAAGGAGTTGGCCAGAGGCCTGCGGAGCAGAACGGTCCCTAATACCAAGCCTATGGCCATGAGCCATTGGAAATAGGTTTGACTTGCCAAGGACTGCGAATGAAGGAATGCAATCATGATCTTGTTTTCAATGTTTGGAAGAATGCATAAGTTGATCCAAAGCCTTGGCATAGGCCTGTACACTCAAATGATGGGTAACCTCTTCGGAAGACAGGGGGTTATAGACAGGCATACAAGCAATGACCGCTTCCCGAACGATGGTGGCTACATCTCGGAAAATTGCACGCGCATCGAGCGCTATGTTTTCTTGCATAAGGTATCCAAAAACACGGGCCATTCCGCAATTTGCCACAAAATCAGGAATCAATGCAATACGACTATCAACGGCCTTGGAGATAGGGCCCATGAAAATTTCAGAATCCGCAAAGGGCACGTTGGCCCCGGAGGAAACAAGTTCTAATCCATTGTCCATCAAACTTTGAATTTGATTAAGGCTGACCAGGCGCGAAGCAGCCGCCGGAACGAATACATCCGCTTGTTGTTGCCAAAATTGTGCTTCGATTTGATGGCGAGGCTCAACACCTTTTTGCTCAGGATTTATCGCGTTCCCTAAACGGTTTTGAAGCATGGCGAGGCATTGTGCCAGGTCCATAGGCTCATTGTTCTTGGCCAACCAAGCGTATTCCAGGTCTAAAATACCCTGAATCCGCATGCCCGCATAACACAAATAATAAGCGGTTGTTGCAGCGACGTTTCCCCAACCTTGAATCAAAACCTTACGGCCTTCAAAAGACGGGTGCCCATGCAATATCCAGGATCCTTCACTCTCCAGGGGAAGGGTAGCCCCTGCCTTGTGGGCATAATAGGAGAGAATGGATTCCGCCACGCCCCAACCTGTAATCAAATCGGCCACGGTATAGCTGCCCTGCGGAGCAAAGGGGTGCATGGGGCTTAATTCTTGATCTTGAACTAGCATGCTCACTCCTTCCCTGAGCTGAGCAATACGCATTTCTCGCAACGAACGTCCAAAATGGCCTTGTACAACGCCTTGTTGGGGGTGTTGGAGATCGTTGACCAAGGTGTAGGGAATGACCTCGTGAATCTCGTCTATATTCAAATCCCCCCCAGTACCGTAATAATTTTTGAGTAGAGGGTCAAGGGCTTTGTACCAACGCCTCAAGACTTCTTCCTTGCGCGGGTCGGCTGGGTCAAAGTCGATACCGGATTTGGCTCCGCCAATCGCTGGGCCCGAAACGGTAAATTTAATTTCCATGGTTTTGGCCAATGACTCTACTTCACGTCGGTCCAACCCTTTGCGCATTCGGGTTCCACCTCCTGCCGCCCCCCCCCTTAGGGAATTAAGGACAGCCCAGCCCCTTGCCCCCGTGCTTGCATCGTTCCATTCAAAAACAATTTCAGGAGCTTGACGCTCAAAGGCTTGAAGCCTTTCAATAACTTGACTATCAGACATAAAGAGTACTCGACGCTAAAGTGCCGGGTTGCTCAAAGATAGTTCAATTAGTTTTTGCGAAGCAAATGATTTTCTAACTCAAGGATACGGGGAAAGAGCTCAGCAGCCTCTTTGGCCTCGTGCCGCAACCAGCTTTCCCGAAAGGCGAGAAGATTACCCCATAGACCGCGACCTATATCCCAAGCGCTTTCTTGGTTCGCATCTCCTTGATTCAGCCTTACACCATTAGTATCGGAGGAGGTTTTGAATTCTGTCGGAATTCGCAATAACAAATGTTCGAGCAAATCCACTAAGACGATAATTTCTCCATCGTCAGTGAGGGATTTATCATCCAAAATTTTGAATGCCTCCTGTGTAGTCACTTGGGCCGAACAGGCCTCATGAAGCTCGATAGCATAAGGAAATAATTCCTCTTCCTCCAGCAGGAAATGGCAAGAGATTTCCGCACAGAGGGTTTCGAATTCGTCCCTCAGGATAGCAAGCTGAGGAAGGTCAGGCGGATAGCCTTTGCTTTCCCATGCCTCCCATTGCTCACGGATGGGGCCAATCCATGCACCCAAAAGCCGGACATGGTCAGCCCTTAAGGCATACACGAGGTCGATACTGGATTCCTGTTGATCAGCCTGTTTGGAGGGCTTGGATTCGGGATTTACATTAGAATCTGCGATAGGAATCAAAAAGTTGAGCAAAGTGTAGGTGTTCCAACCGACATGGTTGGCGGCCTCGCCCACCGTGATGCAGTCATGGACCGCATCGGGGGGAAGGCCCAAGCGCTCTAATTCAATTCCAACGGTGGGAAACACCTTCAGGATATCGCAAATGCTGGTTTGAGGCTTCCATGAGGGGACGAAGGGATAACGAGGGCTCATTAACGGTAAACAGTATTCCATAATGACCAAAGTCTGCCCAAAAGGTTTTGGGAAAGCCAATAAAAAGATAGCCTTACCTTTGCCAATTCCCTATGGAAAGCCCCTCGCCTACTCACATCCCTCCATCTCCTGCTTCGGTATGGCATGTCTTCGAAACCGGCCAAGGCCCGAATTTGGTTATCCTGCACGGTGTATTTGGTTCAGGCGATAATTGGCTGACTGTTGCCCGGCGATTGGAGCATCGCTACAGGGTTTTTCTCCCCGATCAGCGCAATCATGGCAAATCCTTTCATTCGGATGACTTTGGCCATGATTTGTTGGCCGACGATTTGAGGCAGTGGATGGACCTGAAGGGCCTCGATAAGATTCACCTTGTGGGCCACTCCATGGGAGGTAAGGCGGCCATGCGCTTTGCGGCTCAGGATCCATCGCGACTTTATTCCCTGACAGTCGTGGACATTGCCCCCAAGGCCTATGCCCTGGATAATCATGCGAAAATGCTTGCCGCGATGCAGAACCTAGACCTGTCGGCTTGTCAAAGCCGTGGAGACTTGGACGCAGCTTTGCGGGATGATATCCCCGAACTTTCCACCAGGATGTTTGTGCTCAAGAACATAGAGCGCGATGAGCAAGGGCGTTTTCGATGGAGAATTGCCTTGGGGTCGCTCAGCCGCTCTTTGTCCTCCATAGGTGCGGCGCTGCCATCGCACGCCCCTCTGGCTATACCGGCTTTGTTGGTGCGAGGTTATAACTCAAATTATGTTACAGAAGAGGATTGGAGCGCCTTCCGCGAGCGGTTTCCTAACGCTGAATTTCATACCGTTCCCGGGGCGGGCCATTGGGTCCATGCCGATGCTCCGGATATCTTGTTGCCGTTATTGGCTCAATTCCTGGACCAACATTCGGCTCAATCCTGAATAATAAAAATAAACCGATGCCACGACCCAATCCCAAGCCCATGCCTGTTGTGGAATGCCATGTCACGGATATGGGGGTGGATGGCTTGGGTGTGGCTAGGGTTGACGAAAAGGTGGTTTTTGTGGAGGGCGGCATGCCGGGGGACCGTGTACAGGTCCAGATTTATCGAAACAAAGGCCGCTACGCCCAAGGTAGGGTCGTGGAACTGTTGGAACCATCATCCCATCGGGTGAGTCCGGTTTGCCAGCATTTTGGAACCTGCGGGGGTTGTAAATGGCAAAACATGGATTACCCCACGCAATTGGTTTACAAGAGCAAACAGGTGCACGCCGCCCTTACCCGAATAGGGGGCCTTTCATTGGATGGGGTGATCGTTGAGCCGGCCCTTCCCGCCCCTGAGATCTATCGTTTTCGTAACAAACTAGAATTCACTTTCACCAACCGCCGTTTGTTGACCAGGGATGAATTGTTGCAATCCCAAGAGCAGTCTTCCTCCACCGAATCTACAACCCATGGCTTTCCCGGAACTGGACTTGGGTTTCATTTGAGCGGTCGATTTGAACGAATCCTGCATATTGAAATTTGTTATTTGATGGATGAGGTGGCTGATATGATTCGCAATGCCTTTTATCAAAAGGCCATGGAACATAGCCTCTCGTTCTATGACATTCGATCGCGGCAGGGGTACTTACGAAATTTGATGTTACGAAATACGATCGATGGGCAATGGATGGTTCTGCTTTCGGTATCGGAGGATAAACCCGAGATCCTGCTTCCATACTTGGAGGCTTTGAGGTTCCAACTGCCTCAGGTGCAACAGTGGCTCTATACCATCAATACCAAGGTCAACGATAGTTTGGAAGGCCTTGAAATACAAGTGTATCAAGGCCAAAATCGCTTGACCGAAACTCTGGACGGTTTGCGATTTGGTATCTCGGCCACCTCTTTTTTTCAAACTAACCCCAGGCAGGCCCTGGCTTTGTATCGTTTGGCATTGGATTGGTGTGCATTGCAAGGGGATGAACTGGTATACGATCTGTACACCGGTACGGGGAGCATTGCCTTGTTTTTGGCCCGGCATGCTGCCAAAGTGATTGGAATTGAATACGTAGAGGCTGCTGTTGAAGATGCGCGACGCAATGCGGAAGCCAACGGAATACGCAACACTGAATTTTATGCTGGGGATATGGCTCGGCTCTTGAATCAGGATTTTTATAGCGCTCACGGTCGGCCTAAAGTGGTGGTGGTGGATCCGCCACGCGCTGGAATGCATGCCGATGTAGTTCAAATGCTGCTGAAGAGCAATGCCGAGCGCATTGTGTACGTATCATGCAATGCTGCAACCCAAGCGCGGGATTTGCAGGCCTTGAACGAGTTGTACCGCTTGGAGCGCTTTCGTCCAGTGGATTTGTTTCCGCAAACGGCGCATATCGAAAACATCGCTCTTCTCATCAGGCGTTAAATTTGCGCGCTCAACGAAGGTAGTATTCATGGAACAAGAGGCTGAATGGAACGAATTAGAAAGGGATTTGGGGTATTATGCCTCCTATCTCCAGGGAATAGCACACGAAGTCCTGGATAGCGGAACCTCCAAATATCCAGTTTTCATTGCTTACGAGGATCAGCATTTGGATCTTGGCAGGCCCCTCTTGGATCATCGGCAATTGGATACCCGCTGGAGCGTTCGGGCCTCCGTTATGGAGGAATTCATCAAGAAAGGCCTTTTGACCAAGGAACAATTCGCAGCCTTCAAACAAAGCTGGAAAGACCCCAATGATTTTATGTGTGTTTTTGTGGTGAGGCCATCGCAACCCATGTTTGTTTATTTCCCGTACCCACGTCCCGAAACCTTGGGACTCGACGAGCTCTAATGAGCCGTTCAACTCAACCTACGAAATGAAGGAAAACCACACATCTTGGTTGAAGCCGTGGGAGATTCGACTTTTTCCGGTCTTTCTACTTTGGAAGTTGCCCCTGGCATGGTTGGCCGGTTTGAGGATTACTTACCTCGACAGCCGAGGGTGCGAAATACGCATGAGGCATTCCTTTTGGAACAAGAACCCCTTTGGTTCCATGTATTTTGCGGCCATTGCCATGGGCGCAGAAATGTCCACAGGATTGCCCGCCTATACGCATTTGCGCCGAAGACGTCAAAGCGTTAGTTTGTTGTTATCAGGAATGGAAGCGGTTTACCACAAGAAGGCTGTAGGCCTGATTCATTTTCGCTTTGACGGCATGAAGAGCCTTCTTGACAGCCTTGAAACCCTCCAAAAGAGCGGGGATACCTGCACGGCCTTGCTCGTCTCGCAATGTTTCAATGAGCAAAAACAATTGATGGCTGAATTTCGTTTTACGTGGACCTTTAGGCAACGATGAACGGAGGCAATGAAAACACACCGCTGTAAAACCCTGCTTGTCGCCTTGACAGTGGGCGCAGGTTTGGGTACAGGTTTGGGTATGGTTGGCTTGGTTGCTTACCGTCTCATGGCTCAACATTCACCCCCCGGCCCCTCTCCTATGATGACGCAAGATGCACATTCCCTCGATTCAACCCACGATATGCCCAGCGATTCAACCCACGACACGCCCATGGATTACAAGGCCCTTTCCGACGAAAATTGGAAAGCGAAACTAAGTGCTGAAGAATACCGTGTGTTACGGTGCCAAGGCACCGAGAGACCCTATACGGGCGTTTATGAACAGTTTTGGGAAGCGGGAACCTATGTCTGCAAGGGATGTGGTGCAGAGCTGTTCAGGTCACAAACCAAATTTGATGCAGGATGCGGTTGGCCCTCCTTTTATGAAGGAATCGCCTCGGACCGAATCCGTGAGATCAAGGATTACAGCCATGGAATGATACGGATCGAAGTTCGTTGCGCCCGTTGCGATGGGCATCTGGGACACGTTTTCGATGACGGCCCCCAACACACCGGATTAAGGTATTGCATCAATTCGGTGAGCCTCGGCTTCAAGAAAGCGGAAGAGTAAATTTTATTTTCCAAAAAAAAGGGCGATGGCTTGGAAGCCACCGCCCTTGAATCCAAAATACGAATAATGGGTGCGTATAGTAGGTTTAAAACTTAAACACTATCCCCGCCCCTATACCAATAAGACTTTGTGCGTCGTCATCAGCCAATACATAATGGTACTTGGCATTGGCATTAAGAGCTAGGTTATCGGATAAATTGTACATCAAGCCCAAAGTAGGTGCCAATCCAAAATAAGAATCTGAAACCGTGAGATTTGGACCATCCGCATCTAATGATACGCCCAATCGGTATAATCCCAGGTCCAAACCGGCATAAGGGCTAAAGGACTCCCCACCAAAGGAATATTCAAAGGTCCCCGTAATAGGAACCCACGAGGTTGAGGCGGAAATGTCCAAATCTGCATCCTTCTCATTTTTGACAAAATATCCCAAATTGGCACCAACGCGTATTTTTTCACCTATACCGTAACGCAGGGTTAGGGTACCGCCAGGATAGGTAACAGACTCATCTTCTGCTGATCAAATGACCGCACCGCCTGTTGCGCCAACGGATAATTGAGCAAAGGATTGATTGTGAATGCTGAGCATACACAAGGTAATCATTAGAAGGGTTAACAATTTTTTTATAAAAAAAGGGGTTTAGGTTTTCCTACTCGTAAGGCTTTTCGGTTCCGCCATCTTTGAAACAACAAAATAAAACAAAGAATCTACAAGTAAATATAGTAATAGTTTTAATAAAAAACTATTGTGATCAAATATATGCTATAAATAGAACTAAACAAAAATATAGTTAAAACAAAGGGCGATGGTCTTCAGACCATCGCCCTAAGGAGTTTTTAATTCAATGCAGGTTACTTCAATTTAATTCCAAATCCAATATTTAGTGCAATGGCCTCTGTCTCCATATCGTAATTTAAAACCGGAGCAATATTGACGTTGTCATTTAAATTGTACCAATAACCGGCACCAATTCCAAGTCCACCACCTTCGGGCATAATTTGATATGAAACTTGTGGAAAGATATTGCCAATAAAATAGCGAGCCATTGGCGTCAAACTTGTTGTGGTTTCTCCTCCCATCATAGCGATACCCAAATTAGCACCCAGGGAGAGATTGTCCATTAAGAAGTAATGTCCATCAGCTCCGAGTGTTAAAGCAAAATCAGGAGAAAGCATAATGTTAGCATTAGCATTTCCGCCCAACCAAATTTGGCCTTTTCCCTGCCCAAAACTATTGACAGATGTCAATGTTCCCGCGATGATTGCAATCAAAAAGAAAAACTTTTTCATAAAAAAAGGGGTTTAGGTTTTCCTACTCGTAAGGCTTTTCGGTTCCGCCTTGTTTATGGTATCAACTCCAAGACCAAAAGTAAAAACATTATTATCTATTCCAGAACACTACGTGGAAAAATCAATTTGTGTTCTTTTTAGTGTACACCTCCGGTAGCCATTCCTTGAGGATGTCTGCGGCTCTTTGAAGGCGTTCCATAGGACGGCGTAGGCCAACGGGTAATGGGTTTTCGAT
>SXGQ01697092.1_pt1 | contig 20506 bp, 10 predicted proteins | sample 3178371 | NCBI WGS metagenome assembly SXGQ01 (sample SAMN11356859, study PRJNA531348) | freshwater metagenome | isolation source: freshwater sample F1-20 | place: China: Fuxian Lake, Yuxi | collected 2017-12-25 | reverse complement strand
TCCGGGACGCCCGGTCGCCGCCGCTATGTGCGGGCCATCGGACCCCGCCTCCGGATCCTGCTCTACGTCATCCTCGGGCTCTTCGGACTGCTCGGAGCCAACTCCGTGTATCTGTCCTCCATCACGTTCCTCAACTGGCTGGACCGCGACCAGGGGGTCTCCTACGAGAACTACTTCTACCAGCTGATGTTCCTGGGCCACCTCGTCCTGGGTCTCCTGATTCTCATCCCCTTCATCGTGTTCGGCATCGGGCACATGCGGAATTCCTGGAACCGCCCGAATCGCAAGGCGGTCGCGGTCGGCTACGCGCTTTTCACGGTCTCCGTGGTTCTCCTCGTCACCGGACTGCTCCTGATGCGCGTATCCGGGTTCGAGATCCGGGATCCTGCCGCCCGACGGATCCTCTACTGGGCCCACTTCATCACCCCCTTCGCGTCGATCTGGCTGTACGTCCTGCATCGTCTTTCGGGACCGCGGATCCAGTGGAGGGTCGGACTGGCCTGGGCCATGGCGATCGTCGTGGTCTCGGGTGTCATGGTGCTGCTGCATCGACATGATCCCCGCGTCTGGACCGCCAAGGCCCCCAAGGAAGGCACGAAGTACTTCCACCCCTCGGCCGCCCGGACCGCCAACGGGAAGTTCATCCCCGCCGAGTCGCTGATGAACAACGCGTATTGCCTCGAGTGTCATCCCGACGTCTACAAGGGCTGGTTCCACTCGGCGCATCGTTTCAGCTCGTTCAACAACCCGTTCTATCTCTTCTCCGTGAAGGAGACCCGGGAGGTCAGCCTGAAGCGCGATGGGAGCGTCCAGGCCTCCCGGTGGTGCGCCGGGTGCCATGATCCGGTTCCCTTCTTCTCAGGGGCGTTTGACGACCCCGCGTTCGACATGCAGAAGCACCCGACCTCCCAGGCCGGGATCTCCTGCACCGTCTGCCATGCCATCACCTCCCTCGAGGGCGCTGAGCATGGGATGATCGGTAACGGCAACTATACCATCGAGGAACCCGTCCACTACCCCTTCGCGTTCGCCCCGACCAACTCACTTGCCTACTACATCAACCTGCAGCTCGTGAAGGCCAAGCCCGAGTTCCACAAGAAGACCTTCCTCAAGCCCCTGCACAAGACGGCCGAGTTCTGCTCCACCTGTCACAAGGTCGGACTCCCCTATGAGGTCAACCACTACAAGGAGTTCCTGCGCGGACAGAACCACTACGACACCTACCTCCTCAGCGGCGTGTCCGGGGTGAACGCCCGGAGCTTCTACTATCCCGACAAGGCGAAGCTGAACTGCGCCGAGTGCCACATGCCGTTGTTGAAGTCCGACGAGTTCGGCGCGCAGAAGAATGGCACCAACGACTTCCGGACCGTCCACGACCATCTCTTCCCCGCGGCCAACACCGGAATGGCGCATTGGCGCAACGAGCCGGACATCGTGAAGATCCACCAGGAGTACCTGAAGGACTGCATCCGGGTGGATCTGTTCGGACTGAAGGACGGCGGCACCGTCGACTCCCCGCTCATCGCTCCGATCCGGCCCAAGGTCCCGGCGCTCAAACCCGGCCACACCTACCTCGTCGAGGCCGTGGTCCGAACCCTCCGTCTCGGACACCCCCTCTCCCAGGGAACGGTCGACTCCAATGAGCTCTGGGCCGATGTCCGGGTCACGGACCCCGACGGCACCGTCATCGGCCGGAACGGTGGACTCGGCGCCCACAAGGAGGTCGATCCCTGGTCCCACTTCATCAACGTCTACATGCTCGACAAGGACGGGAACCGGATCGATCGGCGCAATCCGCAGGACATCTTCGTCCCGCTCTACAACAACCAGATTCCGCCCGGCGCCGCGCACGTCCTGCACTACCGCCTGACCGTCCCGCCGGATCAGAAGGAGCCACTGACCGTCGAGGTGAAGGTCAACTACCGGAAGTTCGACACGATCTATTTCAACTACGTGTTCGGGACCGGCTACACCAACGGGATGCCCTTCCAGCGGACCAATGACCTGCCGATCACGGTCCTGGCCAGCGACACCGTCACCTTCCCCATCGAGGGCGGCGACACGAAGGATCTGGCCGCGATCGAGTCCCAGAAGTCTCCCATCCCTCCGTGGCAGCGCTGGAACGACTACGGCATCGGTCTCTTCCTCCAGGGCGACAAGGGCGCCGAGAAGGGCGAACTCGTCCAGGCCGCCGAGGCCTTCGAGCAGGTCGAGAAGCTGGGTCGCGCCGACGGCCCGCTCAACCTCGCACGGGTCTTCTTCAAGGAGGGACGCCTCGATGACGCCGTCCTGGCCCTGCAGCGGGCGAACGACACCAACCGGTTCAATCCCCCGGGCAACCGATGGACCATCGCCTGGCTCAACGGACTCGTGAACAAACAGAACGGGCGCCTCGATGACGCGATCCGTGACTTCACCAGCATCCTCGAGGACCGGTATCCGGAGCTGGAGAAGCGTGGATTCAACTTCAGCCGCGACTACGAGGTGATCAACGAGCTCGGACAGACCCTGTTCGAGCGGGCGAAGATGGAGCGATCCAACCCCGGCCGACGCGAGGAACTCCTCCGCGCCGCCGCCAAACGGTTCGAGGACACCCTCGCGATCGACACCGAGAACGTCGCCGCCCACTACAACCTGGGCCTCATCCACGCCGCCCTGGGCGATAAGGCGAAGTCCGAGGAACACCGGAAGCTGCACGAACGGTATCGTCCCGATGACAACGCCCGGGATCGTGCCGTGGCCAATGCCCGGCGTCGCGACAAGGCGGCCGACCACGCCTCCCAGGCCATCGTGATCTACGATCTCCAACCCCAGGGAAACGGACGGTTCACCTCCCTGCCCCGCTGACCTCCCGCCCATGAGCACCGCACCCCACAGACCCGATCTGGAACCCGAGGAGTTGGTGGCCGGGGACGACCAGGCCGTCGGCCGTGGACTCCGCATCTCCCTCTTCATCGTCCTCGTCCTCGCCTCCGTGGGCGGTGCGGTCTGGATCGCCCTCCGCCCTCCGAAGGTCGCGGGCCCGGTCAAGGTCACCCAGCTCAAGGCCCCGGAGACCCCCAACACCAACGTCCTCGCCCAGATTCCAAAGGCCACGTTCACCGACGTCACTGCATCCGCCGGAATCGGGTTCCGCCACGAGACCGGAGCCTATGGCGACAAGCTCCTGCCCGAGACCATGGGCAGTGGCGTCGCCTTCGCGGACCTGGATGGCGACACCGCGCCGGAACTTCTCTTCATCAACGGCACCCATTGGCCCGGCAAACCCCCCGCAGGAGCAAAGCCCGCCACGGCCGCCCTTTACCGGAACGATGGCAAGGGCGGGTTCCAGGACGCCACCGCCGGATCCGGGCTCGACATCCCCCTCTACGGCATGGGCGTCGCGGTCGGAGACTATGACAACGATGGCCGACGCGACGTCCTGATCACCACGGTCGGAGGAGCCCGACTCTTCCACAACGAGGGCGGCCTGAAGTTCAAGGACGTCACCCCACAGGCCGGGGTCGGTGGGAATGCCCAGGACTGGAGCACCGCCGCGGCGTTTCTGGACCACGACAACGACGGCGACCTCGATCTCTACGTGGGCAACTATGTGCGGTGGTCCCCGGAGATCGACCGCGAGGTGAACTACACGCTGATCGGAGTCGGACGCGCCTATGGTCCTCCGATGAACTTCGAGGGTGCGTTCCCGCATCTCTACCGCAACAACGACAACGGCACCTTCACCGAGATCTCGGCCGAATCCGGGGTACAGGTGAAGAACCCCGCGACCGGTGTTCCGACGGCCAAGACGCTGGGCGTCGCACCGGTCGACTACAACCAGGACGGCTGGATCGACATCGCTGTGGCGAACGACACGACCCAGAACCTGCTCTTCGAGAACCAGAAGAACGGCACGTTCAAGGAGGTCGGGGCCCTGAGTGGCATCGCGTTCGACAGCTACGGCAACACCCGGGGCGCGATGGGTATCGACACGTCGCGGTTCACTCCCGACGGCAAGCTGGGGGTCGCGATCGGCAACTTCGCCAACGAGATGACGGCGCTGTACGTCGACAACGGCATCAACTTCACCGACGAGTCCATCCCCTGGGGCATCGGGCCCGCCAGCCGTCTCCTGCTCAAGTTCGGGATCTTCTTCTTCGACTACGACCTCGACGGGCGTGCCGACGTGCTGACCAGCAATGGCCACCTCGAGGAGGAGATCTCGAAGGTCCAGGCGAGCCAGAGCTACCGTCAACCTGCCCAGCTCTTCTGGAACGCGGGCGACGGTGGGTTCCTGAATGTCTCGACGAACCAGGCCGGGAGCGCGCTGTTCCAGCCGATCGTCGGACGCGGCAGCGCGACCGCGGACATGGATGGCGACGGCGATCTGGATGTCGTTCTGACCCAGACCGGCGGCGTCCCGGTTCTGCTCCGCAACGACCAGCAGCTGGGCCACCACGCCCTCCGACTGCGACTGGAGGGATCCACGTCGAACCGGGACGCGCTGGGCGCGTGGGTCGAGGTCGAGGTGGGCGGCCGGAAGCAGTCCCAGCAGGTGATGCCCACCAAGAGCTATCTGAGCGCGAGCGATCCGACCCTGGTGTTCGGACTGGGCAGCGCCACGAAGGCGGATCGGGTCACGATCCGATGGCCCAACGGCAAGACCCAGAGCGTCCAGGACCTCGCCACCGACCGGATGCACCGGATCGCCGAGGCGAACTGAAGAGGGGCGGGGACCCACACGGGGACGCGGAGGCGCGGAGGAACAGCAGGGGAAAGAAGGCCATTCGCAGCCCCGCCATGGCGGGACTGCACCGGTGGGTTCTGCAGTGCTCTCCGAAACCGGGCCGCCTCCCGGCGGCCACGCTCCCCAGGCGTCCTGGGTTCCCAGACTCCGGAACCACCGGCCGCAACAAACCGTAGTTCCAAGGGAGTCCACGCCTCACCCTGTGGGCGCTCCCGCGCCCAGTGATGCAGGGCACTGCATCACCCACCTTTCCAAGATGCATCACCCTTCCCGGAGATCTCATCGCCTACCCCGATCCCTCCGTTCCAAAACCAGTCTCCGCGTCTTTCCCACTCCCGTCTTTCCTCCGTGTCTCCGTGTCTCCGCGTGAGTCCCCGTCTCCTCCGCGTGATCCCCGAGCTGCGGACTGGAATTCGACCCGCAGACCGGGTCTAGTCTCCAGGACGATGTCGCACCCCAACCTCCTCCGCCACGCCGCCGCACTTCTGTGCGCCGCCGTGGCGTTCGGATGGGGTGCTCCAACACCGCAGGCCGTCGCGGCGGAGGATGCCTTCTGGTCCGCCCATGTGGAGCCGCTGCTCCAGGCAAAGTGCTCCCGATGCCACAGCCCCACGAAGTCCCGGAGCGGACTCGACCTCAGCTCCTTCCAATCCATTCTCCGAGGCGGTGACCATGGTGCTGCGGTCCTGCCTGGACGCCCCGACGACAGCCCGATGGTCCGGCTCGTCGAGATGGGCGCGGATCCCCACATGCCGCCCAAGGAGCAGCTGAGCCGCGAGGAAATCGGACTGCTCCGGACCTGGGTGCAACGCCTCACCAACTCGGCAACCGCCAGCGCGACGACCTCATCGACCGAATCCAAGGACCCGATCGGCGCGGACACCCCCGGGAAGGTGCCAAGCCGTGTCCATCCCCGTGCGTCCTGGACACCCGAGCGGGCCATCGATGCCTTCCTGGAGGAAGGGTGGCGGAACCAGCGGATCCAGCCCGCGAAGGCCACAGACGACGTCAGCTGGCTGCGGCGGATCCATCTCGACCTCGTCGGCCGCATTCCCACGGCAGTCGAACGCCAGCAATTCCTCCGTGATCGGCGCAGGGACCGCCGGCAGCGCATGGTCGATGCCCTACTCGCCAGTCCCGAGCACGCACGTCACCTCGCCGAGGTCATGGACACTGTGCTCATGGGGCGTCGCGGAACGGAATGGGAGACGAAGCGTCGGGACAACCACTGGCAGGCCTTCCTCGAGACCTCCTTCCGGGAGAACCGTCCCTGGGATGCGGTCGTGCATGACCTCATCGTCGCACGACCGGAGGGCGGGGTGGATCGCGGAGCCCAGTGGTTCCTGTACGAGCGTCGCAACAATGCCCAGGCCATGGCGGAGGCCCTCGCCCCGGTGGTCTTTGGGGTCCAGATCCAGTGCGCCCAATGCCACGACCACATGGTCGCGCGAGAGATCAAGCAGGCCCATTACTGGGGACTGGTCGCCGCCCTGAACCGATCCAAGAACGTCGACACCCCGAACGGCCCAGGCGTCTCGGAGTCCGCCATCGGCGGCTTCGCCTCCTTCGCGAACCTCCGGAAGGAATCCCAGCCGGCGCTGATGACCCTGTTCAATGGACGCACCATCCCGGAGACCTGGCCGAAGGAGGGCGAGAAGGAGACCGACGAGCCGGCGAAATACCAGACCCCACCCGCTCCGGCGAAGGAGGCGCCGCAGGTCGTGGCCGTGCCCCGGTTTTCCCGACGGGCCGCACTCGCCGAGGCGGTCACCCGCGACAACCCGCTCCTCGCACGGGCGATGGTCAACCGGATCTGGGCCCTGCTTCTGGGGCGCGGTCTGGTCCACCCGGTGGAGCTCATGGACTCAAAGCATCCGCCGAGTCATCCGGAACTCCTCGACTGGCTCGCAGAGGACTTCGCCCGGAATGGATATGATGTCCGACGTCTCATCCGAGCCATTGTGCGGACCCGGGCCTACCAGCTCGACAGTCGCCCCCTGGCGGAACCGGCACCGGCGCCCGAGACATTTTCCCGGGCGATCGAGAAACCCCTGACCGCCGAACAGCTGTACCGATCCCTCCGGATCGCCACGGGCGATGCAGGCGGCACTTCCGAAACCAAGACGGACCGGGCGGAGGCCACCCTGCGCCAGGCCTTCATCCGACAGTTCCCCGACGTCTTCCCGGCCGAGTACAACGCAACCCTCCAGCAGGCGATGTTCCTATCGAACTCCCCCCTGTTCGATGCCCTGCTCCAGCCCCGCGACGGAAACCTCATCTCCCGGCTGGAGGCGATCCAGGACCCCGGGGAGCGGGTGCGGCAGACCTTTGTGGAAGTGCTCGGACGTGGCCCCGACCGGGTCGAGCAGGACGAATCCCAGCGATACCTCGAGGCCCATCCCGGCGCCGCCGGAACACGGCATCTCGCCTGGGCGCTCCTGACCGGGACGGAGTTCCAGACCAACCACTGAACGCCATGACGCCCCCCGGATCCCAGGAACCCTCCCCGCTGCTGTCGGGATCCACGTGTGGTCATACCGACCATCTCCTGCACCGGCGTCGGTTCCTGACCGGCATGGCGGCAGCGGGTGCGGTGTCGGTATCGAGCTGGGCCGGGCTCTTCTCGGTTCCGGCCTTTGCGGAGCAGGCCCGGAAGCGGGCCAAGCGGTGCATCCTGCTCTGGCTCTGTGGGGCGCCGAGCCAGTTCGAGACGTGGGACCCCAAGCCGGGCCGGATCTCGGGCGGCCCATTCGGGGCCATCCCGACCCGACTGCCCGGCGTGCAGTTCGGCGAGCTGATGCCCCGGGTCGCCAGCATCGCCGACCAGCTCGCTGTGGTGCGGTCGATGAAGACCAATCAGAGCGAACACCTCCAGGGAATAGACCTCCTCAATCGTGGCGGCGCCCCGCGCCCACCGTTCATCCGCCCCACCCTGGGCTCGGTTCTCGCCCAGCAACTGGGACACCTCGACAGCCCGATCCCGAACTTCGTGCTGCTCGACCCCTGCCCTCACGGCAACGAGTTCAAGGAGTTCAAGGCGGGCAACTGGGCCGGCTGGCTCGGAGCGCAGTACGGACCCGTCCGGGTCGGCGGCGAGTACCGGATCGAGGACGTGGCGCGGCAGGCGGATCTCACCGCGGACGACCACGAATCCCGCAATGCGCTGCGGCGGTTCCTGAACCGGAAGTTCGAGAACGAGCGTCGGTCCGCCGCAGCCGCCTCCCAGAATGCCGTGTTCGAGCGGGTGAAGGGCCTCATGAGCTGTGCCCACCTGTTCGACCTCGAACGCCTGCCGGCCAAGGACCGCGAGCGGTACGGACCCGGGACCTTCGCCCAGCACTCCCTGCTGGCGCGGAACCTCGTCGAGAACGGCGCCCCGTTCGTGATGGTCGCCAATGGCATGACCTGGGACAGCCATGTCTTCCAAAACGAGATCTATCAGATGCTTGTCCCCGAACTCGATCGGGTGATCTTCCACCTGATCAACGACCTCCGGGAACGCGGACTGCTCGACGACACCCTCGTGGTCATGATGGGCGAGTTTGGTCGGACCCCCTGGATGAACCAGGCCCGGGGGCGGGACCACTACCCCAACGCCTGGTCGCTCGCCCTCGCCGGCTGCGGGATCAAGCGGGGTGTGGTGGTCGGCGAGACCGATCCCGACGGCGTCGACGTCGTGGGCCAGGCGTTCAACGAGAAGAACCTGTTCGCCACGCTGTTCACCGCACTGGGGATCGATCCCTACGCGGAATACGACCTTCCCAACCTGCCCACCTTCCACCGAGTCGAGGACCGGGCCGAACCCATCCGCGCCGTCCTGGCCTGAATCCCATGGCTGATCCGGTCCCATCCCCCGTCCCGACCCCGAGGCTGACGCGGCTGAAGGAATTTCCCCTACCCTCACCCGTGCTGGGACTCGAGGTCTCCGCCGATGGACGCCTCCTTGTCGCGGCCGGACAGGACGGGGCCCTGCTCCAGGTGGATCCGGAGTCGGGCACCCACGAACCCCTCGGTCGCCACGACAGCTATGCCCGCGGGGTCGCCCTCCTGTCGGACGGCACCACGCTGGTGAGCGGGGGCTATGACGGCCGACTCCTCTGGCACGATGTGGCCTCGCGGAAGGCGATCCGGACCGTGAAGGCGCACGACTTCTGGTCATGGGACCTGGCCCTGTCGCGGGACGGGCGCTGGATCGCGTCGTGCACCGGGCGCTATGAGGCGGGAGGGTACAAGTACGAACCCGCGCCGGAACGGGAACCCTCGGTGAAGGTGTTCGATGCCCGGTCCGGCGAGCTGCGACACGCCCTGCCGCATGTGCCCCCGACGCAGGCGGTCGCGATCTCCGCCGACAGCCGCCACGTCGCCGCCGGCAATCTGATGGGGGAGGTCCGGGTCTGGGACCTTGATACAGGAAAGCAGGTCTCCCAGTGGACCGACGGCGACCTGACCAGCTGGGGCATCGTGAAGAGCCATCACTATCTCGGTGGCATCTTCGCCATGACGTTCAGCCCGGACGGCAACGAACTCTATGTCTGCGGCATGGGGCCGATGAACGACCCGATGGCCGGGAACGGGGTCCAGCGCTGGCAGCGGTTCGACTGGAAGAACGGCAAGAGGCTGGACCAGACGCACGAGGGAGAGAGCGGTCAGGGTCTGATGGAGGCCCTCGCCTTCCATCCGAGCGGGAAGTGGTTCGTGATGGCGGGCCGGTTGTTTCAGGGCACCTGGAACCTCGCGGTGTTCGAGACCGCGACCGGAAAGAACGTCTTCTCGGTCGACGCCAAGCATCGCATCACCCAGGTGCGATTCTCACCGGATGGATCCCGACTGTACCTCTCCAAGGCCCGAGGCCAGGAGAAGCCCAAGGACGGCAAGTGGGGCCCGACCGGCCTGGTGGAGATCCACCGGTGGGAGCTGTCGTAGGGAGCGGACGATCTGGGCAGCCTGCTGGTTGATCCTCGGGCCGGTCCCTGTTCTTGCCTCCCTGCAACCCGAGACGGCACTGTCTGCCGCGTGAATCGTATCGACCAGAGGTTCGCCACGCTCCGCTCCACCGGCCGCAAGGGACTGGTGATCTACATCGGTGCTGGCGACCCGGACCTGGAATCGACCCGACAGCTCGCGCTCGCCTTCGACAAGGCCGGTGTGGATGTCCTCGAGCTGGGGGTTCCCTTCAGTGATCCGCTGGCCGACGGCCTCGTGAACCAGCTCGCCGCCCAACGGGGGCTCGAGAGCGGCACCACGCCGCCGCGGGTCCTGGACACCGTGAAGGCGATTCGGACCGAGTCGCAGATCCCGATCGTCCTCTATATCTACTTTAATCTCCTCCACCGGGTCGGACTCCGGGAATTCATCCGGTCGGCCGCGGAGGCGGGCGTTGACGGGCTCCTGGTCCTCGATCTGCCACCGGAGGAGTCCGAGAACTACGAGGCCCTGATGACGGAGTCCGGCCTCTGCCCCATCTACCTCGTGGCCCCGACCACCCCGGAGGATCGGATCGCGGTCATCGCCCCGCGGGCGAAGGGATTCATCTACTATGTCAGCCGGGAGGGCGTCACCGGCATGCAGTCGAAGGTGAGTGACACCATCGGGACGATGACCGCGACGATACGCCGTCATAGTCCGCTCCCGATCGCCGTGGGCTTCGGGATCTCCAACCCCGAGCAGGCCCGGGCCGTCGCCCAGCATGCCGAGGCCATCGTGGTCGGCAGCGCCGTGGTGCACCGCATCGCCATCCTCGGCCGCTCTCCGGGACTGGTCCCCGAGGTCGCCGGCTTCGTTGCCTCTCTCTCCAACGCCATCACGTCATGAGCTCCTCCCGCAAGCGCACCCCCTCCGGATCCAAGGACCACTACGTCATCATCATGGCCGGCGGCCGCGGTGAACGCTTCTGGCCCGTCAGCCGCGAAGCCACGCCCAAGCAGCTGATCACCCTCCTCGGGAAACGCTCCTTCCTCCAGCAGGCCGTCGACCGCGTCCGTCCGCTCGTCCCACGACAGAACATCCTCGTCATCACCAACGCGGTCCAGGCCGCCGCTGTCCGGAAACAGCTCCCCGAGCTTCCGGCCGAGAACGTCGTCGCCGAACCCGTCGGCCGCGATACCTGCGCGGCCATCACCCTCGGGGCCGCCATCGTCGGTGCCCGTTCCACCACCGCGACCATGGCGGTGCTGCCGGCCGACCATGTGATTCCCGACGAGAAGAAGTTCCAGCAGGTCCTGGCCGACAGTCTGGATCTCGCCTCCCGGGGCCAGGTGATCGTCACGATCGGCATCCAGCCGACCGGACCCGAGACCGGATATGGGTACATCCGCCACGATGCCGCGGCCCTGCCAGCGCCTGCAGGGGTGAAGCGGTACAAGACCCGCTTCCACAAGGCCGAGCAGTTCGTCGAGAAGCCCGCACTCGAGAAGGCCATCGAGTACGTGAACTCTGGCAGCTACCGCTGGAACGCCGGCATGTTCGTCTGGTCGTTCGTCACCGTCACCAACGCCCTCGAGAAGCACCATCCCGATCTCAACGCCGCCTGTCACCGCTGGTTTCAGGCCGCTGCCAAGGGCCAGAAACCCCTCGCCCGGATCCTGGCCAAGGAATATCCGGAGATCCGGAAAATCAGTGTCGACTACGCCCTCATGGAGAAGGCCCAGAACGTCGTCGTGGCCGACGGATCCTTCGACTGGGACGATCTCGGCGCCTGGCCGGCGCTCGCACGGCATGTGAAGCAGGACGACGCCGGCAACGCGGCGGTCGGACAGCTCATCCACGTCGATTCCGCCCGCAACGTGGTCTATGACGGCCGGACCCAGCGCCGGAGCCCAATCACCCTGGTGGGGGTCAAGGACAGCATCATCGTGCTGACCGACGACGCCACCCTCGTCGCCGCCAAGTCCGACGCCCAGAAGATCAAGGACCTGGTCCGTCGCCTGGCGGCCGACAAGAAACTCGCGGCGCTGGTCTAGGGACAACTCCCGCGGCATCCGGAGCCCCACGAGATGAACAGCCCCCGGAGATCCCACGGCGACGGCACCCCGGGATGGCCACTCCGGGGCGGACTGAGGATTCCGTCAGCCTGGATGACCCGGTCCCTGATCCTGCTTCTGTGCATCGCGACGGGTGCCTCGGCAAGCGAACGACAGGTCGTCCTCGACGCGATGGAGGCCCGACCCAGCGGGATCTGGCCCCGGGGCTACGGACATGTCGTCCTCGGAATCCCCGGGTCACCGGAGGACGAGAAGGCGTATGTGGAACCCGGAGGCAGCTTCAGCCCGGGCTTCGGTACCTTCGGCATCCAGCTCCTCGCCGAGAATTCCGACGGCGAGGTCGAGGTCGCGAGCGACTTCGTCCCACTCGCCGAGATGAAGCAGTCCTGGGCCTGGCCCCTCACCACCACGGTGCCAGGGGTGCGGATCGAGACCCAGGACTACTCCGCTCTGTGGTCGAGGCCCGACGGTCGACACTGGCGGCTCGACCTCTCCAGCCGACGCCACCCCCACGTCGTCGTGGCGATCCGCTCGCTCGGACCCGCCGGCGGCCCTGTCACCAACGCCGTCTGGGACGGACGCGCCATCCGCATCAACGACCGCTGGGACCTGGTCGCCGCCGACACGCCCCGCGAGATCCGGATCGGGTACCAGAATCCCACCAACCTTGCGGTGGGCGACATCACCTCCAGCCAGTTCGGACTCGGACCGCGCATCATCCGGAGCACGACCCCGTCGACTGCCCTGGACCAGACCCATGGCTGGGGTCGCATCGTCCTCGTGTTTGGACGCGAGACGACGCTCGTCATCGAGGACCGACGACCGCCCGCTCCGAACCCCCTTTCCTGGCGGGGTACTCTGCCCGGTGTCTCCCTCGAGACACCCGACGACCGCTTCTCCGACTGCCTGAAGGCCCAGGTTGCCCAGATGCTGATGGGGCTCGTCGGCACGAATTCGCGGCCCGTGGATCCAAACCACCATCCGGTCAGCCGGATGCGCGAATCCGCATCCATCGCCGTCGCCCTCGCGAGGGCCGGCCAGGTCGCCGTGAGCCAGCAGCTCTGCGGGACCCTCGCCAGGGAAGACTTCCTCGGAGAGATGGGCGCCGAGGCCGACGGTCCCGGGCTGTCCCTCTGGGCGATCCTCGAGGTTGCCGCCATCGCGCGGAACAAGGCCTTGGACCAATGGCTTCTGCCCCATGTCGACCGCAAGGTCCGGGTGATCGAGGGCCTTCTCCAGACCACCGAGACCGTGAGGTCGCCGTGGACAGGACCCCTGGCACCCAGTCGCCTGACCCGGGAGGACGCTGCGGTGGTCGCCGATGCGGCCCAAGATGGTCTCATCCAGGGCCGGGTGGGTCGACAGCGACCGGTGTTGTATGTGAATGCAACGGCCCACGCAGGCCTGCGTGCCGCCGTGGCCTTCTACTCACGGGTCAATCGACGGACCGAATCCGGTCGCATCGCCGGCATCGCCGACGTGCTGCAGCTGGCGTGGAACCAGGCGGCCGCCAGGAGGAACGATCCGGAACCATGGGCCGGGGCCCTGGGACCCCATCCGGGCTGGATCGCGGAGGATCCGAAGAGGCTTCAGACGCTGCTCCTGTCGGCAAGGACCGCAGGGCGGACCACGAACGATCTCCCGAGGACCCGACCGGAGAACCCGAGCCTACTCGCCACGGAAGCCCACCAATTGCTGCTGCTCGGCGATCCCGGGCGGGCGTGGAAGGACCTAAACTGGTTCTGGTCAAACCAGGTCGCACCCGATCTCTACAGTTGGTGGGAAGGCAGCGGCCACGAGGACTTCCCGGAACGGTGGGAGGGCGTCCGCGGCTGGGTCATGCCCCCCTATCTGTCGCCCCAGTACGGCACCGCAGCCGAAATCACCCTGCTCCAGCTGGCCATGCTGGCCTACCCGGAAGAATCCACGCCGAACCCCATCCTCGTGGTCGGGGCCGGTGTCCCACGGGAATGGCTTGAGGACCCGATCCGCGTGGAGGCGCTGCAGACCGCCCACGGACCGGTCACCTGGACCTGGGATCCCGCCGCCCGGAAGGTCCGCGTCCGCGCTCCGGGTTTCCCGCAGAACTCGGTGCGTCTCTCCGGCGCCTTTACCCAGGAAGCCACCCTCGAACGGCTACGGTAGGGAGGCCTCGAACTCCTCCGCCCGGTTCCGCTACCGGACAGCCTCGAAGGCGACCCGGGGAGCCTCGACGTCGCGATCCCACACCCGCACCACGCCATCCTCGCCACCGGCCGCCACCCAGCGGCCGTCCGACGACACCGCCACGGCATAGGCCACCTCACCGAGCCCGTTGAGAGACCGGACCTTCTCCCCGTTCTCGTTCACCACGCGGAGCTCCTTCGGACTTCCTGTCGCTACCCACTGGTCGCCGCCGAGGAAGGCCAGGGCCGTCACCTCACGGTCCACCCCACCCGCCTGCTTGCGCTTCTCGCCGTTCACCGCGTCCCAGAACTTCACCGTGAGGTCCGCGGAACCCGACGCCAGCGTGCTCGAGTCATCCTTCCAGGCCACCGACAGGACATGACCCGTGTGGCCCTCGAGGGCCCGGAACTGCTGTCCCGAGAGCGGATCCACCACGCGTGCGAACCGATCGGCCCCGGCCGAGGCCAGCCACCGGGAGTCCGGCGAGAACGACACCGAGAACACCGCATCGCTGTGCAGGTTGGTCACCCCCATCTGGAACGATCCGTCGGCCGGGTTCCAGAGATGCACATGACCGCTGCGGGACGGTTCGCCACAGCCACTCGCCAGCCAGCGTCCGTCCGGCGAGTACGCCAGCGCTCCCACGCGGTCCTCCAGAGGCCCCTTCCCCGTGGCATCGGCCACCACCGTCTGCAGCTCCCAGCGCGGGAGAAGATCCCGCTCGAAGGAGCCCGAAGCGCAGCGGATGCGCAGCTTCGAGTCGGACACGATCTGCAGGGCCTCGATCGTCGACGGCGCATCCCAGGTCTCAATCGGCTCTCCGGTCAGACCCGACCACAGCGAGAGACGGTCCGGCGCGGTCTGGGTCATCACCCAGCGGCCGTCCGACGACAGGTCGAACCGGACGGGTTTGGGTGCGGAGGACGCCTCGGCGAGTCGTTTCGACCGCATCGAGTCCGCCTCGGCGAGTCGGTTGCTCAGGGAGGATCGATCCAGGTCCCACCTCAGGAGTTCGTTCCGGCTGAGGTCGACCGAGTTCAGGGACAACCGGAGTTCCTCCTCGGCCACGGCAAGCTTCCGCGACGCGGTCTCGATCTCGGTGCGGGCGGCATCGACGGCCTTCCGGGCGGCCTCCGCCTTCTCGACCAGCGGCTTGCGCTCCGCCTCCGGGGCGTTGGTGGAGACAAGGCCCAGCGCAAGCACCGCGGCATCCAGGTCGGTCTGGACCCTGTCCCGCGCCCGCTGCTTTTCCGCGAGCGTGTCGTTCGCCTTGGCCTGTCCTTCCCGGGCCCGACCCAGACGGTCCTGCTGGGATTTCTGCTCCTTGTCGGCCGCCTCGACCCGCTTCTGGACCGAGGCCAGGACACTGCGTAGCGCCGCAACACCTCGGGTCGACTCCTGGACCCCGCGCCGGAGACGGACGTCGCCGTCGAGCGTCGCCACAAGCTTCCCGTCGGCATCGATCAATTCGACCGCTCCCGCATCGGAGCGACGCACGGAACGATCGCCGGAGGCGCTGCGCCGGGGCTCGGTGTCGGGTCGCGACACCACCGGTTCCGTGGTGCCCCGGAACGCCGAGGCAGTCGGACGCCACAACCGGATCTCCTCGAATCCGCCCGACGCGAGCTGGAGGCCGTCCGGCCGGAACGCCAGCGCCCCGACCTGGTCCTTCTGGGCTGCGGGACGAGTCCCTTTGATGTCGGGCGACACCAGCTCGCCTACCGTCTGCCGGGTGGGACGGTGGTACAGGAAGAGCCGGTTCCCTCGACCCGCTGCGAGATACTGTCCATCGGGCGACAGCGCCACCGCATAGACCGCCTTAAGATCGGGGGCGCTATCGAGCCATCGGACCTCCTCGACGCCTGCCTCGCCGGCGGTAGCTCCCTGCTCGATCCACAGGGCGATGAGACCAAGCTGCTCCGGGGTGAAGGGGACTGCGTTGACCTTGTTGTCCTTGGGCGGCATCCGCGGCTTGGCCTCATGGGTCGACAACTTGAACAGCAGCGACTCCGCGGGCTTCCCCGGAACCAGGGACGTGCCGCTCTCCCCACCACGGATCATGTCCGCCGGAGTCTCGAGCAGCAGATCCGCCTTCGTGGTGGTGCGGTTGTGGCAGGGCAGACAGTTGGCCTGCATCAGGGGCAGGATCTCGCGTTGGAAGTCGACCGGCGTGGTCCGATCCGGACGCCGGACCGGGATTGGGTCGGCGGCCTGCAGGGAGATCGATCCCATCAGGATCCCGGCGACTCCGCCGAGGATCCATCGACGGGCGGTGATGCCAGCAGATCCGGCGCTCGGCTCTGGCGATGGGGTCTGGGAGCGGGTCATGGGGTTTTCTGGGGCTGAAGCGGCACCGCGAGCAGGAAGGGCTGGGAATACACCACCACGTTCACATCGCGCGGCTTGGCCCGTTCCTCGGCCGCCTTGCGACGGTCCTCGAGCTCCTTCTTCCGCTTTTCGAGGGGTTCCTTCTCGGCCGGGGTGGACGCCTTATTCAGCGCCTCCTCGTTGGCCTTGAGTTCCGACTCCGCCGCGGCAAGGGCCTCCGGGTTGTTCCGGTACTTCCCGGCTACCGTCCCCTGGAGCCACACGGTGTGGTCGCCGGCGGGAAGCTTGAGCTCGGCCGTCTCGAACTCCAGGACCGCGTTGGTCGCCTTCTCCGGGACCGTGGCCGTCTTGGCCTTGTCCCACTCGGGTCGACCCGCCGGCTTGAGCGCGATCGCCGCGGAAAACTCGAAGCGTCGGACCACCTCGAGCGGGACCTTAAACTTGCCGTCGGCCCCGACCGCGATGCGGTTCGTGGCCGACCGCACCGTGACGGGGGCGGACTCGTGGCGACTAACGGCCACGAGGGCCTCTCGGGTGGGGCGGACCGGCACCCACTGGTCGTTCCACTCGGGAATCGACCGCGACACCGTGGCCCAGGCGACCGGCTGTGGGGCGTTGCCCGGACCCCGGACCTCGAGGACCATCGGCACCCCCTCGGGAGCCACCGCAGCGTCCTCGGCAGCGGTGAGGAGAGCGAACCCGACGTTCTGGCCCGACGGGATCCGGGTCGGCATCGAGGTCACCCCGGGGGGCAGCGACTTGAACTCCAGTTCCAGATCCCCCGCGAAGCCGTCCTGGCGGAACGCCACCACCCGAGCCAGCTGGGTCTCGCCCCGACGCAGGAAATGCGGCAGCGGATGGGCGGTGCGGTCGTTGTCGTTCTGACGCGGCAGCTGCAGGGCGGTCCCCACGGCCGGGGCCAACGCCGTCTCCCTCCGGATGCTGAGCCCAAAGGCGGGCTGGAGGGATCCTGGAGCGGGCTGGAAGAGGTTCTGGACCCGGACCCGATACCGCCCGTCCGCCGGGGCGACAAACCGAGCCGCGGCATCGCGATGCGACGTATTGAAGTCCACCCCGCCCAGGTTGGCATCGGTGTCGGCCAGCTCGAGCACGTCGACCGTCGACCCCTCGCCGGATTCCCCGGCCGCCCGCTCCCGGTCCACGATCACCCGCGGATCGGTCACCGCACCGAAGCGCTCCGAGACGATGTCGATCCACCAAGCCTCGTCCTTCTTCCCCTGGAACCGCACCCCGTTGGTCTCACCACGACCGGGAAAGATCCCAGAAAACTCCACCGGCAACGTCACCTCCACCAGACCGGGCTGGGGTCCGGTCACCACCGGATGGGGCGTCAGCTGGAACAGCACGGGATTGGACACCTCGTTCGAGAGGGTCCAGCGCCACAGGAACGTGTTCCGAGACACCGATGCCCCGACCGGTCGCCGGAACCCCTCCACCACCGTCTCGCGATCGGCCTCCGGGGCCACGAGGTCCACCTCAACGCGCTGCAGCTCCGGTCCACCGCCCACCGTTCCGGTAACGCGCTCGCCACCCGGTAGGTTCCATCCCCAGAGGGTGACCCGATTGGTGGCGCCGGACTGGAGGACGACCGGCAGGGCCCGCTCGACCTGGGGCGCCGTCGTCACCTCCATCCGGTAGAGGACGTCGTCCCCACCTCGGTAGGTCACGTCATGCACGGAAACCAGCACCGGTCCGTTCGTGGGCCCCACGAAGCCCAACACACCCCGACGCGACATTCCGAGGGGCCGACCGGTCGGATCCGCCAGCTCGAGGATCGGTTCGAGCCTCGAATCGATCCCACGGGTCTCGGCTCGGATCGTGTAGGCGCGTCCCGCGAGGGTCTCCACCTGGTACCATGCCGCCTGGTTGGCTGCGAGGCGGCCGTTCACCACCGCCCCCACAGGCAGGCTCTGGGCCGTGGCGACGGTCGTGTTCGTGCCCGACGCCAGCAGCTCGGGACCCGTACCGACACAGAACCCCTTGGCGTTGCTCACGCCGAACCGACCGAAGGTGCGGAGGTCGACGACCCCCGGCACGAGGTCGGCCGGTAACGTGACGCGGAAGAACTGGGCATTGGTGGACGTCGCCTCGGCCCGGATGCGGGGATCCGAAAACCTCAGTCCGGCCAGGTCATCGAGGTCCGACCCCACCACGGTGAGGAGGACCTCCGAACCCCTCTGGCCTCCGGGAGGAAAGACGGTGTTCAGACGCGCCACCGGTAGGTGCTGGGCGACGGAGGAAACCGCGCCCAGAACCAACCCTAGGATCAGCCGGAACCCCCGCCCCGACTGCGTCCGGACAGGACGGCCTCGGTCGAGGGCACGGGACTGGGGCTGGAAGGACTCGCGGGGCATGGCGGAAACGCTACGGGAGAGCCGATCCCGGAGAAAAGTCCCCAGCCGGACAAGTTTCCGACAGAGAATATCTGGGTGTCGTTGTTGGGGGTAGACCTCGCATGACCCCTTCTCGACGCGGCCAGGTGCGGGTGGCTTCACGGAAAATCCAACAGATCCCGCGTCGCCTCGCCACCGCTCCATCCGAAGTCGACCGGGATCCGTCATGATGCCGACGAGCAAAGGTTGGGACCGACAGCCAGGGTCAACGGGCGGACCGGAGCACGCGGTCCATCACCCGGTAGGCGTGGTCCCGTTGTTCGGGAGGAAACCGGTGGGGGGCTTTCGGATGTAGAACCGTGATCCGGGCAATCTCCCCTTCCGATGCGGCCTTCCAGCGGGCCTCGTTCACCACACGATCGACGCTGCGCCACCGAAAATTCGAGTCGCCCACCGGAGCCGAGACAACGACCCGCCGCGGCGCGATCAGGGCCAGGACGTCCGGGAAGTCGAACGGCAGACCTGCCAAGTTTTCCCGATACTCAAGGAGCCGGGGCATGTACCGCGACTGGCACCATCCCTTCTCCGGCATCCAGACCTTCGGATCGCCGTCGTAATAGTCCCGGAACGAATCGAAGCCACAGCTGGTGACGACCACCGTGATGCGGGTGTCCCACGCCGCCGTGAAGAGGCCGTTGTGGCCCCCAAGCGAGTGGCCGATGCAGCCGAACCCCCGTTCGCTCGCCACGAACGGCAGCGACGCAAGAAGGTCCAGGCCCCGGATGTTGTTCCAGATCGCCTTCATGGTTCCGCTGTCGTAGCCGAGCCCCTTCAGGTCCGGCTCGTATCCGGCCAGCCACGGATAGGGCGGAGCCAGGACCACGTAGCCGCGTCGGACGAGTTCGACGCCGTATTCGTCATCCGGGGAGTTTCCCAGTCCGACCACGACCTTGGATCCGGCGGAATGGGTCTGATGGAGGGCAAGGACCGCCGGGAAGGAGCGTGCCGCGTCGGGAACCAGGGCCGCCTTGGGAACGAGAAGGTAGGCCGGGACGCGTCCACCGGGTTCCGACCGGTAGGAGATCCGTCGCCGTTCGAAGTCCCCAAGGTCCTCCACCGACTCGGTCTGGACGTCGAGCGGCACGGAGGCCTTGTCGACGGGCAGCGGGCCCATGATCCGGGCGAGGCGTTCCCGCAACTGCAGCCGCCATGGGGCGTCCGTCGCGCCCACGGGGAGCACACCGAGCAGCGCCAGGATCAGGAGTGGGGTTCGGATCCGGGAGGTCACACCGGAGAGACTCCGTCGTCACGAGGATCCATGGAAAGCTGGAATGCCGGCGGAAGGAGAGACTCACACGGGGAAATGGAGACACGGAGGAATAGCAAGGAAGACAGGGAGGGATTTGGGAAACTGCGGTAGGGCTGTGCTCCGCCACGGCCCCATCTCGATGTGCCGGGAATGAGTTGAGGGACCGGTCGAGATGGGGACCTGAGGGACCCGGTCCCTACCGGGGATGGGTGCTCCCGCACCCCGTGATGCAGGGCACGGCATCACCCAACTTTCGGCGGTAGGGATGAGGTCCCGCTCGTCCCCATCTCGATTTTCTGGGTCTCGTGGTTTTGTAAAGGCTGATGGTTTTTTCCAACGGCTTAGAGGAGCCCGACTCATCCTGCAGGTTGGCTCGGGACTCGCGGGTTCAGATGGGGACCTGAGGGACCAGGTCCCTACCGGGAGGGGGTGCTCGTGTACCCCGTGATGCAGGGCACGGCATCACCCACCCGTGGAGGCCTTCGGCCTCCGGTCCGGCCCAGGCACCCCCTCTTCCCTTTGCCCCTGCCTCCTCGTCCTCCTCCGAGGGTATGAGTTTTGTGCAGGCGGTCCTGTGACACACACAGGTAGCATTGCAGAAAGGACGGAGACGGGACCACCGTTGGACCTGTTGGTCAGC
>SXGQ01095191.1_pt1 | contig 20507 bp, 16 predicted proteins | sample 3178371 | NCBI WGS metagenome assembly SXGQ01 (sample SAMN11356859, study PRJNA531348) | freshwater metagenome | isolation source: freshwater sample F1-20 | place: China: Fuxian Lake, Yuxi | collected 2017-12-25 | reverse complement strand
TCGAAGGGGCCAAACATATCCCAGACCGCTGGCTCAGTTCGACAAGCTCACTGACCAAATAAAACTCCCGGTCCCTGAGCCTGTCGAAGGGTTAAAAGACTCCGGTCCCTGAGCCTGTCGAAGGGGCAAGTAAAAACTCCCGGTCCCTGAGCCTGTCGAAGGGTTAAAAAATCTCCGGTCCCTGAGCCTGTCGAAGGGGCAAAACATATCCCAGGACCCTGACTCAGTTCGACAAGCTCACTGACCTAATAAAACTCCCGGTCCCTGGCCTGTCGAAGGGTTAAAAAAACTCCGGTCCCTGATCCTCTCTAATGGAGTCCTAAAAAAATACTCTGGCTCGCGTCATGATTAAACCATTGAAATGATGAAAAACGATGAGCAATCACGGTTTGTAACTTGCAAAAGCGTCAAATTTACAGCAAAATAGTGATAGGCGTTCTAATATTTCCCTGCCCTTTTAGCTTAATATCATGAATCATCGTCATCCGCTTAAAATACAATTGCGTTTTAGAGTGCTTTTTTTAGCGCTTCTTGCCTTCACTTCCCAAAACTTGGTAGCAGAAGAAGCAAAGGATTTGGAGTTTTTTGAGAAAAAAATTCGACCCGCTCTTGTTGAAAACTGCATCAAATGCCACAGCGAAACAGACAAAAAAGTAAAAGGTGGGCTTGATCTTGATTCCAAGGAGGGTATCGCCCGTGGAGGAGAAACCGGACCTGCGATCGTGCCGGGGAAACCTGAACTAAGTTTATTGGTAAAAGTAATTAATTACGATGGCGACATGAAAATGCCGCCCAAAGGGAAGCTTCCCCCAGAAGTTGTAGCTGATATTACAAAATGGGTGAAAATGGGTGCTCCAGATCCCAGAACTAACAATAAGCCCAGTATTGCAAAACAAGATAAGAACAACCTTATGGGCCAAAACTGGTGGTCGTTCGCACCGCTTGGAAATTTCAAGGTGCCCCAGACAAACAAAATCGCCCGTAATGAAATCGATAATTTCATAATCTCCCGTTTGGAAAAAGAGAATCTCTCCCCATCTCCCGAAGCTTCCAAGATGACCCTGGTCCGGAGGCTTTATTTTGATTTGACCGGTCTGCCCCCAACTCAGGAACAAATAATCGAGTTTCTTTCCGATGGTGACGATAACGCCTATGAAAAGTTGGTTGATAATCTTTTAAAGTCTCCTCACTTCGGCGAGAAATGGGGCAGGCATTGGTTTGATATTGTTCGTTTTTCCGAATCAAGCGGCGGAGGACGAACCGCGGTATTCCCAGATTCCTGGCGGTACCGCGATTATGTGATTCAATCCTTCAATAAAGACAAGCCCTTGAATCGTTTCATCCTCGAACAGTTGGCGGGGGATCTCTTACCCGCCAAAGACAATCAAGAGCAGGCAAATAACATCATTGCGACATCATTTCTCGCCCTCGGGCCAACCAACTTTGAAAGACAGGATAAAAAAATCCTTGAGATGGATGTAATTGATGAGCAACTGGACACATTGGGTAAGGCATTCATGGGTTTGACCATCGGTTGTGCAAGGTGCCATGATCACAAGTTTGATCCCATCTCCACGCATGATTATTACGCGATGGCTGGAATTTTCAAAAGCACCAAAACCCTGATCCATGACAATGTTTCCAGATGGATTGATCGAAGATTACCCGTTGATGCTGAAACCGAGAAGAAAATCAACGAACACGACACACTGGTCAAACTCCTTGAAAACAAAATCAAGGAACTTAAGAAAACAAGCACCAAGGTCGATGCCGGTAAAAAAATCATCGATCCCAAGGAACTTGACGGCATTGTACTCGATGACACAAAGGCTAAAAAAGTTGGCCCATGGACTGTTTCCAAGTTCAGCAATTTCTTCATTGGAACCGGCTATCTGCATGATGAAAATAAAAACAAAGGGGAAATGACTCTCAGTTTCACTCCTGATTTTCCCAAGGCAGGCAAGTACGAGGTACTTCTCGCTTATCAGGGTGGGCAAACCCGGGCCAATAATGTTCCCGTAACCATTTTCCATGGTGATGGGGAAACAGTCGTTCATGTGAACATGCAAAAAACCCCTGAAGTTGATGGCCGCTTCGTAAGCCTCGGCCAGTTCAGGTTTGAAAACTCCGGCCAGAATTTCGTCATGGTTTCAAACATGGATACAAAGGGGCATGTGACTGTTGATGCATTACAATTCATACCAGTGGGCGACACAGCGGTAAAAACCGTAAAAAAATCCACCAAGGAAGAACCCCTGGAAACCAAGGATCTAAAGAAATTAGAAAACGAATTAAAGGAACTCAAGTCCAAAGGGCCGGTTAAGCCTGTTGCAATGTCGGTTGAGGATGAAAAAAAACCCGCAAATATCAACATATGCATCCGTGGAAACATTCATACTCCGGGGGCAGTGGTTCCAAGGGGTTTCATCTCCACGGTGAAAGTCGCCAATCCCCCAAAAATACCTGAAAATGCCAGCGGTCGTTTGGAATTCGCCAAATGGATCGGGGATGACTCCAACCCATTGACAGCAAGGGTTTACACCAACAGGACATGGAGTTGGTTGATGGGTTCGGGTTTGGTGCGTACCACGGATAATTTTGGAAATACGGGTGAAAAACCCTCCCATCCCGAACTACTTGATTTTCTGACCGCTGCATTCATCAAGGATAATAGGTCCACAAAAAAATTGATCCGCATGATCGTCACCTCACACACCTACAGGCAGGTTTCCGAGGAAAGCGATCTCTCCCGTCAAAAAGATCCTGAAAACAAATCTTTCAGCCATATGAACCGCAAAAGACTTGAAGCCGAATCCATACGCGATGCCATACTCATGGCTTCAGGAAAATTAGATCTCACCATGGGGGGAAGCAATATTATTCCAGGCACAACAACGGAGTATGGTTATAAATTCACGGACAGTAAACGAAGTGTTTATACCCCGGTATTCCGGAATAACCTTCCTGAGATTTTTGAGGTTTTTGATTTCCCTGACCCCAACTTGGTGGTTGGCAGGAGAAATGTTAGCACCATTGCACCCCAGGCCCTGTTTTTGATGAACAACCCATTTATCATTGAAAAATCCAACGAGGCTGCTATTCATTTGCAGAAGGAGTCAGACCTTTCCGACACCCAGAAAATCGAGAAAATTTATTTTAAGGTTCTGGGAAGACCTGCAACCCCCATGGAACAATCCAAAGTCCTGGCATTTTTGCAGGATAAATCAGAAAAGGAAAAGAACCATGCATGGGCGTTGGTCTTTCAGGCGATGTTCAGCACCCTCGATTTTCGATATTTACATTAATATAAATCATGCTATTTAGGGCATTTGTCACGATCACCAGGGAAAATCAACATGTTTAATCGAAGAAAATTTCTTGAAACAACCGCTTGCGGTTTCGGCAACCTTGCCTTGATGGGCCTTGCTGGTTCCCAAGCCAGGGCAGCCAGCCTTTCGCAGGCCGGCACAGACCCTCTGGCCCCAAAGCAACCTCACCATACACCCAAGGCCAAGCGCATCATTTTCCTGTTCATGCAGGGCGGCCCCAGCCAGGTGGATTCCTTTGATTACAAACCTTTGCTTGAAAAACGCGATGGCGACATGGAGGAATTCCGCGATGCAAGGGTGCTTGCCAAAACTGGCACGGTCACAAAACATCGCGTCATGAAATCCTTGTGGAAATTCAATCGATACGGCGAAACCGGGCGCCAGGTCTCCGATCTATTCCCAAACATCGCGACCCATGTTGATGATCTTTGCATGCTGCATGGCATGCGCACTGAAGGCGTTGCCCATGGACCTGCAACGCTCTTCATGCACACCGGTTCCATCAATTTGATCCGTCCATCCATGGGAAGCTGGATCAGTTACGGACTGGGAAGCACGAATAAAAACCTGCCCGGGTTTGTGACTTTATGTCCATCAATGGGTAATGGTGGACCAAGGAATTTCAGCAACGCGTTTCTTCCAACGGTTTACCAGGGCACTGCGGTCGGAAGGGCCGGTATCACCGCGAAGGATGCCACAATCAAGAATCTTTATCACCCTTCAATGAAACTTTCCGACCAAGGCAAATATCTTGATTTCCTTCGTTCATTGAATGCCGAACAATCCGTGAAAAGTCAGGCCGACGCCGATTACGAGGCTGCGTTGAATTCTTTCGAGCTTGGTTGGAGGATGCAGAATTTCGCACCTGAAGTCCTTGATCTCTCAAGGGAGACAAAATCCACGCTTGACTCATATGGAATAGGCAACTCAACCACCGATAACTATGGCAGATTGTGCCTGATGGCACGAAGGCTTGCGGAAGCTGATGTCCGATATATCCAAGTGAATTACGGGGATAACACCAACAACCCCGCTTGGGACCAGCATTCCAATCTTCCGAAGCATGCGGACCATGCCAAGGCTGTTGACAAGCCTGTTGCCGCCTTGCTTGCAGACCTTAAACAACGCGGTCTGCTAGAGGACACCCTGGTCTGGTTTGGTGGGGAATTTGGCCGAACACCTTATTCTGAAAAGAATGGCACTGGTCGCGACCATAACCCCAACGGTTTCACGGTTTGGCTGGCGGGTGGCGGCGTCAAGGCTGGGTACACCCATGGCAAAACTGATGACTTTGGATTCAATGCAATTGATGGTTGCGTGCATATGCACGACCTTCACGCGACGATGCTTCATCTGCTCGGATTGGATCACCAAAAACTAACCTTCAAGCTGGATGGTCGTGATTTCCGCCTGACTGATGTGCATGGCAATGTCGTCCATGAGATCATCAGCTAGGGTTTTCAGGAAACAAAAAAGGATCAGGGCTTTTAGGCTCTGATCCTTTTTGATTTGATGGCGCGGATCAAGACTTTTCCAATTCCGCCATGACTTCCGCTGACATATTCATGTTGCAGTGTACATTTTGCACATCGTCATGATCATCAAGCGCTTCAAGGAGATTATTGATTTTTCTCGCTGATTCCGCATCAACATCGACGGTCACCTTGGGAACCATGGTTATTTCCGAGGACTCAGTGGCAATGCTGTTTTTCCCCAGCGCCTCCTGCACTTTTGAAAAGGATGAGGGATCGCAGGTGACGGTGAATTTGCCACCCTCGCTTTGAACATCATCAGCGCCCGCATCAAGGGCGATCGACATAAGGTTTTCCTCATCAACCCCCTTGGCTTGGATGATGAATACGCCCTTGCGATCAAAGAAGTGTGCCGCGCATCCAGGGGCACCCATGTTTCCCCCGCCTTTTTCAAAAATCTTCCTGATCTCGCCATTGCTTCGATTGCGGTTGTCCGTCAGAAGATCAACCACGATGGCCGTGCCCGCCGAACCAAAACCCTCATAAACCAGTTCTTCAAATGAAATTCCCTCGGCTTCCCCGGTACCCCTTCGTATCGCCCTTTCGATATTATCCTTGGGCATGCTGATGGCGCGGGCTTTGTCGATCGCGTAACGCAGCCTGAGATTCATCACCGGGTCACCACCACCGGACCGGGCCGCAATGATGATCAAGCGGCTTAGCTTGCTCCATACCTTGCCTCGCTTGGAATCCGCGATGCCTTTTTTATGCTGTATATTCGCCCAATGGGAATGGCCTGCCATTGCCCCACCTCCTGTTAGCACTTTTTAAAGTGCGCGACCAATTGTTTAATAACAATTATTATTCTACTTCTTGACAGGCTTGAGTTCCAGTAATTCAATTTTTTGTTTGATATCCCTGACCCGGTCGGCATCCCTTCTTGTTTTGACAACCTCGTAAAGGTTTATTGCTTTCCTGTATGATTCCAGGCTCTTTTGTTTTTCCTTCATGCTGAAATACACATCACCCAGATGATCCCAGACCACCGGGTCATCAGCCCCCTCGGAAAGGCTCGCGGCTTTTTCAAGTTCCTGCCTTGCTTCGCTTAGTTTACCCCTGCGAAACAAAACCCAGCCAAGACTATCGATGTAGGCCGCATTCTCCGGTTCAAAGGTAAGCCTGTTGCTTGTGTCACGCAATTTCTGGTCAAGATCCAATGCCTTTCGGATCAACTTCTCAGCTTCCTCAAGGTTATGTGAACGATCCGCCCACTGATAACCCAGGTCATTGTTGGCGGTTGCATCCGAGGGATCAACCTCAAGAATTTGTTTCAAAAGCCCCTCGGATTTCTCATGGTTCTTCATTCCCGAATAGATTGAACTCAGGGTATAGCGGATGTCCCTTACCTCGCCGGGCTGGTCATAATCTCGCAAAAGAGTCAACGCCTCCTTTTCAGCATCCTGGTATTTCCCCATTTGGGCAAGCAGGCTTGCGCGATAACGCTTGGAAAACAATCTCTCCCTGTCCTGCGATTCATTGATAGCCAGGTCGATGGCGGCAAGGGCCTCGATATCTTTTTCAAGATGGGTATAGGCGCCCGCCATCTCCACATGGAAAAGAACCCGGCTTGTGTTTTTTGACTTTTCAAGGCCTTCCTTGCAAAGGGCAACGATTTCCTGGTACTTGTGAGCCATGCGATAAATCCTGAGCAACCCTGAATAAACCTCGGATTCCGTGGCGGAGTTTGCGGGCGTTTCAGTGAGTGAAACAAGAAGCAGTTTTTCCCCAGCTTTTAATTCAGAAGCCCTCGATGCAAGGGTGCCCAGCGCCACTTTTGTCTCGAGGCCGATTGTGCCTCCCTTTATTAGCTGCGCATACGCCTGGTCCAAGATTTTACGAAGCATCTCAGGGTCTTTTTTAAGTGCAAGCAACATGGCCTTCACTTGGATCGCCTGGGATGGGTCGGGAGGTATGCCTCCTTTGCGGGAAACCGCCTGGATCGAGGATTCCAACCTGTTCAAGGCGCGGGCTGCACCGGATTGTTTGTTTTCCCTGTATAGTTCAAACAAGGCGTGGTAAACATCAGCAGACGGTGATTGATTGGCTAATTGCTCATAGATGGCCTCGGCCCTGGGTGACTGCCCGTTGTTCCTTAGTTCCCGGGCGAGAAGTAATTTCAAGGAATTGTTGTGAGAATCCCTGCTCGATGCCAGCTCGATTTCCGGCACAATATCCTTCTGTCTTCCCATTTTCTTTTGGATCTCTATTTTTAATTCATAAGCTTCCGTTCCGAGGGGCTGGGTCTGCAAAAATTCATCAAGCCTCAGCAAAGCCTCCTCGTTTTTTCCCTCACTCGCGTAAACCTGGGCCAGATTAAACCCAAGCCTGCCCGACCTGACTATGTCCAGCTTCTGGGCTTTCAAATAACATTCTATAGCTGACTTTGTGTCTTTTCGCTTCAATGCAAGCCTTCCGAGCATCTCATAATTTTCCGCCTTCAATTTACGAAATGAATCCTCGGTAAGTTCGAGTGTTTCCTCCGCGGAAGGCGCATCCAAAATCATAGCCACATCCTTGCTTTTCTCCTCGGATTTCGCCCAGTTCCCCGCTTGCTCATACCGCAATGAAAGCTCCCTCAGCACCTGAAGACGCAACTCTGGTTTATCCTTCGAGGCGGGATTATCAACAAGCTTTTCAAGTATCTCCGTGACTTCATTGGTTCGCCCCAAGGCGGCAAGCTGTTTTGCATAAAGCGCGAAGGTCTCAAGGCTGGAGTCATCTCGCTCCAATACATATCTGCACTGAACCAGCGCATCCTCGATCCGGTCCAGGGACATATAAATTGGAATCAGTGCTTTTCTTGGAGAAAGAGCCGATGGATCCAACTCCAATGCTTTTTCAAACGACCTCAATGCATCAAGCAACCGGTTTTCTTTTTCATAGAGCAAGCCGGAACCATATAACTTAATCGCTTCCTCACGCTTGCTGCTGCTTGCAAGTTTGGGTAGGGGATCAACTTTTTTTGGCGGGTCCTCGATCTGCAATTGCATCGGAATGGTAAGAATCAATTGCACCAGGCTGAACATATATGGGGATAGGCTGATCATGTTTCTTTTCCCTTACTGCTGGATCACCCGTTAAGTATTGATCCGGTGATGTAGCAATGGGGAATTGTAACCAAAAGTAAGGGAAAAACGCCAGCGCTCTTCGTCAGATGCCATGCTTGATCTATTATTTTGATTTTGACTGCAACTTGGCTGCCAATAAAGTGTTATGAAGAAGCATGGTGATTGTCATGGGGCCTACGCCTCCCGGCACGGGGGTGATGAAACCTGCGTTGGGTAAAATGCCATCGTAATCAACATCACCAACAAGTTTTCCATCATCAAGCCGGTTGATTCCGACATCAATCACCACTGCGCCGGGTTTCACCATGTCAGGTGTTACAAAATGAGGTCGGCCTATCGCTGCAACCAGGATATCCGCCTGCCTGGTGATCTCCTTGAGGTTAGCGGTTTTACTATGGCATATGGTTACCGTGGCATCGATCCCATTCTGCAAAAGAATCAAACCCATCGGCTTGCCAACGATGGTACTTCTACCAAGAACAACAACATGTTTGCCTGAAATTGGAATATTGTTCCGCTGCAGCATGATTAGAACACCATGCGGTGTGCAGGGAAGCAGACGGGGTCTACCCGATGTGAGAAGCCCAAGGTTTTCAGGCCCGAAACCATCAACATCCTTCAGCGGGGTTACCGCATCAAGGATAAGTTCCGTGTCTAGGTGCTTGGGTAGGGGAAGCTGAACCAAAATACCATGGACTTTAGGATCGTTGTTAAGGCTAGCTATCAGCTTAAGAAGATCACCCTGGCTTGTATTCGCGTCAAGTTTGTGTAACCAACTTGCGAAACCAGCCTTTTCACATGCTTTTTGCTTGTTCCTCACATAAACCTGGCTGGCAGGATTATCTCCAACAAGAACGGCTGCCAGGCCGGGTCTTGAGCCGGTTTCCTTAAGCATCAAAGCGGCATCCGTGGCCAACTCCGATTGAATCACCACGCTAAGCGCCTTGCCATCAATGATTTTGGCCGCCATGATCTCACCCTGTGAATATTTCAAATATCTAAAAAAACGGGCATGAAGTCAAAACCTCATGCCCGATCAAATCAACACCATTTGGGATTACTTGACTTTTTCAAAATAAGCCTGTGAGCCTTTTGGGTCAGGTTTCATGGTGGCTTCGCCGGGGTGCCAGTTAGCGGGGCACACTTCGCCATGTTTCTCCACAAATTGCAAAGCATCAATCACACGGATCGCCTCATCCACACTACGACCCAATGGCAGATCATTAACAAGAAGATGTCGCACAATGCCTTCCTTGTCGATGATGAACAATCCACGCAAAGCGATCCCAGCATCTTCCAACAACACGCCATAGGACCTGGAAATATTCTTGTTCAAGTCCGCGATCAATGGGTAGCGAACACCACCAAGGCCACCTTTGTTACGGGCTAGTTTATTCCAAGCCAGGTGGGAAAATTGACTGTCTACGCTCACACCCAGCACCTCGGTGTTTCGCTTTTTAAATTCAGCAAGTTTTTCATCAAAGGCGATGATTTCAGTAGGGCACACAAAGGTAAAATCAAGCGGATAAAAATATAGAAGAACATACTTTCCCTTGTAATCGGAAAGCTTGAGGGTTTTGAATTCTTCACCGATCAGCGCGGTGGCGGAAAAATCCGGGGCGGGCAGCGTTACTTTTGCAGACATGAATATCCTCCTGTTTGTTATTTTGCAATCGGACAATCTTTGAAGTCCAACTCCACATTACTAGTTAATATAATACGAATTGGACAAGAATTGTTGTCCGTAATTTCAAAAAGAATCCCGTTGCGTGGCGTTAAGGCACTGAATTTTTACCCTGGCATCATAACTATGGAACCTAAGCCCGCCATTTTTTTTAAAAATCACACAGCTGATGAGCTGGCTTCCCTTCTTGCCCCATTCGGAGTGAACACCAGGCTGGCGGGAAAACTTCAATCCGCCATCCTTAGGGGCGGCCTTGATGAAATACCAAAGGCCATGGAACAAACTTCCTGGCGGGTGCTGGAAAAAGTCAAGAATGCAACTGTCATACCCTCCCTTGAATTGATCGACAAACAGGTCTCCCCCCGCGATGGATTCACTAAATACCTCTTTAAAGGTGATGGCGATGAGCCATTTGAAACAGTTCGCATTCCCCTTTTACATGTGAAGGGCCAGGAAAAATATGTTGTTTGCGTGAGTTCCCAGGTTGGTTGCGCAATGGGATGCGCTTTTTGCGCCACCGCCAAAATGGGCTTCCGCAGAAACCTCCAACCATGGGAAATTGTCGACCAGGTCATGCAAATCAGAAAGGATTCCCAGTACCCGGTCCGGGGCGTGGTCTTCATGGGAATGGGCGAACCCATGCTTAATTATGACCGGGTCATGCAAGCCGCAAGCATCCTCCGCGAACCATGCGGCATAGCGATCGACGCCCGCAACATCACGATTTCCACCGTGGGTGTTGTTCCAGGAATCCGAAGATTCACCCGCGAGAAACAACCCTACAGGCTGGTTGTATCACTCACTTCCGCCAACTCCGAAAAACGCAAGTCACTTCTCCCTGTGGAAAACACCCATCCCCTCGAGGAACTCATGGATGCGGTCAGGCAGTACCAGGAGTTTTCCGGTTCCCGGATGATGCTTGCATGGACCATGATGTCTGGAATCAACACATCGCCTGAAGATGCCGCAGAAATCGCACGACTGACCGCGGGGATGCCTGTGAAGATCGACCTTATTGATGTCAACGATCCCACCGGGGTATTCTTGAAACCCAGCGTGGAGGAATTAAAAATCTTCAGGGATTCCCTGAACGCCGCTCTCGGGCAGCCGATTGTTAGGCGATATAGTGGTGGACAGGATATCAATGCTGGGTGTGGCATGCTTGCGGGACTGCACATGGTCGAACCCGATAAGCCACCATGCGCTTCCCTGCATGATCATTCCTAACCGTTACGCTCTAAACTTACTGTGGATGAAACCCAGTGGCAGCTTAGACCCTGAGCCTGTCGAAGGGGCCATAAAAATACCCAGCTCTCTGAGCCTGTCGAAGGGGCCATAAAAATACTCAGGTCCCTGAGCCTGTCGAAGGGGCCTAACATGTAAACTCCCGGTCCCTGAGCCTGTCGAAAAGGCCATAAAAATACTCAGGTCCCTGAGCCTGTCGAAGGGGCCAATCATGTAAATGACCCGGTCCCTTGTCATTTCGACAATCTTACTGATCGAATACTTTTAACCGGACCATGTGAATTTATTTGGTTTCTACCAGGCACACTCAGCCGCATAGAAACCAACTTCTAATTTTATCGACCGGGTAATTGCACCGGGGCGGGGCTGCCTTTCGAGCCTTTGACAATTACAGCCAGGTCGATTCCCCCCACAGGCACGGGCATTTGAAAAACTTCACCATACTCAAACCCGCATCGACTTCCCATCGCGTTATTAAGTCCCATGACGGTATGCCTGATTTTTTGAAAGCGCTTTTCATCAAACTGGGATTGATAACACTGGATAGAAGCCATTTTCTTCTCAATTGTTGAACTGATGTCGATGGTGAAAGAACCGGGATAATGTCTAATTTCAGCATCAAAAGGGAAGGGTGCGTAAACCAGATGGGTGATTCGATGTGGGGGTGTATCCCCAAATTTCTCATCCCACTTTGTGAGTTGGCAGGAAAACCTGGAGGCTTCAATCAATAATTGCGCCTGGTAATGATCCGGTGAGGCAGCGGGCGTCCTCCCACTGGTTCCTAGTAAAATCTCTGGCTTTAATTTTCGTAAAAGCGTGGCAAGGGCGAATCGATTTTCCGGGCTATCCATGAGAATCCGGTTGGGTAAACCAAGTTGAAATCGGGCGTGAATTCCAAGAGTTAGACGGGCTTTTTCAGCCTCTTTTGCCCTAATTTCCTCCGACCCTCTTGGTGTCGGCTCGCCCGAGGTAAGATCAATTATGGCAACCTTGTATCCCTGGGAGGCAAGCAGCGCCAAGGTGCCCCCGCAGGTTATTTCGAGGTCATCAGGGTGGGCGGCAACTGCGACAATATCCCACTTTTCATCATTTTGGATCGTCATGGTAATCTCCGAATAAAGATTAAAATCTTTTCATAATCTGTGATTATCAGAAAAAATCATATTTTCTCTCATGATTTATTCACGAACCATCTGTTATCGAGGATAATAGAATTAAGTTTGATTTAAAGACTGAATGGGGGAATGTCGTGAAAATTCTTCTGGTTGAAGACCACAAATTACTTTCAAGATCACTCAAGCAAGCCTTGGAAGAGGATGGTTTCGCGGTTGACCTGGCTGTTTCCGGTGACGAGGCGGATGTCAAGGCGCGCGGTTCAATTTATGATGTTGTCATCCTTGACCTGATGCTTCCCAAAATCGATGGGTTGACATTGTTGAAAGGTTGGCGAAAGGATGGCTTCACATTTCACATTTTGGTTTTGACCGCGATGGGAACCTTGGAAGACAAGGTTCAGGGATTAAACCTCGGGGCGGATGATTACCTTCCCAAGCCTTTTGAGTTGACCGAGTTTCTAGCCCGGGTAAGGGCCTTGGTACGAAGGGGGCACCAAGCCAAGGATCCGATCCTTCGGATTCATGACCTTGAAATCGACACGGGCGCCCGAGTTGTTAGAAGGGCCGGCAAGGAAATTTACCTCACTCCCAGGGAATTTTCGTTATTGCGTTTCCTCTGTTACCATCGGGGTAAAGTCGTGACCAGATCCATGGTTTGGGAGCATTTGTATGATGAGAATGATGATAACACCTCCAATGTGGTGGATGTGTACATCAGGTATCTTCGCAATAAAATTGACAAAAATTTCACACCTCCGTTGATTCTCACGCGTTGGGGTGAAGGGTATATGATCAAGGGGGATTGAAATGCGGTCCATCCGGTTCTCTCTTACCATCTGCTTTCTGGCGTTACTTGCACTATCCCTGGGCAGCGCATCGCTGATGGCTTATCGAAGCGCCTCACGAAATCTTGAGGGCCGCCTGAGCATTCAGAAAGAGCTGGCTCAAACCACCTACAAGGATCGCTGCAGGGATGAGGAAAACAGGCTGGATGACTCTTTATTGTTTCAAGCCCAGACTCTTGCGAGGCTGGTTCAATTTCATGTTGACTGGGGAAAACTCAAGCATCTTGAATTGCATGCATTGGGAATGCTGACCTCCCCCGCCAATCCCGGTGCATTTGTTCAAGCACCCGTCTGGGCGCTTCAAAGCACACGGGGCTTCGCTTTTGATTTATTTAGAAGGGCCACGCCCTCGATACGCTTTGATCCCGCGGAACTTTTAACCCGGCTTGATGGCCAGGTAGCCGAATTCTTCCAGATCGACACCGCTTGGAACGCCTCTTACAAATCAAATTCCCTTGAAGCGATGACGATGCCTGTCAACATGGCCACCTTTGCGCCAGATGATGTGCTTCACTGGGAATACGAGGAATTACAACTTAATCAAAATTTGAAAGTGCGCAGGGTTATCCTCAAGGCCTCCAGGTTTCTTCTTGGACCAACTCTTCCAACACCCCAGCGAAACAGATTTTCAGGATCAAACAGAAATGGTGAACGCGGCGGCGACCGTGTTGAAAGCCCTTCACCACGTCCGAGCAACACCAACACCGATTCTTCATTTCGGCCTGCGATTTTCATCCAGTGCGCCTACGATATTGCCAAGCGCGATAACTTATTCGCTTCCCTGGCACAACAACGGGATGAGGACATCCTCACCTTCGCAAATGAACACAAAAAAAACCTTGAGGAATTTCGTGACATGCTGGCGGCAATCAACATGATCACATTCCTGGCTGGAGGGGGAATTTGTTTTTGGCTTGTCAGGCTGGGACTTTCCCCACTCGATGTTCTCACAAGTTCCGTCAGCCGTATCAATGAAAAAGATTTCAGCTTGGATATTTCAGAAAGCAAATTACCCGGGGAACTAAAACCCATCGCAAGCAGGCTTGCCCTTACACTTGATCAATTGAAAAAGGCTTTTGAGCGCGAGAAGCAAGCCACCGCTGATATCTCACACGAATTGAGGACCCCGTTATCCGCGATGCTGGCCACCCTTGACCTGGCTCTAAGGAAAAGCAGGACCGTTGAGGAATATCGCGAAATGCTTGAAGACTGCAGGGAAAATTGCGTGAACATGCGCAAGGATGTTGAAAGATTGCTGGCATTGGCCAGGTTGGATGCCGGGGCGGATCCATTCAAGCCGGAAATCTTTGACCTTTCCCAGCTCGCCGCCGACTGCGTGAAAATGATCACTCCCCTCGCGAACTCCAAGGGCATTAGCATGCACATTTCATGCGAGCCAACGCTTGAGATCAATTCTGATCCGGGCAAATTGAAGGAAATCCTTGTGAATCTCCTTCACAATGCGGTGCAATACAACAAGACCGGGGGTAATGTTTTCCTAAGGCTCGCCCCCCGTCCGGGTTCCATGGTCATTGAGGTGGAGGATGATGGAATCGGGATAGAAGAATCAAAGAAGAACAAGATTTTCGAACGCTTTTTCCGTGCGGATTCATCCAGAACCCATGGTGATTCCACCAATTGCGGGCTGGGACTTGCCATTGTGAAAGGCTATGCGGAATTACTGGGGGCGGGATTGGAAGTGACAAGCCAACCAGATCATGGGTCGACATTCAAACTGGTTTTGGTGACCCCCATGAACCATCAGGTACTAACTGAAACTGTGGTTTGATTAAGATCTATTTTTTTGAGAAGTCTGGCATTTTGCCCGCGGTCACTTCTTTCTCCCATTCATCGAGCAAGGGCCAGCCAATCGCGCAGGTTCCGAAATCAGCAAGGTATTGGTATTCAGTAAGTCGATTGATAGCCTTGGTGATTATTTTGGGGTCACGCCTGAATACAGGACCATGACTAGGCAGCAGAAACTGGGAATCATCCGCAAGGATCCTTTTCAATGATTTGATAAAATCCGGGATGTTTGATCCATGATGGGCATCAATGACCCCGACGCAACCATCCTTGTAGATATTATCACCACTAAAAAGCAAATTTCCCATCTTGAAACTAAGCTGGCCCTGTGTATGCCCCGGAGTGTGCCAGACTTCCAAGGTTTTATCACCAACCTGAATTTTGTCACCCTCGTTTAAAACCACATCCACCTTGCATTTTGGCATGGGTATTTTTATACCCTGCGCCTTGATCGTGGCGTAGGTGACGATTTCATCCGCGGTCTCGATGGGTTCGACACTTGCGGGATGCGCCGCTATCTTGGTTCTTAGAAGTTCCTTCGCCTTGGAAGACCCTTGGATATGATCCGCATCGGCATGGGTCGCGATGATCATCTTGCAATTTGACAGATTGAAATCCATTTTGCGAAGAATATCGACGATGGTATCAAGACTATCTTCAAAGCCAATATCAATAAGGATAAATTCGGATCCACCATCGATAAGATAAACATTGACCCCAAGTCTGCGACCAGCCTGATAATTCAATTCGATGACATTTGGAAACAAATATTTTCGTTTCAACATAAATGATTAAACCTTTGGGAATTGCAATAATAGTATTCTAGTTGATTGGAAGGTCATTAACAAGTGTCATTGAAAAGCCCCAAGATTGACGCAATTTTCAAGGCCTTCACGAAAGGATGGGAATTGCAGTGTATCAAGCAATTCTCTTTTTAATTTAAGGTTTGAAACACGGCGGTTTGTCCCTTCATGAGGGGGTGCGGGTTGATCAGGGCCAGGTGTGATGAACTTGGGAGGTGCCGCCTTTAACAGCATGGCAAGGTGATTGTAGAAATCACGCCTCAACGCGGGCTCATCATCACTGGCATTGTAGGTTTCGCCATTTCCTGCTTTGTCAAGCGCAGCCAAGCATGCCCTGGCCCCATCCGTGACATGGATGAGATTCAAATAACGATCAGGCGAGCAAACAATTGGTTCACCTGCAAGGATGGCCTTGCCTCGAATCAATCTTCCCGGGCCATAGATTCCTGAGAACCTTAATATACGGGAATGCGGCAAGATGTTTCTCAAGGATTGTTCAGCCTCAAGCACGATTCCGCCGGAACCTTCAGCAGGATTGGTCGCTGATTTCTCATCCACTAATTCCCCATCGTTTTGTCCATAAACGCTTGTGCTGCTGACGTGGACGAATCCGCCTTGGAAGTTTTTATCCCGAAGATGACTTGCGATTCCCGCGAGTCCATCGACATAAACTTCCCGCATCGATTTTCCAGCAGAGCGATCCATTCCCACGCAATGAACCACGCCCTCAACCATGGGAAGTTTCGCATAACTTTCTTTGTTGGTCACATCACAAATAACCGGTGTAATCCCCTGTGCCAGCAAGGCATCGGCCCGGCCACGCGTTGTTGCGAACACCTTGATACCCATGGCCTTTGCATTGGCCGCAATCACATTACCCAGATAGCCGCAGCCAATGATCAAAATTTCTTTCATGTTTTAAACCCATCCGCATTCTATTAAGACTTACCCTATAGAATCATCATTATGTTGTTAAACCATTCCCGGATCTTTGGTACGCTTCAATCTTTAAAGATTATGGAGATTTAACCCATGGCAAACAACGATGATCATTCTAGCAAAAACCAACATTCTCCAAACTCTGTTTTTGAATCCTCCGCGACCTTCCGCATGGCATTAAGCCAGTTGGAGTCGGTTGCAACACTGCTGAAAATCGACCTGGGCATACTTCAAAGGCTTTCTGTTCCAAAACGGGCCATGATTGTCAGTGTGCCTGTCCGAATGGATGATGGTTCTACCCAGGTTTTCAATGGTTACAGGGTTCAACACAGCCTTACCAGTGGCCCTTCAAAAGGTGGCTTACGCTACCATCATAAAGTTGATTTGGGTGAGGTGGCTGCTCTCTCCATGTGGATGTCATGGAAATGCGGAATCATGAATCTTCCATTTGGCGGTGCCAAGGGTGGAATCAATTGTGACCCGGCATCCCTTTCCATGGGGGAAAAAGAGCGACTCACCCGCAGATTCACCGAAGAAGTCCTCTCCATAATCGGCCCCAGGATGGATGTGATGGCGCCTGACATGGGCACCGATGAGCAAACCATGGCTTGGATCATGGATACATACAGCATGAAAGTAGGATATGCCTGCCCGGAAATTGTGACTGGAAAACCCATTGAACTTGGTGGTTGCCTTGGCCGGAGGGAAGCGACCGGCAGGGGAGTTACCGTTTGCATTTTGGAAGCCCTCAAGGAACTGGGCATAAAGCCTTCCAACGCCACCGCCGTCGTTCAAGGATTTGGAAATGTAGGAGCAATCACTTGCAATGAGCTTGCGATCAACGGCATAAAAGTAATCGCGATCTCGGACAGGTACGGCGCAATCCATGATCCCAAGGGCATTGACATCGCGGCATTACAGGAATTTGTTTCAAAAGGAAACATGCTTAAGGATTTTCCAAAAGCTTCCCCCATCAACCCTGAAGAAATGCTGATGCTTAATTGCACGGTGCTGGTCCCCGCGGCATTGGAACGGGTGATCCATCTTGAAAATGCCCCTCATTTAAAATGTAAAATCCTTGCTGAGGCAGCAAATGGCCCAACCACACCCGAAGCTGATGAAATCATCAATAACAGCGATATCTATGTGATCCCGGATATACTTTGCAATGCTGGCGGGGTTACTGTTTCTTATTTTGAATGGGTGCAGGATATCCAGCAGTTATTATGGAGCGAGGAGCAGGTCAATTCGAAATTGTATGAGTTGATGATTAATGCATTCAGGCGGGTAAGAAGCCTGGCGCTTGAGAAAAAAATCTCCATGCGACTCGCGGCCTTGTCGCTCGGGGTTGAAAAAATCGCCCGGGAAAAGATCAAGCGGGGTTTATTTCCGTAAAATGGTATCAGATTCAATTGGAGAGATTATGCCTGTTCAAATATCCCCTGCAAACCTCAAAGAATGGCTTGATCAGGGTGAATGCGTATATTTGCTTGATGTCAGACAACCTTGGGAAAACCAGTTTGCAGCCATTCCAAATGGTGTCTTGATACCTCTTGGTGACCTTGAAAACAGCTTGGATGAGGTGACTCCCCCCAAGGGTGCGAAAGTTGTCGTTTACTGTCATCATGGGGTAAGAAGCCTGTCAGGGGCAGCGATTCTCGAGAACGCAGGTATAGCCCCCGCTTATTCCCTTGCAGGCGGTATTGATGCTTGGTCTTGTGAAATTGATCCCAATATTCCGAGATATCGCTAAAAAGGGGTAAATATGGCTTCTTTAAGTCATTTCGATGAGCAGGGCGCCAGTAGAATGGTGGATACCACCCAAAAGGAGGAAACACAGCGCCTCGCCAAGGCGAGCGCAGTTATCCGAATGCAAGATGCCACCGCTGAACTTATTCGAAATAAAGAGCTTAGCAAAGGCGATGTTTTGGAGGTGGCCAGACTTGCGGGTATCCAGGCAGCAAAGAAAACCTGGGATTTAATTCCCCTATGTCATCCCCTGGCAATCACCGGAGTAAAACTTGATTTCTCGTTTTTTGAGAAAAACTTGCTTAGAATAACAGCAGTGGTGAAAGTTTTTGGCAGGACCGGGGTTGAAATGGAAGCCCTTACGGCTGTTAGCGTTGCGGCACTTACGGTATACGATATGTGTAAAGCTGTGGATAAAGTTATGACCATCTCAGAAATCCGGTTAGAAGAGAAGACCGGTGGAAAGAGCGGTTCATTTGTCAGGGAATAATGACAAGCCGCATTCTGAACCTTTTGAAATGGGCCATAATATGAATGCCTCGCTTACCTCCAATTTGTTTTTCACTCCTGAACGATTTGATTCCATGCTACCCATTCGTTCCGACCTTGAGCATGTCGAGCGAATAATTTCCCGTGAACTTGTATCCAAGCATAAAGAATTCACAGACATATTGCATCATGTGAGCCAGTATAAAGGCAAAAGGCTTCGTCCCGCCCTGCTGCTTGCTTGTGCCCATGCCAGTGGCCTTGTCAATGAAAGCCATTGGGTGCTAGGTGCCGCCGTCGAGTTGATCCATACCGCCTCGCTGGTTCATGACGATGTTCTAGATTCCGCGCATATGCGAAGGCATCTTCCTGCAGTACATACATTGTGGGGCACCAAGTCCGCCGTTTTGCTGGGTGATTGCCTATTCACAAACGCATTTCAAATGACAAGTAATCTTGAAAACAATCGTGCATGCAAGGTGATAGGCCGAAGCGCCCATCGCATTTGCGAGGGTGAATTGCTGCAAAGTTTTCACTCGGGCGACATGAACATGACCGAGGCCACATATTACGACATCATTGATGGCAAAACCGCTGAAATGATATCCGCAAGTTGTGAGCTTGGAGCCGCATATGCCGGCGCAAGCGAGCCTGTTATTGATTCCATGGCTAGCTTTGGACGCAATCTGGGAATGGCTTTTCAAATCGCTGATGATATTCTCGATCTTGTGGGCCATGAAAATCTTACTGGTAAATCTCTTGGCACCGATCTTGACCAGAAGAAACTTACCCTTCCTATCATCTGGCTTTTGCAACATGGCCCAGAGTCTGACAAGAATAAATTCAAAACTCTGCTTGGTAATGGCCTCCCCGTGCAAAGGGCCCAGGTGAAAAATATTCTCTCTGAGTCCGGGGCTATCGACTACGCCAAAAACAAGGCGGAGCAATTCATTGCTTCCGGTAAAAGGGATTTACAAGCACTAGCCCCATCGGCCTACAGAAGCATCCTGCACGATATCACAGATCAGATTTTAAATCGTTCCTGCTAGATACAATCTCAACAACTTCAAACGCAGACCATACTGACACTGATTAGATTGGCTAATCCGTCCCTTGATGTCTTAGATTATGCCAGACATACAGGTCTTCGACTTTCTTGCGGGCCCAATCGGTCTTACGCAGGAACTTCAAGCTGGATTTTATGCTTGGATCATGGTTGAAACAATTGATGGTGATCCGTTTTCCCAGCTCATTCCAACCATAATAATTTACCAACTCGGTCAGAATTTTCTCGAGAGTTATGCCGTGAAGGGGATTATTTTTTTGAGTGTTATCCACAATTGAACCTTTGGGCACCTGACTCAATTTCTAGGTAACCGCTATGAAAGACTGCTTGAATTTCAGCGATAATTTCGGAATTTGTTTTTCATGGTCGCCTTGAATTGCTGCCATCCCGTGTGCTTTTCTCCAGCGGTGATAATTATTCCAAACGAAGTTGCGGCATAGGGACCCAGAAGAAGTTTAAGATGGTTTTCGCCTGTGTATGGCGGCGGATCAACATAAAGGTCTTCCGGTTCATCACCTGTGAAGAAATCAAATTCCTCCACCATGTGACCACATCCCTCGAGAAGTTCCTTCATGAACAGGAAATCTTTCTTTCGGAAAATGGCAATTGGATTATTGTCCACGGTTGCATCATTCGAGGAAACATTGAATTCGGTGGTATGAACAGCGACTCCGCCTTTTTTCAAAAAGCGAGTCATGTTCACCAAGAACTGCGTTCCCAGACGAAGCGTCCCAAGGTGCTCAATGGAGCAAGATGACCAGATAAAATCATAGGTTCCTAGATCATCGGGCATCTTGTTCATATCAACAGGGCGAAATTTAACCCGCTTGTTGAAACTTT
>SXGQ01409245.1_pt1 | contig 20522 bp, 12 predicted proteins | sample 3178371 | NCBI WGS metagenome assembly SXGQ01 (sample SAMN11356859, study PRJNA531348) | freshwater metagenome | isolation source: freshwater sample F1-20 | place: China: Fuxian Lake, Yuxi | collected 2017-12-25 | reverse complement strand
TCGCAGATGATGTGGTGCGCGATCAGCGCAAATATATTTTGGTCGGGCCCGATCTTGAAAAGCAGGGCCCGCAGTAGCGGCCCCTGAGCCAAGTCGAAGGGCCGGGCTACTGCCCGGCCCAAGGTTTCTTTGGCCTGCAGCTCCCCGTCATCGACGGTGCGATAGTCCACCACTTCGATGGCAAAGCCCTTCGCAGGATGCACCTGCTGGCGGGGTTGGCCCTGCACCTCCAAAAACGTGGTGCGCAGGGACTCGTGGCGCGCCACCAAACTGCCAAAGGCTCGCTCTAGATCCTGCTCCCGAATAACTCCGCTCACCCAAAAGGCCTGGGCCACGTTGTAGGCCGACCGGTCCTCCAGCAACTGGTCTAGCACCCAGAGCCGGCGCTGGCCATGGGACACCGCGTAGTGGACTTGAGGTGCCAAGCTCGGTATCGGCTGATACTGGCCAACGCCGTGGCTGCGGATGAGCTCCGCTTGTCGCGCGACTGTGGGGTGGTCGAAAATTTCCTTGAGACTCAACTCGACGGCGAAATGCTGGTAAACGCGCGAAACCAACTGGACGGCGCGAATACTGTGCCCACCCAGAGCAAAGAAGTCGTCATCGATCCCGATCGGCGCCCCGCCAAGCAGCCCCTCCCAGATCTCGACCAACTCTTTCTGCACGCGGTTTGCGGGAGCCGCGTAGTGCACGGCATGCCGAGGGCCCTTGCGACGAACGACGGGCAGAGATCGCAGCCGGTCGCTGGTCGGGTGGCGCAGCGGAACAAGGTAGGCGGCGTGATGCAGGCCCGTTTCAGCGGGCAGCAGGTCGCTCCAATCAACCGCGACGCTGGTTGGGATCAATAGAGCCGGGGCGGGCTCAGGTGCGGGTGCTGTCACCACCGGCGCCGAAGACTGGCGCCAGTCCAGCGCAACGTACTCGGGGCGCGGTGCAATGCGGTCCAGAGGCGCTCGGTAGCGCACGCCGCTCCCGACTGAGTCCATCTGGACCCAGGGGGCTTGGTCGAGAAAGTCTCGACAAGGCCGGTTCTTGGCCGTGGGCAGAAAAAAGGCGTCCACCGCCTCCAGACCACGGGCTTGGCTGTGCTGCTTCAGGCCCGCCAGTAGTGCCTGCTCCACCTGGCGCCCCAGGACTCGGCAGCTCAACAACAGTGTGTCGAGCTCAAGCCGGTTTTCCTTCTCCTGAGCAAAGACGACCCCCGCGAGTCCGTATGCGCCGAAGCGGTCCTCCACGTCCACGGACCAACAGCGATAGGTCGGGTCCAGAAGCAGAGCCCGGATCTGGTCCTCGGTGCGGCGGATATTACTCAGGTTGAACTGGTTGGTACGCTGCGTCAACTGGGCTACGCGCGCCATGTGATCTTCGCCCACGGGCTGCACGGTGATTTTCAGCCCGAGGCCGCGAAGGAAGCCCTCGAAGGAGAGTTCCGCCTGCTGCGACTGCCGGCGCTCCCGTTCGTCGTCGTACATCTGGTTGCGCTGGCGGTCCTCGGAGGTAATCACCAGCCGATCGCAGGCCCAGAGGTGCGCCAGAAAGGGGGTGAACTGGCCGAGCTCTGCGGGCAGCTGCATGGCCAGGACCTCAGGACAATTGGAGCGGACTTCAGCGCACTCCACGCCGCTATTGTCGAGGAAGATGAAGCTATCGAGTCCCAGGTTGAGTTCTGCGGCCAGGCTACGGAGGTTTGTTGACTTAGGCCGCCAGTTCACTTGCGTGGCGACAAAATGCTCCCACTTCAGCACCATGCCTGGATGCTGGGCGAAGACCGCACGTACGTCGGCCTCTTCATTTTTGCTCACCAAGACCAGGAGAAAACCGGCCGAGCGACGATCGAGTAGAAACTCCTGGAGGTGTCGATGGCCCTCCTCGACCATCACGCCCAAAGACCCGTCTTCGCTGCAGACGCCGCCCCAGAGAGTGTCGTCGGCGTCCACGGCGATCACCTTGAAGTGAGGCTGCTTCCACGCCACCAGTGCGCGCGCGACCTCGGCACCTAGAGCCGCGCCGTACTCGTCGGTAAATGGCAGGTGACCGATACGGTCCTGCTGCCGATCGAATATCACCGCGGTGCTATAACGGGCGGCTGTATTGGTAAAATCAAGGACATAAATACCAGCGGCGTGGGCGAATTTCCTCCAGCGCTGGTTCAGCACTGCCACCTGGCTAGCCAACGTTGTACCCAAGGCGGGGTCAGCGGGAAAGATGCCGACGAACAGCGGCGCCGACCCCCGCCGCTCCGACACGGCTGTGCACAATTGCTCGTAGAGCTCTTCTAGAAGCGCCCCACCTGCGCCCGGGCGGGCGTCGCGGAGCCAATCCTCGAAGCGGACCAATAGCAGATTAGCCCCCTGATTGAGCGCCAGAGGGCTATCGGCCTGCAGCAGTTGCTGAAATATCTGATTGTAGGGGGCTATCTCCACCTCCACCCCCAGGCCGAATTGGCCGGTCCACCACTCGATGTGCTCCGCGAGAAAATCTGCCGTAAAAGTGGCGGCGATTGACAGGCGAAACCCCTCACCCCTACCCGAACTGCGGCTCTCAACCCAAGTCGAAAGCTGCGCCGCTGGCTGTTCCAGCACGGCACAGGCCAGCGCTTCCAATTCGCGCCCCAAGTGCTCGACGGCCTCAGCGGGCAACCGGGTCGGGTTGTAGCCAAAGTCGATTTGGATCTGTGCGCCTGGGAAAAACTGCACAGTCAGTGGGTAGTTGGTCTTCTCAAAGGAATGCACCAACTGGACGTCGAGGCCCAAAGCCGCGGTCCCCTCAACGCTGACGGGATAATTCTCGAAGACGAGGATGTGGTCGAAAAGCTCGGCCCCCCAACCAGATTCCGCCTGAAGGTCGCTCAAAGGATAGTGGTGGTAGCCGACGCCCGCTCCGAATTCACCCTGGAGCCGGCGGCACATCGCGACAAAATCTTCCGCCTCTCGCACCCGCACCCGAACTGGCACGGCGTTGATACACAGACCGACCAGTTTTTCTACATCAGGCAGTGATCCGTGGCGGCCCGAAACAGTTGCCGCAAAGACTACATCCCCGAGGCCCAGACGCCGGCACAGCAGCAGCCCCCACAGCCCCTGGAAGACGGTGTTGAGGGTCAGACCCGAAAGGCGGGCCAATTCCTGGAGTCCCTCGCTGAGCGATACCGAAAAAAATAAGTTGTGGTGGGCAGGAGCGCCCGTCCCTGCTGCGCCTACCGGTTGTTTGCCAGGCAGTGACACAGGCCGGGCATACCCTGCCAGGTAATCGAGCCAGTATGCTCGCGCTGCGTCCAGGTCTTGCCGCCCCAGCCACTTGATATACGACCGGTACTGGGGTGCGGGTGGCAGGAGTGGAACATTGCCTTTACGCAGTCCCTGATACACGGTGAGGAGTTCAGGCAGGATCACAGACAGGCACCAGCCGTCCATGATGATGTGATGAAAGCTCCAGATCAGTGCTGACCGACTGTCTCCTTCCTGAAACACCCGCACCCGCATCAAGGGCCCGCGCCCCAGGTCGAAGCCTCGCTCAAGGTCCTCCACCTCAGCCGCGCGCAGCCGTGCCGCCTGGGCCTCGTCTGACAGTCCCCGCAGGTCCTCGACCGAAAACTCAATCTCTCCGCGCCGCAACACCACTTGAAGGGGCTCGGGTACCTCGCGGCTGACAAACACCGTGCGTAGCGACTCGTGGCGCTTGGCTAATTCCTGCCACGCGCGGCGGAAGGGTTCTAACTCCAGTTCGCCGCCGGTAAGGCGATAGGTGAACTGCTCGTGGTAGGCGAAGCCATTGGGTTCGGCCAGATGGTGATACAGAATCCCACCCTGGAGCGGTGATAGTCGGTAGAGATTCTCGATGTTCCGGCGTTCAAACACAGGCTATGACTCTTGGGTTAAATTTTTCAGCAACTGGTCCAGGGCCTTGATGTCAAGCCCTTCGTAGTCAATGTCGCTCGGGGTCAAACCGCCCTCGGTGTTCAGGCAGTGGGCCGCTATCTGAGACAAGGAGGTGGAGAAATAGGCGGCCAGGCTGGCGATGGCGTCTCGCGTGTACACCTGACGGTTGTAGGAGAAAGAGAAGCGCAGCCGACCGCCCACACTCATGCCGTTAATCTCCACGGCGTGCAGGCAGCGCGTCGAGGGAGCCATCAGCGGGCCGGCCTCTTTTTCGTCGAGGGTGAAAAGTCCGCCGGCGAACTCGGTGTCGAACTGCCCCTGATAATTGAAGAGAACTGACGGCACCAGGTCTATTTGCTGGCCTGCCAGATACTTCAGCATCCCGTAGCCCAGCCCCTTGCTGGGGACCTGACGCAGGCTTTCCTTGACCACCTTGATTTGGTCGCCGATCTCGTCTGCTTTGGACAGGTCGAGGCGCAAGGGATACTCGCTGGTAAACCACCCCACGGTACGGCCGACCTCCACATCGCCGAAGGCCGCCTCCCTGCCCAGCTGCTGACGGCCGTGCCCTTCCAAGGTCACCAGGATGCGGGTGCTCCCGCCCCACTGGCACAAAGCACGCGCCAACCCAGCAAGCAGAATCTCATCAACCTCGGTCTTATACGCAGTGTGAACTTGACTGAGCAGTTGTCCAGTCTGCTCTTCTGCGATGACTACCTCGAACGAATCTCTGTCTCGGAAAAGGTCTGCTTCGACCCGCCCCCCGTTGGGGAGTGGATCTACCGGGGCCAAGGCGACGCGCTGCCAGTAATCCAGTTCGCTTTGAAGTTCTTCGGTCCGGGCGAAGGCGTTTAACGTCTCGGCCCAAGTTTTAAAAGAGTCGGACTTGGCTGGCAGGACAAGGGTCTCGCCTCGGCAGTGCTGCCGATAAGCGTCGGCAAGATCCTCGCTCAGGATGCGCCATGACACCCCGTCCACTACGAGGTGGTGGATCACAATCAACAAGCGCTGCGCATCGGGACAGCGGAATAAGACCGCCTTGACGAGGGGACCTGTTGCCAAATCGAAACTGGCCTGAACCATGGCGGCCTGCGCTGTGAGAGCTGCCATCGGGTCGGCTACCAGGCGCAGGTCCACGACCTCCAACGACGGCGGCCGCTCGACGCCGGACACCTCCTGAATCACCTCGCCGTTCTCGAAATAAAAGCGCGCCCTGAGCATGTCGTGGTGGGCCTGGATACTCACCAGCGCCGCCCGTAGCGCTATTTCGTCTAACGCCTGGGTTGCCCTCAGCAGGACCGCCTGATTGTAGTGGTGGGCCGTGTCACCGAAGTGAGAGAAGAACCACCGCTGGATAGGGGTCAGGGGCACCGAACCCATCACTGGGCTCTGGTCTGCCAGCCGAACGCTTTGCTTGATGTGACCGCCCAACTCGGCGATGGTTGGGTATTGAAACAGGTGGCGCAGCTCCAGGCTCAATCCCTTTTCCCGCAGCTTGGCCACGATCTGGATAGCCTTAATCGAATCTCCGCCCATGGCGAAGAAGTTGTGGCCGATTCCGATCGGTCGCCTGCCAAGCACATCCTCCCACGCCCGGACCAACACCTCCTCCGCCGCCGAGCGCGGCTGGGCAGCAGGTTCTGTTTCCCCGACCTGGACCTCAGGCGCGGGCAAGGCTCCGCGGTCAACCTTGCCGTGGCTGGTAAGCGGCATACGCTCCAACCGCACGAGATGAGCCGGCACCATGTATTCGGGCAACACACTGGATAGATGCGACCTCAAAGCCTCCGGGCTGACGATCGATACAACATAAGCCACCAGCTCGCGGCCGCCAGTGTCAAGGGGCCTGGCCAGCACCAGGGCTTCGGCCACCCCTTTGTGGTCCAGGAGGCGCTTCTCGATCTCTCCCAATTCGATCCGGAATCCTCGTACCTTCACCTGCTCGTCCATTCGGCCGAGATACTCCAGGTCTCCATCTTCAAGCCAGCGCCCCAAGTCGCCAGAGCGATAGAGCCGAGCGCCGGGAATTTTGGACCAAGGATCGGGCACAAAGCGGGCTGCGCTCAATTCCGGGCGGTTCAAATACCCGCCGGCCACTCCTGCACCGCCCACGCAGATTTCACCTGGTATCCCCACCGCGACCTGCTGCAAGTTCTCGTCTAGCAGATAGAGGCTCAGATCCGGAAGAGGGACGCCGATCACGCTGCCCTTGTTCGCCGCCAAATCACTGCGATTGATGGGTCGATACGTGACGTGGACCGTGGTCTCGGTGATTCCGTACATATTGATGAGGCGCGGGCGTTGGTCGCCGTGGCGCGCCATCCAAGGCCGGAGGGAAGCCAGTTCGAGTGCCTCGCCGCCGAAAATCACGTACCGCAGCGCCAGAGGAATCGCCAGAACCCGCTCCGCCTCCATCAAGACCCTGAAGGCAGAAGGAGTTTGGTTAAGCACCGTCACCTGTTCGCTACTGAGCAGCCGACAAAACTCTTCAGGTGACCGGCTTACCCAATAGGGGACCACGACCAGTCGACCCCCGTGGATCAGAGCGCCAAAAATTTCCCATACGGAAAAATCAAAGGCGCAGGAATGAAACAGGGTCCACACGTCCTCGGGCCCAAAGTTAAACCATGGCTGAGTGGCAGAGAAAAGGCGTGCCGCATTGGCGTGGCTTACCAAGGTACCCTTGGGCTGCCCGGTAGACCCTGAGGTGTAGATCACATAGGCCAAGTCTTCCGCGGCGACCTCCACCTTGGGCGCCGATACTGGCTGAGCGGCGATGCGCTCCCACTCGGTGTCGATGCAGAGGACTTGGGTGTCGGTGCTGGGCAACTTGTCGCGCAACTGCTCGCGCGTCAGCACGAGCGGTGCCTGGCCGTCCTCCAGCAAAAAACGCACGCGCTCGGACGGGTATCCGGGGTCTATCGGTAGATACGCGGCCCCGGCCTTCAAGATACCCAGAATGCCGATGACCAACCACTCGGAGCGGTCAATAAACACACCAACCCGCGCCCCCGGAACTAACTGGACCTGCTGCCGAAGATGGTGGGCCAACTGATTGGTGATGGCGTCCAATTCCGCGTAGGTCCACTGTTGCTCACCCACCGTAAGGGCACGACTCTGTGGGGTCTGCGCCGCCTGGGCCGCAAAGAGTCGCACCAGCGTATCTTTGTGTAATGGCCGTTGCCCCCCGGCAAGAGATGCCAATTGGCCGTGCTCAGTCGAACTGAGCAATTCAAGGCGAGCCAGGGTACGTCCCGGGTCCTCGACAGCGCTCTCGAGGAGGCGAACCAAGTGTCTGGCCAGCCGCTCCATACGCCCCTGGTCAAACAAATCAGTGCAGTACTCGAGCGATAGCTCCAACCCCTTGTCGCCAGGGGTGAAGCCAACGGTCAAATCGAATTTGCTCGTTCGGGTGCTGCAATCAACTGGGGTGAACTCCACCCCCTCAAGCGCCAAATGCTGCCGTGTCTCGTGAAGGGCGACGACAACTCCAAAAACCGGAGAACGGCTGGCATCGCGCGGTATTTCCAGATCCTCCACTAAGCAATCGAAGGGGTAGACCTGGTGCTCCAGCGCACCCCTCAAGGTCTGCCCTACCTGACTGAGCAGCGCCGAAAAACCCGCATCTGGTACGAGCTGGTCCCGCAAGGGGAGCATGTTGACGTAGTATCCAACTTGGTCGTCCAACTCGGGGTGAATCCGGCCCGCTACCGGAGTGCCAACTACCAGGTCCCGCTGTCCGGTATACCGATAGATCAGGGCCTTGACCCCAGCCACCAGCACAGCAAAGAGCCCAACTCCAGAGGTCTGGCCCAGTTGGACCAATCCCTGACTCAACTCCTCCCCAAGCGGACAGTGCAGGGCCTGACCGGCAAAGCTCTGGAGGGCTGGGCGCATCCGATCTGCGGGTAATTCCAATACCGGCAGCTCGCCGCTCAACTTCTGGCGCCAGTATTCGCGGTGAGTCGCAATTCTCTCGCCGGTGACCATGACATTTTGCCAGGCGGCGAAGTCCCGATACTGAAAGCGCAGCTCCGGCAACAAGCCCGTGGGCTGGCCGGCCCGCTGCTTATAGAAGTGAAGCAGGTCGCGCACCATGACGTCCAGGGACCAGTTGTCGCTGACGATGTGGTGCATGGCAAAGACCAGCAACTGGCGCGAGGGAGCCAGCAGCAGCAGGCCGGCCCGCACCAAGGGCCCCCGAGCCAAGTCAAAGGGCTGCCTGGCCATCTCGGCGGCCCACTGCTTGCCGCTCGCCTCCGGATCTTCCTCAGCGCGCAGGTCCACTTCCTCGAACCGCAGGTTCATCCGGGCGTGGATTTGCTGGCGTGGCCTGCCTTCCAACTCAACAAGAACTGTTCGCAAGACTTCGTGGCGGTCGACCAGGTCCTCGAAAGCTCCCTTAAGGCACTGCCGGTCTACCTCTCCGGCGAGCAGGTGGGCGAAGACCATGTTGTAGGCTGCAGGGTCAGCCGCCAATCGATTGAGGACCCAAGCACGCCGCTGGGCATGGGAGGTCTCGTAATGCACCTGATCCGGAAGACGTTCGATGGGAGAAGTAACCGCCGGACCGTGGGTCAGCAACTCGGCTACTTGGCGGATGGTGGGGCGGTCGAAGAATTCCTTGAGGCCTACCTCCACTCCAAAGGCCTTGTAGATCCCGGCGATGAGGGCGACGGCATGAAGAGAGTTCCCGCCTAGTTCGAGCAGGGGGCTTTCCACTCCTACCTTCGCCAGTCCAAGGACCTCACCCCAGATCCGCGTCAACTTGTCTTCCACGGCATTACCGGGCGGCACGTAGGCGACGCGCTCGTACATTAATTCCTCGGGCCGGGGCAGGGCCTTGCGGTCCACTTTCCCGTTGAGACCCAGGGGAAATTTTTCCAGCTGCACAAAAAAATGGGGGACCATCCAGCCCGGAAGGGCCTGTGACAATCGCACCCGCAGTGAATCCGGTTCCAGTAACTCGCTGGCGGTGTAGTAGCAGACCAGCATCTGGCTTCTACCCGTCATGTGGTTGGCCACCACCGTGGTCTGAGTGATCAGGGGGTGGCTGCGTAATGCCCGCTCGATTTCCCCCAATTCGACGCGGATGCCATTGATCTTGATCTGGCGGTCGAGCCGCCCCAGGATCTCGATACTGCGGTCGGGCAAGTAGCGCCCCAGGTCGCCAGTCCGGTAAATCAGGTCGCCGGGCTCAGGATTGAGCGGGTTTTGCACGAAGTGCTGCGCGGTCAGCGCCTCGTCGCGGTAGTAGCCCTTGCTCATAAAGGGCGTCTTGATGTGGATTTCGCCTATTTCACCGATCCTGCACAACTGCTCGTTCTTGAGAATAATCACCGAGGTGTTGGGGAGTGGTTTACCGATCGGGACGATGGCGTTGGGCTCAAGCGGCTCGTTACTCAGCCGATTGGCCACTTTGGCCAAGGTCGTCTCTGAAGGGCCGTAGAGATTGACCAGCTCTACCCGCTCCCCCATTCGCTGCCGCCAGCGGCGCACATCGCTGCCGTACAGGGGCTCGCCAGCCAGCAGCACCTGTCGCAGCCTCGGCAGGGGATCCCCTTCCCTGCTTTCCAACTCAGCGACCAGTAGCCGGAATACCGACGGAACGCAGTGCATCAGGGTCACCTGCGCTGCTTCCAGCCAATCTAGTAACTGACGCGGATGGGCATGCACGCCGGCCTTCGGGATACACAGCGTGCCGCCGGCCAGCAGAGGCGCGAAGATATCCCGCAGGCTCACGTCAAAAGTGGTGGGCGCCAGTTGGCTGACCCGCGTTCCCTCACCAAGGGCGAACTCCGCGATCTCCCAGTGGATGAAGTGGCTGAGGCTCTGCTGACACCCCAGGATGGCCTTGGGCTCCCCAGTAGAACCGGAGGTAAAGACAATATAATTGCCGTCTTCGGGATGGCTGATTAAGTCAAGGTCCTCGACGTCCTCCTCCTCAACCTCGTTGAGCACCATCAGCTCTCCAGGGCGGTCCTGCAGCAGTCGACGCAATGGTTCTTCCTGTTCCCTGCCGGCAATCAGCACCTCGGGCCTGGATTTATCCAGAATCCGGGCGAGGTAGGGCGCGGGAAAGTTCAGATTCAGCGGCAGGAAGATGCCACCGGCCTTGGCGATGCCCAGAATGCTGCGCACATAGTCGCAACCGGCCGGCAGAGCCACCCCCACCACCGACTCCCGCCCAACACCCCTGGACCGCAGTGCTGCCCCCAGAGTGTTGGCACCGCTGTTGAGCGCCGCATAGGTGAGAACAGCACCAGCATCATCTATGGCAATGCGCTCAGGAAACCGCTGAGCGACGTATTCAAAAACACTGTGGACGATGCGCTTGTTTATCGCCATTGGGGGGCTCTTCATGCCGAGTGAATCGTACCGGGAACCTCGGAGGCCGAATTCATTGCATCAGGCCACCGCAGACGGCTAATAGTACTGCGCTTCAAACTATGCGGGCGGCACGTCCCCGATCGGGCCGAGCAGCCGTCGCAGGTTGAACCAATCCACCCACGCCAGCGTAGCAAACTCCACGGCCTCGCGCGAGCGCCACGGGCCTCGTCGTCGAATCACCTCCGTCTTCTAGAGCCCGATCACCGATTCGGCGAGGGCGTCGTCAGAGGCGTCGCCTTGGCTGTCCACCGACGGCACGATGCCGGCGCCGGCGAGGCGATCGGTGTAGCGCATGGACGGATATTGTACGCCCTGGTCGCTGTCCCACTCCGACACGTGGGCCTCGCGATGCTCCTCGACCATCCGGACGGCACGCTCGCGTACCTCCGGCGCAAACCGAGCTTGGACGTCCCATAGTCCCCATCCTCCCAAGGAATGGAGCCTCCGAGAAATCCGGTACGATTCACTTTTCCCGAACGGAATCACGTTTGATGGGGAGAGATTTGGAACCGCCCTAACCTGTTTAGCTCTCAGTCAGTTAGAGCGAGGTCAGGAGGCAGAATCAAATTTGGCGTCGCCGACGGGTACCGCTGACGGTTGGCCGCTCGAAATTGAAGGATTCTCCGACTTGCACAGCGCGGCGTAGGATCGACCTAGCGCTCATCGGATGATCTGCACGCGGTCCACATCAGCTTGCCCTAGGGGCGGGCTAGCGAGATTTGCGGCTGATAGAGTGACCACCGGACCTGCCACGCCAAGGACGCCGCCAGGGAGTGCCCGCCCATCGCGGCAGGCCCACTTGAAGCGCCAGCGTCACTCCACACAGTAACCCGTCCGAGGGATCGGACCAACTCCAACTCGGGACCTCACCATCGTCTGTCACGGGGTGGGTTTCGACCCATTCGTGGGCTTCTATCATCAGCCGAGGTTTGGCCGGCCGGCGCTGGCCAGGTCGGACTTGACCTCCCAGTCTGGGCGGTGCCATATTACGGGACCCATGAAGACGCTTCTGCTCGCACTACTCTTGGCCGCAGGAAGTTTACAAGATAAGCCCCAGAGAGCATTGGACCTCTTGGACGAATCGGGACAGCAATACGAGAAGTCCGGGAGCGGCTGGACGGTCAAGTTCACCGGCAACAACCTCAAGGAAGTGTCCATTTATGTCGCCCAAACGGACACGGTAATCGTGCTTGGATCTCTCGTTGCCCTGAAATCGGAAGTGCGGGACGTCACTGGCTTGAACGACGCGCTGTTACGAGCGAACGAAGAATACGACTACGTGAAGATAGTCATCGACAGTGATGGCGACTATCTCGTTCGGCTTGATCTGCTGGCGCAGGGTCTGACCGCCAAAGCATTTGGGGATCATCTCGTGCAGGTCGCCACGGTAACTGACTTGCTGAAACCGACAATCGACAAGTTTAAGAAGAAGTGAGCCACTTTGAAGTTGATTCGGTCTCGTGGACAGTTTCCAAAAGGCGAATACGATGTCCACGATGGCGAATGGCAGCCGGCGCGGAAATTGTTACGACAATGCGGTGATGGAACGCTTCTTCGCCACGGTGAAGAGCGAAGAGGGCGAGCACTTCGAGAGCTGCGGCGATGCCAAGATGGCCTTGTTCGACTTCATCGAAGGGTTCTATAACCAGCGGCGACGGCACTCGACGCTCGGCCAGATCAGTCCGGCAGAGTTCGAGCGGCGGGCAGCGACTCAGGCGGCGTAGTTAACCCGTCCACGGGATCGGATCAACTCTAGGCAGCGAACCTACGACGCCATGTCGCGCAAGGCGAAGGCGGGGCACGTCACAGGCGGCCGGGTGTTCGGCTACGACAACGTCGAAGTGCTGGGCATCAGCGGGGAGCGCTCGCACGTCACCCGGAAGATCAACGGAGCCGAGGCCGCCGTGGTCCGCCGCATCTTCGAACTCTCGGCGGCGGGTGCCGGCCTGACCCGCATCACCAAGACGCTCAACGAGGAGGGCGCGCCCGCGGCGAGGGCGCAGCGAGGGCGGCCGACGGCGTGGGCCAGCAGCAGCGTCCGCGAAGTACTGCTTCGGCCGCTCTATCGCGGCGAAATCGTCTGGAACCAAACACGGAAGCGTGACGCCTGGGGATTGTCGAACCGGACTAGCCGACCGGGTGGCGATTGGCTGCGCCTGCCGGCGCCCGACCTCCAGATCATCCCCAACGAGTTGTGGGCGGCTTCACAGGCGCGATTCAACGAACGCCAGAAGAAGCACTCCCAATTGGGGCGCGGCGGCCTCGACGAGGAATCCCGTTACCTTTTATCAGGCTTCGCGCGGTGTGCTACCTGCGGTGGAGGCATGGCGCCCCACAGCCGGAGCCACGGTGGTGCGCGGGTGTTCTTCTACGGCTGCACGTCGTTCTGGAGACGGGGCGCGAAGGTGTGCCCGAACAACCTCGTGATCAGGATGGAGGTGCTGGACGCCGAACTACTCGCCACGTTGCAGGATGACGTCTGTCGGCCGGCCGTGATCGAGGAGGCGATCCGGCTCGCGCTCGATGAATTGGCACCGACCCGCCAAGGCCGCAACCGCGAACACTTGACCGTGGAACTCGCCACGGTCCGCCAGGAATGCGAACGCCTCGCCGAGGGCATTGGCCGGGGTGGGCCGCTCGACGCCCTGTTGGGGCGGTTGTCGGAGCGCCAGGGGCGCGCCACGGCCATCGAGCAGGAACTAAGCCAGATGCGCGTCGACCAAGCCGCGATCAACCTGGACGGGCTGGAATCGCGATTGCGGTCCAAGCTGGAGGACTGGCGCGGGCTACTCTCGCGCAACGTTCAAGAGGCCCGCGCCGTGCTTCGGGCGTTACTGGTCGGGCCGCTCCGGTTTACGCCGATTGACGATGGCACCAGGCGCGGCTACGCCTTTGCCGGGACGGTCGCACTCGACCGTTTACTGGCTGGAGTGGTTGAGTTGCCAACGATGGTGGCGTCCCCGACGGGATTCGAACCCGTGTTTTAGCCTTGAAAGGGCCACGTCCTAGGCCTCTGGACGACGGGGACGCGTGGTGAGAAACGAGAAATGATAGCACAGCGCCCTTTTCGGCTTGTGACCTCGACCGCTAGCTGGGCGTGCCCTGCACGAATCTGGTGTCGAGGCCGGCGCGCTTCAGCAGGCCCTCGAACCCGGCCTTGTCGACGGCCTTGAGGTACGCCTCCTGCGGCTCGACCAGCTTCTTCGTCACCAGGTCCATCAGCGCGTCGTTCAAGGCCACCATGCCCTGGGCGCGGCCGACCTGCATCATCGACGGAATCTGGAACGTCTTGGCTTCGCGAATCAGGTTGCTGATGGCGCTGTTGATCAGCAGCACCTCGAGCGCCGCGACCCGGCCGCCGCCGATCTTGCGGCACAGGTTCTGGGCAACCACGCCCTTCAGCGACTCCGACAGCATGATGCGGATCTGCGCCTGCTGCTCCTGCGGAAACTGATCGATCACGCGATCGACGGTCGAGGCCGCGGTCGTCGTGTGCAGCGTGCCGAACACCAGGTGGCCGGTCTCGGCCGTCTCGATGGCAATGGCCACCGTCTCGAGGTCGCGCAACTCGCCCACCAGGATGATGTCGGGGTCCTCGCGCATCGCGGCGCGCAGCGCGTTCTTGAAGCCGCCGGTGTGCGTGCCGACCTCGCGCTGGTTGATCCGGCAGCGCGGGGTCTCGTGCACGAACTCGATCGGATCCTCGCTGGTGATGATGTGAGCGGTCCGCGTCTTGTTGATGTAGTCGATCATCGCGCAGAGCGTGGTCGACTTGCCCGAACCGGTCGGACCGGTCACGAGCACCAGGCCCTTGGTCAGCCGGCACAGCTGCAGGATGTGCGGCGACAGCCCGAGTTGCTCGGCCGTCAGGATCTGCGCCGGAATCACGCGAAACACCGCGCCCGGCCCCTTGCGATCGAGGAACATGTTGGCTCGGAACCGGGCCAGGCCCGTGATCTCGTAGGCAAAGTCGGTGTCGTGGCGGGTCTCGAACTCCTCGCGATTGGGCACCGGCATGATCGGGTGCAGCAGCGCCATGACCTCCTCGGGCGACATCGCACCGAGGCTGGCGTCGAGCGGCTGCATGTGGCCGTCCTTGCGGATGAGCGGCGGCATGGCCGACGACAGGTGCAGATCCGATGACTTCGACTCGACCATCAACCGGAACAGTGCATCGATCGCGTTGCCGCCGCCGGCCGGCGCCGCGGTGGTCACGGGACGCATCACCGGCTTCGCGACCGGCGCAGCCACCGGCGCCGAGGCCGCACCTCCGGCCGCAACGGCGGGGGCCGGCGCCGACTTGTCGGGCACGAAGCTCACCGCCAGTTCGGTGCCGTTGCGCAGCACGGTCACCTTGAAGGCCCCGGCCTCGGGCGACACGTAATCGAAATCCACGGTCGATTCCTGCGGCAGCCGCCGCCGGGCCTGTTCCGGGATGATCGGGCTGAGCAGCGTGAGAATCTCCTGCCTGGTGAGCGGGGCCGTGCTCGCGTCCTGCGCCGTGCCGTTGGCGTCAAGCATGCGCGCCGGGCTGCCGACGGCCAGGCGCAAGCCGCGCGCCCCGGTCTCGGTCATGCTCTTCAACAAGTCGTCCACGGCGGCGGCCATTATTCGGTCACCTCGAGCAACGACACGATGTGCAAGGCATTAATCAACAGCGTGCGATCGGACTGCTCGACATAGCGAAAGCGATCGTCGATGTGCGCGTAGTCGCTCAACCGGTCGCGGCCGGGCGGCCGGTACACCGCCACCTGGCCGGTCACCGTCTCGCCGCTCGACAGCAGGATCGTGACGTGCCGCCGCGTCGCGACGTCGTAGCCATCTTCAAGCTGCGCCTCGATCACGTGCTCGGGCAGCACCACCTTGATGACGTGCGCGCGGTTGATCAACGAGGTTTCCCCGTTGGGCGCCTCGAACGGGAAGAAGCCCGCGGCCAGGTTGAGCAGGTCGCCGACCCGCTCGGGGCCGGCATGCCCCTGGCTCGAGCCCGACAGGAAAAAATGGCCGCTCACCGTCGTCCCGGTTGACAGGGTGAGCTCCGCCGCCTCGCGCCGTTTCTCGACCCGAAATTCCGACACGCTCACGGCCTCTTCGGCTCGACCACAATCAGCGCTCGCATGGCCGAAGTATACCGCGAGCGCCGGACGCTACATTTTGGGCGTGTCGTTCTTCAGTTCGACGATCACCACCTCGATCGGCTCCCGGCCGCGGTTCATGTCGCCGTGCTGGGTGCCGGCCGGATCGGCGTCGAGCCAATACGCCTTGCCGGTCTCCCACTTGTAGGTCTGCTGCGTCGCGCCCTTGGCGTCGACGACGTCGAGATCGCCGCCCTTGAGCACGACCGCGGCCCGGCCGTGATCGTGGCGATGGAGCGCAAGCGGCTGGTTCGGCATGATGATCGACTTCCACACCTTGAGCTCGCTGTTTTCGAACTGCGGTTCGCGGCGGCTCGTGTTCGCCTGCTGCCCCACCACGACGCCGGCGGCAAAGACCGCGCCGATTACTGTCATCCCTGCCATCACTTTGAGCTTCATGCGGTTCTCCTGCGAGGGGGTCAGACCCCTCGGAACTTCTTGCTCGGGGTCAGACCCCCAGTAGGTTTGCGGCGTTGCGCCCGTAGATGCCTTCGCGCTCGGCCGGCGAAATCGGCAAGCGGCTGATCGCGTCCAACATCTTCGGAATGCTGCCAATCTGGTGCGGGTAGTCGCTACCGGCCAGGATGTGATCGGCCCCCGCGAACTTGATGGCCAGTTCGATGTTATTGAGATCGAAATTGACCGTGTCGTAATAGAACTGCTTCAAGTACGTGCTCGGCGCGCGGCTGATGTGGGCGCGGCATTCGGCGAACGCCTCGTAGCCGCGATCGAACCGCTCCGCCAGGTACGGCACCGCCCCGCCCATGTGGCACAGCACCCACTTGATCTTCGGGTACCGCTCCGGCACGCCGGCGAACACCAGGTGCGCGGCGGCCAGCGTGGTGTCCATCAGGAACCCCACGAGCGGCATCAGCCAGTACTGCTCCATCGCCTCCACCCCCAGCGGATGCGCCGGATGAATGTAGATCACCGCGTTCAGGTCGTTGGCCTTCTGCCAGAGCGGTTCGTAGACCTTGTCGGCCAGCGCCACGCCGTTCACGTTGCTGAAGACCATCGCGCCCGGCAGGCCAAGGGTGGCCATGGCGCGCTCGAGCTCGATGACCGACGCCGCCGGGTCGTTCAAGGGCAACGTGGCAAGCGACAGGAAGTGCTGGCGCTGCTTGACGGCGGCGGCAAAGGCATCGTTCACGTGCCTGGCCATCTGGACCGCGGTCGCCGGCTCCTCGAAGTGCGTGCCCGGCGTGGTGAACGTGATCACCTGCTTGTCGACGCCGTGTTTCTTCAGCACGCCCTCGCGGTAGTCGAGGTCACGATGCCCCGGCACCAGGATGTTGTAGTCGCCCGGATAATGCAGGCGCGGGTTGCCCTCGGCGTCGAAGTCCATGCGGACTTTCGTGGGGCCCTTCTTGACCGCGGCCAGATACTCCGGCGGGTAGTAGTGGTTGTGGAAGTCGATTTTCATTACGGGTTCAAAGGTTCACGGGTTCACGGGTTCACGGGCTTGCCCGGCGAGTCCACAGATAATACGCGGGGATGCCAGAGGCGACAATCGCCAACCCGATGGCACTGCTGGTGAGATCGGCGCGCACCTGGTTGAACACGATCGCCGCCGAGGCCAGCACGAACAGGACCGGCGCCAGCGGGACGAGCGGCATGCGCCACGCCGGCTGGTAGCCCGGGCGTCGCCGCAGCAGCACCACGCCGAGTGCCAGCAGCGCGAAGAAGATCCACTCGGTGTAGATCACGCGGGTGAACAACGCGCGATAGGTGCCGGTGAGCACCAGCGCCGACGACCACACCGCCTGCAGCACGATGGCTCGGCCCGGCGTCTGGAACTGCGGATGCAGGTGACCGGCCCACTTGAACCACAAGCCATCCTGCGACATCTGGTAATACACGCGCGGCCCGACCATGACGATCCCGTTCAGCGCCCCAAACGCGCTGAACATGACCAGCGCCGAGATCACGCTCCCGCCGCCCGACCCCATCAGCACGTCAAAGGTGTCGGCCGCCACGCGAGACGAAGCGATCACCTTGTCCACCGACAGCACGCGCAGGTAGATGGCGTTGAGGCCGATGTAACAGAGCGTCACCACCACCACGCCAATCAGCAGCGAGCGCGGGATGGTGCGCGTCGGGTTGACGGTTTCTTCGGCGGTGTAGGTGACCATGTGCCAGCCACCAAAGGCGAACAAACCGGCGCCGACCGCCAGCATGAAGTTGCCGGCGGTCACGGCCGCCGCCGGGGCCACGGCCGCCTCGGCCGCCGGCGGCCCGCTGAGCGCCCACCCAATGGCGATGATCGCCATCACAGCCGCCACTTTCACCACCGTGAATGCCGACTGCAGGCCGCTGCCGAACCGCACGCCCAGGTAGTTGACGGCCGACAGGACGAGAATGGCGCCAATCGCCACGCCGCGGGTGGCGGCATCGTCCAGCGGCACAAAGTAGCCCGTGTAACGGGCAAACACCGTCGCAATCGCGGCCAGAATGCCGCTGTGCATGGTCCAGAACATCGCCCAGCCCCACAGAAAGCCGAGCACGGGCGAGTAGATCTCCGTCAGGAAGACGTACACCCCGCCGGTGCGCGGATAGGCCGACGCCAGCTCGGCGCACACCAGCGCGCCGATCACCGTGAGCGCGCCGGCCACGGCCCACGCCAGCACCACGGCCGGCGGCGACGGCACGAGCGCGGTGATCTCGGACGCCTGGACGAAGATCGCCGACCCGATGATCGTGCCCACGACCAGGGCCGTGGCCGCGGGCAAGCCGATCGCGCGACGGAGGGGGCTCATGGAGTGATCGGGGATGCTATACGATCTGCGCGTGCCTTACTCGCTTGAACTCGTGGCGCTGGCCGTGGCCGGCGTCGTCGCCGGCGCCCTCAACGTCATCGCGGGCGGCGGTTCGTTCCTGACCCTGCCCCTGTTGCTGTTCTTTGGGTTGCCGGCCTCGCTGGCCAACGGCACCAATCGCGTCGGCGTGCTCTCGCAGAACCTGGGCGGCGTCATTGGCTTCCACCGTCACGGGGCGGTCGATTGGCCCTGGGCGCTCAAGGCCAGCATCCCGGCCCTGGCCGGAGCCGCGCTGGGCGTATGGGCGGCCTTGGCCGTGCCCGACTTCGCCTTTCGCCGCATCCTGTCGATCGCGATGGTGGCCGTCACGATCTGGTCGCTGGCCAGCCAGGGACGCAAACCCGTGGCCGCGGCCGATCTCAAGCCCCCCACGCACTGGTTCGTTGTCCTCGGCTTCTTCGCCGTCGGCCTCTACGGCGGGTTCATCCAGGCCGGCGTCGGTTTTCTGGTCCTGGCCATCACGTCGGCGGCGGGCATGGACCTGGTCCGCGGCAACGCGGTCAAGCTGTTGAGCGTACTGCTGCTGACGGTGTTGTCGCTGGTGGTGTTCGCCGGCGCCGGACAAGTGGACTGGCCACGCGGGCTGGCACTGGCGGTTGGCAACTGGGGCGGCGCCGCAATCGGCGTGCGCATGGCCGTGCTGAAGGGCCACAAATGGCTGCAGCAAGTGGTGACCGTGACGGTGATCCTGTTCGCGATTCTGCTCTGGTTTAGCTAGAACTGCGCACTTCTACGCTTCGACTCACTCACGCGCGGCACCGATGGGCGGCGCGCTCGCTCAGGGCAAGCACCGTTAGGCTAAGCTCGTGGGATGCGGACCGTGCTCCTTGTCGCGCTGGCCGGCTTCTTCAGCGTCGCTGCCGCGCTTGAAGCGGCGGCGCAACTGCGCACCTCGGTCGTCGCGACTGGACTCACCAATCCGGTGGCCGTTGTCGCCGACCCTACCGATCCCGCCACCCTCTTCGTCGTCGAGCAGCGCGGCACGATTCGCCGCATCACCAATGGCGTGATTGCGCCCGCCCCCTTTCTGGACCTTCGCGGGCACGTGTCAACGGGCGGCGAGCGCGGCCTGCTCGGCATGGCGTTTCCGCCCGACGCCGCGACCTCGCGCCGGTTCTTCGCCAACTTCACCGATCCCAACGGTCATACCGTCGTCGCGCGCTACACGCGCGACGCGACGGGCCGGGCCGATCCTGGCTCCCGGTTTGACCTGGTCTGGCCCGATGGGCGCGCCTTCATCGAGCAGCCTTTCTCGAATCACAACGGCGGACACCTGGCCTTCGGCCCCGACGGCTTCCTGTACATCGGCCTGGGCGACGGGGGCAGCGCCGGCGATCCGCAGAATCACGCGCAGAACCCGAACTCGCTGCTCGGCAAGATGCTGCGGATCGATGTCGGCGTGGACGATGGCGACGCCCGCGGCTACCGCGTGCCCGGGGACAACCCCTTCGTTGACCGCGACCCGCTTGCCGCGCTCGCGGAGATCTGGGCCTTCGGGCTGCGCAACCCGTGGCGCTACAGCTTCGACGACTGGACGCGCGGCGGCACCGGCGCGCTGGTGATTGCCGACGTCGGGCAAAGCGCGCGCGAAGAAGTGAACTGGGAGCCTCGCGGTGCGGGCGGGCGCAACTATGGGTGGCGCGTGCGAGAGGGTCGCAACCCGTTCGATGCGCGGCAGCCGGCCGCCTACCAGCCGCTCACCGACCCGATTCACGAGTACCCGCGCAGCGATGGGCAATCGATCACCGGCGGGATGGTCTATCGCGGCACCGCACTGGCCCCCATGTTCAACGGGCGATACTTCTTCGCCGACTACGTGGCGGGCCGCGTCTACTCGATCGGCCTCGCCCTCGACGAACACCAGGAAGCTACCGCCGTGGATCTGCTGGTGTTGACCAACCTGCTCGGCGGGACCGCGGAACTTGGCTTGATCAGCTCGTTCGGCGTGGACGCATCCGGCGAGATGTATATAGTGAGTTACTCGCGTGGGCGCGTCCTGAAGATCGTGCCCTGAGACATCGTTGTTACTCGCGTATCACCCGCCCGAATACCACCAGTAGAATTGACGCATGGCCACCCCCACTGCCGTAACCAGACGCCCGCGGAAGCGCCGTGCCGCCGAGAGCGTGTCGTCGGTGGCGGTCGCGCCCCAATGCGATTGGACGAAGCTCGACCCGAACGACCTGACGTCGCCCGCGCTCTATATCAACCGAGAGCTGAGCTGGCTGGCCTTCAACGAGCGGGTGCTGGCCCAGGCGCAAGACACCACTCACCCGCTGCTCGAGCGGGTCAAGTTCCTGGCC
>SXGQ01807993.1_pt1 | contig 20533 bp, 22 predicted proteins | sample 3178371 | NCBI WGS metagenome assembly SXGQ01 (sample SAMN11356859, study PRJNA531348) | freshwater metagenome | isolation source: freshwater sample F1-20 | place: China: Fuxian Lake, Yuxi | collected 2017-12-25 | reverse complement strand
TATCGAGGTATCTAAAGTGAATGAATTTTCATTCGTCATATCAACTTGTGTCCAATCGTGAACAATCACATTTGTTCTACCCTCCTTTATATACATTCTATAAAAAACCTCATCAAATAGAACAGGTTTTGAATGATTAATCGATTTAAATGTGATTACAATTTTTCTTTTTTCACCTCTAATTATTTTTTCATTTTGTTTAACACCAAAAAATTGTATTGCGTATCTATTCAATTCTGTTGGATTATCCCCAATTGTAAATAAAGATGTGTATGGTTTAGGTATAAATCTTTGTGTTACATTACTAATTGATTCACCGTCTATTAATAGATTTTTCCACCTATCAAAAAAGAATCTTTTACCATCACATAGGATTCCGTCTATACCAAATGTGACTTTGTATACCCCTTTTCTAATTTTAGTTGTTGTTAGTCCTGTCAAACTTGGAATTGCAACCTCATTAGAATTTAATATATCAACAACAGGTTCATCATCCAAGTCATAGAAATTTGTACCCTTTGTAATGTACAAATATAGGTTTTGATTTACCTTCTCAATAAAATTAGTTCTGTCGTCATTAATTCTGTCGTCAAAAAATGTTTCAACATAGGGTTCAAAAAAGGTTTGAGTATATTTTGTGAAGAATGCCACTGATTGGTCTACCTCCGCATTTAAATCTTGATATATAACTGCAAACGCTAATCCCAAACCATGATCCACAGTTCCATCTAAAACATCGTTTACATAATCTGTGATATCAATTTTTATATCTTCATTACCGTTATCAAAATGTATAGTTTCTACAATATTTGGTGTGTTGGAATATATTCCCTCCAATGTCCAACTATTAAGTGTTGTCCTATTGAACCAGTTAGATGGTCTTTCATCAAAAGTGACATTACCCGTGGTAAAATCATAACCACCATCTTCATAATCAAAACCCAAACCTTCATCCCAAAACTCGGGTACTTTAAAAAGTATTAAATCAAACGAATTTGTTCTTTGTCTACCTGTACCCCTTTTTGCCCCTAAAAACGTCTCGTCACCAAATATTGTATTAGTTAAATGGAGTGTATGTGTGGTTCCTGTGGTGACTACATATTCACCATTATCTATTTTAGATTTTAAATCATCAAAGTCAATTTTGAAGATGAATTTAGAAAAACCACTACCATAAAAAATCTCTGTTGTTGGGTTTTTTGCGGTGTTAACCTGAGAATTTTTAATTATGGTATTATTTTTTTCAAAATATGAACGGAAATATGACATCTTTTTTATTTATAAATATCAAATTAATTGATTCTGATTGATCCGTTCAATAAATCGTTCCTCATTGTTTCAATTAGTTTCTGTAATTCAGTGTAACTCTTAAATTCTTCGTTTTTAACAAAAGGTCCTAATACATTATGCTCATGTTGATATAATACATCAACAATTTTTTCTAATAAAAGTATAAGATTTTCTCCCCTAACCACTGAATAGGTGTTTGGGTCTATTTTTTCAATATAGTCGTTTTGTGTTAATTCATATTTATCTAATTTTTCAAAAGGAACCAATTTTTCAGTTTTGTTTGTATCTGTGGATAAAAAATAAATTTTGTCCGACTTTAAAGATGAAAATGACTGTTCATCACTTTTCTTATCAAAAACAAACTTTTCATTTGTTGTTTTTCTAGGTGTAACTTTTGGGAAAACATTACCTAAAGAAAATATTAAACCACATTTTGGACCAACACCGTACATCGACATTGCGGAAAAAATATTTTGTTTAATAGTTGTACCAGGAGTGGCCATTAAAGTTTGCTTAGGTCTAAAATAAAATGGGTGTAAATCTTCTTTTTTATATAATGGATTTATTTTATTTAAATCATCCTCATGTAACGTATATAAAAAATCTCTCATTTCACTTACAACAAACATAAAATCATCATCCGATGGTAAAACTATTCTATATGTCGGTGATGTTGTATTTTCCTCTACATTTACCAATGATAAAAATTCGTTAGGTATAATTGTATTTTCATTTATATTATTGGTTTTTAGTAAATCACCAAAAGGTTTTTTTATTTTATAAACATAAAAATCTACAGCATATATTGAGGATAAGCTTGTTTGTCCAGAACTATTAACGACATCATATTCAACTAAATATTTTAAATCTCTAACCTCAACTTGTACTGTTTTTTCTTCTGTTACTTTTTTAACTAATTTATATGGGAATTTTTTTAATGTTAATACAGAACTTTTAGATGACATTAACGGATATGAAAATATGTCTTGTCTATCTTTAGGTTTCGCCTTTTCTTTTGATAGTAATTTACCTCCTCGTAGTTGTAAACCATTCTCAGTAAAGATTAAATCTGAACCATATTTACCATAAACCCCATAATCGGTTTTTTTGGCAATTGCACCTATTGACCTCTTTTTTTTATAATTTTCATTACCATCAAATAAATTAGGTTTGTGTTTTATACTAACACCGTATGTTGTATTAGAAGTTTGTGGTGAGAAACTTTGGTCGTTAAAATTATGTAAAGTTGTAAATGGACCTGAAATATATTCAACATTTACATTTTCCTTATCTGTGTTATAATTTATAATTTTAACCGCTTGGTCGACCTCCGGAATAAAATTTATATTTGTAGGTAAAAATGGATTAGCAACAAAAATATCATTATCGGAAAATGGTTCATATTTGTCGGCTCTTTCCTTTTCTGAAACATAGTCCGAAAATCTAACACATCGTATTCTACCCAATCCTTGTGGGTCATTATTATCAATACAAATACCAATATCAATTATTTTCATTATTTTCTTGTCCTTTTACCAATTTCTTTATTGATGTTATCATACATCGATTCAACCAATTCTAAATGTCTTGTTAAATCTATTATTAATGATTTTGTTTTTTCAAATTCTATTGATAGAATTTCAATAGCATTAAATAAATCCTTGTTAGATTTATTCTCCACATCGTTTGATATTTCTATTATTTTTTTTAAATCAATCATTTTATAACATTTTACCAACGCTATTTAAAATTCCTGGTGGTATAACCAAAGGTCCCGCGGGTGTTGGGATTATGATTTCTTTGTTCGTTACTTTTATAAAGGAATTCGTGTCCAATTCTTCCGTATTTCCATCAATAATTGACCCAATTATTTTGGCCATATTATTAGCTTCTCCAAATACGGGACCCAAGGGTATTCCCGCGTTTTCCATTCTTTCAAATATGTTCAATTTTGCTCTGTCTTGACTATATCCCGGTAACTTATCTGATAAACCAAGTAAAATACCAGGTATACTAAATGGTGACCCTAACGATAATGCGTTTTGTATTGTGGTAAGAATTATATTAAAAATAGTAAAACAATCCTCGATTCCTTGTTCAAGAATTTTTGTAAGTAATGCAATTAATGCAGTTATAATAACAACATATCTTTTATATTTATTTTTTAATATTTTTTTGACCATTTTCATAACAAAAGCAATCAAATCAACTTTAATTAACTTCCAAAACTCTCTGAGGAATAACCAAAATAGTTTTTTAACAATTTCCCAAAATAATTTACTTAATTCTTTCATTGTGTTTAAAACATCAATAATCTGATTTATACCGGCTTTAAATATTTTATATAGAACTACAATTGGTAAAAATATTTTTGGTGATAACGCTGACATTAATAACGCTTTAGGTAAATTAAGAATAAATAAATCTAATAAATTAAGACTAAATTGTAATTGCGGTATTGAACTATCAGATTTTGAAAACGCGTCCGTAGCCGCTCTATTTATTGTTGAGTCCACTAAATCATTTATATTTTTTTTGTATCCTAAATAAACAAAGTCCTCCATCATTGTTTTATTTACGGGTATCTCAAAATTATTACAATCTTTAAATTTTAATACCTTTCTAAATCTTGCGTCTTCATCTTCAATATCAACTCCTTCAACATCGTCAAAGTCAAAATAAAATTGAATATCTTCATCATTTTCATCAAATAAATCAACAGCATTTTGATTCGATAATTCATTTCTTTTTGTTGGTGTACCACATATCGCCATTAGTTTACCTAATAGTCTATTAACGTTATTTAAACCTTTGTCAAATAGTGGGTGAGACTCACCACTTTGGATCGTCATCAACATGGATGTTTTTACTATGTGTTGAATGTCTGGTAATTCAATTGATGAGTAATAATTATTAAGAAAGGACTCTGCGTCATTAAAATTTACCGTCAACCCCGATAAATTCCATTGTTGATTTCCGATATCCCAAAACATTTCTAAAATGGATTCTCCCGACGCGGTTCTCATGTCAAAACCCGATGGGTCGTTAAATGAGTTATATAATTCAGTATTGACTTTAACTTTTGACCCTGTAGATCCAGTTGTGGGTTCATAAACAATTTTTCCAGTTGCAGAACTTGGGTCTACCGTAAGTACATTTAAAAAATCAAACTCATTTGGTTTAATATTTAAAGAATCGATAGTGATTGTTTGGTTAGTACCACAAATACCATCGGAAGCGAAAAAGTGATTTTTTACTGTTTCTAAAATAATTTCTTTTGATTGGGTTAGTGTTCTATCTGCAGCAGTTTGTGCGTGATATTTTAACCTATTTTTAGAAAATAATTTTTCGGGAATCGGTTTTCTATTTTTATCTAAACTACTATTTCCATCTAAAATAGAATTAGTAATTTCCATAATATCACTAAAAATATTAGACTTGTTGTCTTTTTTGTTTCTCCTTTTTTCTAAAAAGTCGTCTAATTTTTTACCAAATAATTGATCGGATGTGGGTAAGTCTTTAAGATATTTATCATATAAATTATCAACAGCTTCTTGAGGGTCATCGCTAATTTTTTTGATGGCCTCAATCCTTGATTTTAATTTATTTTTTGTATTTTTAATCTTACTCATTATAATTTATACTTTTCTTCTGTATCCGTAGATTCATCACTTAACATCTTATCCAATAGAGCTCTATCTTCGTCACTTAAATCCAATTTACCAAGTGGCATTTTACCTCCACTACCCGATGTTTGTTTCAAAAGAACACTTTGTAGTTTTACGAGTGATATTTTCTTTTCAGTACAATCGTTCAAGATTTTTTGTTGTTCTTTGATAACCGGACCAATAACACTCATATCCTCAGCGTCTTTCATAAAAGACATCATTTTTCTCATGATTTGAGATGCGGTGTTTCTGTTTTCAACAACATCGTTATATATCTCCTGCATTAATGATAACGCCGAGTCAACATCTAATGAAATTATGTTTTTTCTTTCTCTACCCATAACAATAAATAGAATTATTCTAAAAATCCACCAATAATACCGTCGTAGAGTTTTCTGTACTTTTTAATTGAGATTCTGATTTCTTTAGTACTAAGGGATGTCATTTCTCTAAGTGACAATAATATTAGATTTTTATTGAATTTATTACCGTCACCAACTTGAAATATTTTATCAAAATTTCCAAAAATTTCTAAAAGTGCATAACCTAATTTTTGTTCATTTTCGGTTAAGTCTTCTGTTTCGATAAAGGTTTCTAAGTCAATTGTGAGTTTTACAATCACGTCTTTATAATCTATAGAGTACTCATCCATAGTGTAAGACAACTCCACGTTATCTTCTATCGATGAGGATATGTCGTCATAGGAAATCTGTCTGTTTTGTTCTTTAGTGTCCTTTTGAATGGCACCCATTAAGTAATTCTTACAAATAGTTCCGAAGTAAGAGTATGCTTTGTGGTTTTTTGTGTGGTCAAACTTATTGATTTTGGTCAACAAGAAGGACATTGTATCGTCATGAATTTCTTGAAATTCAAGATCTTTTCTGTAAAGTTTATAACGTCGAATAATTGATTCGACCATTATTATTAGGGGTTCTCGTAAATATTCATTGAATATCTTATTTCTTTCTGCTTCATCAGTACTTTCTAAGTAATTGACTACCGCCTTCTCTTGATCCTCCCCAAAATAAATTTTTTGGGTTCGTTTTCTTGGCATTTAAGATTCCACATATTTTATATCTCGTTTATTTTTAAAGAAAAACTCTTTCTTTGCGGAATCCAACCAAAATTTAACTTCACCTTCAGATAATTTTGTTTCTTCGTTATTTTTATAATTCCAAAACAAAGATTCTTCTCTAAAGTTAACATGTTGATATCCAATTTTTGGTACTGTCATTATTTTAACACCATTGTGTGTTAATCTTAATAATAACTCATAACTAAATGTAAGTTTTATATTTTCCTTAAACATTCCATTCTCTTTGATGACGTTTGTTCTAAATAAGCCACCGCTTGTCTGATAATTTTGATAATCGAGTAATACTTCATTATCAATAAAACCTTGTTTTTCAGTGAAACCATATGCCCAAGCAGATTCGTTTGTAAAACTAATAAATGTACCTTCGACATTTACATCTTTCACAACAGGTAAAAACACATCCACATCAGGGTTTTCTGTTATGTAGGTATTCATTGATTTTAACCAAACTTTTCTAAATTCATCATCAACCTCTAAAATTGAAAACCATTCGGTTTCACATTTAGAAATACCTAAATTAATTTGAGTACAAAAATCAACATTTCCTGAATTTACATGATATACTATTTCTAATTTCTGTGATAAGTTAGACAAACTATTTTTAACCTCCGGTGGACAAACTATCATTAAAATAACATCATTATGAAAATCTTCTAAAGATGATATTGCGTTATTTAACATTACAGAATACTCATCATTAATTTTATGTAATGGTAATAATATTGTTATTTTTTTCATACTGTTTCTTCTACTTTTAATTTTTCTAATGCGTTATTAATAGATTCGATTCTTTTATTTCTAAATGAATTGAACACGGATAAAATATTATTTTCTGTTAAGGATTTAGAATAAGGTAAGAGGGTTTCACTCATCTTCTGAGTAATCTCATTTGTCAATTCAACACCCTCTAACCAAGCTAATGTGTATGTCCCAAGTAATTCAACAATCTTTGACGTGTCGTATGTCCATATTCCATTTTCAGATAACCAATCAGGTTCCATTGATGGTATTTTACCGATAACAGGTACCCCACATTTCATAGATTCTAATGGGAATGTACCAAAAGTTGATTCGTCATCAATCCAAATAGAAACAAAGCATTCCTTTAATGCTGTAGAAAATTCTTCATAACCCATTTGAACCATGTCTCTAAAAGTGACCCATCTTAATTGTGGATACCTTAAATAAAATTCCGATATGATTCTTCTGTGTACAACTCTATCTCTACAACTGATTGCAATAAATGGTTTTTGAGTTTTATCGGATGGACAAAAATTATCCTCAATAATTGGTGGAATAATATGTACAAGAGATTCGGGAAAAACTTCTAAAATATATTTTTTTGATGATTCGGTTGTGGTGATTACCCTATCAAAACCGTAATCTCTCCACCTACTACCAACAGGAAGTGTTTCAAAAATATAATCTTTTTGTTGAACTAACATCACTTTACTACATTTGATGTTTGATACTTGTTGTAAAATATTTGAATAATATTCTGGTACCACAAGTACATCATCAATTTTTATTTCAATTTTATCATCTTTGATTGATACAACTTCCAAGTCTTTATACTTATCCCCAAGCCAATGAGACACCCCACCATATGTTGAATCTTCAACTAAAATTTTAGAATTTGTACCATTTTCTTTAAGAATAAACGCTAAATCATAAATGTATTTGACGGATGCTCTTGGATTATTTTTTGTATCGTATGTTAAAAAATAAACAGTATTTTTACTATTTTCTAACCTACCTAACGCCTCTTTTAACTTTTCTATGTTTTCGATATTTTTACTCATCTTCTTCAATTAAAATATTATTTTTTATTAATGTATTAAACGCCAATCTGAATGATAGTGTTACCCCCTTTTGACTAAATGGACCCATTTCTTCATCCACCTCATCAATTTCATTCAGTACTCTCTCGACACACATTTTTAAAATTTCATACATAAAAATGTTTATCTCAGTAGTCTCGTTTCCATCTTCGTCTTTTATTGTGTTTCCTGTCCTACATCTTGAGGTAACTGCTTCGATATCGATGTAGTAGAGTTTTCCAAAAATTTCAACCATGTTTCTTTTATTTCAGTTAATTTACTTATTTCTTTCTTATGTGTAAAGTGTTGATTATATGTTGTATTGAATTTTATTGTCTCTTTACCCTCAGGACACAAATCAATAATTTCTTTTGAATCGGTAATCCAAACATCACACACATTCCATTCCTCTGAAATGTCTTTTGATTTAATAAATTTTATATTGTTACCTAAAAATCCGTTTTTTGATAAGAAAAATAATGTTGCTGGTTTTGATTTACCTAATTCATTCAATCCAACCACTGTAAAGTTATGTTCAGGGTTTTCGTAAATAATTTTATTTAGGTCGGTAAATGTTGTTTGATAACTTATACCTGCATGTCCAAAAATTTCAATTGGGTATTCAACATATAAAAAATATTCTAACTCTTCTGATGACTGAAATTGATAAGATGAAAGTAAATTATCATTATGAATCGGTTCTATAACTTTATATTCAAAGTTATTTTCCGATTCAAATTCCGAATCTAGATAAGCATCTCTATAGTGATAATCAAATTTTTGAATAGTGTTTCTTAAAACACCATCAATACTTAAATAAATTTCCATGATGAAAATATAATATGATTACTTTTATAAGTAAAGGTTAATCATATCTTTCTAAAATTTTCCCAATAATAGGATTTCTTACGATGTCTTGACTTCCGAATTCAAATACCCCAATTCCTTTAACATCACCCAACCTTCGTTTTGCATCATACAAACCCGATTTGGTTTTGTCCTTGAATTTATCTGATTGTTCTAAGTCTCCGGAAAGAAAAAATTTAGAATTAAATCCAATACGAGTAAGTAATAATTTAATTTGAGCAGGTGTTGCATTTTGAGCCTCTTCAAATACAAGTATTGTATTATCAACATTCCATCCTCTCATATAAGCTAAAGCAGCAATTTCAATAAATCCCTCATCTTTCAATCTTTCTCTAGCGTCTTTACCGATTATTTTATTTAAAAGATAATATGACGGATAAATGTATGGGTCTAATTTCTCTTCTAGTCCACCAGGTAACGATCCGAGTTTTTCTTCCGCTTCCACTGCTGGCCTAACAATTATAATTTTTTCATATTTGTTAGTGTCATCCCAAAGTAAATCAACCGCTTTTTTCATTGCAATGTAAGATTTACCAACACCAGCGGGACCAAAACATAAAGTGATTTCGTTCTCACCTAAAATTCTCCAATACTCTTCTTGTGATTTTGTTAAAAACTTTTCTTTTGGTTTTTTTATAATCTCTCTGATTCTTCTCTTATTGGGTGTAATACCCTCAATTGTTGTGGTAACTTCACTATTCTGTGTAGTCTTACCATTTTTAGAAAATTTTCCTCTCAAGGTTTTATATTTTATATACTATAATTATCGAGATAAATGTTATTTACCCGTCGAACCAAATCCACCAGAACCCCTGTCAGTCTCACTTAATTTATTGGTTTCAACAAAATCTATTTGTGGATATGCTAACAACATAATTTGTCCCCCCCTATCTCCAATCATGTATTTTTTGTCTCCACTTTGTGTCTTTTTGAACGTTGCTTGTAATTCACCCCTATATCCACTATCAATAACCCCAACACAATTAGTTAAACTTAAATCATATTTTCTGATAGATGATCTTGGGAAAATTAACCCAACAAATCCTTTAGGGATTTCTACCGCAATACCAAATCCATATGTGATATCAAATTCGGATTCTGATATGATAGACGTAATTGTTAAATCCATACCAGCATCCCCTTCTTTAGAGTAAGAAGGAGATATTGCGTCTGGTGATATTTTTTTAAACTTGACAACCATTCCCTTTTGTGAAAACATGTCAGTTTTAATATCCTCGTCTAATTTTCCTAATAAATTATTTAAATCACTGATGAAATTAATATCAGTATCATCATCTAAAATATCTTTTTCGAGTTTTTTTAATTCCTCAATGTATTTTTTTATTTCTTCATTGTTCATTTGATTTGATTTTTTTATCAATAATCCATTTATCTAATTTTTTTAACCTGTCTCTTAAATCTCCATCTATTGGTCTAAGACAACATTCAACAAAAACATCTGTGATTCTTTGTAGTTCTTCTACAGTCACAGTTACACCTGATTGACTAACAAATTCTAACGCGAGTTTACTTTGAGATTGTCTCAAAATTTGGATGTCTCTGCTGTAAAATTCCATTTTATTTAGATTTATAATACTCGGGAGTATTTTTTGAATCAATAATACACTCGATTGGCATTTTAACGATTGAGATACTTTCACTACCTCTAGTGTCTCCTGCTCTGTACTTTGATGCAACAATAGTTGCTTCTTCGACTGTTTCTGCTTCAACAATATATTTCAATTTTTGAAGTCTTGGATTTCCGTTTCTGTCCATTTGTTCGGTTTCATAACCGATTGTTACTAAGTAATGCATAGTTTTAAATTTTAATTGTTAATAATTGATTTAAAGAATTGTATTCTGTCTTGTGTTACGTTTTTTAATGAGTATTTGTCTTTCACTGTTTCATATAATTTGTTTCCCAAATCCTCAATCATATTTGGATTTTCAACTAAACGTTTCATATGTTTTCCCCATTCTTTGTGATTTTTTGATGGAGGAACAATAAGAGCGTTCCCTTTATTATTGAATACTCCTTGGTCTAACGCCGAAACTAAATCTAAAGTGTACGGATTAACTCCACTTGCAATAACCGCTTTTTTATGGAACCCCGATTCGATAATTTTCAACTGTGATTTATTTTTATTGAATTCATTTTCGAGTAATGGGGCAAGAGATACATCGAATAAATTATAATTAAGTGCGTACTTATTTATATCTCTAGTCCACCTTCTTCTATATGATTTATCAACATCATTATATGGTGTCTCTAAAAATGTAAAAAGATATTTTCTATATTCTTCATCTATAACTTTATATTTGTCTGTAAAAATATTTTCATACCTAAACCAAACCGTTTCGTGTGGAAGTATATCTCTTTTACGAATTTGATTTGTGGACTTATCATATTCACTCACAGTACCCCGAGTATCAAATCCACATAGTACAAATTGCACTTTATCTTTGAATAGATTATGTGTTGATGAAATACCCCCTTCAAGAAGTTCTAAGTCATATAAATGAGATGAACCACCTAACCAACCAAATCTAATTTTATCCGATTTTTCAACATTGGATTGAAACTGAGGTTCATTTTCATCTACCGCATTTGGAAATACTGCAACGTTTTTAATTCCTAGTTTTTCTTTAATTGTGGTGGCAAATATTGGAGTTGTAGTTGAAACGTAATCTGCTAATTTTAAAAGTTCTACTTTTTTCTGAGGTACATTATTCTGTTTAATTTGATGATACATTGGATGTTTTTGATCAACATTCCATAAATCATCAATATCCATAACGATTTTAATTCCTTTGGATTTCAACCAATTAACTCTTTTTACGTTTGATTCGTGACTTGTTTTATGAATAAAACTATGAAAAACAACAATGTCATAATTTTCAAAAATTTTATCTTCTTCAGGTACATCAAAAGAAATGTCCACATGAAAATCCTCACTATGATTTTCTCCAACGTATTTGTATGGATCTAATATTCTATATTTACCAACTCCGTGTGTATCTGATGGTATTGCTAATATTTTTATTTTAGACATTATCGTATCATTATATGTCTAAATAATAAAGAAAAAAATTCAAAAAACAAAATGTTATTTAGCCTTATTTACACCTGTAATTTTACCCTTAAAGATAGAATCACCAACCTTTAGAACAAGGTTTTCATTAATTGAAGTGGTTTGTTGTGCGGTTAATATTTGGTTTAATTTCTCATCCATAACTTTTCTTACTGTATTTTCAATTAAAACAGCAATAGCGTTCATGTCAATACTTGGATTTGAAACTGAACCCGTATTTCTTTGTTGTGTGGTTGTTTTTTTACTTAATCCTTCTTGTTCCATTAACTTTTTTGCACCTTTAATAAAGTCCATGTCAAGACTTTCATTTAAAGATATTTGAGGAACTTGTGGAATCGGATTTTCAATCATTGCTTTTTTGATAGCGTCGGGTAATTTAGATTCATTAATTTTTTGAACAGACGGAACACCAGATGGTCTGGGAATTGTGTTTGTTGGTGTTTGTGTTTTCATTAATTCTTCTGGTTCACTCAACAACATACTTTCATTTATATTACCCCTTTCAAAGTTTCCGCTGTCTACTTTATTCATTACTTTTTTGGCGTTCACCAACTTTCTCATTAAATCATTTTCTGATATTGGTCCTTGATTCTGTGACATTTTGATTTTTTTATTAATATAATTAATTAATTAACAACATTAAAGTTTTTATTCTCATTATTGTTTCCTGTATCGGTTCCGTTTGACTTTCTGGTTCGGGTAAATTATCTGACACAGTTATATTATTTTTATTAAGTAAGTCAGATAACTCTTTATTTGATTCTAAATCAAACCTCTTTCTTGTCCCTTCACCCGCTGATTGATTTTTTCCAAGTTCTCTTTGAGTAGATTTCCATTCTTCCTCTTTCTTTTTGTATAAATCTCCAACCGCTTTTTGATAGTCTCGAGTTGAAACAATTTTTTGTCCATTAACATCCTTAGGTTGTAAAGTCTTGAAAACATCACCGACATTATCCTTTTGTGTTTGTGGTGTTGCAGTTGGTTTATCATCAACTTTAGGTTGTGGTAATGGTTCTTTTGATAGTTTTTCAGGTGCTTGGGGTTGTGGTGTTGGTACCTCTTTTTGTTTTACCTCTGGTGTCTTAGTCCAGTCAGTAGTAACATATGTTGTAACCATAGGTCCTTTGCTTGATTCTGAACCTTCTTTATAACCCGGTCTTTTATTGTCAAATGTTTCATCAGTTAAAACACTTATATTAGTCATTCTATCTACTATGAAGGTCCTCCAATTTGTTTTATCATACCCCTTTTTTGATACAGATGGGGGTTGAACATATGCTCTAACAATTACATTACCCTTTTTACTTAAACCCATTGCAACAACCTCTGCTCTCACCCTTACTCCACGTTTTACACTTATCTTATCGGGTTTGGTTGGTCCCGAATAATAGAATGTAACAGGATTTCTATTTTTTATAGCATCCACAAGTGGTTTGGTTTTTTTACCAGACAACGATTGTTCCAATAATATGTTTTTTAGTTTAAATGACATTAAAAATCAGGATACCCCTTTGTTTTACCGTACTTATTTCTTGCAGTAATCTCAGTTCTTAAATTTATATCCGTTATTGAACCTATGTTATTACTTAATTCTCCTTTACCCTTTTCGTCACCACTTGATAAAGCGTTTGGATGATTAATTCCATACGCATTTTCTGTATTATATATGTTTCTTGCTGTGTTATCTATTCTTGAATTAATATCCGTTAAACCCCCGATATTACCACTTGATTCACCTTTACCTTTTTCATCACCATTTGACAACGCATTTGGGTGATTAATTCCATATCCATTATTTGGATTGTAAGGGTTTCTACCAATTAACTCGTTCCTTGATGAGATATCCAAAGATCCGCCAATTTCATTTTTTCCCTTCTCATCTCCATCAGAAACAGCATTACGATGATTAATACCATACCCATTATTTTCATTATAAACGTTTCTTGTAAGATTTGAAATTCTATTTTGAATATCAACAGAACTACCTATTTCGTTTTTACCCTTTTCGTCCCCATCGGATTTAGCGTTTGGATGGTTAGAATTATATTCACCATTTAGACCATATGCATTTTTTGAAATATGTTCCTTTCTGAATTGTTCTGCCAGTATTTCTAATTGTGTTGCCATGTTATAACATTAATTTTTTCATTCTTTCAATCTGTTCAAATAAACCGAGTGAGGTTATTGGTGAAATTGAGTTTTTATGTGAATTACTTTTTATCAGATTAGTTGGGATTTTAAAATTAAATCTTTTTTTATGTTTTTTAAGATGTGAATTTTTTCTCTCTCCCGTTAAACTACTCATTTCATCCGCGTTTTTTCTTGAGTCTTTTCCTTTACTTATTAAGTCTCTTTCTCCTTGTAAAAAAGGTTTTGACCATTTTTCCATTCTATCTCCACCACACAGGTTGTACTTAATTAAATCTTTCTTTTTATCCATGTTATTAATATCATGAATGATTCTTTTAAGTTGTCCGTATTTTACCTTTTTGTCTGATAATATTTTTTTTGCACGATGAACCCCATCAACATGTTGTCCATTTAAATTCTGTAAAGAGGAATTTATTTGATCCAAAATATCTTGTGGTACGTCAAAAATTCTATTTTTTAAATCTTTATTCATCGTTTTTAAGATGCTTCAAAACATCATTCACACTTAAATTATTTTTTTTAAGTGTTGTTTTAAGAGAGTTTAATTGTTTTAAAACAATTGGATTAATTTCTTTTTCTTCAGTTGTCTCTTTTGAAACTATATCATTATTCATGTTTTTTTTTGATAAGATACTTTCTATGTATTCTTCCATGAATTTTTTAGGGTTTTCAACAAGTCTTACTTTGTCGTCAGGTAAATTTTCATCGTAACCCATTTGACCCATTCTCTCTTTAGTTTCATCGTCAGGTATCCCTAATTCCTTTTCAAAGTGTTCTTCCGCGTCATCATAGTCTACATCTTTCATAATTGTATCCTTAGCACCTAAAGCCTTACTCAAATCCGATTCCGCCCAATATCTCAAGGATGTATGGGTTCCGTGAACCCCATGAATACCCATACTACCTGCACCTGTTTTTATAACGTCATCAGTTGTTTTCTTTTGTGTTATTCCTCTTTTATCTAAATCATTTGGTTTTTTACTTCTTTGGATGTTTCCTTTATCGTCAACAATTTCATCAACTTCTTTTTCTATCTTTTCAGGTATTTTCTTAAAATCTGTGTCTTTTGAGAACTCTTTAGCCCACTTTGACCACTTTTTACCCTTTTTACCTCCTTTACCAGCCTGAGCGTAGAAAAATCTTTGTTGTGCTTTGGAGGCAAATTTTTCTTCTATTACTTGTTTAATAAAATTATTCATTACAAACACATTTTTATATAAATATCAAACAGAAGGAAAGATATTTATAGAAATATGAACACACAGAACATTTTAAACTTTTTTGGTACAAAATTGGACATTAAATTAGATTCGTCTGAGTTTTACGATTATGAATTATCAAAAGTTGATTTAGACTATAATACTAAAGTTTTAGATTTATCAACACCAATAACATATAGTACACTTAAAATCAATACTACTTTAGAGGATTATTCTTGTGCAAGAAACACTATTAGTCTTATTGAGGTGAATAATACCGTAAATGATTCAGACTACATTTACTCAGGATTAACCGCAACGGTTGATTATGATGATTTTGTAAATCGAATATCAACAGGATTTACAAATACAATTTTAAATAGTAATGTTTTTACTTATACAGGATTAACAGGTGAAACACATTATTTTACTATTCAGAGTTTTAACAATTCGTCGACTTATGATACGGATTTTGGTGTTGCAAGTGAATCTCAACTAATTAGTGGATTTACAACAGGAACAACAAGTGTACTTAAATGTGTGGAAAGATTAGAAGACGAAAACAATTGTTGTCCCTTACCAAACAAATTATCCAACAAACCATGGTCTTATCAATTTATGGAACCCTTTTTAAGTGGATGTACTGAACATATAGAAAGAAGGGTCGAAAAGGGGTGGTCGTTAGATTTTATATTTAATAGAGAAACATTACCTTGGTCAAGTGGAGGTGTTTTTTACTATTTCGGAGTTAGGGGTTCAAACACACAATCAGATTATGCGGACAATAATCTATCATTTCAATTCACATCTGATGGAAGAATAAAGTGGGTTGCACATCATTATTCAGGATATTGTCATACAACAAGTGGGTACACCGAAAGTTATTATATCGCCTCAGGACAAACACCACAACTTTGTACAACGGGTGCAACAAAGGATTTTAATGTAACAATAGTTTTCGACAGATATAAAAGATATATAAACTGTGATTTAGAAAATAATGGTGGATGGAATGATTTACTCGGATGGAAAATTGATGAATATAGTGACACGGAAGTTTCGGCGGTAACGTCTACACAATTAACCGAATTTGAGGATACCTACGAATTTTTGAATAAAAAATGGGCGGATGAAAGACAAAGAAGATTAGGAACACTTAAAATATATTTAAATGGTCGACCGATTTATAAATTAGAAAATTGGGAGGAAGTTGTACCATCAAATAGGGGAGTACAACCATTTATTCAGTCTTGGGGTGGTGGAACAGGTTTGATGGGTAACATCCATAACGGTGTTTGTTGTTTCAATATGAAATCAATAAAATATTATGAAGAGCCGTTGGGTTTTATTCATGTTAGACATAATTTTTTAACAAGACTAAATCAGTATGATTTCTTTATATGTGGAGAGCCATGTGAAGATGATATATTTTCAATAGATGATGGTCATATTATTCAAGGAGATGAAGGAATTCTTTTAAGTAATGACGATGAACACTTAATATATAACGGATAAAATTATATTTATAGAAATGGCAGCAAATAAATACATACATGAACTTTCAGGAAATACTAACCCAAGTTTAACTGGATTTACGGCATTTGATAATGAAACGGCAACTTATAAAGTTTCATTGGGTACATTGAGACAAACACTAGTTGATAGTGGATCACACTATTTTACTGGTAGTCAAAATATAAATGGTAATTTAATTGTTAGCGGATCTATAACCGCACAACAATATATTGTAAGTTCATCATTAATAAATGTCACAAATTATAATGTTAGCGGCTCTTCTGTTTTTGGAAACACACTAGATGATTTTCATCAATTTACTGGTTCTGTTAATATAACCGGTAGTTTGATTATAAACGGAACTTCATTTACGGCATCAACATCTGGAACAAGTGGAACATCGGGTGTTAATGGAACATCTGGTACCTCTGGAATTTCTGGAAGTAACGGAAGTTCGGGAACAAGTGGTACGTCAGGAAGTAACGGAAGTTCGGGAACAAGTGGTACGTCAGGAAGTGATGGTAGTTCGGGAGATAATGGGTCTTCTGGAACATCTGGAACAAGTGGTACTTCAGGAAGTTCTGGAACAAGCGGTGAATCTGGGTCTTCAGGAACATCTGGAACAAGTGGTGAATCTGGGTCTTCAGGAACATCTGGAACAAGCGGTGAATCGGGATCTAGCGGAACCTCAGGTGAATCTGGGTCTTCAGGAACATCTGGAACAAGTGGTGAATCTGGGTCTTCAGGAACATCTGGAACAAGTGGTGAATCTGGGTCTTCAGGAACATCTGGAACAAGCGGTGAATCGGGTACGTCTGGAACATCTGGAACAAGTGGAATTTCACCTTCTATTGAAGTAACTGATGGAATAACAAACGTTCTTAATGTTGATAAAATATTATTTTCGGGAGCAACTGTTAGTTCATTAGGTAGTGGTGACGCCCAAGTCGTAATCATTGGTGGCGGCGGTGGGTCTGGTAGTTCAGGAACTTCGGGCACGTCTGGTCAAAGTGGTTCTTCTGGAACAAGTGGGACATCAGGAGTTAGTGGTACATCGGGCACGTCTGGCGAAAATGGTTCTTCTGGAACAAGTGGGACATCAGGAGTTAATGGTACATCGGGAACTGCTGGTACAAGTGGGACATCAGGAAGTTCTGGAACGAGTGGAACGTCTGGATCTTCTGGAACGTCTCCAGATTTATCACAATATAATGGAAACGTTATTATAAATGGTAGTTTAACTGCTCAACAGTATATTGTTAGTTCATCGGTTTATTATGTAACAGAATCAAATGCTAGTGGATCAACAAATTCTGGTAATTCCTTAGATGATTATCATAATTTTACTGGATCGGTAAACATTAGTGGTTCGCTAAATATAACTGGTCCAATCGGAGCAAACTTATGGCAATTAAATGATGTAAACGATAATATTACTGGTTCGTTAGATCAATATCTTTTAACATATAATAGTACCACTACTAATTGGTATGCAGCACCAGGAGCAGGATTAAAAGGTACGATAAGATTATATGTTGCAACAACCAGAAGTAATGGTAACGTATTTTACTTTAATGCGAATACAAGAACCGCGTCTGATTCTGCATCACCCGCGTCTGATACGGCATTTATGGTTACTACAAATTTATTGACCAGAGTAACAGTTTATTTGAGACAATCAAACGCAGGACCTAATGCGGTTACTGTTGGTGTTTATAAAAATGCCGACGGAACATCATTTTCAAGCGCAACTCAAGTTGTTACATCGTCTTTGAATTTAAGTGCAAATACAATACAAACCTATCAATTTAGTAATTTAACAATAAATCAATTTGATTCGTTACACATATATTGTGACCCAACAAATACACCAGGTGATATGTATGGAATAGTAATTATTGATTAAAATATTTATAAAATATGGAATTCTTTATTAGACAAGGTGCAACAGACCCAATTTTAAAATTTAGATTGGTTGATGACGGAAAAAACGATAAATCATCATTTAATGATTTATTGGAGAATTCCGACATTACTTTTGAAATGTTTGATGTTGAAACTGAACAATATCAGGTCCTTAACGGTCAATGTCTTTTAACGACAAGAACAAAAAAATATGACCAAACAACCGATGAATATTATGTTACATATAGATTCACAGAAAATAATACATCATTAAAGGGTAGATTCGAAGGAGTTATTACCATTCAATTTTTGGATGACAGTTCTAACCCAACTCACAAACTTATTGTACCAATAAGGGAAAAACTATTCATTAATGTAATTTAATTTTTTTTATACCATTTTTTTATTTATTTTTATTTAAATTATAGAACAAGACAAATTGTGGTGTAACTCCACAAGCCAATGTGTCATTTTAAAAAAAATATAAATGAAAGAGGTCATTTCTCAGGAAATTATCGAAAATTTCCTTAACGGTTGGGACGATGAAAAATACATCGTAGGTGTAGAATACGATTATCCCACAAACACAATTTACAAAATCATTCAGGACCCCGAACAGGGTAAAATCATTAAAAAAGACACTTTTACACCGTTTCTTTGGGTTGGTGACTTATCGGGTTTGAACTTTTACAGTAATTCCAAAGCTCAACAAAAAAGAGCCATGTCCACACACGGAATAGTAATTGATAAGTTGGAAACTTATGGTAATGAACGACTTGAGGGGGGATTGAAGTACTTGGTAAAAAGTATAAAAAGTTATACAAATTTAACTAGTTTTTTTAGAGAAGGTGGAATTGATCCATGGAATGAAAATTTTAGACAATATTTTCAAGTATTGTCTCCTGTGGAACAATATCTTATAGATAAAAAGAAAAGATTATTTAAGGGTATTGATGATTATGGTGGTGTTCATCGATTTGTGTTCGATATTGAAACCACAGGTCTTGAGGCTGATAAGGATAAAATTATTCTTATCGGAGTAAAAGACAATCGTGGTTTACAAAAAACAATTTCCGCATTCGGAGAAGATGGTGAAAAGAAATGTATTGAAGAATTCTTTAAAACAATTAGAGAAGTAAAGCCCACAATTATTAGTGGTTACAACTCGGCGTTTTTCGATTGGCCGTTTATTTTAAAAAGAGCAAGAATACTTGAAGTAGATATACAAGGTTTAACGGGTATATACACACCTAAAGGTATTACGGAAAAAGAAGGTATATTAAAATTAGCAAATGAAGTTGAACCATATACTCAACATATAATATGGGGATTTAATATGATTGATATTGCTCACGCCGTTCGTAGGGCTCAGGCTATCAATAGTGAAATTAAGTCTTGGGGTTTGAAATATATAACACAATATCTTGAAAAAGAAAAACCTAATCGTGTATATGTTGATGGTGCTTGGATTTCAAAAATATATCTTGATAACGAGAGTTACTACGTAAATCCAAAAACAGGAAAATATAAAAAAATTGGTGAACCGGGCACCGAAAATCTTTTAGAGAAATATCCTGGTAAATACGAAATATGGCCAGGTAGAAAAATTGTTGAACAATACCTTGATGATGACTTAACTGAAACTATGGTTGTTGATGATTCATTTTCACAATCAACTTTTTTACTTTCAAAACTCGTACCCACTACATATGAAAGAATTGCAACTATGGGTACCGCAACATTGTGGAAAATAATTATGCTAGCTTGGAGTTATGAAAATAATTTGGCGATTCCTTGTAAAGATGAAAAACGTGCAATCACGGGTGGTTTATCAAGATTATTAAATGTCGGATACTCTAAAAATATTGTAAAGTTTGACTACGCGTCACTTTACCCATCAATTCAACTTGTCTATGATGTTTTTCCTGAG
>SXGQ01356182.1_pt1 | contig 20535 bp, 14 predicted proteins | sample 3178371 | NCBI WGS metagenome assembly SXGQ01 (sample SAMN11356859, study PRJNA531348) | freshwater metagenome | isolation source: freshwater sample F1-20 | place: China: Fuxian Lake, Yuxi | collected 2017-12-25 | reverse complement strand
GTAGCACACCGACAGGCCCACCCGAAGCGCTGGCTGCGTGCCCACGGTGGCAGCCACGGGCTGGCTGCCCGCCATGAGCACACGCGCCTCGTCGTAAGACTCACGGCCGTTGTTGAAGCGAAAGAGGTGCACCTTGTCGTAGTGCGCCACCACATCGCCCTGCGGACTGAGCAGCAGGCTGCGGTTGTAGACACGGCCGGCTTCGGGCGACGCCACCGGAATGGTGCCCGCAATCAGCCACAGGCCATGGCGCTGCGCCTGTTCACGCAAAAAGTCCTGAATCGGGCCGCGGCCTGGCGGCTCAGCGTGGGTGAGCTTGTCTTCATCGCGCCGACCGATCAGACAAAAGTACTCGGGCAGACCGGCCAGTGTGGCGCCCTGCTCGGCCGCGCGCGTGAGCAACTCGGCCGCATCGGCCAGGTTGCGCTGCACATCAGGCGTGGAGACCATTTGGATGGCGGCGATGCAGGTCATGGCGTTTTCCTCTCAGACGGTGCAGGCGGCGCGGGTGCAGGCGTGGGGGTGGCTGCAGCCGGGGCCGGTGGGTTCGCAACAGGCGCCTTCACCGCGCGGTCCACCTGCTCGCTGCTGGGCAGGCTGCGCTGCAGGCGTTCGACCTTGGGGTCGACCCAAGGACCGGTGATGCTGAACTCGCGCGTGTTGGCCGCCATCAGGGGGCGGCGCAGGAAGAGTTGCGCGAGGAAGGTGCCCAGGCCCAAGGCCGGGTTGATGGTGGCGTAAGCCAGGGACGCCGTGCCGGCATTGATTTCCGGCACCACCAGCACGCGCAGGTCTTGAGTTTCGCGGTTCAGGTCGGCGCTGCCTTCCATCAACACGGCCGCCTGAATGCCACGCATGCTCAGGTTGTTGGTGCTGGCCACCCCGCCCAAAACCGTGACGTCACCGGTGATGGCGTCGAAGGGGAAGCCCTCCTGGAACACATCGCGAAAGTCCAACAGCAGGCGACGCGGCAAGGACTGCAAGCTCAAGACGCCCAGCAGCCGTGCGGCACCCGGGTCAGCCTTGAGGAATTGGCCACTGCGCAGATCCAGCCTCAACTGGCCTTGCATGGTGCGTACATCGGGGCTCAGGGGCGAGCCACGCCAAGACACCTGGCCGGTGATGCGCCCGGCGCCAGCGCGCAGGGCCTGCTCCAGGCCCAGGCGCTTGAGCAAGGCGCCGCTGTCCTTGAGGTCTAGTTCGAAGTCCATCGCGGTGCGCCGCACCTTGCCGGCAATTTCGCCCGAGCCCGCCCAGGTCCCCGATGCACTGAGCCCCGCGTCCGCATTCGATAGAGCAAAGCGGGTGAGCTTCCAGTCTCCGCTGCCACTGCGAACAGGGCCGGCGCGCTCAGGCCGTTCAACCTCGGCGGCGACTTCTAAACGCCCCAGTCGGCGGCCTCGCAGTTCGAAGTCTTCCACCACCACATCCAAGGCCGGCCACTCGATGCGCTCGTCCGGCACCGCATCCTCCGGGGCATCCTGGGCCGGCGGCGGAATCGACAAGCGCGACAGGCGTGCCAGCACACGGGCCTGGCGTTCGCGTGCGCCGGGGTCGGCCGGCCGCCCCTCCACCCGGCCGGCGAGTTGTGTGGCTTGTAGGTCTACGCGCCACGCAGCACCCCCAGTCGCATCGCGCTGGGGTTGGGCCTGCGCCGATACCGCGTCGAGCCGACGGCCCATGAACAGGGCGCTGGCCGCGCGCAGATTGATGGACAGCGGCGCGGCCAGCGCCCCTCCCCCCTCTGCCGGTGTGGGGCCCTGCGGGGCTGCGCCCATGAGACTGGCCGGCCAGGCAAAGGCGCGCCATTCGTCGAGATCCAGGTGCTCGGCCACCACCTGCACATTGGTTCCGCTGCGCGGCAAGGGCGGGGGCTCGGCCATGCCCACGCCCACGGCACCGGCCAGCCAGGCACCGCCTTGGGCTTGGCGCACCAAGCGCGCCTGCAGCAGACGTCCCCACTGCACGTCCACGCGCACGCGCTGCGCCCCCGCTGCGCCGCCCAGTCCCGTCAACTCCACCCGCAGCGCCGGCTGTTGACCTGAGGGGTTGGCCGCCTTCTTGAACGGGGCCGGCAAGTCAATGGCCAAGCCGGTCAGGGGTGAGTTCAACACCCACTGAAGCTGCCCGCCGACCATGCCCAAACTCAAGCGGTACGGGGCCTGCCCGCTCCAGTGGGCCGACAGCGGAGCCAGCCAAGCCAGCTCCGGCGAGGCCTTGACCGCTGCAGCCTGCACCACGCCCTGCAGTTGCAAGCGGTTGGAGCCCGTGGGCGACAAGCCACCCTCCAACGCCACGTCGCCGCCCAGCAACTGGGCCGTGGCGGCCGCCACGCTGAAGCCCTTCTCGCTGAAGTCCACACGGCCGCGCGCGTTTTGCAAAGCCGGTAAGTTGGGGTTGAGCCTGAGCTCACTGCCCCCGAGCTGCACGCTGCCCTTGACCCGAGACGGATCCGGGCCCACCAGGGGCACCTCGAGCTTCAGGCTCAGCTGCGCGGGGCCACTGGCCTGCGCCGAGGCCAGCACGCCAGAGGTCCATTCATTGACCGGTGTGGCTTGTGCAAAGCGCAGAAAGTCCTGTGCGGCACCCCGGGCCTGCAGGTCCACCACCAGGGGCATCGCCGGGTTCATCCAGTCGACCGATCCGCTGGTGCGCAAGACCTCGGCCCCCATCAGCCGCGCGCGCACTTCGCTGAATTCCACCCGCTGTCCCGTGACCTTCAAACGGGCGTCTAAGCGGGTGGCCTCGGGCCATGCAGGATAGCCGGGTTCCTCGGGCATCATCAGGAAGGTGCCATCGCGCCAATCGCCGCTGATGCGGAACTCACCCTTGGGCTTGGCCTGGTTGAAGGGAAAGTCGGCCAAGTCGCCCTTGACCCGTACCGAGAGGCCCTGCAGCCGACCGCCCCGCACCGCGCGCTTGAGATAAGACCGCGTGGCCGCCGACACTGTGGTGGGTACATAGGCGTGCAGCTGTTCGGCGCGGGCACGCGGGATGCGCGCGCTCAGGTCCAACAGGCCATGGCCGTTCAGGGCGTCCCGCCAGCTCCCGCGCCAAGTGCCCTGCAGATCGGCATCCAGATCGGCGCTGCGCAAGGTCAAGGGCGACAAGCGCACCTCCAGCCCTTCCTTGACTTGCCAGCTCAAGCGCGCCTGCAGATTGTCCAGGTTCCACTCGGCCTGATCGAACAGGCCCGGAAACACCAATTGGCCGCGCTCGATGACCAGGTCTGCACGGCCGGCCGACTCGGTGGCCTCCAGCTCAATCGTGGCGCCGCGCACCCCTGGGCGACCCGGGACCGACGCGCCTTTGGCCGATGCAGGCTCTACACCTGGCTCCAAGCGCAGGCCTTGCAGGCGGGCCGTGATGCGGTAGCGGGTGGGCTGCTCGGGCAAGCCCTCCCAGCTGGCCTTCATGTCCTGGATGCGGCCCTGCGGTGCCAAGCTCAGCAACTGCCGGTGCCAAGCTGCGCCCAGCGGCGCGCGGGCGGCCACCGATGCCATCAGGCCCAGGTCCAATTCCGCCGCACTGAAGTCGCCGCCGGTGATCACACGGCCGGCCAAGCCGTCCCACAGCAGCGGCGGCAGGGGCTCAGACGGCTCAGCTTCAAAAGAGAGGCTGGCCACGGAGCCGCCCACAGGTGTGGATGGGGCGCTGGATGGGGCGCTGGATAGGGCGCTTGAGGCCGCAGCCGATGGCAGGGCCACGGGCTGGGGCGCTGCCGAGCCCCCGGGTGCCGGTGCATGGCGCAGCACCAGCTTCATGTCACTGGCCGGCCAAGTCTGCCCTTGTCCCGTGGTGAAGCCCACCCGCTCCAGGCCCAGCGTCAGGGAATGCGCATCCTGGCGCGCCAGCAAGCGGCCTTCAAAGCGCTCAAAGCTCATGGTCTCGGCCACGCCGGGCCAACGCAAGCCGACCTCGCGCAGGGCCACATCGGCCGTTGCACCGCGCACCCGGCCCCGGTCGATGTCCACCCACAGGCGCGCGGCACCTTGGCCGCCGACCAATTCGCCCGGCAGGTCCACATGGGGCCGCAAGGCGTTCACATCGGCCTGGGGCAGTTCTGCATACAGCTCGCCCACCCACTGACGCCAATCCGATCGGCTGACGAACAGGCCATGACGGAAGCGGCCGCGCAGGCTGGCCCGCCCGCCCAGGGCCTCGGGCAGGGTGGCATCCAGGCGCACATCGTGCCGGCGCAGGCTGTTGCGCAGGACGAAGTCGACCTCCTGCAGCACCAAAGGGGGTGCGCCACGCCACTCATCGACCCAGCGCAGCTGACCAGCGCGGATGATGAATTCCCCTTGAGCCAACAGCCACTCTGCAGCGGCCTGGCCACCGTATACAGGCTCGGGCGCCTGGTCGTCCAGGGTCAGCCCCCCTACCCGCAGGCGGCCCGCTGCGTCGCGCCGGATGTCCAACGCTGCGCCCTCGATCAACAGCTGTTCAAACCTCAGCTCCAAGCTGAGCAGCGACTGCACCGACAACGCTGCCGACACGCGCGGCAGGCGCAAAGCGGTGCGGCCTTGTTCATCCAATAGAGTGACCTCGGTCAGCACCAAGGCAGGCACCCAACCCGAAGCGGGCACTTCAATGTGACCGATACGCACCGCCACGCCCAGGGCCGCGGAAGCCCGCGCTTGCATCTCGGGTTTCCATGCGTCGACGCGGGGCAGCAAAAAACCGTAGAGTGCGAGCCAAGCAGCCAGGAACAAGGCCCCGGCCGACACCAGAAGTATCGCAGCCGCACGAGCCATGACTTTGAGCACAGGACGACCCGGTCGGGGCAGATCGCGCGGATCCATCCGCACGGGGTTTGTTTCCTCTGGGCTGCTCATGGTGTGGTCATTCAAGGCGAACTGTGCCACGGATGGGGTGCTTTTCTCTGCCTTGTGGAGGTTGGCGCCATGAACGGCGTGAAGTCGGAGCCGCCGGTCCTGGCCGAACACAGCCGCTTTGTGCGGCGGATCCGACGACGTTATGGCCCCGAGCGCGACGCCATGCCCTTGGGCCCCCCCGACGCGGCCTTGATCGAGCAGTTGGTCCAAGGCCTTTTGGGCGCAGGCCGATCCCTGCCCTCGGCGCTGCGGGTAGCGCGCCACTTGGTCATCGAGCGTTTGGCGGTGCTCGATGTGGAAAAGGGCGCGGCCCTGGAGACCGTGACCCGGGCCATGACCGAGTTGGCCGAGGTGGCCCTGGAGCGCGCCTTGGCCCAGGCCCGCGATGAAGAGGAGCGGCGCTGCGGCCAGCCGCGCACCACCGACGGGCGACCCATCGAGCTGTGGGTGGTGGGTATGGGCAAACTGGGCTCACGCGAGCTCAACGTGTCCTCCGATATCGACTTGGTATACGTCTACGAAGAAGAGGGCCAGACCGATGGCCTCGTGACCATCAGCGCGCACGAGTACTTCAGCAAGGTCGTCAAGCGCATCTACGGCCTCATTGGTGATGTGACCGAGGACGGCTTCGTGTTCAGGGTGGACTTGGCACTGCGCCCCAATGGCAACTCGGGCCCGCCCGTAGTGAGCCTGGCCATGTTGGAAGACTACCTGCATGTGCAGGGCCGCGAATGGGAACGGCTGGCCTGGCTCAAGAGCCGGGTGGTGGCGCCGCGTGCAGCCGTCACTTCTGGACGAGCGCAGGCCTTGGGGGCCTCCATCAGCCCGTTTGTATACCGCAAGTACCTGGACTACGGCGTCTTTGAGGGGTTGCGCCAACTGCACCGCAAGATTCGCGACGAAGCTCAGCGCCGTGCAGCGGGCCGCCCCGAGCGCGCCAACGACGTGAAGCTGTCGCGGGGCGGGATCCGCGAGATCGAGTTCATCGTGCAGCTGCTGCTGGTGGTGCGCGGCGGGCACTTTCCCGAAATCCGCAGCCGCTCCACTCTCAAGAGCTTGAGCAAGCTCGTGGCACATGGCCTGATGCGGCCGCAGACCGCCGAGCGCCTGGGCCAGGCCTATGTCTTCCTGCGGCGCATCGAACACCGCATCCAGTACCTGGACGATCAACAGACGCACCTGCTGCCCTCGGCTGATGACGACCTGGCCTGGATCGGGGCCAGCATGGGGCTGCCCTGCAACGCCGACGCCTGTGCGCTGCTGGAGGAGTTGGGGCTGACCCGCGAGTTCGTGGCCGGCGAGTTCGATGCGCTGCTGCACGACGGACGTGACCCGGGTCCCAACCCACAGGGCAAGGCCTGCGTAAATTGCCACAAGCCGCTGCTGCCGGTGGATGCAGAGGCCTTCATTGAGCGCATGCCAGAGGCCCTGCAGGAACGTTTAAGGGTCTGGAGCTCGCAAACCAAGGTGGCTGGTCTGACGGAGGTGAGCCGGCTGCGGCTGGCCCGCCTCATGCAAAGGGCCGAGGCGGGCATCGAGGCGGGCGACTGCACCGAAGAGGCCGCCCTGCGCTTCCTGGATTGGCTGGACCCCCTGCTGCGCCGGGAAAGCTACCTGACGCTGCTGGTCGAACGCCCCGAAGTGCAACGCCGCCTGCTGCGCCTGTTGGGCCTGGCCCGCTGGCCTATGCGCTACTTGTTGCGCCACCCGGGGGTGATCGACGAGTTGGCCGATGAGCGACAGTTGCGCGAACGGTTTGACCGCGAAGAGTTCACCCGCGAAATGCAGGCCCGGCATGCCGCTTGGGTGCGCTCGGGCGAAGCCTGCGAAGAGTCGCTGCTCGACACCCTGCGTCGGGCCCACCACGCCGAAGTGTTCCGCACCTTGGTTCGGGATGTGGAAGGCCGGATCACCGTGGAGCAGGTGGCCGATGATTTATCGGCCTTGGCCGACACCATGATCGAGCTTACGATGCAGTGGGCCTGGTCGCATTTCAAACAGCGCCACCGCAGCATGGAACAAGGCCCAGGCTTAGCCGTGATGGCCTACGGCAAGCTCGGGGGCAAGGAATTGGGCTACGGCGGGGACCTGGACCTCGTCTTCTTGTACGACGACGACGATGAACATGCGCAAGAGGTGTACGGCGCCTTTGTGCGCAAGCTGATCACTTGGCTCACGCTGCGCACCAACAGCGGTGAACTGTTTGACATCGACACCGCACTGCGCCCCAATGGAAACTCAGGCCTCTTGGTGACGTCCATAGATGCCTTCGAGCGCTACCAACTTGGCCGGGGCAGCAACACGGCCTGGACCTGGGAACACCAGGCCATCACCCGGGCCCGTTGGTGTGCCGGGGTGCCCGCCTTTGCGCCGCACTTTGAACGGGTGCGGCGCGGCGTGTTGTGTGCGCCGCGCCAACCGCAGGCCCTGCGCGAAGAGGTACGGGCAATGCGGGAAAAGGTACGCCAATCGCGCCCCGTGCCCGAAGGGCGTTTCGATGTGAAGCACAGCGCCGGCGGCATGATGGACGCGGAGTTTGCAGTGCAGTTGCTGGTTCTGACGCACAGCGCCACGCATGAAGCCTTGCAGGCCAACAGCGGCAACATCGCCCTGCTGCGCGCCGCGGAGGCCTGTGGCCTGCTGCCCACGGGTGTGGGCACGGCTGCTGCAGACGCTTACCGCGAGTTTCGGCGCGCCCAGCACCGCGCCCGGCTCGATGAGCAGGCCACGCAATTCAAGCCCGCCGAGTTGGCCCAAGCGCGCGACGCGGTGGTATCCCTGTGGAAGGCGGTGTTCGGCTGAGCCGCGCGGCCTGGCCCGCAGTGGCCCTGCTGCTGGCCGCAGCGAGCCTCGGCGCCTGGTGGGCAATGGGCCCACAAGGGGCGCAAACCTGGGGCTGGGTGGCGCAGCCTTCAGCGCCCGGGGAGCAAGCTTGGCGTTGGTGGACCGCAGCGGTGGTGCATGTGAATGCCGCGCATTTGCAGGCCAATCTGTGGGCCACCTTGGTGGTGGCTGCCTGGGGTTGGACCGCACGCGCGGGTGTGCCACAGGCCTGGGCGTGGCTCTTGGCCTGGCCGCTGGCCCAAGCGCTGCTTGTGACCGACCCGGGCACCTTGTCCCATTACGCCGGGCTGTCGGCCGCCCTGCATGCTGGGGTGGCCATCGTGTGTTGGCAGCTGCTGTGGCACGGCCGGGGTGCTCGGCGCGCGGTAGGCGCTGCAGTGGCCGTGGCCGTGGCCATCAAGTTGGCGCTGGAGGTGCCAGTGCTGCGGGCCTGGTGGAGCGGCACGCTCGCGGTGAACCAAGGCCTGGCTCCGCTGCCCGATGCGCCGGGGCATGTGCTGGCTGGCCAGGCCCATGGTTGCGGCGTTTGGGCTGGGCTGATGGCCGCGGCCGTGGTCGATGGCATCATCGCGCGGCGCAAACACCGCTCCATGTGCCCCACCCCATGACCGAACGCCGCACGCAGCTCGACGCCCAAGCCCTCTTGTGCATCCTGCTGTGCTGTGTGTTGTGGGGGATCAACCAATCGGTGGCCAAGGCTGCACTGCCTGAAGTACCCCCCTTGCTGCAAGCGGCCCTGCGATCTTTGGGTGCTGCGATGCTGGTGCTGGCATGGTCGCGCTGGCGCGGCATTGCGCTGTTCGAGCGCGACGGCACGCTGGCCGGTGGCCTCTTGGCCGGCACCTTGTTTGCGGGTGAATTCGCAATGATCTTCTGGGGCCTGCAGCACACGCACGCCTCGCGCATGACCGTCTACCTCTACCTCAGCCCCTTTGTGGTGGCCTTGGGCATGCCGCTAATCGCCCGCAGTGAACGACTGCGGCCCGCGCAGTGGGCTGGGCTGGTGGCGGCCTTTGCCGGTGTGGCGCTGGCGTTTTCCGAAGGCTTCAGCGCACCATCGGCCGGCCCACTGCAGTGGCTGGGGGACACCATGGGCCTTCTGGCCGCCCTGCTATGGGGGGCCACCACCTTGGCCATCCGCGCCACGCGGCTGGCCCGGGCCCCGGCGGAGAAGACTCTGTTTTATCAGCTCGCGGTCTCCGCGCCGCTGCTGGGCCTGGGGGCCTGGGCGTTGGGCGAGGCCTGGCCCGCACAATGGTCCAACTTGGCGCTGAGCTCCATGTTCTTCCAAATCGTGGTGATCTCCTTTGCCAGTTACTTGTTGTGGTTCTGGTTGATCCGTCACTACCCGGCCACGCGCTTGGCGTCGTTCACCCTGCTCACGCCACTGTCGGGGCTGTTGGCCGGCATGGCCCTGCTCGGCGAGCCGGCCACCCCCAGGCTTTTGGCAGCCCTGGTGGCTGTGGGTCTGGGCATCTGGCTGGTGAACCGCCCAGCCCCGGCTGCAGCCTTATGAACGAAGGCCCAGGCGTGCGCAGCGCCAACCTATGGGCCTGCACACCAAGGGCGACGCCCATTCAGTGGTTAGGATCGAACCCTTGATCGCCTCTTCCTCATCCCCTGGACCTTTGGAGCTCTTTGCATGATCACCCTGTGCGGCTTTCCCATCAGCAACTACTACAACAAGGTCAAGCTCGTGCTGCTGGAAAAGGGCATTGACTTCCAGGAGGAAGTGGTGATGACGGGCTCTAAAGACGAAGCCGTGCTGCGGGATTCGCCCCTGGCCAAGGTGCCCTTCATCCGCACGGCACACGGCGCCTTGTGCGAAAGCCAGGTCATCGTGGAATACCTGGAGCATCTGCAGCCGGCGCCGGCGCTGCTGCCCGCCGACCCCTTTGCCGCGGCCAAGGTGCGGGAGTTGTGCACCTACATCGACCTGCACGTGGAACTGGTGGCGCGAGAGCTATACGGCGCAGCGTATTTCGGCCGCAGCGCAGACGAGGCCACCAAGGAACGGGTGCGCGCACATCTGACGCGCCACATCGAAGGTTTCAAGCGCTTGGCGCGCTTTGAGCCCTTTGTGGGCGGTGCAGACTTCACCATGGCCGATTGCTGTGCCTATGTGAGCTTGCCCTTGGTGGGCGCTGCCACCAGGGCCGTGCTGGGCCAGGACTTGTTGTTGCAAGCCGGCGTGGATTGGAAGGCCTACATCAAGGCCTTATCTGGCCGTCCGAGCGTGCAGCGGGTGGAAGTGGACCGCAAAGCAGCTATTGCCGCCCGTGCGGCCAAGGGCTGAGACGGCCCCTCGAGCAGCCCCAAAACGGTTTCAGCTTAGGACGCCTGAACCGCTGCGCCGGCAGGTCCACGCGCGGCCAAGGCCTGCGTGACTTCCTTGCGGAAGCGGTTGAGCTCCTGGACGCTGGCAAAGCTGCGCTCCATGAGCAGGCTCATGTTGTGCAGGATGCGCTCGACCACCTTGCTTTCCCAAACGGCGTCAAATGCAATCTGCTTGTCCAGCCAGTGTTCCAGCCACTCGGGGTTGGGCAGCCTGCTTTGCACCGTGTCGCGCGGAAACAGCCTTTCGTTGACGTGCAGGTTAGTTGGGTGCAGGGCCTGCGCAGTTCGCCGTGCGCTGGCCATGAGCACGCCGACCTTGGCGAAGGCCGCGCGGGCCTCGTCGCCGAACTGTTGCAGCGCGCGCTTCATGTAGCGCAGGTAAGCCCCTCCGTGGCGGGCTTCGTCTCGGGCCAAGGTTTCGTAGATCGCCTTGATCACCGGCTCGGTGTGCCACTCGGCTGCGCGGCGGTACCAGTGATTGAGCCGAATCTCGCCACAGAAATGCAGCATCAGTGTTTCCAAGGCCGGCGCGGGGTCGAACTCGAAGCGCACCTCGTGCAGCTCGGCCTCGGTGGGCACGAGATCGGGTCGAAAGCGGCGCAGGTATTCCATCAGCACCAGGGAATGCTTCTGCTCCTCAAAGAACCACACGCTCATGAAGGCCGAAAAGTCGCTGTCGCCGCGGTTATCGCGCAGGAACATCTCGGTGGCCGGAAGCGCCGCCCACTCAGTGATCGCGTTCATCTTGATCGTCAGCGCCTGCTCTTGGCTCAGCCGTGCCGGGTCGAAGAGGTCCCAGGGTATGTCGCGCTCCATATTCCAGCGCACGGCTTCGAGTTGCTTGAACAGTTCAGGGTAAAGCATGGTGGCCATCCGCTTCGCAGGGTGTCGGGGCCGCACGCAAAACACGCACCAGGACCGGCAACCGCTCGGTACCCCAGTCCAACGCCTGGCAATGCAGCAAAGGGAATTTTAGGGCTGTGGCCGACATTGAGCTGACCAAAGGGTGCTGCCTACTGCCGGGCGCGCCAGTCGGCCAGGGCGACCGGGATCATGGTCAGCTCGGGCATCGGGTGCACGCCTGCGATGCTGCGGCGCTGGATCACCGGGGCCGAGCCGCCCGCCCAGATTTCCACAGTCGTTGGAAGCTTGCTGCGCAACTCCTGCAGTCCGTCGAGCACATGGTTGGGGTTCATCACGCCGGAAAAACTCAAGACCACCAAGTCGACCAGGTGAACCTGCGCGGCCATCACCATGTCCCAAATGGGTGTTTGAACCCCCAGGGAAATGCAGCGGCAGCCTTCCATGCGCAGCAGGCACTCGGCCATGAGCAGACCAATGCCATGTTGCTCGCCAGGGAAGGTGCTCAACAGTGCCAGCGGCGATTCTTCCGAGGTGGGCACCGGCAGGCCGTGCAAGGCGTGGTGCAGCACCACCTGCAAAGACTCGGTGTAGGCATGCTCTTCGTAAATCTGCATGCGCCCACGCAACCAAGCATCGCCCACCATGCGGTTAAAAGGTGACACCACCTCCAAGACAAAGCGGCCCAAGCCCATGTAGGCCACGCGCTGCGTGAGCAAGCGGCGCAAGGAATCCACATCGTGCGCGTACACCGCGTCCATCAGGGGCTGTAAGTCTTCGGCGGGCGTGCCCGTGCTGCTCGGGCAGGCCGGAGCCAGGGCATCCACCAGCATTTCGAGCTCTTCGGCGGGCAAAGACACGATGCGACCCGGGCGGTGGCCGGCGTCCAACAAGCGCTTGACCAAGCGCAAGCGCTCCACTTGATCCAGAGGATAGGCGCGTTCGCCCAAGGCGTCGCGGGAGGGTTGCGGGAAGCCATAGCGCCGCTCCCACACGCGCAAGGTATCCTTGCTCAGGCCAGTGTCGCGCTCGACCGAGGCGATTGACAGGGCGTTGGAGGGGTCGGACATGTTGCTCATGACCATTCCCGGCTGCACGAAGGGCGTCGCGGAAGGTTACGCGTATTGTCCGGGACAAATCGATGATTTGCCACCCCAAAACCCCAAAAAAGTGAGTTTTCTTCACAATTGTTCTAGACAATTAGACAGTCCTAGGCCCAATGTATCCCTCTGAGCTTCACAGTTTTACCCTCCGCAGGTGGTCAGTTATGGCTTTCGCGTAAAAATGTTTGTTGTTTACGAACGCTGACAACTGTTCCCGTTGTGCAGTTAAAGGGCCCGTCCCTGGAAAACTTCCAGGCGTTTTTTCTCCTCCCTGCCTGCCTTGTTCGCCTAGCGGCACTGCACAGCGACCTTTGCACCGCGGGGTGTCCGGTAGAGTGGCCACCGGCTGTCATTCCTAGGCATGCGCATGAGACGAGTGGCCGTTATCGGCTCCGGTATATCGGGTTTGTCGGCTGCATACGGCCTTCGGCAACACGCCCAGGTCACGCTATTGGAGGCCGAGGGGCGACCCGGTGGCCACGCCAACACGGTAGACCTATGCTTAGACGGCCTCATGCATGGCGTGGACACGGGCTTTCTCGTCTACAACGAACGCACCTATCCGCAATTGATCGCCCTGTTGAGCGAACTGGGCGTGGACACCGCTCAATCAGACATGTCATTTTCGGTGCAGGTGCCGGACCAGAACCTGGAATGGAATGGCTCGGACCTGAACACCGTATTTGCCCAACGGCGCAACCTGTTGAGGCCCGCGTTCTTGCGAATGTTGCGTGAAATCCTGCGCTTCAACAAGACCGCCACGGCCATCGCCCAACGAAACGCTGAAACCGAACTCGATGAGCCCATCGGCGACTTTCTGCGCCGCGAACGCTTCAGCATCGAGTTTCGCGATTGGTACTTTCTGCCGATGATCGGCTGTATCTGGTCGTGCCCCACCGACCAGATGCTGCGCTTTCCCGTGGCCACGATGATCCGTTTCTGCCACAACCACGGGCTGATTCAGGTCAACGACCGCCCGCAGTGGCGCACCGTGCGCGGCGGATCGCGCCAGTATGTGCAAAAGCTGCTGGCCTATCTGGGCGCGCCCCATGCGTTGCGCCTAAACACGCCCGTGCGCGGCATACGCCGCCACGATGATGGCGTAGTGCTGAGCCTGGACAGCGGAGCGGAGCACTTCGATGAGGTGGTGCTGGCCACGCACAGCGACCAGAGCCTGGCGCTGTTGCAAGACGCCAGTCCAGCCGAACAAGCGGTGTTGGGGGCCATTCGTTACCACGATAACCGTGCGGTGCTGCACACGGACGCTCGCATGCTGCCCAAGCGCCCCTTGGCCTGGGCCGCGTGGAATTACGAGCGGGCCAGCGACCGCGCGCACGAACAGACCCAGGTGTGCCTGCACTATCTGCTCAACAAGCTGCAGCCCCTGCCTTGGCAGCAGCCGGTGATCGTGTCCTTGAACCCGGTTCGCTCGATCAATGCCTCATGCGTGGTGCGCGAGATCGCTTACGCCCATCCCGTGTTTGACCGGCCAGCCACGGCCGCACAACAGGCGCTGCCCGCCTTACAGGGCCTGCGCCGCACCTGGTACTGCGGCGCCTGGACTCGCTATGGCTTCCATGAGGACGGCATCGTGTCGGGCAAAACGGTGGTTGAGCTGATGCGCCTGCGCGGCGGCCTGCAAGAGCCTAAGGCAGCAGCATGAAGAACTCTGAGCCCCTGGCCCTGTTGGGAACCGGACAGGTGCAGCACACCCGGCTGCGACCCACCCACCATGGATTTCGCTACGGCACCTACTTCCTAATGCTGCCGTTGCGCGCTTTGGCGGCAGACCCCAGTGGCTGGGGCGCAGTGCGGCACAACCGGCTAGGCCTGGTGAGCTTTCACGACCGCGACCACGGCACTGGCCAAGACAGCGCACTGGCTTGGTTTGAATCGATCCTGGCCGGTGAAGGCCTTCTGCAGCAGGCCGATGGTGAAGTGTGGCTGCACACCTACCCGAGGGTGGCCGGCTATGCCTTCAAGCCCGTGAGCTTTTGGTATGCCCACCGGCGCGACGGCTCGCTGGCTGCGGTGCTGGCCGAGGTCAACAACACCTTTGGCGAGCGGCACTGCTACTTGCTCAGCGGGCCTGACCTGGCCTGGGGCCGCGAACGGCAGGCGAACAAGGTCTTCCATGTGTCGCCTTTCTGCGCGATTTCCGGCGACTACCGCTTTCGCTTCCTGCGCACCGCAGACCGCACGGTGGTGCGCATTGAACACCACAACGCCGAAGGCCCGCTGCTTCTGACCAGTGTCAGCGGCCACTTGCTGGCCGCCACCGCACCCCGGGTGCGCCGCGCCTTCTTCGGCATGCCGATGATGTCGCTGGGCGTCGTCTTCCGTATCCACTGGCAAGCGCTGCAGTTGGCCGTTAAGCGCGTGCCGTTTTTCCGTAAACCGCAACCACCGGACCTCTTCGTCACGCGATGAACACCACCACCCTTGACAAGTCCACCAGCATGGCCGCCCTGCTGGGCCATGCACCGGCGGCCGCGCACGCCGTGTTCGGCCTGCTGCCTGGCCTGCAGCACGGCACTTTGGATGTGCAGCTGCCCGATGGCAGGCAGCTGCATTTTGGCGGGCCGGCTGAGGCCAGCCCCCTGCGGGCGGCCCTGCGGCTGCATAACTGGAATGTGTGTTCGGCTGCGCTCAAGAGCGGCGACATTGGCTTTGCTGAAAGCTTCATCGATGGAGACTGGACCACGTCGGACCTCACCGCCTTGCTCAAGCTGTTTATCGCCAATCGCGGCGATATCGAGCGCGTGATCTACGGCTCCTGGTGGGGATCGCTCCTGTACCGTGCCAAGCACCTGCTCAACCGTAATTCCCGCAGCGGCAGCCGCAAGAACATCCATACTCACTACGACCTGGGCAATGCCTTCTACCGACTGTGGCTGGACGAGACCATGACCTACTCGGCGGCCCTATTCGAGGCCGACCGCGAGCATGAGGAACTGGCCCACGCCCAACGGGCCAAGGTACGCAGAGCCCTGCGCGAATGTGGTCTGCAAGCGGGCTCGCGCGTGCTGGAGATCGGCTGCGGTTGGGGCGGCTTGGCCGAGATTGCCGCCTCAGAGTTCGGCGCGCAAGTGACCGGCGTGACGCTGTCGACCGAGCAACTGGCCTGGGCCCAGGAGCGATTGGCGCGGGCGGGGGTTCAGGCCCAATGCGACCTGCGACTGCAGGACTATCGCGATATCCGCGATGAACCGTTCGACGCCATCGTCTCCATCGAGATGTTCGAAGCCGTGGGCGAAGACTATTGGCCCAGCTTCTTCAAGACGGTGTATGACCGGCTTAAGCCTGGCGGCGTGGCCTGCATACAAAGCATCACCATCCGAGACGACCTGTTCGACCGCTATCGGCGCAGCACCGACTTCATTCAGCAGTACATCTTCCCAGGGGGCATGCTGCCAAGCAAGTGCTTGTTTCGTGAACAGGTCCGCAGGGCCGGGCTGCAGGTCTCGCATGAACTGGCCTTTGGAGCCGATTACGCCGAGACCCTCAAGCGCTGGCGTGAGGCGTTTTTGCGCGAAGAGGCCGCGGTGCGCGGCGTGGGCTTTGACATGCGCTTTCTGCGCATCTGGGAGTTCTACCTGGCCTACTGCGAAGCGGCATTTGCCGCCGGCGACACCGACGTGGTGCAGTTCACGCTGCGCAAGCCCGGATAGGGTAGGCTGCCGCGCATTGCAGCGGTTGGGGCCACTAGATTGCGACCCAGCCCGCGCTTGCACCCGTGGCCGGGCTCAGCGTTGCATCAAGCCGCGGCTTCGTGCAATGGCCAGCAGCAAACCCAAGGCCAGGCCCAGGCTCAACATGGCCGTGCCCCCATAGCTTATAAAGGGCAGTGGCACGCCCACCACCGGAAGCAAGCCACTGACCATACCAATATTCACAAACATATAGGTGAACAAGCTCAGGGTGATGGCCGCGGCCAGCACGCGTGAAAACAGGGTTGGCGCTGAGGCTGCAATCAACAGGCCGCGCAGCAGCAAAAAGGCAAAACAGCCCAGCAGCGTCACGACCCCCAGCAGGCCAAACTCTTCGCCCAAGGCCGCGAAGATGAAGTCTGTGGTGCGCTCGGGAATGAACTCTAGGTGGGTTTGGGTGCCCTGCATGAAGCCTTTGCCGAAGACACCGCCTGAGCCAATGGCAATCGTGCCCTGGATGATGTGAAAACCTTTTCCCAAGGGGTCAGCGGTCGGATCCAAAAGCGTACAGACCCGGTTCTTTTGGTACTCGCGCAGCACATGCCAATTCACCCCAGCTTCGCAGATTGCATCAGAAAAACCGATCAAAAGCCCCACCCCCACCACGCCGATCAACACCACCGGCCAGATCAGCATCCACGACAGCCCGGCGAAGAAGATGACGAAGAAGCCACCAGAGAACACGAGGATGGCCGTGCCCAAATCCGGCTGCTTGACCACGAGCAGGAAAGGCAGCAGCAGCAAGGCAGCAGCTACCCAGAAGTCGGCGCGCTGCAGTTGCCCGCGCTGGCTGTCGCACTTCTGAAACCACCAAGCCAACATCAAGGGCATGGCAATCTTCAAAATCTCACTGGGCTGAATGACCGCCACGCCCACATTAAGCCAGCGCATGGCGCCCTTTTTTGTGATCCCGAACAGGGCCACAGCCACCAACAGCGCCACACCCACCGTGTACAGCGGCACGGCCAACCGCATGAGCTTGTGCGGCGGCACTTGCGCCACGGTGAACATGATCGCCGCAGCAAGCCCCATATTGCGAAGGTGGTCCAAGAAACGGGTGCCGTGGTCATAGCCTGCGGAGTACATGGTCAACAAGCCCAGGCAGGCCAACAGGAGCACCGCCGTGAGCAGGCCGCCATCAAAGCCCTGGACGAGGGGCCGCAGGCGTTGCCAGCGTGAGGGTTGGGTGTAGGCGGTGGTCATGGGCGGACCGCCATGCGGGTAGGTGCTGCGATACCAGGCTCGGGCGGCAAACTTCCAGGCAAAACCACATCAAGGGCGCTGCGTGGCGCACCGATGGGCGCGCCCGACTCCCCGCGCTGCGTGGCCGCCATATCGTCTTCGCTTGGCCAGTGGCCTTTCAGCCAATAATCGAACACGCGCCGTGCGATCGGCGCCGCAGCCGTTGCGCCAAAGCCGGCGTTCTCCACGATCACCGCCAAGGCGATTGTGGGCTCGGAGGCCGGTGCGAAGGCCACATACAAGGAATGGTCACGCTGGAACTCGCTGAGCTTGGCCGCGTTGTATTTTTCGTTTTGGCGGATCGACACCGCCTGGGCTGTACCCGTCTTGCCACCTGAGGTGTAGGAAGCGCCGGCAAACACCCGGGTGGCGGTGCCCTCCTGGGTCACGCCTACCATCGCCCGTCGGACGGCCTCGACATGCCCAGGCTTGAACGGCAGGGCGTCCAGCTCGGGTTGACCTGCGGAACTGCGTTCGCGCGAGACCACGTCTTGCACCTCGCGCACCACACGAGGGGCGTGGCGCTGTCCGCCCGACACGATGGTCGAGAGCGCGTGTGCCAACTGCAGCATGGTGAAGTTGTTGTAGCCCTGGCCGATGCCCAAGGAAATCGTCTCACCTGCGTACCAACGCTGTTGCTCAGGCCTGCGGTAGGTGCGCTTCTTCCACTCGGTGGAGGGCAGCACACCGGTGACCTCGCCTTCCAAGTCGATGCCGGTGCGCCGCCCGAAACCCAGGGGCGCCAACTGCTCGTGCATAAGGTCTACGCCCATCTCATTGGCCAGCGAGTAGTAGTAAACGTTGCTGGACTTGACGATGCTGGTGTAAAGGTTCACCGGGCCCAAGCCCTTGTCGTCGTGGCTGCGAAAGACATGCCCCCCGAAGGTGAAGGTGCCGCCGTCGTTGATGCTGGTTTCGGCGTTGCGCTTGCCGGTGTTCAAGGCAGCCAAGCCCATGAAGGGCTTGAAGGTCGAGCCTGGCGGGTAGGTGCCACGCAGCGCACGGTTGAGCAAAGGCTTATCGATGCTCTCGTTGAGCTCGCGCCAACTGTCCGCGTCGATGCCGTCCACAAAGAGGTTGGGGTCGAAGGTGGGCTTGCTGACCAGGGCCAAAACCTCACCGTTGCGCGGGTCGATGGCCACCAGCGCGCCGCGGCGGTTGCCGTAGAGCTGTTCGACCAACCACTGCAACCGAATGTCCACGCTCATCATCACCGTGTTGCCTGGCGTGGCGCCCCGGCTGTTGAGGCGCCGGATGGCACGCCCACCCGCGCTGGTTTCGACTTCCTGGTAGCCGGTGAGGCCGTGCAGCTGTCGCTCATAGCGTTGCTCCACGCCCAGCTTGCCGATGTATTCGCTGCCGCGGTAGTTGGCCAGGTCTTCGTCGTCCCAGTCGTTCATCGCCGCTTTTTCAGCGACATTGATGCGGCCGATGTAGCCCACCAAGTGACTGCCGGTCTCACCCATGGGGTAGTGGCGGAACAGTCGGGCGCGCAACTCAACTCCAGGAAATCGAAAGCGTTGGGCTGAAAAACGCGCTACGTCTTCGTCGGTCAGGCGCGAGCGGATGGGCAGCGAGTCAAAGCGTTTGCTCTCCTCCATCAGGCGCTTAAAGCGCCGCCGGTGGTGGGGCTGGATTTCCACCACTTCGGACAAAGCGTCCAGCGTAGCCTCGAGATTCTTCACCTTGGCAGGAGTGATTTCCAGGGTGTAGGCCGAATAGTTGCTCGCCAGCACTACGCCGTTGCGGTCCACGATCAGGCCCCGGTTGGGGACGATGGGCAGGATGGCGGTGCGGTTGGCCTCGGCCCGCGCCGCGAGGTCCTCATGGCGCAGCACCTGCAGCACCACCGCGCGTCCGGCCAGCAACAGCAGGGCTAGCCCGATGCACACGCCCACGATGAACAGCCGCTCACGAAACCGCACCAGCTCGAGTTCGACGTTCTTGATCTCCGTCTTGATCTCCGTCATGGTCGGCAGCCAGCCCTACAAGGGGCGGTTCTCGTCGTGGTCATGGGCGCGGCGCTGCGGCGCCAACAGCAGCGCCGAGGCCACCGGCCACAAGAGGGTCTGAATCAAGGGAGAGGCCACAGTGCCCCAATCGGGCCACATGCCACCGGCTGCCAAGCGGATGGCAGTCGACAAGACCTGCGCGAGCAAAAACATCGGCAGCACATGGGCCATCTGGCCGCCTAGTCCGAACCACAAAAGACGCCGGTGCAGCACCACCGAGCCATAGCCCAAGAGGGTATAGGACAGCGCATGCTGGCCCAACAAGGCGCCCTGATGCACATCCATCAAGACACCGCAGAAGAAGGCCGCCGCCACACCCACGCGGCGTGGCTGATGCACATTCCAAAACACCACCACCAGTGCCAACATATCGGGCATCCAAGCGGCGCGGCCCGCCGGCAGCAGGTTGACCAGCAGCGCAAACAGAATCGACCCCCAGACGAAGAGAGGGTTGGCCGGCAGCAGCAACTGCTCGGAGGCGCGCGGCATGATCATGGTGTGCGCGGCTTGATGGGCAGCACCAGCACATGCCGCCGGCCATCGGCACTGGCCACGGGCGCCAGTTCGATGCGGGCAAAGCTGGTTTGGGCCTGTCGCTCCACCCGGGTCACACGGGCCACCGGTAGGCCAGGGGGGTACACCGCGTCCAAACCAGAGGTCACCAGCTCGTCGCCCACCTGAACATCGGCATTGGCCGCCACGAAGCGAAGCTCCATGCCGGCATCTTCGGCTCGGTCGCCAAAGGCTACCCCACGCTGGCGAGTGCGCTGGTTGAGCACCGGCACCGAGATTTGCTGGTCATGCAGCAAGGTGACCTCAGCCGACCAGGGATAGACCCGGGTGACCTGGCCCACCAAACCGGCCTCATGGATGACGGGCGCAGCCACGGTGACGCCCGCCAGCGAGCCACGGTCGATCATCACCTTGCGCGAATAGCGATCTGCCGCCTCGAATAACACCTCGGCCTGGACCGTCTGCGGCGGCGCAGCAGGCCGCAGTCCCATGAGGGTGCGCAGCTCGGCGTTCTCGGATTCCAAGCGTGCGGCCCGCGTGATGGCTTCGCTCTGTGCGGTCAGCCGTTGCCGAAGGGTCGCATTCTGCGCAACAGCCTGGCCTAGGCCACCGCCGTACTCACCCAGGGCGTCCAGCGCCTGCGCGGGCCACAGCGCAGCGCGCTGCACGGGCAGCAAGATGGTGGCCAGCGTGGCGCGCAAGGGTTGGGTGATCTGCAGCCGGTGGTCAGCCACCATCAAGAATACGGCAAAGGCCGCACACAGGGCCAGTTGGCTGCGCGCACTGGCACCTTGCCGGAAAAACGGAGGTGGGGTGCGGTCGAGGGTTCCCTGTAGGGCCACGATGCCAGCCTTGCGCGCCTACCCGCTGCAGTCAGCCGATAGGCAGTGAGGGTTGTTACTCGGAGGTAAAGATGCCGCCCAAGCGGTCCATGCGCTCCAGCGCCAGGCCGCAGCCCTTGACTACACAGGTCAGCGGATCTTCAGCCACCAGCACCGGCAGGCCGGTTTCCTCGCTCAGCAAACGGTCCAGATCGCGTAACAGCGCGCCACCGCCGGTCAGCATCATGCCGCGC